>FLNU01001220.1_pt1 | contig 61029 bp, 50 predicted proteins | sample 1140361 | NCBI WGS metagenome assembly FLNU01 (sample SAMEA3878206, study PRJEB12797) | bioreactor metagenome | biome: Moose rumen | place: Sweden | collected 2011-10 | reverse complement strand
AATACAAAAGTTATCGCGTTCAATATCGGTGCAAGTTGGCTGACTAAACGTTGGCTTGATGATTATTTTGCAATCTGCGCGGACAAACTTATAAGGCGCGGTTACGGCGTTGCATTTTTGGGCGGAACTATGGACGAAGAAATTGTAAAATCTTGTGTTGATAAAATGTCCGAAAAAAATAATCTCCTGCTGAAAATTTTCACGGGTAAATTTACTTTGGCACAAGTCGCGGGATTTTTGGATAAATGCGTATTATTTTTGACAACTGATTCCGGACCAATGCACATAGGCGTTGCGAGAAATATTCCGATTGTCACAATGTTTGGAGCGTCTCCAGTACCGGGATTTTATCCATATGACGCCAAAGACATTTTGATTAAGTCGCCCGAACCTTGTCACCCTTGCGGAAAACATATTTGTCCCCGCGCAGGTTCAGATAATTTAGCTTGTATGAAAAAAATTACCGTCGAAGTTGTAATGAAGTATGTCGACGAGCTTTTAAAAAATTACGGTCAACCTGCCGAGAAAATTCCCCGCGTTTATGGAAATTATAAATGTCGTGTAATTGAGCCTTAAAATTTCTGTATAATTAAGGCTTATTTTTTTGTAAATTTTTTGCAGGATTTTTTATGTTTATATCGAAATATTTCAAAAATTTTATTGGAGGTGGCACTTGTGAAAAAATTTTTAGGTTTAACGCTAATGTTAATGTTTATCGCGTCGAATTGCTTTGCGATGACTTTTTCCCAGCCCGTTAAAATTGGGAGTATAGGACATTATTTCCAATCTCCTTGGGAGGGACTTCCTATAAGTGGCGAATCTTATAACAGTGGCAAGCCTCACAATGAAAGACGTAAATTAAGCGATGGTACTTCGGCAAAAACTTACGAAGTCGGCATAGCGCGTTTTGGAAATGGTGATGATGCTTTGTACTGTTCATATAACTACAAAGATGACTACCTTAAATTTGGCGGCAAAGATAATTATGTACTATCTATAGGGCGTAGTGCCAAAAAAATATATAGAATTGATTCTGATGAAGGATTAACTGTGTACGTAATAGATACATTACGCTTTGGCGGTTTCAACATAATCGGGAGACAAAAAAACGGCAACTGGTTTTCGTACGTAAACAGTAAAGTAATGACTGATAAATATTTCAATGGAAAAATGGCGTATAAAGGTTCGGAAGGGGTAGTATATCATGACGGTGAAGTTAAAGTTAATGGTGATACGATAATTATTCCATGCCATTATCAAACAGAACGTCGTAGTTCTGTAACAGAAAGCGAATTACGATTTAAATGGGACGACAAAGCTCAATGGTTCGGTGTTCAACATATTGTGTATTGATGAAAAAAATTTTGTAAAAAGAAACTCCGGCAGAAAAATTTGTCGGAGATTTTTTAATTTCAAGTAATCACAAAAAATATTTGGCAGAGGTTAAAAGAAGTATCCGGCAAAATCTTTTAGCTTGCCTTCTTGAAATTTATGAAACGCCCGTAGGTATGGCGTAACTTAAAAACTTAGAAATTATATGCGGTTATGAAATGTTCGCCGTTAATTTTGTTAAAGATTTTTTTAAAACGTTCAAGCTGATTTACTTTGCAAGCACAATAATATTTAACATCAGCTTCAATATCCAAAATCGGCTTGTAAACGCAATTTTTCTGAGCGTAACCGTTGGCAATCAAAACGCTTGTCGTAAAACTCAGCAATGTGGTTGAGTTCACCAATTCCTTAAAGGTGTCCCTGTCACTTTGAATTAAAAATTTTGCGTTGGGAGCTTTATCCTTGCAAAGTTCATGCCAAAATCCGATATTCGCGTAAAGTAAAATTTTTTCGCCGTTAAGTTCCTCAAGATAAACGCCGTTTTTATTTGCAAATTTATGATTCGGCGGCACTGCTAAAAAAAGTTTTTCATTGCCACATTCAGCGGAAAAAATTTCTGCGTCCTCAACTTTTTGGTGCAAAACAATCAAGTCAAAAAATTTTTCGCGTAAACCTTTCAAAAGATATTCGTCAACATTTAATTCGGAGGTTATCGACAGATCGGGAAAATTTTGCGTCAATAAAAAAATAATTTCATTCATCGGCACAGGCGCACAACAGCCAACGGAAATTGTACGGCTTTTCCTGTCGAAGTCACGAATTTTTTCAACGGCACGCAAATTTTCTTCCAAAATATTTTTCGCATAATCGGCGGCAAGTTTACCGTTATCATTGAGTGCGATAAAATTTTTTCTACGCGTAAAAAGTTCAACGCCGATAATTTGTTCCAACTTTTTCATTGAGCGACTAAGCGCAGGTTGAGTAATGTACAAATTTTTAGCCGCCTCCGATAAAGTATGATATTTCGCAAATGCCGCTAACTGTTCCCAAAGATAATTTTCAATCATAGTGACATTACCAGCTTATATTAGATTTTCTAACTCAGGCATTATAAAATATTTATATCAAATTGTACAGAAATTTGGAGGGCAGCTTATGAAACGAAAAACTGTTTTAGCGTTGATTGCCGCTATGAGTTTGGCAAGTTCGGCGTTTGCGTTTAATAAGCCGGTGACAATTCAAGATCAAGGAAGTTTTATGGCGGGCGGCACGGTTATCACGGCGGACGGAAAATATAATTTCAATGACCCAAAAGATTTTTCGGGACAAACACTTCACGGCGATCACGCTTATTGTTTTTACCAAATTCCCGTCAATGCGAAAAAATATTCACTGATATTTTTGCATGGTTACGGACAAAGCGGAAAAAGTTGGGAGACTACGCCTGACGGACGTGACGGCTTTCAAAATATTTTTCTTGAACGCGGTTACAAAACTTTTATCGTAGACCAGCCGCGCAGAGGAAGGGCAGGACAATCTACCGAGCCTTATAATTTTTCTGCCAAGCCTGACGACCAACTTTGGTATTACAATTTTAGAATCGGCGTTTATCCAAATGTTTATGACGGAGTGCAATTTCCGCGCGACGAAAAATCTATTGAACAATTTCTTCATCAAATGACACCGAGCTTTCCGACAGACCAAAAAATTATTGCCGACGCAATGTTAGCGGTTATGGAAAAAGCGGGCGACGGAATTTTAATCACTCACTCGGCAGGCGGCGGACCGGGCTGGGAAACTGCAATTCGTTCAGATAAAGTTAAAGCCGTCATTGCGCTTGAGCCGGGAACATTTCCGTTTCCTGAAAATGAATTGCCTGAAGTTGAAGAAACTACAAGCCCGTTTCCTGCAAAAGGTCAATCTGTTTTAATGGAAGATTTTATGAAGTTGACGAAAATTCCGATTGTGGTTTACTTCGGTGACAATATTCCCAGCGGCGATAAACCCTTTGATAAATGGAATTTAGATAATTGGCGGACTCGTTTAAATCTTGCCAAAAAATGGGAACACGTTATGAAAAAATACGGCGGCGATGTGGAAATTGTTTGCTTGCCTGATGTCGGCGTAAATGGTTCAACGCATTTTATGATGAGCGATTTAAACAATGTTGAAGTCGCTAACGTTATGGAAAATTGGTTAAAGTCGAAGGGATTAGACAAATAAAAAAATGACGCAACCTATTTATCAGCCGAATACGATCTGATTTTCGGTCGCGCCAAAATTTTAAGATTGAAATTTATTTTATTTACCTTGTACAAAATTCATGACAGCGGCGGGATCTTCGGGAGCCCAATAAGCATTTCCGTCTGCACCTTTAATTTTCTTGCAAGTAATATCAATGCTCTTTGTCTGTCCTGATTGTAAAGCGTTAATTGCGCTATTGCTTGCTTCCACAAAAGCTCCTTGAATTTCGCTATCAGCTTTCACTTGCTCTGGAGTTTTATTGTCTCCTAATTCAGCTCCGGCAGTCATTAAAACTATAGCTGATAAGCCGTCCTGCTGTTCTAATTGTTTATCTACAGATTGCTTGTCCATAACATTTGCGGTAAGAGTTACTACCGGATGTTCTGGATCGTCTTTCTTCAACGTTACTTTAATGTTCATCAAGTTTTCAAATTTATTTTCAAAAGTTGCTTTTATCTTAGCAAGGCTGGCGTCCGAAAAAGGCAACTTCCCAAAATCTGCAACTTCATCAAGGATAATTTGATTGTCAGCTAAATCTTTTGCCGCCAATCCGGTTTCTTTAAGATGTTTAGAAGAATTGAAGGCAAGCCTCTGCATATCCCAAAACTGCTTTATCTGCACTGTAATCGGGATTTATGGCGTTGCAATGTCCTACGCCGCCTGAAAATAACATTGTGGAGAGTAACGCTGTCGTTGCAAAAAATTTCTTTGTGAATTTAAATATTTTAATCAACCTTCCTTTAATTCCTAATTTACGTATTTATTTTCGTTTCCAGTTTTAAGAATTTACAACTTTAGAATCATATCAGCTCTTGTCTTAAACATTTTATCACCTCAATTTCTCAATTTCTGTGTTGGTTTATTTTATTTATGCCTGTTATACGCGGCAGTTTGAAAAACATTAGTGTCCATAAAAAATTTTATGAACGGAGGATAATTTTATGAAAAAGTTTTTGAAAATTGCGCTGTGTTCATTGGTGACGGGAGCTTTATTTTTTGGAAGTCCGATTGCAGAAAATTATTTACCTCAAGTTAATGCCGCCGCTTATCAAGGCGAAATTGTAGCCGCGCCGAATGTTGCCGTTGTATCAACGAAGTCGGGAAAACTTCAAGGCTATATTCACAAAGGCATTTATAATTATAAAGGCGTACAATATGCGCAGGCTGAAAGATTTATGCCGCCGCGTCCGGTTGATTCTTGGAGCGGAATTAAAACTGCGATGACTTACGGCAGAGTTGCACCACAACTTACTGATGAAACAAATGATATTTTTCCGCCGCATTGGTACTTGCCGCATTGGGAGCCCAGAAATTATCCGCAAAGTGATGATTGTCAAAATTTAAACATTTGGACGCCGAATATTAATGACGGCAAAAAGCGTCCCGTTATGGTATGGTTACATGGCGGCGGTTATTTTATGGGTTCCGCGCAGGTTGAAGATGTTTACGACGGCGAGAATTTATCCAGAAAAGGCGACGTTGTAGTTGTTTCGATAAATCACCGTTTAAACTCAATCGGTTTTTTAGATTTATCAGCTTACGGTGAAAAATATCAATCCTCGTGCAATAACGGTATGCTTGACATAGTTGCGGCGTTACAGTGGATTCACGATAACATTTCAAATTTCGGCGGAGATCCGAATAACGTAACACTTTTCGGACAATCGGGCGGCGGAGCAAAAATTTTAACTTTAACGTCAATGCCTGCGGCTAAAGGTTTATTCCACAAAATTATAAATCAGAGCGGCGCAAATGAAACTATGGGAATGAGTTTGCCGACTCAAGAAAATTCGCACAGAGTTGCCGAATTGACTTTACAAAATTTAGGATTAACTCCTGCTGAAGTTTATAAACTTGAAACGATGCCTTATGCCGAACTTTGCGAAGCGGCGAATAAAGCATTAAATCAAGCCGCCAAAGAATTTGGTTCAAATGTTATGTATCCGAGTAGCGGTTGGTCTCCGATAATTGACGGCGTGAACATTTTGCAAAATCCCGTAATTGACGGTTTTTCCGCGCAGGTTAATGAAGTTCCGCTTTTAATCGGCACGGTTGCCAATGAATGGACTACTATGGATTTAATGTCGAAGATGGCGACGACTCAGACCGATAATAAAAATAATTGGACTTCCGCGCAGATTGAACAAAAACTTCGTGAAAAATACGGTGCAAATGTTGAGGCAATTAAGGCGGCATTTAGTGAGGCGTATCCCGATAAACCGATAGCTAATGCACTTTATCCCGATGTTTGGTTGAGAACTCGCGCTCTTAAGACTGCGAATATTAAATCTCAACAAAAAGCTCCCGTTTACAACTACGTTTTTACTTATGAAACGCCGATAATGGGCGGCTTTGCAATGGCGTATCACTGCGCGGAAATTCCTTTCGTGTTTAATAACATTGAACTTTCAGCGGAGGCAACGGGCGCGACTAAAGAGGCAACGGCGTTGGCAGATAAAATTTCGCAGGCTTGGATAAATTTTGCGCGGACGGGTAATCCAAATGTTAAGGGCTTGCCGAATTGGACGCCTTACACTAAATCAAACGGCGCGACGATGATTTTGGATAATAAATCTGAAATGCGCTATCACCACGACGCAAAATTAATGAAACTGCTTGAGCCGGATTATGAATTATGAAATTTTTAGTTTTGATATTATCGATGATATTTTTTGCGGGCTGTCAAAATAATCTTGAATCGGAAAGTTTTAACGAAATGAAAAATTTTACGCAAGATACAAAAGTTATTGACGTTATCAATTACAAAAATTTTGAAGGATTTGGACGCTTAATTTTTCCTGCTAACAGAAATATTTCCGGCAATGAAACTTTGAAAAATCTCGGCGACATTTTACTTTGGTACAGCAACGTTAAACCTGCGCGGACGGTTGGGATTGTGAATTATATGAAAGAAAAAGTTGACGCGGGCGAAAAAATTTTTTACGATATTTACAGTGAAGAAGAAAAAATTTCAGACCCAAGAAAGCGTGATACGGGAATATTTTTCTTTCGCGGCAATCCCAATGAAAAATTTGCGATATGTAATGCGGGCGGAGGCTTTTACTACGTCGGCGCAATGCATGACAGTTTCCCTCACGCGCTGGAAATGTCTAAACGCGGCTATAATGCCTTCGCGTTGATTTATCGTCCCGATGCACAACTTGCCTGTGAAGATTTAGCACGGGCTATTGCCTTTATTCATGAACACGCGGACGAATTGCAGGTTGACGTAAAAAATTATTCACTGTGGGGCGGAAGTGCCGGTGCGCGTATGGCAGCTTGGCTTGGAAGTTTAGGCACGAGATATTTTGGTGAAAAAAATTATCCTCAACCTGTCGCCGTCATTATGCAGTACACGGGACTTTCCGAAGTTTACGGCAATGAGCCGCCGACTTATAATTGTGTCGGTACAAATGACGGAATTGCGAATTGGCGGACTATGGAGAATCGAATTAAAAAAATTCGTGCCAACGGTAAAAATGCTGAGATTGAAATTTTTGAAGGCTTGCCACATGGATTCGGACTTGGCGAAGGAACTGTTGCCGAAGGCTGGATTGATAACGCAATAAATTTTTGGGATAAAAATTCTAAGGAGTGAAAAATTTTGAAATATCGCATGCTTGGAAAAAATTTGAAGGTTGCGCCCGTAGGTTTAGGACTTATGGGTTACAGTCACGCTTACGGTGCGCCCGTTGATAAAAAAATTGCGCGTGAACTTATTGCGCAGGCGGTTGAAATTGGATATAATTTCTTTGATACTGCGGAAATTTACGGCACGCCTGAAAATCCTCATGACAATGAAGAACTTGTAGGCGCGGCACTTAAACCGTATCGCGACAAAGTTTTTATCGGCACAAAATTTGGCATTCAATTTGATTGGACTTCGGACGCTACAAATTTACCCGTTATAACCGATGCGCGACCTGCGACAATTAAAAAATCTATCGAAGGTTCATTGAAACGCTTGCAGACAGATCACGTTGACATTTATTATTTGCACAGGCAAGATAAAAATGTTCCGATTGAAGAAGTTGCGGGAGTTATGCAAATTCTTATTGACGAAGGAAAGATTTTGAACTGGGGACTTTCTGAAGTTGATGAAGAAATTATCAGACGCGCCCACAAAGTTTGTCCGGTTGCCGCAATTCAAAATCGCTATTCGATGATGTACAGAGATTACGAAAAACTTTTCCCGGTGCTTGAGGAATTGAATATCGGCTTGGTTGCCTTTTCGCCGACTGCCAACGGACTTTTGAGCGGCGCATATGATAAAGATTCTAAGTTTGAGAAAAAAATTGATTATCGCAGTGCAATGCCGCAATTTACGGCGGAGGCTATGGATAAAAATAAAAATCTCTTTGAACTGCTTGAAAATACCGCGCAGATTAAAAATGCGACGAAGACACAAATTGCGTTGGCATGGATGCTGTGCAAGAAAAATTATATAGTGCCGATACCGGGAACTCGTAAACTTGAACGTCTCAAAGAAAATTTTGGGGCGGCAAATGTTGAACTTAGTGCGGACGAAGTGAAAGCTATCGACGACGCGCTTAACAATATGGAAATGTCTGCGGTTTACGGCGGCGCACCCGTTAAATCGCGGTAGAATTTTTGAGGAGGTTTTTAAATGAAAAAAGATATTGAAACTAAAATTGCGATTTTTCCGATGCCGGTGTTGATGATTGCCGCTTACGACGAAGATGGCAAAGTCAACGTTATGAATGCTGCGTGGGGAATGATTAGCGACATGGACAAAGTTACGCTTTTCATTGACGAAGATCACAAGACTACGAAAAATATTCGCGCAGTCAAGGCTTTTACGGTAAGTCTTGCTGATGTGAAAAATATTAAGGAAGCGGACTTTTTCGGCATTGCGACGGGTAACAAAATGCCGGATAAGTTTGAGCGCACAGGTTTTCACGCCGTTAAAAGTGTTCACGTCCCCGCGCCGATTATTGAGGAATTTCCGGTGGTTATGGAGTGTGAGCTTTTAGAAATTGTCAATACGGAAAATCTTCACGCCGTCGTTGGGAAAATTGTAAACGCGCAAGCCGAAGAAAATATTTTGGACGAAAAGGGCAAAGTCGATCCGTCGAAAATTAACGCGTTGATTTTTGACCAATTCCAAAACGGCTATTATACCGTCGGCGAAAAAGTCGGTAAGGCTTGGCATGAAGGTGCGCCGCTTATGAAGGCGAAAAAATAAAATTTGGGAGGTATTCTCATGGATATTAACAGGAGGGATTTAATCAAAATGGCTGGAATGACTGCAGTTGGTGTTGCGGTAGGAAATATCAGCGACAAAAAAGTTGAGGCGGCTCAATCTTTAAAACTTAAGGCGGCTCCTGTTGTCGGCAGTAAAAATGTTACCGGCACAAAGTTTAGCGGTTCGGCGGCTAAAGTTTATTTCACGAAAAAGCTTGACGCTGACAGCTTGATTAAAATGTACAATCTTGTAAACGGCGAAATTTACGGCAAAGTTGCAATTAAACTGCATACGGGCGAGCCGAACGGACCTAATATTTTGCCGCGTGAATGGGTTCAAAAATTTCAAGCGCAAGTTCCAAATTCAAGTATTGTCGAGTGTAATACGCTTTATAACGGCGCACGTTATACGACTGAAGGGCATCGCGACACGCTTAAAACTAACGGCTGGACTTTCTGCCCCGTCGATATTATGGATGAATTTGGCGGAGTAGATTTGCCGACAAACGGCGGGAAACATTTAGAATTCGTCACAATGGGTAAAAATATCGTAAATTATGACTCAATGATAGTCTTAACCCACTTCAAAGGGCACGCTATGGGCGGATTTGGCGGAAGTTTAAAAAATATTGCGATTGGTTGCGCGTCCGGTCAAAAAGGTAAAGTTCAAGTTCATGGCTATGAAGGTTCTGAAATGCCGCCTCCCGGTCCGAGTTGGTTTGATGGAACTATGCCCCTTCAAGAAAAATTTATGGAACTTATGGCGGACAGCGGCAAGGCGACTTGCGATTATTTCGGCAAAAAAATTATCTTTATAAACGTAATGCGTAGAATGTCTGTAGATTGCGATTGCGCGGGAACTTCTGCCGCTGAACCGACTATGAAAGATATTGGTATCTGCGCGTCAACTGATATTTTAGCGATAGATCAGGCTTGTTGCGATTTTGTTTACACGATGACTGACAGTAAAGATTTAAGAGAGCGCATGGAAAGTCGTCACGGCTTGCACCAACTTAAAGCTATGAGTGATTTAAAAATGGGCAACAGTCAATATGAATTGATTTCCGTTGACTAAGGAGAAAATTTTATGGAGTTTGTGACTTTAAATGACGGCGTGAAAATTCCCGTCTTTGGTTTTGGAACATTTCAAATTCCCGCAGACGGCAGTACCAAAAAAGCCGTTGCAGAGGCGTTAGCGTTGGGTATTCGGCACATTGACACGGCGGCGGCTTATTTTAATGAAAATGAAGTTGGGACGGCAGTTCGTGAAAGCGGTATCCCTCGCAATGAAATTTTTGTTACAAGTAAACTTTGGTTGCAAGATTACGGCTATGAACCCGCGCAGAAGGGCATTGAAACTTCCCTGCAAAAACTTGGGCTTGATTACATTGATTTATACTTGATTCATCAACCCTACGGCGATGTTGTCGGAGCTTGGCGGGCTATGGAGGAAGCTAAGGCGGCGGGCAAAATTCGTTCAATCGGAGTCAGCAATATGACACCTAAAATTTGGAATAATTTTATTCCGCAGTTTAAAACAATGCCGTCCGTCAATCAAGTTGAATACAATCCCTATTGTCAGCAAAAAGAGTTGCGCAAAATTACTGACGCGGCGGGCGTTGTCCTTGAAAGCTGGGGACCGCTCGGAAGAGGCAGTAAAGATTTGCTTGAAAATCCCGTCATTACGAAAATTGCTGAAGCTCACGGCAAAAACAGCGGACAAATTATTTTGAGATTTGAAGTTCAGGAAGGCGTTATAGTTTTTCCAAAATCTACTAAACCTGCGCGGATGAAATCTAATATGGATATTTTCGATTTTGAATTGACTGAAGAGGAAATGAATCAAATTCGCGCCTTAGACAAAGGTTTTGGCAGTCATAATCCCGATGCGCCCGGCGTCGGCGAATTTCTTTTGAAGAATTATAAAGTTCACGATTAAAGGAATTTTAGTATAAAATTTTTATCTCCGATTAATTGTCGGGGATTTTTTTATGATATAATCTGCGGGAGGTGATGATATGCCGAAAATTTATTCCAATCAACGTAAAAATGAGGACGGCTCTTACAGCTATGACGTTGAGGAAGTTGAACAAATTAATTATTATTTGATGAACGGTCCGAATATTATTGTAAAGCCGCGTACAATTCCGCTTTCTCGCGCAGTTCCAAAAATTATTACCGGAAATCGTCCTGCTGACGGCGGCAATTTAATTTTGTCTGAAGATGAAAAAGATTTGTTCGTAAAAAAATATCCGCAAGATAAAAAATTTATTCGGCAAATTATGGGCGGCGAAGAATTTATCAACAATAAAAAAAGATATTGTTTGTGGTTAGTCGACGCTACGCCTGATGAAATTAAAAAAAATAAATTTATTTATGAACGCGTTAAAAAATGTAAAGAAGACAGATTGAAAGGTGCGCCCGACAGACAAAAATTAGCCGAAACTCCGCATTTATTTCGTGAAACTTTTGTACCTGAAAAATTTATTGCAATTCCAAAAACTTCTTCTGAACGCAGAAAATATATTCCGATAGATTTTTTGGATAAAAATTTTGTTTGTTTAGATTCTTTGCTGATGATACCGGACGCGGAAATTTGGCATTTTGGAATTTTGACTTCAAAAGTACATATGATTTGGACAAAAACAGTTTGCGGACGTTTAAAATCTGACATAAGATATTCAGCAAAAATCGTTTACAATAATTTTGTTTGGGTGAAAATGGAATTTATAGACTATGCTGAATTAATTATGGCGGCGGAAAAAATTTTAAAAATCCGAAAAAGTTATCCAAATGCAAGTTTGGCAGATTTATACGACGAAGTGACGATGCCGAAAGATTTACGCGACGCTCACAAAAATTTAGATAAAATTGTTATGAGAATGTACCATTTAGATGAGGATATGACAGACGAAGAAATAGCGATAGAGTTGTTGCAACATTATAAATTTGTGACGGATTATTTAGAAGAAAATAAATTAAAACAACTTACTCGGCAAAATTCTGATGATGAAGATTTTGACGAAGAATTTTAAAAAAAAATTTAGGAGAGCTTAAAATGGGTAAAAAAGTTTTAATTCTGTCGGGAAGTCCGCGTAAGGGCGGCAATTCGGATTATCTTTGCGACAAATTTTTGGAAGGCGCGGTTGAAGCAGGTCATGATGTCGAAAAAATTTTTGTCAGCGAAAAGAAAATCGGTTACTGTCGTGCTTGTTACGCTTGCCGCGATACTCACAAATGCGTTATCAAAGACGATATGCCCGAGATTCTTGATAAAATTATTGACGCGGAGGTTATAGTTTTTGCGTCGCCGGTTTATTTTTATTCGATTAACGCGCAGATTAAAACTGTGCTTGACAGGACGCTTGCACGTTGGACGGAACTCAAAGACAAAGAGTTTTATTATATCTTGACGGCGGGCGAAGATGATAAAAATATTATGGAACGCGCGGTAGAATGTTTCAGAGGATTTGCAGATTGTTTTGAAGGGATTGTGGAACGCGGCGTGATTTATGGACACGGGCTTTATAATAAAAAAGATGCTCGCGAATCAAAATTTGCTGTTGAAGCTTATGAACTCGGCAAAAATATTTGAAAAAGAAACTTTGAATAGGTATAAAGTAAGACTTCGTCGAGAAAATTCGGCGGAGTTTTTTATTAATCTGATTATATTCTGAAAGTAAAATTTTTCTGAAATTTTTGGAAGGAATTTTTAAATACGTGTAGAAATGCTTAAGCAAAAGTAATTCAGCGTAATCAGTGCGGCTTAAATTTTTAGGCGCACTTGGATTTTAATCAGGGGGGATTATTTATGAGGAAGACAGAATGCTTGGGAATGATTCTTGCAGGCGGACAGGGCAGTCGTCTTAAAGCTCTTACAAAGACGGTAGCAAAGCCGGCAGTACCGTTCGGCGGGAAGTATCGCATTATCGATTTTCCGATTTCAAACTGCGTGAACTCGGGCATTACTAAAGTTGGCGTTCTCACTCAGTACAAGCCTTTTGAACTGCACAATTATCTTGGCGCGGGCTCCGCGTGGGATCTTGACCGTATCGGCGGCGGCATTTTCATTCTGCCTCCTTACGCTCGTGAAAAAGGTGCGGATTGGTACAGCGGCACTGCGGACGCTATTTATCAGAATTTGAATTTTATCGATCTTAACGATCCCGATTATGTTTTGATTCTCTCCGGCGACCATATTTACACGATGGATTATTCTTGGATGCTTGAATCTCACAAGGCTAACAATGCAGACGTTACGATTGGCGTATTTGAAGTTCCGCTTGAAGAAGCTCCGCGTTTCGGCATTATGGTTACCGACAAAGAGACCGGCAGAATTACCGAATTCCAAGAAAAACCGAAAGAACCCAAATCAACTTTGGCATCAATGGGTATCTATATTTTCTCGAAACCCTTCCTTAAGAAATATCTTGAAGAAGATGGCGCAAATGAAAATTCAACTCACGACTTCGGTAACGACCTTATTCCGAAAATGCTCAATGACGGTGCAAGACTTTTCTCCTATGCCTTCGACGGTTATTGGAAAGATGTAGGAACGATTGAAAGTCTTTGGCAGGCTAATATGGACTTGCTCCAAGATCAGCCGCCCTTTGAACTCAACGGCGATTGGAAAATTTATTCTTCTAATCCTTCTATGCCTCCGCATTATATCGGTCCCGATGGCGGTGCTAAACAATCTATGATTGCTGAAGGCGCACAAATTCTCGGACAAGTCGAGCATTCTGTTATCTTCGGCGGCGTTAAAGTCGGTAAGGGCGCGAAAGTTACCAATTCCGTTGTCTTCCCCTTCACTAAAATCGAAGACGGTGCGATTGTCGACCATGCTATTTTAGCTCAAGACGTTACCATTAAAGCCAACGCTAAAGTCGAAGGTAAGGAAGGCGAAATTTCCGTCATCCCTGAAGGCGAAGTCGTAGGATAATTAAGAATTAATAATTAAAAATTAATAATTATTCATTCTTAATTCTTAATTATTAATTAATATGGAGGTGCTACCTTTATGAAATCTGTAGTAGGTATCGTAAACCTGCAAGAATCTAACGAACTCTTGAGAGAGTTAGCCGCTACCCGCGCTGTTGAGGCTCTCCCCTTCGCCGGGCGTTATCGCGTCGTCGACTTCTCCCTTTCCAATATGATTAATTCCGGCGTTAATTCTGTCGGTCTTATGCTTCCCGATTATTCCCGCGCTATCCTCGATCATATCCGCTCCGGTAAAGATTGGGATCTCGCTCGTCGCCGCGACGGCTTGACTTATCTCCCCGCCGCCCTTCCTACCAATGACGCTAGAAAAGGTGACCTTAAAGATATTTACGCGAACCTTGATTTTGCTGAACTCTCCGATAAAAAATATGTCCTCTTCGTCAATGGCTCTTACGTATATAATATCGACTTCCAAAAAGTCCTCGACTTCCATAAAGACTCCGGCGCAGATATTACCATGATTTATAAAACTGTCGATGAGGATAAGGAAGGTCACACCGTATCTATTGAAACCAGTGCTAACGGCGTTGTCACCGATTTGGCGGAATCTAACGGCGTTAAAAAAGGTGCTAAGGCTGTTCTCAGTGCTTACCTTATGCCCGTCCCGACCTTCGCTTATATCGTCCGCTCCACTTACGAACGCGGCGGTCAAGACTTCCTCATTGACGGCATTATTCGGCATTCCGGCGAACATAAAATTTCCGCTTATGAACATAAAGGCTACGTCGCCCGTATCAATTCCACCGCTGCTTACTATAAAGCTAATCGCGATTGCCTTAAGCCCGAAGTCTGGGAAGAACTCTTTATGCAACCCGATAACCCCATTTCTACCAAAGTTAAAGACGAAGTTCCCGTTCAGTACAAGGAAACTGCTGAAGTGAAAAACTCCCTCATCGCTAACGGTTGCGAAATTCGCGGCAGAGTCGAAAATTCTATCCTCTTCAGAGGCGTTAAAGTCGGTAAGGGCGCGGTTGTTAAAGACGCTATCCTTATGCAACGTTGCGATATTCAAGACGGTGCGCGTGTTGAAAATATTATTTGCGACAAAAACGTTATCATTACTAAAAATCGCTGGCTTAAGGGCGTGGAAACTTTCCCCTATATCGTCACTAAGAATTCAAGAATTTAAAATAATTAAGAATTAATAATTAAAAATTAATAATTATTCATTCTTAATTCTTAATTCAGTGCGGCGGATTTTTACGTCGGAGCAAGTGAGTAGTGAACAATGCCAAGTGCTGAAATTTTTACCTACGCATTACGCATTACGCATTACGCATTGAAAAAACGCTCGGGCTTGAAAATTCGCCTTCTTTGTGGTTAAATATAGCAGTAAAAAAAATTTTTTAAGGAGGTGTTTTTTGCCTATGGCTAAACCTGATAAAAAAATTACTCATAGCAAAGAATACGAAAGGCTGAAGGAAAATCTGAAACAACGTTTCATAAGCTCCGCGCATATTATGTTCGGACGTGATCTGAAAGATTTGCCGATGAATGACATTTATAAAACTGTCGCGGCAGTCGCAAAACAGATTATTTCGGAAAATTGGATTCAGACAAATAAAGCCTATATGGAGCGTCAAGTAAAGCAGGTCTATTATTTCTCAATCGAATTTTTGATGGGAAGACTTTTGAAGGCAAATTTGATAAATCTCGGTATTGATGAAGCTTTCAAAGAAGTAATGGAAGAATTAGACTTCAACCTTGATGACGCGATTGAAGAGGAAATGGATATAGGGCTTGGCAACGGCGGCTTAGGACGTCTTGCGGCTTGCTTTATCGACTCAATGGCGGCGCATCGTCTGCCCGGTCACGGTTGCTGTATCCGTTATCAGTACGGACTCTTTGAACAGAAAATAATTCAGGGTAACCAAGTCGAAATACCCGATAACTGGTTGAAAGACGGATTCGCGTGGGAGTACAGAAAACCAGATAAAGCTATCAACGTAAAATTTAACGGCAATGCTTACATGAAGAAACAGCCCGACGGTTCGTTAAAGCTGGTTCATGAAAATGCTATGGTCGTTATGGCGGTGCCGTATGATGTTCCGATTGTCGGGTATCATAATAAGACCGTCAACACTTTACGCCTTTGGAATGCTGAGGTTAATCGCGACTTCTCCGATTACGGGATGCTCACCCATGAACAAATGAGGCAAAAACAAGAATACCGTAACTTCGTCGAATCTATTACCCAATACCTGTACCCTGACGATTCTTCTAATGAGGGTAAACGTATGCGCCTTATCCAAGAATACTTCTTAGTCTCCGCCGGCGTCCAGTCTATCGTTCGCCATTACGTTAAAGCTGGTATGAATATCCGTGAGTTCGATAAGAAAATCGCCATTCACATAAACGATACTCACCCCGCCCTTTGCGTCGTCGAACTTATGCGTATCTTAGTCGACGATTACGATCTTGAATGGAATGAGGCTTGGACTATTACCCGTAACACTATGGCTTATACTAACCATACCATCCTCCCTGAAGCACTCGAAACTTGGCCTGTAGATATGTTTAAAGCTCTCCTCCCAAGAATCTACATGATTATCGACGAAATTAACCGTAGACACGTTGAGTATATCCGCGCCCGTTACCCTGATAACGTCGATAAACTCCGCGCTATGTCCATTATCGAAAACGGCTTAGTTCATATGGCTCGCCTCGCTATCGTCGGCTCTCACTCCGTTAACGGCGTCGCTCGTATCCACTCAGATATTCTTAAGTCCACTACCCTTCACGACTTCTACGAATATTGGCCTCGTATGTTCAATAATAAAACTAACGGTATCACTCACCGTCGCTGGCTTATGGCTGCTAACCCTGAACTCGCTGACCTTATCGACTCTACTATCGGTTCCCGTATCTGGCACAGACACCCTGAACAACTCGACCTCTTTAATGAGGCTGTCGATAATCGTAAAGTCCTTGAACGTCTCGCCGAAATTAAACTTATTCGTAAACAAGCCCTCGCTGATTACGTCAAAAAGCATAATAATATCGACGTTGATCCTAATACCATTTTCGATATTCAAGTTAAACGTATCCATTCCTATAAACGCCAACTTATGAATATCCTCCACATTATCTGGCAGTATCATAAACTTAAATCCGATCCTTCCTATAACCCGCCCGCCACTACCTACTTCTTCGGCGGTAAAGCTGCCCCTGGTTATTATATCGCTAAGGAAACTATCCGCCTGATCCTCGCCGTCGCTAAACTCATTAATAACGACCCTTCCTTGGGCGGCAAGCTTAAAGTCGTATTTATCGAAAACTTTGGCGTCTCTATCGGCGAAATCGTTTACCCTGCCGCTGATGTCTCCGAACAAATTTCTACCGCTTCCAAAGAAGCTTCCGGTACCGGTAATATGAAATTTATGATGAACGGCGCGATCACTCTCGGCACTCTCGACGGCGCTAACGTCGAAATTCGCGAGGCTGTCGGCGATGATAATATCGTTATTTTCGGGCTTAAAGCCGGAGAAGTCCTCCGTTTCTACGAAACCGGTACTTATTCCGCTTGGCAAGAATTTAACCTTAACCCCAATGCCCGCCTTGTCCTCGATAAATTAACCGACGGTTCTTTCGGCAACTTCCAATCTTTGAGAGATTATCTGTTGCATGGTAATGACGAATTCTTTATCCTTAAAGACTTCAACCCTTACATCGACGCTCATAACGTAATTTATGCCCGTTATTCCGATAGATTCTCTTGGTTGCGCTCTGCCGCTATCAATATCGCCAATTCCGCCCGTTTCTCTGCCGACAGGACCATCGACGAATACGCCGACGAGATTTGGCACATTCTCCCTTGTAAAATTCAATAAGGAGTGATTTTATGAAAACAACTGAACTCAACGATTATGATCTTTACTTGTTCCATAACGGCACAAATTATTACGCCTATGAAATGCTGGGAGCGCATTTCACGGAAGTTGAAGGTAAAAAGGGCGTGCGTTTCGCAGTATGGGCGAAAAATGCAAAGTCCGTCAGCGTCGTTGGCGATTTTAATAATTGGGATACACGGGTAAACAAAATGATTCGGCTTTCAGACGGAGAAACGTGGAGTATTTTTATAGAAGGACTGAAAGAAGGGGACACGTATAAATATGCGATAGAGCCGCAGTGGGGCGGACCGCACATAATGAAAGCAGATCCGTACGGATTTTACGCGGAAAAGAAACCGGCGACGGCGTCGAGATTGTATAATCTTGAAGGGTATCAATGGACGGACGTCGAATATATGAAAGAGAAAGAGAAAACAAGTTCATATAGTAAGCCAATGTTGATATATGAAGTGCATGCGGGGAGTTGGAAACGCAAAGGACGTGGAGAAAGTGATTATTACAGTTACCGTGAACTTGCGGAGGAGCTTGTAAGCTATGCGAAGAAGATGAACTACACGCATATAGAGTTTATGCCGATGACGGAGCATCCATTTGACGGGAGTTGGGGATATCAGACGACGGGATATTATGCGGTAACAAGTCGGTATGGAGAGCCGAATGATTTTCGGTATTTGGTAGAGAGTTGTCACAAAGCAGGAATCGGAGTTATAATGGATTGGGTACCGGGACACTTCTGCAAAGACAATCAAGGATTGAGAGAATTTGACGGAACGAATTTGTATGAAAGTGATAACCCGCAACTTGCGGACAATAAAGGCTGGGGCACTATAAATTTTGATTATGGCAGGACAGAAGTCCAAAGCTTTTTGATAAGTAATGCGTTATTCTGGTTTGAGGAATATCACATAGACGGGTTGAGAATCGACGGTGTAGCGAATATGCTGTACCTGAACTTTGGACGAGAAGAAGGAGAATGGACGCCGAATAAGTACGGGGACACGGGAAACCTTGAGGCGATAGATTTTATAAAGAAACTGAATGAGACGATATTCAAATATCACCCGCAAGCGTTAATGATGGCGGAAGAGTCGACGGATTGGCCGTTGATTTCAAAGCCGGTATATATGGGAGGCATGGGGTTCAATTACAAGTGGAATATGGGGTGGATGAATGACATGCTGAAGTATGTGAGCCTTGATCCGATATACCGTAAATGGAATCACGACAAGGTAACGTTTTCGTTTATGTATGCGTTCAGTGAAAATTTCATCTTGCCTTTAAGTCATGATGAGGTAGTACATGGGAAATGCTCATTGATAGAGAAAATGCCTGGTGATTATTGGCAGAAATTTGCGGGATTGAGAGGATTTTTCGGGTATTGGATGGCGCATCCTGGTAAGAAGCTTTTGTTTATGGGCGGCGAATATGGACAGTTTATAGAGTGGAATGAGAATGACAGTTTAGATTGGCACTTAGTAGAGCAGTATGAAAAGCATACGCAAATGCAGGCGTATAGTGCGGCGTTGAACAAATTTTATTGTGAGAATGCGGCATTTTGGCAGGTAGATTTTGATTGGAATGGGTTCCAATGGATAGACTGCAACGACAATGAGAACAGCGTAGTATCGTTTATACGAAAAGCGAAAGATGAGTCGGATTATATCATAGCGATCTGCAACTTTACGCCGGAGGTACGGGTCGGGTATAGAATCGGAGTACCGGACAAAGGCGCGTATATCGAAGTGTTCAACAGTGATTTAGAAGAGTATGGCGGAAGCGGAGTAAAGAATGAAGGAGACTTGTTGACGCAAGAGGTAGCGTGGCACAATCGTGGTCAGTCAATCGAAGTTCGTATACCGCCATTAGCGACAATTTATCTTAAATATAAAAAAGGGTCGTATGTGGAGCCTAAAGAAGAAACTAAAGAGTAAGAATATATTTGGAGGTATAAATATGAAAGTATTGTACGTAGCAGCGGAGGCAGCGCCGTTTGTAAAGACGGGCGGGTTAGCTGACGTAGCGGGGAGTTTACCGCATGCGTTGAAAGCGCAGGGCGTAGATGTACGAGTAATCATGCCGAAGTTCAGCAAGATAAGTGAAGAATTTCGTAATGAGATGGTACACGTGTATGACGGAACGATCCCTGTGAGTTGGAGGACGAAATTTGTCGGAATCGACAGGTACGATTACAAAGGAGTACCGTTCTACTTTGTGGACAATGAAGAATATTATTACCGTGATGGATTATACGGGTATGATGATGATGCGGAGAGGTATAGTTTCTTTGCGCGGGCGATATTAAATTGTTTACCGGCGATAGATTTCTTTCCGGATGTAATAAATGCGAATGACTGGCATGCAGGGTTAGTACCGGTGCTGTTAAAGTTAGAGCATCAAGGGGATGAAAGATACGAAAAGATAAAGACGTTATACACGATCCACAACCTGAAATATCAAGGAGTATTCCCGAAAGACGTCATGGGCGACGTATTAGGCTTGGATTGGAAATATTTCAACAATGGAGATTTAGAATTTTATGACGCGGTAAACTTTATGAAGGGCGGCATAATCTACGCTGATTATGTTTCCACAGTCAGTAAGACATACGCGCAAGAAATTCAGTATGAATATTTTGGTGAACATTTAGACGGTCTCCTTCGCAGTCGTAAAGATGATTTATACGGCATAGTAAACGGAATAGACTATGAGGCGTACAATCCTGCGACGGACAGCAATTTATTTGTGAATTATGATAACAGCGATGCGTTTACGGCATTTGAGCGCAAAGGCGATAACAAAGTAAAGTTGCAAGAGATTTTGAACCTGCCGCAAGACAGAAAGAAACCGATGGTGAGCATGGTAACGCGTCTTGTTGCGGCAAAAGGTCTTGACTTGGTCGTAAGAATGATGGACGAGCTTTTACAGCATGAAGATTTTCAATTTGTGCTGTTAGGGACGGGCGACAAAGTTTATGAAGATTGGTTCAAAGGCTTAGCGTGGAGATTCCCGCAAAAAGTTTCCGCTAACATTACTTTCAATTACACGCTTGCACAAAGAATTTACGCGGCGAGTGATATTTTCCTTATGCCGAGCAATTATGAACCTTGCGGAATCGGACAGTTGGTGGCAATGCGTTACGGCGCGGCACCGGTAGTTCGTGAGACGGGCGGCTTAAAAGATACCGTCATTCAATACGACAAATACGAAGGCAAAGGCAATGGTTTTGTCTTCAGTAACTATAACGCGCATGAAATGATGTATGCATTAAAACGCGCCCTTTCAACTTACGGCAACTTTGAAGTTTGGCTGAAGATTTCCTCCAACGCTATGAACAGTGATTACAGCTGGACCGAATCTGCGCGGGAATATGTAGAGCTTTACACGAAGTTAATGAATAAATAAATTTTTAATAAATAGTTATAAATAATTTTCCGATGAGTTATCTTGTCGGAATTTTTTTTATTTGAAGGTAATTTCCCTTCGACTAAGAATTATTATAACGTATTAAAATTTTAGAAAAATTTTTTTGGAGGTAAATTAAATGGCAGTTGAAAAAAATTTGTTTAAATACGAATTTGCCGTAGTGTCGATAGTGAAAGACGCGGCGGAGAAAGTCAAAGAGTGGATCGAATATCATATGTTCGCGGGCGTGGATCATTTCTACATTTACGACAATGACAGCTACGACAATCTGAAAGATATTCTTCAGCCCTACATTAAGTCTCAGCTTGTGACTTACATTTTTTATCCCGGCAAAAATCAGCGAATCGCGGCTTACAATGAGGCGATTGAGAATTTTAAATATGAGAGTCGCTATATGACATTCCTTGACGTAACGGAATATCTTCTTCCTAGAAAAAATCAGACGGTGGTAGAAGTAGCGGACGAAATTTTAGGTAGCAAAGAAAATGTGGGCGGCTTTGAAATGCATCGCTTCAATTACAGTGAGGGAAGTCAAGGAGAAGGCGGCATACTCGAAAAATATACGCGTCGAGAACGTAAACCTTTCGAGATAGCAAACACGATAGTCAATCCCCGCAAAGTGGATTATTTGTTCAATGTTCGTTATGCGACATACTTTGACGGAGTTTTCCGCGTCAATGAGTACAGCGGGAAAGTCAACGCCGATTCGGAAGAAACGGTTCTGGATAAAATCATAGTCAACGGTTATAAGCCAATCGTTGAAATGCCTAAACCTAAAACAGAGGATAACTTTGATACAACAAAGGCTATGATGGAATCATTTTACCGCATAAAACTTTTTGACGACAGCATTTTAAAGTATCGCAAGGTACGCAGTGATTATTTCATAAACAATTATGAAGAAATAACGCAAAATTTTTCCAAAAATCTTGATGATAAGCGGATATTGAGCGTCGTGGCGAAAACTTTACTCCCTCTTCCTGCATTTGAGGAAATAAACGCAGAAGAGTTTTTTAAATCGAAAGAAAATCAGTTGAAATATTTCCGCGCGATAAGCGAATTTTATGTCAACGCGCCTAATGAATTTTTCCAAAACAAAATGGAAACATTCTTGACATGCTTTAACATTGCATTACATCTGCAAAAAACTTTGCTTGATGAAACGGCGGGAAGATTTTTGGTAGATGCGACATTAAACGCAATATGCCAAACATTATGCACGGAAATAACGCCGGCAGACGCAAGACTTTTCCTTAGAGAATTGCCGAAGATTTTACCGTTGCCGTATCAGACGGTAGAAGTTTTATTGGGAATCAGCGCGGGAATGCTCGACAAAATGAAAGAGTCGTTGAAAAATTCCAGCGAAGAGAGAAAGAATTACGACATAGACGAAAAAGAAATGGAAACGTGGTGCAAAATCACGGAGCTTGATTATCTGCAAAAACTTATTAAACTCCTCAACGTACCAAAATAATTCTAAATTAGGGCTAGGTCAGATTTAGGGCTTAGAAATTTTTCATTACGAATTACGCATTACGAATTCCTAATTAATGAGGTATGATTATGGGCGTTGATAAAGATTTATTTATGTACGGACTCGCCGCCGTTACGATAGTGAAAAATGAAGCTCCCTATATCAAGGAGTGGCTGGATTATCACTTGTTGGTGGGGATAGATCATTTTCTGATTTACGACAATGAAAGCAATGACAATTTGCAGGAAGTTTTGCAGCCTTACGTTGAGAAAAGACTCGTGACGCTGATTAATTATCCGAAAACGCATAGTCAACTTACGGCATACAATGACGCGGTAAGATATTTCAAATATTATTGTCGGCAAATGGTATTTCTGGACGTAGACGAATTTATTTTCCCGCAAGAAGACAAGACGATAACGGAAGTGACAGACGAAATAATAGGCGGCAAAGTAGCGGGATTAGCAGTCAATCTTCATACTTTTGGATCAAACAATTATGAGACGGCAGATTATAATGTAGGAGTATTGGAAAGATTTACGCGCCGCGCAGAGGATAATTGGGCGCCGCTTGAAAATGAAATTCCTTATGGAAATGCCACAGTCAAAACTATAGCAGACCCGCGCAGGTTGAAAATGTTTGTCGATAATCCTTATGCGCCTGAATACTTTGAAGATTATCACGCGGTTAATGAAAACGGTGAAGTTGTAGAAAAATTTTATAATGTACCTGTGACAGATAAAAAAATAGTTGTCAATTATTACGGAACAAAATCGCGTGAAGAATATGCGGAAAGGATACATCGCCGAGAAACAGCGCGATTTATAAAGCGAAATGAACCTGAAGGATTTGACGCTAATAATCGCAATGAAATTTTTGACGACGGCATTTTGGCATATCGAGAAAAGTTGATTGCAGAACAAATACCGGAAGGCGGAGACGCATTAAAGATTTTATCAGGCAGGAAAAGAATTAATGGCGGGCGGATGTTGGCGGCGTTGGTAAAAAGTTTGACGCCGGACTTTACGAAAGGCAATCTTAAAGAATATTTAGCCAATCCCAAAAATCGCACGGCATACTTTAACGATTTAATAAAGCTTTACAAGAAAGCACCGCCGACAGTGTTTGAAGGAAATATGGAAACATATTTGACATGCTTAGCAGTAAGTTCATATCTTCGGAAAGGTTATGTTGACGATATAACGGGCGCATTTTTTGAGGAAGCTTCACTCAACGCAATTTGCAAAACATTTACGTCGATTTTAACTTTGTCAGACTTAAGGCTGATAATAGCCGAGTTGCCGCGAATCTTAGCAATGCAATCCAACACAACAAAGGCATTGGTTACTGTCTGTTTGGAAATTTTCCCTCAATTTTTGGAAGACTTCCGCGTTAAGGATGACATAAAAAGTTATGAGGAACTTTCCTATTTGATGAAGATGTTACGCGTCTTTTCACTCTACAGAAGGTGATAAAATGTCTATCGACAAAAATTTATTCCCCTACGATTTAGCGATTGTGTCGATAATGAAAAATGTCTCGACCTATGTCGAAGAATGGCTGGATTATTATTTACTTGCGGGCGTTAATCATTTTTTCATTTACGACAATGACAGCGAAGATAATTTCAAAGAAGTTTTGCAACCGTATATTGACGCAGGGCTTGTCACTTACATTTTTTATCCCGGCAAAGTTAGTCAGATTCCGGTATATAATGCAGCGGTTAGAGATTTTAAATTCTTCTGCCGCTACATAGCGTTTATTGATGCCGACGAATTTATTTTTCCGCACAGTAAACCGACGATAACTGAAGTTACCGACGAAATTTTAGCCGATAATCCAAAGGCGGCAGCGTTGGGAATTAATTGGCGTCTTTTTGGCTCTAACGGACAAGAAAAAGCCGATTATTCGCGCGGAGTTTTGGAAAGGTTCACTGCCCGTGATGCCAATTTAAATAACCATGTTAAAACAATTGCTGATCCACGAAAAATTAAATTTTTGTCAAATCCTCATTATGCAGTTTACTTTAAAGGATATTTTTCTGTTGATGAAAATGGAAGGATTTTTACAGGTCCGTTTAATGAGGAAAAAACTGCGGATAAAATTTCGATAAACCATTATCACACAAAGTCGCGCGAAGAATACGAGAAAAAAATTGCACTTGGAAGACCAACCGTTTTAGCCACGCGAACTATGGAAGATTTTGCAAGTCACGATCTGAATGATGTTTTTGACGACAGCATTTTAAAATATCGTGATGAGAGGCTAAAATTACTTGTGCCTGAGGATAGTAATATTATAGAAATTTTTTCTGAGCGTAATCAGATAGATTTTAACAAAATTTTAAAAGCAGTTACTTCAAATTTACTTCCTGCCTTTGAAGAAGACGACACTAAAAAATTTCTGGACAATCCTACGAATAGCTTTGAATATTTCAACATGTTGGTAAAATTTTTGGACGAAGTTCCGGAAGATTTTTTAAATGGAAAGTTTGAAATCTTTTTGATTTGCTTGAATATGAGTACTTATCTCAAAGAAACTTTTGTGGACGAAGAATTAGGGAATTTGCTGGAAGAATTTTCCCTTTACGCAATCCATAAGTTATTAAAAATAGGTTTATCAACACCTGAAGTTCAACTTTTAATTACAGAATTACCGCACATTTTAGCTTTATCCTATCCGATTATGGAGAAAATCCGCGCAGATTCTTTTAACATAATAAAAAAATTTAGAGATATTCAGCGTTTTGTCATCGATGAAGACTCGTGGGAAAATTTTGTGCGATTGGATTATTTGATAAATCTTATAAAAATTTTTGACAATTACAATAACAAATAAGGTGGTAAAATGGCTGTTGACAAAAATTTATTCCCCTATGATTTAGCTGTTGTGTCAATTATGAAAAATGCCGCTCCTTATGTCGAAGAATGGCTGGATTATCATTTGCTTGCGGGTGTCAATCACTTTTTCATTTACGACAATGAGAGCGAGGATAATTTCAAAGAAGTTTTACAACCGTATATTGACGCAGGGCTTGTCACTTACATTTTTTATCCCGGCAATCGTCAGCAGATGGCAGCTTACAATGATGCCATTGAGAATTTCAAATTCCTTTGTCGATATATGGCTTTTGTCGACGATGACGAATTTATTTTGCCGAAAGAAAATTGCAGTATTGCTGACGTTGCAGATTTTTTTTTGAAAGACAATCCCTCTTGTGCAGGGTTGAAATTTCAATGGGTAACTTACGGTTCAAGCGGAAAAACTAAGGCAGATTTTTCTAAGGGTGTGCTTGAAAGGTTCAAACGCCGTGCTGCAAAAGAAGAAAAACTTGCTAAAACTATTGTTAATCCGCGCAGAGTGGATTATATGTGGTCGCCGCACTTTGCGATTTATCAAGCTGGTTATTACGATATCAATCAACCTACATTGGATCAATTTTCCGATATGCCTTTTAAAATCGCTGACAAAATTGTTATGAATCATTATCATACAAAATCGTGGGAGGAATATGAAATAAAAATTTCGCGCGGCAGAGCCTGTAGTACAGCCAAACGAACTACGTCAGAGTTCAAATCCCATGATAAAAATGATGTTTTTGACGAAGAAATTTTGAGATACAGAAAAGCCAGACGTGATGCGCTCCTGCCACAGGGGGGGGTATAAGCGAGACATTTGCAGAGCTTAATCGAATAGATTATGAAAAAATTATTACGGCGTTGACTGCAAATTTATTCGTTTCCTTTGACGGAGATAATCCCAAAGAATTTTTCTCTGATAATAAAAATCGCTACGTATACTTCAATGAAATGTCAAAATTTCTTCAGAGTTGCCCCGATGTAATTTTTGAAGGTGATTTGGAAAAATTTTTAACTTGCTTATCGATAAGTAAATATCTTAAGGAAAATTTTTTGGACGAAGAAACCGGCAAACTTTTTGAGGAATATTCTTTATTATCGCTGGAAAAAGTTTTAAGCAACGAAATATCTACGGCAGATTTACAACTTTTGATGAAGGAAATGCCAAGATTATTGACTTTATCGTATCCCGTCGTCTACAAAATTCGGCAAAGTGTTATAAAAATTATTGAACAACACAAAAAGGATATTCACGAGTTTATTGACACTACTGAAAAATTGCCGCTGTGGAAAGAAATTTTGCGCTGGGATTATCATATAAAAATGCTGAAAGTTTTCGACAACTATAATCATAAGTGAGATGATAAGATGTCTGTTGATAAAAATTTATTTCTGTACGATTTAGCTGTTGTCGCCATAATGAAAAATGAAAGTCCGTATATCAAAGAGTGGCTCGATTATCATTTGCTGGCAGGCGTCAATCATTTTTATATTTATGACAATGAAAGCGAAGATAATTTCAAAGAAGTTTTGAAACCGTACATAGACGCGGGGCTTGTCACTTACATTTTTTATCCCGGCAAAGTTCGTCAAAAGCCTGCTTTCAATGCGGCGGTTAGAGATTTTAAATTTAATTGCCGCTATATGACTTTTATTGATGCAGACGAATTTATTTTTCCGCACAGTAAACCGACGATAATTGAAGTTGTTGACGATGTTTTAGCCGATAACTCAAAAGCGGCGGCATTGGGAATTAATTGGCGTCTTTTTGGTTCTAACGGACAAGAAAAAGCCGATTATACGCGCGGAGTTTTGGAAAGGTTCACTGCGCGTGATGCCGAAGTTAATATTCAAATTAAAACTATTGCTGACCCCAGAACGATAAATTTCATAGACAATCCTCATTCTGCTGTTTACTTCAACAATTTTCATTCAGTCAACGAACACGGTAAACCTTTTGCCGGTCCGTTCAATGAAGAAAAAACTGCGGATAAAATTTCGATAAACCATTACTATACAAAATCGCGTGAAGAGTACGCAAAGAAAGTTCAACGCGGTCGCTCAGATATTATTATTCCACGTACTATGGAAGAATTTTCAGATAATGATAAAAACGATATTCAGGACGACGGCATTTTAAAATATCGTGATGAGCGGCTAAAATTACTTGTGCCGGAGGGTAGCGATATAGTAGAAATTTTTTCCGAAATTAATCAGGTAGATTTCGACAGACTTTTAAAAGCAGTGACTTCAAATTTATTGCCAACTTTTGAAGAAGAAGGTATAAAAAAATTTTTTGACAATCCCACGAATCGATTTGAGTATTTCGATATGCTGATAAAATTTTTAAATGAAGCTCCGCAAGATTTATTCAAAGGCAAGATTGAGACGTTTTTAAATTGTTTAGCGGTCAGTACTTATCTCAAAGAAACTTTTATCGACGAAGAATTAGGCAATTTATTTGAGGAATTTGCTCTGTATTCAATTTATAAGTCATTATTCAGTACTTTTTCCATATATGAATTGAAACTTTTGATTAAAGAGTTGCCACGCATTTTTTCTTTACAATATCCGATTGTTGAAAAAATCCGCGCAAAGTGTTTAAGAGGCATTTCTGATTTCAGGGATATGCATAGCGTTTTTAACGTCGGATCGTGGAAAGATTTTGTGCATTTAGATTATCTGATAAATATGTTAAGAGTTTTTGACAATTATAATCATAAGTGAGGTGGTAAAATGTCTGTTGATAAAAATTTATTTCTGTACGATTTAGCTGTTGTATCGATTATGAAAAATGAAGGTCCGTATATCAAAGAGTGGCTCGATTATCATTTGCTGGCAGGCGTGGATCATTTTTTCATTTATGACAATGACAGTCCCGACAATCAAAGGGAAGTTTTGCAGCCGTATATTGATGCGGGGCTTGTCACTTATATATTTTTTCCCGGTACTTCGCCGCAATTTCCGGCTTATGATGATGCGTTTAAACGTTTCAGATTTTTGTGCAGGTATATGACGTTTATTGATGGCGACGAGTTTATTTTTCCTAAAAGTAAATCAACCATTGCAGAAGTCGTAGACGAAATTTTAGGCGACAAACTCAATGTCGGAGGACTTGCAATTAACTGGCATTGTTTTGGCTCAAGCGGTCAACGCGAAAAGGATTTAAGTCGTGGTGTTTTGAAAAGATTCACTTACCATGTACCAAACGAGGCAGATAAACAGCTTTATCGTAATGCTTTTATTAAAGATGTTGTAAATCCGCGCAGAATAAGTTATATTGATGATCCTCACAAGATGAACTATTACGAAGGATTTTATACGATTAATGAAGATGAAGTTATTGTAACCGGAGGTAACAACAACCCTGTCACTGATAAAAAAATTGTTATTAATCACTACGTCACAAAATCTTACGAAGAGTACGTAGAAAAAAATCTGCGCGGTCATGTAGTCTATAATAAGGGTGATGAGTACGTAGAAAAAATATTTAATGACGTGGATGAGAATAGTACAATTTTTGATGACGAAATTTTAAAATATCGTGAAATTATGACAACCCGACAAGGGGGGGGGGGCGGCGACCTTCAAACATTTGCAACCCTCAAACAAATTAATTATGTCAAACTTTATAACGCATTGATGATGAATTTGGCGGCGGTAATTCCGCAAAATGTTCCGCTAAATTTTTTTGAAGGCAGAATGGAAACTTTCCTGACTTGTCGAGCTCTAATTTCTAACATGAAAAATATTTTGTTTGACGAAAAGACGGCGAATTTTTTTGAAGAAGTTTCCCTTAACGCGATACATAAAACTTTAATGACGCGTATGCAAATTGCGGACATAAGACTTTTGTTAAGCGACTTACCAAATATCTTGCCGTTAAATTATCCGGTCGTGAAAGATATTCAGAATGCTTGTGTAAATATCATTACTCAAATTATGGCAATGATGCGAACTAATGTACCAACGGTGCTTCCGCTTTTGTGGAAAGAATATTCATGGTTCAGCGAATATTTAAATTTGTTAAAGGCGTTCAGATAATTTTATAAGGAGGAAATTTTTTGAAGGAACTGACTGTATCAAATTTAATTAAAGCCATCGAGAAAAAACAATTTCTGTTGCCGACGATACAGCGCGGTTTTGTCTGGGAGTCGAAAAAAATTGAAACGCTTTTTGATAGCGTAATGCGTGGATTTCCGATAAGTTCATTTTTATTTTGGGAAGTTCCCGACGAAGATGAAAAAACTTTTAGATTTTATTACTTCATTAAGGATTACGACTTTTACGGCGAATCTCCGCACAGTGTTGCTGAATTTGGTAAAGCTCCGCACATTGCAGTTTTGGACGGTCAACAGCGTATAACGTCATTTTATATTGGTCTCAAAGGTTCGTACATTCCGAAGGGTAAAGCTGAAGTTCCTCAAAAACTTTATCTGAATTTGTTGAAAGTTAATGCCGACAGCGATAATGGCGATGATGACGCGGGACTTGATAACGCCTATGAATTTAAATTTTTGACTGAAGAGGACGCCGCCAAACGTGATGATGAAACATTTTGGTTTCCGGTCAGAAAAATTCTCGACAAAGAATTTGACGACAGAGCTAATATCGCGGATTTTTTGTTTGAAAATAATCTCGTCGACAGCAAGACTAAATCTTATTTGAAGTTGCCGTACAGGATTTTAAATCGCTTGTGGGACAGCATTAAAACAAAGCCCGTCATTGAATATCATCTTGAGAGTCAAAAAACGCTTGACGAAGTTTTAAATATTTTTGTGCGAATTAATAACGGCGGCAAACCCGTTGAACTTTCGGAGCTTTTAATTTCTTTGGCAACCGCGCAGTTGAAAGATTTTGATGTTGAAAATGAACTTATTCGTATCGTCAATGAAGTTAATAATATCGGCGGCGAAAAATCTTTTAATGTCAGCAAGGATTTTGTTTTGAAAGCATTTTTAGTTTTGTGCGACGACGGAAGTAAAAATAAGGACAGCATTAAATTTACCGTCGAAAATTTTAAGGCTGATAAAATGCAAAAAATTCGTGCCGAGTGGGATAAAATGTCTGAGGCGATAAAATTATCTGCAAAACTTTTGAGGGAATTTGGATTTACTCAAAAAATTTTTACGTCGAATAATGCGCTGATTCCGCTTGCACTTTACATTTACTTGAAAAATAATAATCCCGATTCTTACGTTGACGATAAAGGCAGGATGATTCATTGGTTTATCAGCGCAACGCTTAACGGAATTTTCAGCGCAAGTACCGATGACAAGCTGATAAAATTTCGTAACCGCCTTAACGAAAATCATGAAAATTTTCCGCTTAAGGAAATGCTCGACGCTAAAGATAAATCCGACGCTGAACTTGCCGACGAACTTATTAACGCGTTGATGAATACGAATTGCAAATATATGAAAAATGTTTTGCTTGCGTTGACGATTTTATATGACGGCAAGAAAGATTTATCGACTGTTGACGTAGATCATATGTTCCCGAAAATTAAAATTAAAAATCTCGGCGAAATGGCGCATCAAGGTATCGCGGACGAAAATAAATTCCAAAGTGATTATGAAAAATTTTGTAATGCTCTGCCCAATCTGCAACTGCTTAATTCTTCCGAAAATAAAAGGAAAAGTTCAACGTATTTCAGCGATTGGATAGCCGCAAAATCTGATGAGGAACGCGCAAAATATATGGCGGAAAATTTTGTTCCCGACGTAGATTTTCGGTTGATTAATTTTAGAAATTTTATTGAGGAACGCGGCAAATTGATTCGTGAAAAAATTTCCGAGAATTTAAAATCACGTGATATTATTCATTTCGGCACAGAAAAAATTATCCCGACAAAAGATTTTAATTTTATAACAGACGCTGAAGGAAAAATTATCGTGAAAATTCTTTATGAAGGCAATACTCCGATGGCTTACGCTTACGACGAAAATTTTATTCAGAAACGAATCAAAAGTGAATTGGCGTACAACCTTATCGAAGAGGGACGAGCCATAAAAATTTCTCCTTCAAATTTTGATTCAATGCGTGATAGACAATCTGCGCGGGAACTCGAAAAAATTGTCGATATGGCAATGCGTATTAAAAAACAATTTGACAACGCCGCAATCACTAAAGACGGTAAGTATATGTTTTACGCAGACCATAGCGGCGTAACAATGGAAATCGGTGCGCAAAAGTGGAATCCCGCTTTTTGGATTATAAGGAAAGATTTAATTTCCAAACGCGTCAGCCTTGATATTATGTTGCAGGAAGTTATTCCGCAAAATGTTTTTAAGGAAATTACAAAATCTGACGTTGATCAAGCGAGACGAATAGCTAAACACGGCGATACAACAAAGGCTTTTAAATATCTTGAATCGTTGTATTCTTCAAGGTAAAAAAATTTAGCGTCAACTGTCGACGCTTTTTTTATTTTAGTTATAAATCGGCGGCACTTGCTTTTAGCGAAAAATAATGTAATAATAACTTTGAAACTTTGTGTGAACGTTTTTAATTTAATTTTTTGAAAGGAGTTGGATTTATGGACAACAGCAATGTCGAACACAATTCACAAAATATTTATTACCGCTCAACAGTCGGAGCGGCGGAAGCCGGAAGTACCGTGAGGTTGGGACTTCGTATCAAGTCTCCGGAAACTATAAAGCAAGTTTTACTGCACACTTGGGCGGACGGTACGGAAAATTGGGCGAATCTTACGACGCAGGATAAAGCCGACGCGCCTGAGAAATTTTATTCTTTGGAAGTCAAAATGCCTGAAAAAGGCGGCTTGGTCTGGTATTACTTCATAATCGTAGGAGACAGGACTTATTATTACGGTAACAATCCCGAACAACTCGGCGGTATCGGACAACTTTATTATGATTATGCGCCGCCCGCTTTTCAGATAACCGTTTACCGCAAAGGTGCTAAAACTCCTGATTGGTTTAAGCATACGGTTATGTATCAGATTTTCCCCGACAGATTTTTCCGCGCAGGTAATGAAATTGTTGAAAAGCGTAAGGCAGTTTATCACGGCAGTTGGAAAGATGATCCGTTTTACCATCGCGATCCGGTTACGCGCGACGTTTTGACTTACGATTATTACGGCGGCAATCTGCGCGGCATTGAAAGTAAATTGGATTATCTCAAGGATATGGGAATTTCCGTAATTTATCTGAATCCAATTTTTGAGTCGGAAAGTAATCACCACTATGACACGGGCGATTATCACAAAATTGACGTGACACTTGGCACTGAAGAAGATTTTAAACATTTAATCGAAACTGCGCGGTCGAAAGGTATAGCGATAATTCTTGACGGCGTATTTTCTCATACCGGCAGCGATTCGATTTACTTTAATCGTTACGGCAATTATAATTCAGTCGGCGCGTATCAGTCTAAAGAGTCGCCGTATCATGATTGGTATATTTTCCGCAACTTCCCCAACGATTATGAAAGTTGGTGGAACTTTGCAAATTTGCCGAATATCAAGGAGGATACACCGTCATACATAGATTTTATAATCCGCAACAGTGATAGTGTTATGCACCATTGGATGCGCGACGGTATAGCGGGCTGGCGTCTTGATGTTATTGATGAACTGCCGCCGGAATTTGCACAGGCGTTTTATTCGGAGCTTAAGAAAATTAATCCCGATGCTGTTATGATTGGTGAAGTGTGGGAGGACGCGTCAAATAAAATTGCTTACGGTGTTCAGCGTCAATATTTCTGCGGTTATGAAATGGATTCGTCAATGAACTATCCTTTCCGCGAACATATGTTCAATTTCATTTTGGGCAACATTGACGGGCGGACTTGTATGCGTCGAATGGAAAGTTTGCGTGAAAATTATCCTAAAGAAAATTTCTATGCGACGATGAATTTAATTGCGAGCCATGACATTTTGCGCCCCGTAACTGTTTTTGGTGAAGCTCCCTACCATGAACAGATGACGGAAAGCGAACAGATAAAATTTAAGCTTGACGCAGAGGCTGAAAAACTCGGCAAGGCGCGTTTAAAAATGGCGGCTTTATGGCAAATGACGTATCCGGGTGTTCCCTGCGTGTATTACGGCGATGAGATAGGTTTACAAGGCTTTAAAGACCCGTCTAATCGTCGTCCGTATGATTGGGAGACCGGCGATAATGAATTGCGCGAAACTTACAAAAAATATATTGCGGCGCGTAATGAAAATATTGTTTTGCGGACGGGCGAATTTTTACCTTTGCCGTCGTATGATGATATAGTTGCATATGCTCGCGTGATTCGCAACGGGCGTGATGTATTTGACCAAGAGGCTAAAAATGACGCGTATTTGGTAGCGTTCAATCGGTCACGTTATGAAGAGCGTTTTGTTTCATTCGACGTAAGCGATTTTGCCAATGGAATTTTCATTGATGCCTTTGACAATACAAGAAAATTCCCGGTTAAGCGTAAACGTGTTGAATTTACTTTAAAGCCGTTGGAAGGCGTTTTACTGCACCATGTTCCTCAGCAGAAAAATTATGACAGACGCGCAGGAATTTTACTTCACCCGACCAGCTTACCTTCAAAATACGGTATCGGAGATTTAGGCAAAGAGGCATTTGAATTTGTAGACTTCTTAAAATCGGCAGGACAAACTATTTGGCAAATTTTACCGCTGAATCCCGTCGGCTATGGATTTTCGCCGTATCAATCGCCTTCAGCCTTTGCATGTAATCCGATGTTAATTTCGCTTGATAAACTTGTTGAAGATAATTTGTTGCAGGAATCGGACGTTCAAATTAGCAAGCCCTTCAAAAAATCCAGTGTAGAATTTGAGCGCGTGATAAAATTGAAAAAGCCTGCATTGAAAAAAGCTTTTACAAATTTTAAAGCGCGTCTTGAAAATGATGAAAATTTGAAAGCTGACTTTGAAAATTTCCGCGCAGATAATTCTTTCTGGCTTGAAGATTATGCGTTATTTGCCGCGCTGAAGAAAAAGTATGATGACAAAGATTGGACGGCTTGGGACGAGCCTATTAAAAATCGTGACGAAGAAGCATTGGCGGAAGTTGCAAAGACTTTGACAGAAGATATTTTGTACACGGAATTTGAGCAATATATTTTCAATGTTCAGTGGCAAAAACTTCACGATTATGCACGTGAACGCGGCGTACAAATTTTTGGCGATATGCCGATATTTGTTGCGGGTGACAGTGCGGACGTTTGGGCGAATCAAAAATTATTCCAGCTTGATGAGGACGGAAGAGCTAAAAAAGTTGCGGGAGTACCGCCCGATTATTTCAGTCCTACCGGTCAACTTTGGGGCAATCCTCAATACGATTGGGACGCAATGGAAGAAGAAAATTATCATTGGTGGATGTTGCGATTCAAGCAGATTTACAAGATGATTGACATTGTGCGAATAGATCATTTCAGAGGCTTTGAGGCTTATTGGTCAGTTGACGGCGATGCGGAAAATGCTATGAATGGTGAATGGATTAAGGGACCGGGCAAGCCTTTCTTTGACGCGGTTAAGAAAGAATTGGGCGATATGCAGATTGTCGCTGAAGATTTAGGCTTTATTACAAATGAAGTTGAGGAACTTCGTCAAGAATGCGGTTTTCCGGGCATGAAGATTTTGCAATTTGAATTGGTGTTCAATGAAGACGGGCGAATTGGTTTCTTAGCTCCCGAAAACAGCATTACATACACAGGCACTCACGATAATAATACGGTTGTCGGCTGGTTTATGGAAGACGTAGACAATTTGAGTAAAGCGACGATAGCGGCATTATTGGGGGCAGACCCGCGCAGACCTGATGACGTTTGCCAAAAGTTGATTGAGTTTGCATATGCGTCTGATTCACGCTTTACGATTTTGCCGATGCAGGACGTTTTGAAACTTGACAGTAAAAGCCGTATGAATACGCCCGGAACTGTCGGCACTAACTGGGGCTGGCGTCTTAAGCCCGATTATAAATTGGAAGCGGAGGCAGGCAAATTGAAAATGCTTTGCCAAAAATATTTGAGATAATTTTTAAGGTCGGAGTAAGGAGTAAAATTTTATTCCTTACTCTTTGAACCTAAAGGAGGATTTATTATGATTGACGCGATTGAAATTCCTGCGACTGAAAATAATTCTGAAGTTCAGGATTTAGAGACGCGCTTTGACTTGAAAACCCTTGACGAATTTAAATATTTTGCACTTGAATTGGTTGATATGGTTGACGAAGGTAAAGAAATTGATTTAGGCAAGGCGGCGCGTAATGCGAAATATCTTGCGATGCTTGCAAAAGGTTTCGACGATATGAACGCGGGAAAAGGCATAACATTGACATTTGATGAATTGGAGCGGCTTATTAATGCGTAAAATAGTATTTGAAGGCGAAGCTCTGTCACACTTTATTTATTGGGTACATAACGATAGCAAAATGGTTGATAAAATTTACACATTACTTAAGGATATTGACAGAAACGGAGCGGCTAAAGGTATCGGTAAACCTGAGCGTTTAAAGCATTTTGACGGTTGGTCGCGTCGAATAACTTCCGAGCATCGTTTGGTTTATAATGTCGATAACGAAACAATTCACGTCATTTCCTGCAAAGGTCATTACGAATAGAAATTTACGAGTACCAACAGCTTGAAAAATTTTTTAAGGGGGTCGAAAGTAATTTTGAAGTTTAAAAATTTTTATAGTTACGCATTTATTTTAATTTTACTTATTGGAATTATTTTTATAGTGCCGTCAACCTGCGCGGCAAAACCTAAAAATATTGAGCCGGAAAAAATTTTGTACATACCTCACGATAACCGCCCCGTCGTCAATCAGCAGACGGTTGAAGTTGTCGAACGCGCAGGTTACAAAGTGGTTATGCCGCCGCTTGAACTTTTAGGCAATAGAGACGATTTGGGACACCCAGATAAACTTTGGGATTGGCTTGAACGCAACACCGACAAGGATATTAAAGCCGCCGTCATTTCGTCTGATTCGTTGCTGTACGGAAGTTTAGTCGGTTCACGTAAACATTATTACGGCAAGCAGTTAGTTTTGGAACGCGCAGAATTGTTTAATAATTTTCGTAAAGAGCATAAGGACTTGCCGATTTATATTTTTGGATCGGTAATGCGAACTCCGCGAACAGGCGAAGCGTCCGGTTATGAAGAGCCGGATTATTACCGCAATTACGGCACAAATATTTTCCGCTATACGTCATTGGTTGATAAGCGCGAACTTGAGGGCTTAACTGAGCGGGAAGAAAAAGAAATTGATTTTCTCCAAAAATTAATTCCTGAACGCGCTATGGAAGATTGGATGAATCGGCGCGGCAAAAATTTTGAAGCCAATAAAAAGTTAATCGATATGGCTCGGGCGAATATGTTTGAATGCTTGCTTTTGGGACGTGACGATAACGCGCCCTTTTCTCAAACTCACCTTGAGGGAAGGAATTTGCAACAATACGGACGTAATATTAATGAGCGTCGTTATCAGACAATCGCCGGCATTGATGAAGTTGGTTTAATGGTACTTACTCGCGCGATTAATGATTTGACGCACAATTCTCCGACGATTTATGTAACTTACAATATGGGTGAAGGTGCTAATATTATTCCCGCGTATTCCGATGAAAATATTGAGAAAACTATTAATTCCGAGATTGTTGCGACGGGGGCTAAAAGGGTTAATGATCCTTCCCGCGCAGATTTTATTTTCGCAGTCAATACAAATCCCAATGGCATAACCTACGAGGCGGCAGGGGCATTAAATGACAGCAGTGAGCGCGACGGTACAAATCATTTCGTGAATTTGATTAAGACTTACATTGACAGCGGAAGACCTGTTGCCGTAGCGGACATTGCCTTTGCTAACGGCTCTGATAACGCGCTGATGAAACGTCTTAAAGATCAAAATTTACTGTTCAAACTTCACGCATACGCCGCTTGGAATACGCCGACCAATGCAATGGGCTTTGCATTAAGCACGGGGATTTTGGCAAATAAAATGAAACTTTCCGATAAACGCCAACTTCTTTTGACGCGTTACATTGACGATTGGGGCTATCAAGCCAATGTGCGCGGCGTTGTCAATAATCAGTTACGTAAAATGTACGGCGGATATTTTAACTTACTTAACGAAAATAGAAGTTACGCCTCTCAACAATGCAGTGAGTTAATGCAAAATTTTGCTGATAAAAATTTGAACACCGTTAATTTTGACGGAGGTTTTAGCGTAAACTTCCCTTGGAACAGAATGTTTGAATCAGATATAACTTTTAAAATTAAGTCGTAACCTTTTGCTGTTGGTACTACAAAATAAATTGCCGTCCACAATCGGGCGGCTTTTTAAATTTTTTTAAAATATTCTTAAAGTTTTAGTTGAAAAAATTTTTTTATCAGTTATAATGTAACACAGATTTTTAAGAAATTTTTTGAAAGGCAGGTATTGTTTATGGCAGATAATAAACCTACCCCCGAAGCGATGCAGAAGATTCAAACTTCAAAGTGGTATCCCAAGTACCACGTCGCGCCGCCGTATGGTTGGCTTAACGACCCCAACGGCTTTTCTTGGTACAAGGGCGAATATCACATTTTTTACCAGTATCATCCGTATTCCGTGAACTGGGGACCCATGCACTGGGGGCACGCCTCAAGTAAGGATTTGTTCCACTGGAAACATCAACCGATTGCCATTGCGCCCGGCGAATTTTCCGAAGGTAAAGAGTGGTACGACTGGGACGGTTGTTTCAGCGGTTGCGGCTACGAATTTGAAGGCAAACTTTGGCTTATGTATACCAGCCAGCGGTTTAACGGTCGTGACGGAAACGGTAATCCTTCAGGTGATAATCCTTCCGGCTATAATCCTTCCGGCAGTTCCGGCGGCGGTCTTGTTACCGAGCGTCAGTGCTTTGCTTATTCCGAAGACGGCATCAACTTCACTAAATACGAAAAAAATCCCGTCATTGATATTCCTAATGATCACCCGATTATTGCCAATATCGATTTCCGCGATCCTAAAATTTGGGATCACAACGGCAAATATTACTGCGCGATAGGCAACAGAATACATGACAGATCCCGCACACAAATAGTATTGTTCGAGTCTGCAAATTTCTTTGACTGGTATTTTAAATCCGTCGTTGCCATTTCCAAAAAAGACGGCTCGGAAGGTACAATGTGGGAATGCCCTGGCTTTGCGCATTTCGGCGACAAATACGTTATGATAATTTCTCCGCAACACGTCCCGCCGCAAGGTCGTCTTTATCATAATATTCACCAAGCCGGTTACATGGTCGGCAATCTCGATTACGATCAAGGTATTTTCACTCACGGCGACTTCGTGACCTTCGACTACGGCTTTGACTTCTACGCAACCACAATGATGAAAGACCCGCAAGGTCGCTACTTCATTATCGGCTGGCTTGATATGTGGCAGAGTCCCTTCCCCGAACAAGAGGACGGCTGGAGTTGTATCTTGACAATTCCGCGCCAACTCAAAATGACTGAAGACGGTAAAGTTCTCACTGTACCGCCGGAAGAATTTTTGGAAATGCGCGATAAGGAAACGGCTTACGAAAATCTTACGCTTGAAAAAGAAACTGAACTTGACGGCGTAAAAGGCGATGTATGCGAATTACTCTTCGACGTTGACCTTAAACAGACGGGAGATTTCGGCTTTGAATTGCGTTGCAGTCCTGACGGCGAAGAAAAAACCGTTTTCTACTACAATGCCGCTGAAAAATTCTTTGGTCTCAATCGCGATAAAGCCGGACGTGAACAGAGCGGCGTTCGTGAATTTGATCTGCCTGAACTTGATATGTTGAAGTTTAGAATTTTCATTGATAAATCTTCAATCGAAGTCTTTATCAACGACGGCGAATATGTAATGTCAACGCGCGTTTATCCGCGTGAAGAATCAACCGGCATTCGTTTCATTCCGACTTCCGGAAAGATGGTTATTCCGTCCTTAAAATTCTATACCTTAAAATAATAAACCTCTTTAATAAATTTTTTCATAAAAATCATCCATAAATTTTTATGCGCCGCAATTTGTTGGCGCAAATTTTTTTTGCAATAAAGATTTTTTCAAAACTATGTGATATAATTTACAGGAAAAATTTTAGGAGATGATATTTTTTGGCTACTCAAGAACAAATTAACAGCTTGAAGGCGTTGACGCTTTTTTCTCAAAAATATGCCGACAATGATTTATTTAAGTATTGGCTTTTCAAAGACCACAGAATTATTGATAAGTGGTTGCACTACTTCCCGATTTATGAAAAGTGGTTCAAAGATTTTCGCAATACCGACGTAGTTTTTGTTGAAGTTGGCGTTTATCAAGGCGGCTCAATGCAAATGTGGAAAGATTATTTCGGCAAGAAAGCTAAAATTATCGGCGTCGATATTGATGAGCGTTGCAAAAAGTTTGAAGAGGATCAGATTTCTATTGAAATTGGTTCGCAGGAAGACGTAAATTTTTGGAATGAGTTTAAGAAAAAGTATCCGCGCGTAGATATTTTTCTTGACGACGGCGGACACACTATGAATCAGCAGATTGTGACTTTGCAACAAATGTTTCCTCACGTCAGTGACGGCGGCGTTTATGTATGCGAAGATTGTCATACTTCCTATTGGGAAGAGGAATACAGGGGGGGGGTTGAGGAAACCGACTACCTTCATTGAGTTCACTAAAATTTTGATTGACGCCATAAACGCTTTTCATACCAAAGGAGCTATGCCGCCAAATTATTTTACGGTAAATATGGGGGGCATACATTTTTACGACAGCGTTGTGGTTATTGAGAAAAATCCGTTGGCGTTTCCGCCGTTTGCTCATCAAATCGGAACACCGGCACTTTAAATTTCTTGAAGTAGTAAAAATTTTTAAGCTATATCTTTCTATGACAAATGCAATCATTGTTTTTCCAAAAAATTTTTTCAAGTTCATTATGGTTTGCAATTTTTAACTAAACTATTTACGCCAGTGAGCGGCGGCTTTATAAAAGTTTATGCCGGTTCGCTTTCCGGCGAAAAATATTGGATAGGAGGGGCGCGGTTTATATTATCCACCGCGCAAGTATGATGAAAATTGATTTAGCGATTTTGGGCAGACAGTTTGAACTTCATCAAGCCGAATACGAACAAGCCGCGCTTAAAGTTTTGCGGTCAGGCTGGTATATTTTAGGAAATGAAGTTGCGAATTTTGAAAAGGAGTTTGCAGAATATCTCGGCGGAAAATTTTGTGTCGGCGTGAACTCCGGACTGGACGCTTTAACTTTGTCAGTTCGTGCTTTAAATATTGGCGCGGGTGATGAAGTTATTGTGCCTGCGAATACGTATATTGCGACGGTGCTTGCGATAACGGCTAACGGTGCAACTCCGATTTTTGTTGAGCCGGACGAATTTTATAATTTGGACGCGTCGAAGATTGAATCAGTCGTCACGGAAAAAACTAAGGCGGTTATGGTTGTGCATCTTTACGGACAATCTGCGCGTATGGATAAAATCTGCGCGGTTACCGAAAAGTATAATCTCAAACTGATTGAAGACTGTGCACAATCTCACGGCGCGAAATTTAACGGCAAGATGACTGGTACTTTCGGCGACGCGGGTTGTTTCAGTTTTTATCCTACGAAAAATTTGGGCGGATTCGGAGACGGCGGCGCGATTGTCACTGACGACGCAGACCTTGCAAAAACTTTAAAAATGTTGCGCAATTACGGCAGTGAAATTAAATATCATAATCAGCTTGAAGGTGTCAATTCAAGGCTTGACGAAATGCAGGCGGCACTTCTGCGCGTAAAACTTTCACACCTTGACGAATTGAATTTGGAGCGTAAAAAAATTGCCGATAAATATTTGACGGGCATAAAAAATCCACGATTGTATTTGCCGCAACTCCGCGCGGGAGCCGAGCATGTTTATCATCAATTCGTAATTCGGACTGAAAGGCGCGATGAATTTAAAAAATATCTTGAGGACAACGGCATTAAAACGGTTATTCATTATCCGATACCGCCGCATTTAGCCGAATGTTACAAGCGGCTTGGATATAAACGCGGAGATTTTCCGATAACTGAAAAATTTGCCGACGAAGTTTTAAGTTTGCCGATGTTTAACGGTATGACGGACGAAGAAATTAATTTCGTGATTGATGTTTGCAACGAATACGATTCTTAGAAAATTGCAGGAAAAGGACGTTCCGGCAATGCTTGAATGGATACACGACGAAGCCGTATTATGTCAATGACAGCTGGATTTTAGAGCGAAGGGCTAATTTTATTTTGTGAAAATTATATTGGAACATTGTGGGGGCGATAATAAACATAATGGAACTTAAAGAATACGGAGGATATTTTGGTTTAGAGTTACCTAGAAAAAAAGAAATATTCTCAGACATTGCGGAAGAGGACAAATTACGAGTCAACTGTGGACGTGCTGCACTTTATTATGCAGTTCAAGGGTTTAAGCGAGTTTATATGCCTTACTTTAACTGTATCAATTCCGTTGATCCTGTCTTGCAAGCAAACATAGAAGTTTCTTATTACCATCTTTCGGATGAATTGTTACCATTGAATGTCAACCCAAAGGACAATGAAACTGTAGTTTGGATCAATTACTACGGAAATGCCACCGCCAAAACAATTCAAAAAGTCGTCGATTCTTTTGAAAATCTGATTATAGATAATTGTCAGGCTTTCTTTTCACCTCCCGTAATGACGAAAAATGTGAAAAATATTTATAGCGTAAGAAAATTTTTGGGTACAAGCGATGGAGGATACTTAATCGGCAATGGTTTAAATTGCATACAGCCTCCGAAAAGTTTTTCAAGCGACTCATCACTTTTTTTATTGAAGACAATAGAGTACGGAACAAATACTATTTATCCTGAAAGCTTGAAAAATGAACAAAGATTGTCCAAAAATATTTCTGGAATGTCCGACCTGACTAAGCGAATTTTATCTTCAATCGATTATGACTTCATAAAGAATCAGCGTAAATTGAATTTGATTAGGATACATAAAAATCTGGGGCAGTTAAACGAATTTAAAATTAATTTGGAATCTGAGACGCACATGTTCTATCCGCTTTTAATAATGAAAGAGGGTTTACGCGAACATTTATTGAAAAACAAAATTTATTGTCCTACTTTATGGCGGCATGTTCCTGAGCAATGCGGCTATACAGACCCCGAGACTACATTTTCTAAATACATGTTGTTATTACCGATAGATCAAAGATACGATCTCAATGATATGGATAATATTTCTGAGATAGTTTGGCAGGCTTACAAGCTTAATTTAAAAGGAGATTGATATACAAGTGAATGATAAAAAGAAAGGTTATTTTAAACGTGCGGTAAAGGGCTTCACTTTTGAGCAATTTAAAGAATTGGCAAAAGACGATTCTTTAACCAATCATGAAAAAATTGGTGCCCCTGATTCCTACCGTGAAAATTACTCCGATGCAATTTTTGCTGACATTACCGGCAAGTTGACCGCCATTAATCAGCATAATAAAAAAATTGCCGATATTGGTTGCGGTTGTGATGATTTAGCCCATAAAATTATCAATCGTTGCGTCGAAAATGAAAATTCGTTGTACCTGATAGATTCGGCGGAAATGTTAAATCTTTTGCCTGATAGTAAAAATGTACCAAAAATTGCCGGAAAATTTCCAAATGAACTTGACGACTTTATCAATCGCGAAAAAAATTCTTTCGACGCAATTTTGGTTTACAGCGTTATGCATTACGTCACACTTGAAGATAGCGTCTTTAATTTCATTGATAGCGCAGTTGAACTTCTTGCGCCGAGCGGGCGTTTACTTTTGGGCGACCTTCCCAATCGTACCAAGCGAAAAAGATTTTTTCTTTCGCCGGAAGGAATTAAAACTCATCGCGAATACACCGGAGACTCCAACGCAAAACCGCCGGTAGATTTATTTGAGATTGAGACCGGAAAACTTGACGACGCAATTATTTTCGCGATAATGCAACGCTACAGAAATCACGGACTGGAAACTTACCTTTTGCCTCAAGCAGAAAATTTACCGATGGCAAATCGGCGCGAAGATATTTTGATTGTTAAACCTCATTAAGTGATTGATATGAACATAAAAATTTATGAAAAATCCGACGTTGACGCGTGGAATAATTTTGTTGACGGCGCAAAAAATTCTCATTTCTTTTTCAATCGCGGATATATGGATTATCACAGTGACAGATTTAAAGATTTTTCGCTGATGATTTACAATGACAAAGGAAAATTAATTTCGATTCTGCCTGCAAATGTTTCTGAGAATGACGGTAAAAAATTTTTAATTTCTCATGGCGGCTTGACTTTCGGAGGATTTTTGACTAATGAAAATATGAAAGTCGAAACGATGCTTGAGATTTTTGACGACGTTAAAATTTTCCTGCAGCAACAAAATTTTTCTTCGATTATCTATAAATGTATTCCCTACATTTATTGGCGTTATCCAAGCGAAGAAGATAAATACGCTTTGTTTATTCACGACGCTAAATTAATTCGCCGCGACGTTTCTACAACAATTTATTTACCGCAAAAATATAATTACTCCAGAGACCGCAAATATCGGCTTGGCAAGTCGAAAAAAAATAACGTTGCTGTCAATAAAAGTGATAGTTACGAAGATTTTATCAACTTGGAGAACGAAATTTTATCAAAATATCATTCAACGCAAGCTGTACATTCTAAATTTGAACTTCGACTGTTGGCTGAACGCTTTCCACAAAACATAAAACTTTTCATAGGCGGAATTGATAAAAAGATTTTGGCGGGGGCTGTAGTCTTTGAAATCGGTGACACAGTTCACACTCAATATTTGGCAAACTCGGATGAAGGCAGGAAAATTGGCGCACTTGATGCCGTGATAGATTATCTGCTAAATGAAGTTTATCCCGACAAAAAATATTTTGATTTCGGCATATCCAACGAAAATGCAGGAAGGTATTTAAATCGCGGCTTAATTGCGCAAAAAGAAGGATTTGGAGCCCGCGCAGTTGTCCATGATTTTTATGAGCTGAAAATTTCTGCGGAGGAAAATATTATGAATTGCATTGAAAAAGTGAAAACGGGGGGGGGTAGTCGTCTCTTAATCCTCGTTAGAAAAAATTTTTGGACCGGCTATAAACTCCTTTTGCGGAGGATATAGTTATGTTCGTGGAGGAAGTAAATTATACTGATTATTGCGCGAAGATTAATGCAAAAATTTTTTACAATCAGCCGAATTTTAATCACTTGAACAAAAATAAAGTGGATCGCGTAAGATATTTTTTATTCAAAGACAAGAAATATCGTTTTGGCTTGTGTATCGGTCAGAAGGATACTTCTTTTTTTGCGCCTTTTTCAGCACCATTTGCAACTTTTGTAAATCTGCGCGGAGATTGGAATATATCTCAACTTGAAGATTCCATAAAAATTTTTAATGAATTTAGCTTAAATGAAGGTATAAAATATTTAAAATTTACTCTGCCGCCGCAATTTTATGAAGAAAATTTAATTTCTGCGACTCAAAATATTTTTTTAAGGCGCGGCTACGTCATTAAATATCAAGATTTAAATTTTAGTGCAAAATTGGATAAAAATTTTTTGGATAATTATTTAAAATATCTTCCAAGTAATGGGCGAAAAAATTTGACTAATGCACTTAAAAATGATTTGGTTTTGCATAAATGTGAAAGTATTGACGAAAAAAAATGCGCCTATGAAATTATTAAGGCGAATCGTTTATCGCGCGGCTATCCTCTGAAAATGACGTGGGAACAAGTCAGCGAAACAATAAAACTTGTTGGACACGATTTTTTTATGGTTAAGCACGGTTCAGAAAATATTGCGGCAGCGATGATTTTTCACGTAACGGAAAAAATTGTTCAAGTAATTTATTGGGGCGATATTCCTAAATTTTCCGCGCTTAGACCGATGAATTTTCTTGCGTATGAACTGATTCGTTTTTACGTTTCAATTGGCAAAAATTATCTGGATGTCGGTACTTCTACTGAATACGGTAGTCCGAATTACGGATTGTGTGATTTTAAACGTAGTGTCGGCTTAGGAATAAATTCAAAATTTACTTTTGAGAAAGCTTTTTGATTAAAGATTTTCCTGCGCCGTCTCAATGACGATGATAATTTAATTTGCCAAAAATTTTTTCATCAATGGTTGACAAATATTCAAAATTTAGATAAAAATGGATAAGAATCAATGTGAAAGAAATTTTTCTAATGTGTAAATTAAAAAATTTATCGTTTAATGGAGAAGAATTTTAATTGATCAAAAAACTTTTTCCGGCGTTATTGGCAAATTTATCAGCGGCATTGGCGGAAATTTTATTAATGGCGTCATCAGCGTGGCTAATCGCAAGTGCCTCATTACACCCGCCGCTTAGTTCATTGTCAATCGGAATTACTTTGGTTAGGACGGCAGGAATTTTCCGAGCAGTTTTACGATATGCGGACAGATTTTTTTCACACAAAATAATTTTCAAATTCCTTGACGATCTGCGCGGGAAAATTTTTTTAGACGCCGCATCAAAATTGCCGTTAAAGTCTGGAATAAGCGGCGAAGGAGATTTACTCCACAAATTAACGGTACAAGCAGATAACGCGAAAGATTTTTTACCGCGCGTTGTCCTGCCAATCTCAACTTCAGCATTGATAACAATCTTGCTGACATTTTTTTTATTTCAATCAATCGGAATTTACGCGTTGATTCTGCCGATAAATTTTTTGACGGTGTTAGTTTTATCTGTGCGGTTTAAATCTGTTGAGGTTGATGATTCAAATTACCGCGAAAAAATTTTGGACTTTTACGACGGACGAGAGGAGCTTAAAATTTTCGGTACAACTCCCGCCGTTAAAAAGTTAAACTGCGCGGCGAAAAATTTTGGCGACGAACATTTTCATACAAAGTCACGCGATATAAATTTCGACACGCTGATAAAAATTGTAAATGCGGCGTTTACCTGCGCGATTCTTTATCAAATCAGCTTGCAAGTTGACAGAATTAACTTGACGGTCTGGGCGTTGGTTTTAATTTCGTTTAATTTTAAATTTCAGATGTCAATTTTTGATTTTAAAGAAAAAATTTTGTCTGATAAAAATTATACGCAGTCCGATTCAAAGTCTGCCATAAAAATTAGCCATTTAAATTTTAGCTACGATTCCGCGCAGTTTATTTTTAAAGATTTTAATTTGGAAGTTCAACGCGGGGAACATTTAGCGATTGTCGGAGAAAGCGGCTCCGGTAAAACTACTTTGCTTTACCTTATGACAAAACTTTTTCAACCGGATATTGGAAGTGTTGAAGTTACCGGTAAAGTTGCCGCCGCGACTTCGACGAATTACATTTTTTCAGAGTCGATACGCGAAAATTTTAAAATCCTTCACGAAAATATTTCTGATGAAGAAATTTTAGCCGCGTTAAAAATTTGTAAGCTTGATTTAGACATTTCCGCGCAGATTGGTGAGGACGCCGCTAATTTATCCGGCGGTGAAAGAGTTCGTCTTCAAATTGCGCTTGCCGTTGCAAAAAATCCTGACATATTAATTTTGGATGAACCGACTGCGGGGCTTAATAAAAATCTTGCAGAAAAAATAATCGCCGCTATAATTGACGATTCTAAAAAAAATAATCGCACGCTGATAATCATAACGCACGATTTAAACCTTGCCAAAAAATTTTTTCAGAAAATTATTGACGGTCAATCCTTCAAGAATTATACTTTAAATTAATAAAAATTTTTTAGGGAGGGTACATTTTTATGAATGGAATGACTGTAAAAGGCAAAATTTTAATGTTTGTTTTGCCAATCGTAGTAATAGGACTTATTATCTTGTCGGGCGTCATTTTTAACTACGTCAACCAAACTTTTGAGACGCAGATACTTTCAAGCAATTTGAGTACGACGCAGGAAGTCGGCGCAGAAGTTTCTGCTTGGCTCGATAAAAGAATGCTGGAGACACATTTAACCGCGTCAAATGTTGCAAGTAAATCTGTAAACGCAACGACTATGAATCAAAATAACGTTTACCGTCTTAAGCTGATGAATGAGCGTTATCCCGGCGTTTATGACAGTGTGAGTTGGGGACCTTTCGACGGCTCGGGCGTCCTTTACGGACAAACTTCAAGCGGCTTTAAGGAGATGCACAATCAGGATAAAGCTTGGTATCAACAAACTATGACTGGGGCGCAAGATTCGTTTATGTCGTCTCCCGTAATTTCTCAAGCTACGGGAAAAATTATCGTCAATTCGATAGCAATTTCTCGCGACGATAACGGTAAACCGGTTGCAATGATTTTGGCGGCAATTTATGTTCAAGCCGTTATGGATAAAGTAGAATCGTTAAAGCTCGGCGAAAGCGGCTACAGTTTGCTTGTTTCCAAAGAAGGCGTTTATATCGTCAATCCCGACGAAGAATCAATTATGAAGAAAAAAATTTCTGAGGATAGTGATTCAGGGCTTGTCGAACTCGGACAAAAAATGTTAAGCGGAAGTTCCGGCGTTTATCAGTTTAAATCTGCGGGCGGCGATGATATGATTGCCTTCTACACGCCGATTGAGTCAACAGGCTGGGGTATGGCGACGCTTGCTTATAAGAGTGAACTTTTTGCGCCCGTCCAAAACACTTTAACGATTATGATAATAATTTCCTTGACGCTGATTGTATTAATTTCGGCGGGTATTTGGATGACTGTCAACAAAATTATGAAACCTTTGGGCGATATGATGAATGAAGTACACCAACTGGCACAAGGAGATTTCCGCGAAAGGTCTTTGCATATTGCGTCGGAAGATGAACTTGGATTATTGGTGAGAGCGGTTGAGGAAATGCGCATAGGTGTTTCCAAAGTTATTAAGTCTGTCAGTTCATCGGCAGAAAATTTAACCGCGTCGACTGAGGAATTAAATTCAACTACGGATCAATCAGCTATCGCGGCTAATCAAGTGGCGGACTCAATCGGTAAAGTTGCCGCAAGTACCAATCAGCAACTTGATGCCGTTAATGCAATGTCAAATGCCGTTGAAAATTTAAGCAGTGCAATTCAGATTATGGCTAAAGATGCCGAATCAGCAACTTCAAAGAGTGTTGAGGCGGCAGGTATCGCGCGTGACAGCGGTGAAACTCTTGAAAAGGCGATTGAGCAAATAAAATCTATTGAAAAATCTTCCAACAAAACTAAAGATGCCGTAAACGCGCTCGGCGAAAATTCTCAAAAAATCGGCAACATCGTTAATACAATCAGCGGCATTGCTGAACAAACTAATTTACTTGCGTTAAATGCGGCGATTGAAGCTGCCAGAGCCGGTGAACAAGGGCGCGGCTTTGCGGTTGTTGCTGATGAAGTCCGTAAGCTTGCCGAATCCAGTCACGAGGCTACGCAACAAATTTCAGATTTAATCAAAGTCACGCAGGAAGATACTATTAAAGCCGTTAAGGATATGGAGGACGGCGTTCAAGTTGTCAAAGTCGGTACGCAAAATATTATCTCAATGGGCGATGCGTTTAGGAAAATCATTGACATTGTTGAAAAAGTCAGTGAACAAATGCAGGAAATTTCCGGTGCAACGCGTTCAATGGCGCGTAACGGTGAAGAAATTGTAGACCACATACGCACGATTAATGAAACCAGTAAATCTTCTGCGGAAGAGGCGGAGACTGTCAGCGCGGCTACTGAGGAACAAACTGCCTCTGTTCACGAAATTGCTAACGAAAGTACCAACCTTGCCCGTATGGCTAATGAACTTCAGCAGGAAGTACAGAAATTTAAGGTTTAAGCTTAATTTCAATTCATTAAAAAAAATTTTCGCATACTCATTTTTGTTCTGAAAAATATTTGTGTATTTTATGAAAGCGGCTTGCACCGCTAATTTTTTTTTGCTAAAATATTTCTGAAAAATTATTCGTCAAGGGGGTTATGTTCGTGAGTAGACGTAAAAAGAAAAAACTTCGCAACAAGTTCACGGATGCACTTGGCGAAGAAATTTCATCACGTAAAGCTTTAGATTTAAATAAAAAGTCTGAACCTAAGAAAAATAAAAAAGCCGCGCCTGCAATCGCGGAATATAAAGAAAAAATTCCTCCTGCCGTCGAAGTTGAAAAGGTTGAAGAAGTCAAACCTGTTGAAGTCGATGAAAAATTTGAGGAAAGAGTTTTAGCCGAAGCCGATAACGATTTTCACGAAGAAAAACCTAAACGTCCCAAAAGAAAATTTACGTCCGAAGGTAAAGTAGCTCCGCCGCGTCCGACTTTCCGCACAAAAACTATGCGTGAAAAACTTGATGATGAAAGCCTTGAAGATAAAAAAAATAATGATGATGACCTTCGTCGAAAGTTGACTCGCGCAGAAACAGCGGGTGCAGTACTTTCAGCTGTTATGTTGATGTACAGTCTGTCAACTTATGACAAGCCGCTTTTCTTTTTGGCAATGTCGGTTTTATCGCACACATTACGCCCGTTTATCGGCGCATTTTTCGGCAAACATAATCGCTCCGTCCAAAATGCCCTGCACGGTTTCAGTATCGTGCTTTTCTTCGGCGCATTACTGTTTCTATTCGTCTAACTCTTCACCAAATGCAAAATAATATCCGACTTTAAAACATTCAGCCAAAAAAGCCTTATCGTCTGCGTCAACAACCGCGTCGATAGGGTTATTTTTATTTAAATCGTTGTAAGATTTTTTTCCGTCAAAATAAAATTTTTGCTCCGTCGCCACAGAATTTTGGGGAGAAATATTTTGCCCTATAGGAAAAATTTTCTGAGTCCAAATTTGTCCGCCTGTTGAATCAGATTTGACTTGCAACGAATATTTATCCAAAAAATAAGCGTTGCCCTTGTAAAAAGCAATGAATACTTGATTTTTGTCGTAAGAAACTCTTTCGGGAGATGACGGCGGCAAATTTTTATTTTCTTCGATTAGAATTTTCAACCGCCCCTCAAACAAATTGGTAGACTTCCAATCACTGGCAAACATTAGCTTTTTATTATCTTCGCCATTGGCAGAAATTTTTTTATCAGCTTTAATTTTTGGCAGATCGTAAGCCTCGACAGTTCCCGTAAAAATCACGCCGGCAATAACTGTCCCTGCAATAAATTTCGATAACATTTAGTCACTTCCTTTGTAGCTGACGGTGTCAAAATCAGTTAAGCCTTGACTTTCCGCGAAATTTTTTTTTGAACCAGTATTATCTGCAAGCAATTCAGGATTTTCAAAACAATTCCCCAAAATTTTAATCTGCCAGCTACTGAGGTCGTAAAGAGATTGCGGCACATCAGTTTTGCCGTATCTCACGACAAAGCAACCGTGATAAAACTCGACCAGCCCAATTTGCCCGTCTTTAAACGCAATAATATCATCTTCGTAAATTTCTGTGCCGTCCTTGTCAAAAAGTCCTGTGAACTGTCCGATAGTTTCAGATTCGACGCGGTAACCTTCGTAACCATTTTCGTAAACGAAGATATGCGCCTGCGGTCCGGGATCGCCGTAAGTGCCGCGCTTCAAATAAAATCCGTAAATCCAAACTTTTTTAGTTTCGCCACCGAAAATTTGAAAAGTTTTCAGTCCGCGATATTTTATTTCTCGCTCAGCCATAACAACCACCTTCATTCACTCTTAAGTTTATTAAAATTTTTGGCACATTTTACAACAAGTTTTGTACATTTTCAAGACTGCTTTAATTTTTAATATTTAAATAAAAAAAATCCCACGAGGAAATTTCGCGGGATTAAATTTTATGTCGGAAAATATTTTAGAAGTTAAAAATATTTTTCAAAGCCTGAATATTCACGGCACGGTTAGCGGTTGCCAAATGTTGAGTGAGTTTTATAAATTTGGGGCAAACTTCCTCGCAGTTTTGACTGTTGCCGCAACTTGTAACGCCGCCTTTTTCCATAATTGCGTTAAGACGTTTAGGCGCGTCAAATTTTCCAAGCGGGTGAGAATTAAACAAAACTACCTGCGCGATAGGCGATGCTCCCATAAAATCGGCAGCTCCGGGACTTTTAGCCTCTCTTAAACCTTCAATGCCCAAGTAGCTGTAATCGACATTGGGGCAAGCCTCAAGACAACAGCCGCAAGTCATACAGTGCGAAATTGAGTAATTAACCTGCGCGGTGTAGGGATTTTGTATCGGCGCGTCTTTAACGTCCCATGAGCCGTCAATTTCAATCCATCCTTGAATTTTTTTGAGATTTTCAAACATTATGCTACGGTCTACAAGCAAATCACGAATTACAGGAAATGTCCGCGCAGGTTGCAAACGAATCGGTTGCTTAAGATGATCCACCAATGCACAACACGCTTGCTGAACTCTGCCGTTTATAACCATTGTGCAAGCTCCGCAAACTTTTTCAAGGCAGTTGCATTCCCAGTTGACGGGCGGAACTCTTTTTCCGTCGACAGTCACGGGATTTTTTTGAATTTCCATTAACGCGGCGACGACATTAAGTCCGGGTCTGTAATCAACATCAAATTCCTGATTGTAAGGCTTTTCGTCGGGTCCGTCCTGCCGCTCTATGATAAATCTAACTTTTTCAGCCATTAAAATCACTCCTTATTTATAACTGCGAAGACGCGGCGGAATCAGTGAGTGATCAAAGTCACGATAGCTGATAATCGGCTCTTCAGTTTTGGGATCGTAATTGACAATCGTAACGCGCATAAATTTTTCGTCATCACGTCCCATAAATACCAATTCGCCGTCTTTATCGAGTTTACGCTTGCCGTTTTCAAGAACAATTTTAGCATGAGCTCCGCGCGATTCGTCACGCATTCTTGCGCCCTTCGTGATGGCCATTGCGTAAAGAATCATATTGCGCAGTTGACGGACAAACATTGCCTCTTGATTCGCAACTTTTGAGTGATCGCTAATGCCGATATTATCCCAACGCTTAAGAATACTTTTTAAGCCTTCCAAGCCTTTATCAAGCCCTATATTATCGCGTTCAATGGCAACATACTCATACATAAGGTCGCCCATTTCATGATGAAGTTGATGCGCATTTTCCGTACCGTTCATCTGCAAAATCTTTTCATATTCGTTTTGAACTTCCAATCTTGCTTTTTCCATTTCGGCATCGGTAAGTTCAGAACCTTTTTTGCCTTCCTTCGCCCAACGCATAGCCTCAGGACCGGATACAGTGCCGGAATACGCCGCGCTTAAAAGTGAATTTGCACCAAGACGATTTGCGCCGTGATATTGATAATCGCATTCGCCGCTAGCCATAAGTCCCGGAATATTCGTGTTATGAAGTCTGTCAACCCAAATACCGCCCATTGAATAGTGAACTGACGGGAAAATTTCCATAGGAACTTTACGCGGGTCTTGTCCTACAAATTCAGAATACATTTCCAAAATACCGCCGAGTTTACGCTCCAAATAGCCGCTGTCAATGTGCGATAAGTCAAGGTAAACGCGATTTTCGCCGTTGATACCAAGCCCCATATGCACACAAACTTTAAAGATAGCGCGGCTTGCAACATCGCGCGGCACAAGGTTACCATAGGCAGGATACATTTCTTCAAGGAAGTACCAAGGCTTACCGTCTTTGTAAACCCAGACGCGCCCGCCTTCACCGCGACAAGCTTCAGACATTAAGCGGTTTTTATCTGAACCCGGGATAGCCGTCGGATGAATTTGTATAAATTCCGGATTGGCAATTTCTGCGCCCTGCTGATAAACGGCTGAAACTGCTGAACCGTTGCAAATTGTTGACGCGGTACAACGTCCGAATACTTGACCGGGTCCGCCCGTCGCCAAAATTACCGTATCTGCGCGGAAAGCCCTAACTTCCATAGTGTTCATACTTTGCGCAACCAGTCCGCGACAAATACCCTCTTTATTTTTGATAATCTTTACAAATTCCCAAAATTCATATTTGTGAACCGCGCCTTTAGTCTCCCAACGTCTAACCTGTTCATCAAGCGCGTATAAAATTTGTTGTCCCGTCGTTGAACCCGCAAAGCAAGTACGTTTATGTTTTTGTCCGCCGAAATTTCTTAAATCCAAAACGCCTTCAGAAGTCCGCGTAAAAGGAACGCCCATTCTGTCAAACATTTTTATAAGTTTAGGCGCGGCTTCAACCATACCTTTAACCGCAATTTGATCCGCTAAAAAGTCGCCGCCGTAAACCGTATCGTCAAAATGTTCATAAATGCTGTCGTGTTCGCCCTTCGTATCCATACAAGCGTTAATGCCGCCCTGTGCGCAGAGTGAGTGAGAACGCTTGACGGGGCAATAAGAAAATAAATCAACTTCGCCGCCGAGTTCACAAACTTTTATCGTCGCCAATAAGCCCGAAATACCGCCGCCTACGATTGCAATTTTTTTCTTGCTAAAATCTTTCGCCATTATCCAATTTCACCCCCGCTTAATAAATAAAGTAGCTGGACATAAACGCTACAGTCAAAAGGCACAATCCCGCGCAGAGTAACATACTAATCACGCTGATAACATTTTGCGCACGCGGTCCTTTGGTAATGCCCCAAGTCATGCAGAAAGTCGTAATGCCGTTGCAGAAATGGAAAATCGCCGCCCACATTCCTATGACGTAGAGAATTGCGACAATCGGATTTTGGAACATATTTTGAAGAAGTTCAAATGACATTGGGATACCGGTAATGCCTTTGATATAAATGCGCAGATAGCCGACATGCCAAATAAGGAACACTACGAGATACCAAGCCGTCCAACGTTGAAGAGTAAAATTCCAGTTGCGAAGATAGCCGTAATTGCGGGGATTATTTTTCGCCTGCAATGCAATGTAAATGCCATAAATGCCGTGAAACAGAATTGGTATTGCATACATACCAATTTCAATGGCGTAAAAAACAGGTTTGGGAATTTCCTCAACCATGCCCATCGCCATATTAAAAACTGCGGGACCTGCCATTGCTACAGAGTTTGTTGCCATATGCTCAAGGATAAAAAATCCCAACACGAGCAAGCCGCATAACGAATGCAACCGCCTTAAGTAAAAACTTGTGTGAAACATTTCAAGCCTCCTTATTTTTTCTAATTAAGAATTAAGAATGAAGAATGTAGAATTATAATTTTTAACTCTTAATTCTCCATTCTTAATTACTCTCTAATCCCTAAAACCTAATCCCTAAATTTGATTAATATCGAAATTACGGAAAGGTTTTTGACCGATCTCATAAAAATTATTTCCTTCGCAGTCAATCACGACGATAGCGGGGAAGTCAACCACTTCAAGAGCCGCAACCGCTTCAGGACCAAGTTCAGGATACGCAAGCACTGTATAACTTTTTACAGACTTAGCGATAAGTGCCGCCGCTCCTCCGACTGCCGCAAAATAAGTCGCGCCGTTTTTCTTCATAGCCTCAACAACTTCAGGTTCGCGTGAACCTTTACCGACCATACCTTTGATACCTTGTTCAAGCATTGTCGGCGTGTAAGCGTCCATTCTGCCGGAAGTCGTAGGACCGCAGGAACCGATAGGATTTCCGGGCTTGGCGGGTGTGGGACCGAGATAGTAAACAATCTGATTGTTCCAATCGACAGGCAATTTTTCACCGCGTGCAAGTGCTTCCGTCATAACTTTATGGGCGGCATCACGCGCACTGATAATCGTGCCGGTTATGAGGACGCTGTCACCCGCTTTAAGTTTGCGCGACATTTCCTCCGTAAACGGCGTAGTAATTCTGATACTTTCAGCCATTATTTTTCCTCCGTAAAAATTTTAAAATGAATGTTCAGTCAACCATTTAACGGCAGTTTCAACTTTTTCGGTAATATCTTCACCGTCAGCGGCGATAACTTTTTCTTTAGGTAGACCTTTGAAAAAGTCCAAATGAGCTTCCTCAGCAAAAGCATTTTTCAAATAATTATTATCATCGGCAAATCCCGGGTTAGGTTGAATTTGACAAATGCTGTATGCTTGCAAAATTGCCGTCACGGGAACTTTGTTATAAGTCAAGCCGCGATATTTTTCAATCTCACTCTGTTTAATCGGCGCACTTTCACGGTAAATTTTCATAGCGTCGGCGAGTGCAGATTTTTCTTTGTCACTCAAAGGTTTAGCCGTCTTTGTAGTTTTGGCGTTATCCTTAACCTGCGCGAGCGTACTCATTCCCGATAAAACAGTTATGACATCGTCCAGATCTAAACTGAAACGCAAAGACCATGACGCGATTGAATCTTCCGGATTGATTGCTTTCAAAATTTTTTCTGCGTCATTGGGAAGTTTAGCCAAGCCGCCGCCTTTAATCGGCTCCATTAAAACAACTTTTTTACCGTGCTTACGAATCACTTCATAACATTTTCCGGCTTGTACAAGTTCGCTGTCCCAATCAATGGGATTTAAAGCAATTTGCACAAATTCAACTTCAGGGTGTTCAGTTAAAATTCTGTCCAAAAGTTTTGCAGACGAATGAAAAGAAAATCCCAAATGTTTAATTTTGCCCGCGTCTTTAAATTTTTTCGCGTGATTAAATAAATTTGTAGCTTTGATTATACCGCCCTTGCCGTCAACTCCGTCGTAATAAACGGTTTGAATATTATGCAACAGATAGTAATCAACGTAATCAACGCCGAGATTTTTCAATTGACCTTCAATGAGTGAATCAATTTCGTTTTCAGGAACAAGATTAAAAGTAGGAAATTTCGTGGCAACCGTAAAAGATTCTCGCGGATGACGTTCGACAACTGCTTTTCTTACAGCCTCTTGACTTTTGCCGTTATGGTAGACGAAACTTGTATCAAAGTAAGTGTAACCTTGCGCTAAAAATTCATCAACCATTTCAAAAATCTGCGTATAGTCAAAATCTGTCGGACTGGAATTGACGGGAAGTCTCATCATTCCGAAACCAAGTTTTGATTTTTGAAAATCCATAACTATCACTTCCGAAAAAGTTTACAAAACTCTGTGCGAGTGGCGCATAGCGTGACAGCAAATCGTAACCGCGACGGGAAGTCCCGCAATATGTGTAGGTGCCCATTCAATATTTACGGCAAGCGCGGAAGTTGTACCGCCGAGTTGCGGACCGATACCCGTTGAGTTAATCATTTCAAGCAATTCTTCTTCAAGTTTAGCGTATTCAGGCATTGGGTTACGCTCATCAATCGAACGGGTTAAAGCTTTTTTGGAAAGCAACGCCGCTCTATCCATTGTGCCGCCAATACCGATACCGACAACCATAGGCGGACAAGGATTCATACTTGCGTGAAGAATAATTTCCATTACGGCTTTTTTGACGCCGCGAACGCCGTCAGCGGGAACAAGCATTGCAATTCCGGATTTATTTTCAGAACCAAAACCTTTCGGCGCAATGGTAATGTCAAGTTGATCTCCCGGTACAATTTCGGTGTAGATAACGCCCGGCGTATTGTTTTTGGTATTGACGCGATTAAAAAGCGGCTCACTTACAACAGATTTTCTCAAATAGCCTTCAGTGTAACCTTTCGCGATACCTGCGTTGACGGCTTCGTTTAAATCACCGCCGACAATGTGCAAATCTTGACCGACTTTAAGAAAGACAATCGTCATACCGGTATCTTGACAATACGGACGATCTTCAGCCTTCGCAATTTCGGCATTTTTAATAATTTGGTCGAGGACGATTTTACCTACTTCGGATTTTTCGGTTTCGCGTCCGCGCTTAAGCCCGCGATAAACATCATCGGGCAGATAATACGCCGCCTCTTTGCACATTTCAGCGACGTTTTCGGTTATAACTTTTACGTCCAGCTCTCTCAAAAATAATCCCTCCTGTTAATGTATACAGTTTATTTTTGTCTGGTGTTTATTTGCCGTTGACGCTTAAAAATCCTGCCGCCTTTAAAAATTTTCCAAATAAAAAATCCCCGCGCAGATTACGCAGGGAAAAATTTATAAGATAAGTGGTGAAATTACGACAAATGGACTTAGCTTTAATTATCCGAAAAATTTTGATATAATTTTATTAAGCGAGAGTGGATTTGTAAAAATTCGTGACAAAAAAATTATTGCGATATGTCAACTTGAGGAATATAATTTCAAAAAATTTCCGTTGATGAATGGTCGCGGATTTGGATAAAGGTAAATTCTGAGGAAAATTTTGAAGAATTTTTGCAAAAATTTAAGGAAATTGAAAATGATAGTGAGCTTGCAAATTTTTCAAACAAATATTTTTTCTTGAATCAGTTCAGGACGTTGAGCTTTTATTTTGACTATGTAATTTGGGGTGAAAATTTGAAAAAAGTAGTTGTAGCGATGAGCGGCGGCGTTGACAGTTCACTGACTGCCGCACTTTTGCAAAATCAAGGCTACGAAGTTATCGGCGTGACAATGCGTCTTAAAGATGAAAATTTTGAAATTGAAGATGCGGCAGAAGTTGCAGATAAACTTGGGATTGAATTTCACGTTGTGGACTTTCGCGAAGATTTTAAAAAAAATGTAATAAGTTATTTTGTCGCGGAATATTTGAACGGCAAAACTCCCAATCCTTGCGTCCGTTGCAACAAAAAAATTAAATTTGGCAAACTTTTTGAGTTCGCTCAGAGTTTGGACGCGGATTATTTGGCGACGGGTCATTATGCGCGAATAATTTTTGATGACGGAAGATATAAATTGAAAAAAGCCGTTGACGTGAAAAAAGATCAGTCGTATGTGCTTTACAATTTGACGGCTGAAAAACTTTCCAAAATTTTGTTTCCACTCGGAGAATTTACGAAAGCTGAAACGCGTGAACTTGCCGAAAAATTAAATTTGCCGGTTGCGAAGAAAAAAGACAGCCAAGAAATTTGTTTTGTGCCGAATGATGATTATAAAAAATTTTTACAAAATATTGCGCCTAACTCCAAAGCATTTCAAGCCGGAAAAATTATTGGTACTTCAGGAAAAATTTTGGGAACTCACAACGGTTTTGCGAATTATACGATAGGTCAGCGAAAAGGTTTGGGAATTTCTTCAGAAAATCCTTTGTATGTCGTGAAAATTGACGCGGAAAATAAAAAAGTTGTAGTCGGCAAGAATGACGAAACTTTTTCAAAAAATTTGTTGGCGAAAAATATTCATTGGATTTACGAGCCGGATTTTACAAAAATTTTTGACGCGAAAATTCGTTATGGATTAAAAATTGCGAAATGTAAAATTTTTGACGAAAAAAATTCATTGAGAGTGGAATTTTTAGAAAATCAACGAGCAATTACGCCGGGACAATCGATAGTTTTTTATGACGGCGATGAACTGATTGGCGGCGGAATTATAGAAAATGTAGATTAAAAAAGTTTTTTGGAGAGCTAAAAAAGGGCGTAAATTATAAATAATTAAAAAAGCGAGTTTATGCGCCAAAAACAGGAAGATTATTAAAATTTGAATTACGAGTTGCAAAAATAATTGTTTGAAAGCTGAAGAAAATGATATTGGGATTACAGGCGGAGTTAAACCTATTGGAATTCGGAAAATTGTATTTTTTATAAAGTTTGTGATTTAATTTCTGTAGATAAAAATAAAAAAATCGTCACAAATGACGAAAAAATTGTATTTAAAAATTGAATTTGCGACGCGATATAAATTTTTTGATTTATAATTGTGGTAATTCCTTGCAAAACACTTTCTTAACCGAGACAATTTATCAACAGATTTTATGACGACAGCTCATCTTTGAATACCTGAAATTTCTCCGCAAATGGCAATGGTGATGACTTCGGAGCCGCTTAAAAATGGCTTTATCCAGCTGTTACCTGAAGGATAACATTTTTTCTTTAAAGTTTCATCTTATTTTTTACTCTCACAACGGGTTATTTATAAACAAACAATGGAATTTTTCAACTATTCAACACTACCTAAAAACGAACTTCAATGCCGCGAATCCTCAGATACTCTTTAACCTGCCGAATCGAATATTGTCCGTAGTGAAAAACAGATGCGGCTAAAACTGCGTCCGCCTTGCCTTCAGTCAAAACTTGCAGAAAATGTTCAAAAGTTCCTGCGCCGCCAGACGCAATAACCGGCACATTAACCGCCTCCGAAACTGCGCGGGTTAATTCAATATCGTAACCGTCTTTCGTGCCGTCCGCGTCCATACTCGTCAACAAAATTTCTCCTGCGCCAAGCCCTACGCCTTTTTGAACCCACTCAATAGCATCAAGTCCCGTCGGAGTTCTGCCGCCATGCGTATAAATTTCCCAACCTTCGCCATTATCGCGACGTTTAGCGTCAACCGCAAGCACTATACATTGACTGCCAAATTTTTTCGCGCCTTCAGAAATAATTTTAGGATTATCAACGGCAGCAGTATTGACGGAAATTTTATCGGCTCCCGCCTTCAACATTGTGCGCATACTTTCAACGCTCCGAATACCGCCGCCAACCGTAAAGGGGATAAACATTTGCGCCGCGCATTGACGAGCAACTTCAACCATAATGCCGCGCCTTTCGTGAGACGCGCTTATATCCAGAAAAACAAGTTCGTCCGCGCGTTCCTCATCATAGCGTTTGGCAAGTTCAACGGGGTCTCCCGCGTCACGCAGTCCCACAAAATTTGTACCCTTGACAACGCGCCCCGCCTTCACGTCAAGACACGGAATTATTCTTTTTGTCAGCATATTATCCCCTCTTCCTCAAAACTAATTCGGATCAAATTTTTTCTCAACGGTTCTCAAAATTTCATCGCGGCGTTCCTTCGACTTAGCAAAATAATCATGAATAGCTTGCCTGTCGCCTGCGTCAATCGCCGTTATGACTTCGCCCAAAATATTTTGCAAGTCGCGCAGATTATTTGAAATTGCCTCCGCGTTTGTCATACAAATATCAGCCCACATATCGGCATTGGAACTTGCAATGCGCGTAGTATCCTTAAAGCCGCCGCCAATCAATTTCAGACAAGAATTTAAATCACTACCTGCGCGGTTCAGCAAAGTTACAAGTGCCGCCGCCGCAACGTGAGGTACATGACTGATTATCGACGCACAACGATCATGTTTAGCAATGTCAAGCGTCGTAAAATTCGCTTCAGTCAATTTCAAAATCGACATAAGCTTTTCGCGAGCTTCGGCAGGTGCTCCCGTATCCTCGACGATAACATAAGCCTTATTTTTAAATAAATCTTTATTCGCGGCAGTCACGCCCGATTTTTCGCGCCCTGTCATTGGGTGTCCGGCAATGTAATAAATATTCGGCGGCAGAATTTTTTTCAGTTCATGCCAAATAAATTGCTTAGTACTTCCTGCGTCCGTGATAATCGCGCCGTCTTTAAGATAGGGCAAAATTTTTTTAACCATCGGCACAATCTGCAGGACAGGCGGGCTTAAGAAAATTATATCGGCATCGCCCACAACTTTTTCCAAATCATAATCGGCATAATCAACCGCGCCGAGTTCCATTGCGGCTTTCATAGATTTTTCCGTACGACAAAGACCCGTTATAAAAATTTCGTCGCGCAGTTTATCCTTAAGACAAAGCCCCAATGAACCGCCGATTAATCCGACGCCGATTATTGCAAGTTTAGGGATTAGGGATTGGGGATTAGGGATTAGATTTTTTTTCATAATTTTTTTACCTACAATCAGAATTTCTATTCCCTCAGCCCTGTTCCCTGTACCCTATGCCCTAAATTCCTGCCTACAACGTTTGCGATTGCGCTAAGTTCCGACATTAACTTTGCAAAATCTTTTGGCGTGAGTGATTGACTGCCGTCAGAAAGTGCAACTTCAGGGTGC
>FLNU01001219.1_pt1 | contig 61676 bp, 45 predicted proteins | sample 1140361 | NCBI WGS metagenome assembly FLNU01 (sample SAMEA3878206, study PRJEB12797) | bioreactor metagenome | biome: Moose rumen | place: Sweden | collected 2011-10 | reverse complement strand
AAGGAAACTGTTGACTTTGTACCAAACTACGACGAATCTTTAAAAGAGCCGTCCGTTTTGCCTTCAAAATTTCCCCAGCTTTTAGTTAATGGAACTTCCGGAATTGCAGTCGGTATGGCGACGAATATTCCTCCGCATAATATCGGCGAAGTTATCGACGCGACTTTACTTTTGATTGACAATCCCGACGCTGAACTTGGCGACCTTATGGAAAAAATTCAAGGTCCGGACTTTCCGACTGCCGCGCAGATTTTAGGAAATGAAGGAATTGTTGACGCTTACAGGACGGGACGCGGCTTGATTAAAATGCGTGCCAAAACTGAAATTGATACTTTGCCCAACGGTAAGCCGCGAATTATTGTTACAGAGTTACCCTACCAAGTCAACAAGGCGCGTCTCATTGAAAAAATTGCTGAACTTGCTCGCGAAAAAACTATCGAAGGCATTACAGATTTACGCGACGAATCAGACCGCGACGGTATGCGAATTGTTATGGAACTTCGCAAAGATATTAATCCGCAAATCATGTTGAATCAACTTTTCAAGCATACGCAAATGCAGGATTCTTTCGGCGTTATAATGTTGGCACTGGTAAACGGCAAGCCCGAAGTTTTGACGTTAAAGCAAGTTCTTCAACATTACATCAAACATCAAGAAGAAATTGTTACGCGCAGGACGAAATTTGACCTTGAAAAAGCTAAGGCACGCGCACACATTTTGGAAGGCTTGACGACGGCGATTGATAATCTTGACGCCGTGATTAAAATTGTTCGCGACAGTGAAACTGTTATCGACGCGAAAAATGACCTCACAAAAAAATTTAATCTCAGCGATATTCAAGCGCAGGCAATTCTTGATTTACGCTTGCAAAAATTGACGGGGCTTGAACGTGAAAAAATTGAAACTGAATTGAGATTCGTCAAAACTGCGATTGAAAAGTTTAATGAAATTCTTGGTGACGAAAGTAAAATTTTGGAGATTATCAAAACTGAATTGCTTGCCGTTAAGGAAAAATTTAATGACGAGCGTCGGACTGAAATTATTCGTGAGGAAGTTCAGCTGAAGTTTGACGAAGAAGATTTAATTCACGATGATGATATTGTAGTTACGTTGACGCGCGGAGGTTATGTCAAGAGGATTGCGCTTGCCACTTACAAAAATCAGAAACGCGGCGGTATCGGCGTAACCGGTATGAGTACGAAGGCTGAAGATATTGTTGAACACATTTTGATAACGACGAATCATCACACGATTTTATTTTTCACGAATCGCGGCAGAGTTTTTCCTTTGAAAGCTTACCAAATTGTCGAATCAAGCCGAGTTGCTAAAGGTGTACACATTGGAAATTTAATTCCGATTGACGGCGACGAATTGGTAACGGCTTTGATTAAGGTTAAAGATTTTGACCCTACGCGTTATCTTTTTATGGCGACTAAGAAAGGGCTTGTCAAAAAAACTCAGCTGTCAGAATTTAATGCGGCGGCAAAACGCGGAGTCATTGCGATTAAATTACAAAAAGGCGATGAACTTATTGGCGTAAAATTTACTGAAGGTGAACGCTATGTAATTCTCGGTACGGCGAAAGGTAAAGCGATTGCCTTTGCTGAAGAAGAAGTCCGCGCCTTAAGTCGAGCTACGCAGGGTGTACGCGGCATTAAATTAGGCAAGGGCGATTACGTAGTTGGTATGGACAAACTCAGTGCCGACGCTGAACTTTTGACGGTTAGCGCGGAAGGTTACGGCAAACGTACTCCGACTTCAGAATATCGCCCGCAAGCTCGAGGCGGTGTTGGCGTGATAAATATGAAGGTTACCGAAAAGACCGGCGACGTTATCGGCATTAAAGTTGTACGTCCCGACCGCGATTTACTTTTAATCACGACGGAAGGGCTTGTGATTCGCACTAATGTTTCGGACATTTCGGTTATCAGTCGCAATACGCAGGGCGTTATGTTGATGAAGACTAAACCCGATGATAAAGTTGCGGCACTTGCTACCGTTGTATCCAAGACTGACGAAGGTTGAAATATTTCTTAATGCAAAAAAATTTCCCTCAGCAACTGTTGAGGGATTTATTTTTGAGGTGATATTTTGAGTGAAGAACGTTTACAAAAATTGATTAGCCGCGCAGGTTTAATGTCGCGTCGTGAGGCAGAAAATTTTATAACGGAAGGGCGCGTAACTGTTGACGGAAAAATTATCGACACATTAGGCGCGAGGGCTGATATTGAAAAAAATAAAATTTGCGTTGACGGTAAAGAATTAAAATTCGACGCGGAAAAAATTTATTTGCTTTTAAATAAGCCTGAAGGATTTTTATCAACTGCCAAAGACAAGCGCGGGCGTCTGACGGTTATGGATTTGGTAAAAAATATTTCTGCGCGGGTATATCCTTGCGGCAGATTGGATTTAAATTCGGCGGGATTAATTTTGATGACTAATGACGGCGAATTAATGAACGCATTACTTCATCCGAAATTTAAAATTCCCAAGACTTACCGCGTCAAAGTTGAAGGTGAACTTAATGCAGAAAAAATCTCTCAACTCTGCGCGGGAATTGAACTTGAAGACGGCGTAACTGCGCCTTCCGAAATAAATTTACTTTACGCTGATAAAAATTCTGCGACGTTGGAAATTACGATTCGCGAGGGACGTAACAGACAAATTCGGCGAATGTTGGCATCAGTCGGTTGCAACGTAAAAAATTTGACGCGAATAAAATTTGCATTTTTAACATTGGACGGAATAGAAAGCGGCAAATATCGCAAACTTACATCAAAGGAAGTCAAAAAGCTTTATAAATTGGTTGAGGTTAAAAGATGAATGTTGCAATTATAGGCGGCGGACCTGCAGGGATTATGGCGGCAATTCGAGCTGCTGAAACCGGTGCTAATGTTATTTTGTATGAAAAAAATAATCAGCTTGGACGTAAGCTTAGAATCACAGGCAAGGGGCGTTGCAATCTTACAAACTTAGCTGACACCAACGAAATTATTAAAAATATGCCCGGCAACGGAAAATTTCTGTACAGTGCATTGGAAAATTTTTCGGCGGTCGATACGATAAAATTTTTTAATTCAATCGGTCTTAAAACAAAAGTTGAACGCGGCAACAGAGTTTTCCCTGAAAGTGATAATGCCGCTGATGTTATTGACGCTTTGAATAAACGGTTGGCGATTCTCAATGTTGATGTGCAATTAAATTCACGTGTTGATGAAATTTTTACTAATGACAATAAAATTATCGGCATCGAAGTTCATAAAAAATTTGTCAATGTTGACGCGGTAATTTTGGCGACGGGCGGAAAATCTTATCCCGCGACAGGTTCAACGGGCGACGGTTTTAAATTTACTAAAAATCTTGGGCATACCGTCAAAAAAATTTTACCGTCACTTGTACCGCTTGAAGTCGAAGAAGATTTTGTAAAAGATTTGCAAGGTTTATCGCTTAAAAATGTCCGCGCAGTTTTGAAAGTTGACGGAAAAGTTATTGCTGAAGAATTTGGCGAAATGTTATTCACACATTTTGGAGTATCGGGACCAATCATTTTGACATTGAGCCGCGCAGTTGCAAAATTTTTAGATGAAAAACGATTTGTAGAAATTTTAATAAATTTAAAGCCTGCATTGACGCCCGAGCAACTTGACGCAAGAATTTTACGCGACTTTCAAAAATTTAAGCACAAGTCGATAAAAAATGCGTTGGTCGAACTTTTGCCGACAAAATTAATTGCGCCGATTTTAGATTTATCGTACATTTATGAAGATAAAAAAATTAATGCCGTCACAAAGGAAGAGCGTCGAAGGTTGATTGAAAATCTGCGCGGATTGCCTTTAACGATTACAAAAACTCGTCCGATTGCAGAGGCGATTGTAACTTCTGGCGGCGTTGACGTTAAAGAAGTTAATCCAAAAACTATGGAGTCAAAAATTGTTAAAGGATTATTTATCGTCGGCGAAGTTTTAGATATTGACGGCTACACGGGCGGATTTAACTTGCAAGCGGCTTGGGCAACCGGCAACGCGGCAGGAATTAATTTAATTAGGAATGCGTAATGCGTAATTATAAATTTATAAAAAGTTTTGGTTAAGGAATTGGCGGAAATTTTAGGGGTCTTGTATGGTAAAATTTCAACACGGAGGGCAAGTTTATAACTCAAACGGGCAAATTGATTTTCAGTTGGACTTCAGCGCGAATATAAATCCTTTGGGACTTTCTGAATTGATTAAGCGGACGTTGCTTGAAAATCTTGAAGGCATTGTCCATTACCCCGATCCGAATGCTACGGAATTAAAAAATTCCATTTCAAAATTTTATAATGTGCCGCGTGAAAATTTAGTGTTGCTGAATGGTGCGGCAGAATTTTTTTATTTATATTGCAACGTCACTAAACCTGCGCGGGTTATAATTCCCGTACCGAGTTTTTCCGAATATGAAAGAGCGGCGCGAAGTGTCGGTGCGGAAGTTGAATATTTTTTTCTGCGCGAAAAGGATAATTTTCAGCTTGACGTGGAAAAAATTTTTAAGAAAGTCACTGATGAAAAATTTGACTGCCTTATAATCGGTCGCCCAAATAATCCTACGGGTAACTTAATTTCAATAGACGACATAAAGAAACTTTCAAGCGCGATAAATATTTTAGTTGATGAATCGTTTATAGATTTTTTGAATATCGAATCAGCGCGGCAATTAGTCAACGAAAAAATTTGCGTCGTACAATCACTGACAAAAATTTTTGCGATACCGGGCTTGAGATTAGGATTTGCAGTCGTTGAGAAAAATTTTGCAGAAAAGTTAAATGCGTCGAAGGATGTATGGAATGTAAATTTTTTGGCGCAGAAAGCGGGAGTCGCGGCACTTTCTGATAAAAAATTTTTAAGAGATACGCAAACTTGGCTTGAGGAAGAAAAAAAATATTTTGTCCAACGTTTGAAAGAATTGCCCGACGTAAAGATTTTTGAACCGACTGCAAATTTTGTTCTGATAAAATTTTCTTCAAAAGAAATTGCGAATAACCTTGTAAATTTTCTTCGTGACAAAAAAATTTTAGTTCGGAGTTGCGGAAATTTTACAGGCTTGGATGAAAGATTTTTAAGATTAGCTGTAAGAAGTCGCGCAGAAAATATTTTGTTAATCGACGTGATAAAAAACTTTCATAGAATAAAGTGTAGATAAATTAAAATTTTTAGCGTGAAAAAGTATTTCGGTATACAAATTTCAATCTGATTGACATTTCAATATAACAAAATTATAATGGCTGTATGGTTGACCATAAAATTTTTCTAAGGAAGCGATAATTATGGCAAACGAAATTTCAAGCGGCGATACAGCGTGGGTGTTGGTAAGCGCGGCAATGGTTTTGATAATGACTCCTGCGGTTGCTCTCTTTTACGGCGGAATGGTGCGCGGCAAAAATGTTTTATCAACGATAATGCAGGCAATGTTTATATTGGGAATGGTCTCAGTTGAATTTATATTAATCGGCTACACAATGGCATTTGGCTCCGACATAAACGGCTTAATCGGCGATTTGTCGAAAATTGGATTAGCGGGCGTCGGCTATAATATCTTGGAAGGCACAACAATTCCTGAGCTTGCCTTCGTAGGTTTTCAATGTGCATTTGCGGCATTAACACCTGCGTTGATAACGGGAGCATTTGCAGAAAGAATGAAATTTGGCGGGTTCGCGTTACTGATGCTTTTATGGGCAATTTTCATTTATAATCCAATGGCGCATTGGGTCTGGGGCGGAGGATTTTTGGCACAACTCGGCGCGTTAGATTTTGCGGGCGGCTTGGTAATTCATATTTTATCGGGAGTCAGCGGCTTAACGATTTGCATACTTTTAGGAAAAAGGCGCGGATACGGCAAACGTGCAATGGTTCCGCATAATATCCCAATGTCAGTGATAGGCGCGGCGTTTTTATGGTTTGGATGGTTATTCTTTGATGCAGGAAGTGCACTTGCGGCTAATGAACTTGCGGCTAATGCCTTTGTAGTCACGAATATAGCGGCAGGAGCGGGACTTCTCGGCTGGGTAATTCTTGAATGGATTAAAAGCGGCAAGCCGACAGTTTTAGGTGCGATTTCCGGCTGTGTTGCGGGTATGGTAGCGATAACTCCTGCGTCCGGCTATGTGTCGATAATTCCTGCGCTGATAATCGGTTTAATCGGCGGCGGAATTTGCTACTGCTCGGTTGCTATCGTGAAGGTAAGATTTGGCTATGATGATTCTCTTGATGCCTTTGGTATTCACGGAGTCGGAGGAATTTGGGGAGCATTGGCGACGGGACTTTGGGCGACGACTTCCATAAATCCCGACGGTGCTAACGGGCTTTTCTACAGCGAAACGGATTTATTTATCGCGCAGGTTATTTCGATTGGCGTTGCGATAATTTTAGCGGTTGTCGGCTCGACGATTCTTTATAAAATTGTCAGTGCCTTTGTGACGATTCGCGCAGATGAGAATGAAGAAATTAACGGTCTTGATATTGTTGAACACGGTGAAAGAGGTTACACTGAAACGATTTTCACGGGCGTACCGAATTTTATCGGCGAGGATTTTTCTTCAACGTCAAGCGTCTTTAATTTAAATTCGCACAGCACAAATTAAGGAGTTGTCAAAATGGATCAGCGGAAAATTACCAAGATTGATATAATTACGCGTCCGAATAAGCTTGAAGAATTAAAGGACGCGCTAAACGCAATCGGAGTTCACGGAATGACTGTCAGTCAAGTTTACGGTTGCGGACTTCAAAAGGGGCATAAGGAAGTTTATCGCGGGCGTGAATATGAAGTTAATCTTGTGCCGAAAATTAAAGTTGAAACGGTTGTCTGCGAAATTCCTGTCGAAAAAGTTTTGAATACCGCGCAGAAAATTTTGCGAACCGGTAAATTTGGTGACGGAAAAATTTTTGTCTATGAACTTTCGGACGCCGTAAGAATCAGAACCGGACAGCGCGGCGTCGAAGCGATTATGGATATACCGGGCGAAGTTACACAATAATTTACTTACTCCGTCAATTTTTAAATATTTCTTAAAACCTTGCTATATCTTAATATTCGTGTTACACTCTCATAAAAATTTTATCGACAGGTGAAGAAATGTTTTTGATATATACTTTAGGATTTTTTGCGTCGATTGTCGCGTTGGGATTAATCGGCGTCAGTTTTTTATTGGACGGAAAAAGTAAACGGCAGATTTACAAAATTTTAATCTTCATCGACTTAGCAATAATTTTTTTAATGATCGGCGGCTTTTTGATTCGCGCAGAAATCCCCAACTCAGTCATTGATATTTTTGGAAGTTTTTCAACGGTATTTTTAATGACTCAACTAATTTGCGGTTCACTCGTCATAATTGCGTTGATAGTCCGCGCAGTCTACAGAAAATTTCATAAGCCGACGCCTTATAATCCCGAACGTCGCAGAATTTTAGCTTACGGTTTAGTTTATCCTTTAATGTCTCTTGCAATTTCGCTTTACGGCAACAGAATCGAAAGACTTTCAATTACTGAAAGATTTTATGATATTCCCGTAAAAAGATTGCCGCCTGAACTCGACGGCTTTAAAATCGCCCAGATTAGCGACGTGCATATTGGTCCTTACTTTTCACTTGAAAGGCTTGAAAGTTTGCTGAATCAGATTGTTGACGGTAAGCCAGATTTACTCGCGATAACCGGAGATATTTTTGATAACGTGATGATGAATCCTGCGGCGATTAAACTTGTGGACAGCTACACCGATAAATTTAAACACGGCATTTATTACTGTCACGGCAATCACGAACATCATCGTGGGATTATGGCGATTGAGACTGAATTAAGGCGGACGAAAATTCATTGGCTTGTAAATCAATCAGAAAATGTTACGTCGAATTTATATATTTTGGGCGTGGATTATCCCCCTGCATCTCCGATTATGAGTTCCGGCGGGCGCGGCGAATTGGATAACAAATTTTATGAACAAAAACGCGAATTTGTAATAAAAGCGTTGGAAGGTGTGCCGTATGATTCGGTCTGCGTTTTATTGGCGCATCACCCTGAATTTATTGACGACGGTGCAGAAAAAAATATCCCGCTGACTTTGACGGGACATACTCACGGCGGGCAGATTGGAATTTTCGGATATTCTCTTTTACCGCTGTTTAAATATACTCGCGGAATGTTTATTCACGAAGATTGTTACGGTTATGTAAGTGCGGGCGTCGGCAGTTGGTTTCCGTTTAGGCTGGGTTGTCCGCCTGAAATTGTTTACTTTACTCTTAAGCAAAAAACTTAGAAATATTATTTATTAAATGTAGTTTTTCTTTTTGGCGCAAAGAAAAACATTGAGGCATTTGCCCAGATAAAGTTATTTTAATCTAACCGCCTCTTACGCACTGCTGAAATGCCGCTGATTACATTCATTTTTTTTATCGCTAATAAAATTTTTCGCCGCTCTTGCGGTTTTTTTATTTCTATCTTCTTGAATTATCGAATAAAGAAATATATAATTTGTAAAATTTAGTAGAAATTTTTTATCGGAATTTACGAATAATATAGAAAGGAGGATTAAATAATTAAGAATTTAGAATTTAAAATTAAGAATTGAAAATTTACCAGAAAAGGAGCGATTATCATGGAAGAGAAAATTTTTGATATACAACGTTTCGCCGTTCAATCCGAATCACTTGTCGCAAGCGGCGTTAAAACAACTACGATTGATAATATAATTTACACTGCTACAAGCGGCACGGCAAATCTTACTGTTGATTCGGCTACCAAAGTTGTTACTGTCACAGGCTCAATTAATATTTCCGAAAATATTTTTCAAGCCCTCACCGGTTACACTTTCAATATTAATAATGCGGCGACTATTAACGGCATTACTTACTCAGCGTCAAATTATCCCGCGCAGATTACATACGGCGATAATCATTGGATGGTTACGCTTAATGAAAATTGCACGGTCGGTAACTGTTCACAAAGTTTAGGCGGCTTGGATATTACCACTTCAAAGCCCGTAACTTTCAATCTTCACGCTGAAGGCGGCGGGGAAGATACCGCTAATGTCGGCGGGATTCGTTATGCGTCGAAGTCTGACGGAAATGTTGCGATTAATAATAATTCTGTTCAACTTTCCGGTAGCGTTTCACTTTCCAAAGATTTAACCGGAAAAACTTTTACAACTTCAGGCACTGATACAATTTCATTTTCTGTTGCCGATAATAAATCTGTGACCATTGACGGCACGGTTTACACAGTCACGGACGCGGCGGTTATTTCCGTAGCCGATAAAAAAATAACCTGCGCGGAAGGTACATTTTCCATTGCGCCTGCTCAAAATAATGCTGTCACCATTAACGGCATTACCTACACCGCCCAAGCCTCCGGAACTTCCATAAAACTTGATGACGGCAATATAACTTTGGACGGCAAATTTAATATTGCACTTGACGCTGGTGAGTCTGCCAGAATCAACCGCTTTAATTTGTCGGCTGATGAAAATGTTTCCTTTACGTTTGATTCGACTGATAAAAATTTTGTCAGCAATTCAACGGACGCGCTGAACATTGCAACTTCTTACGGTAAAAGTTTTAAAGTCAATGGCGTTGACGTAACCGATAACGGCGAATCGGGAACTCTTTCACTTACTAAAAATGCTACAACTTTGACGGGCAATTATTCCGTAGGTAGCAGTTCAACTTACCTTTCCAATAAAACTTTTACAATCGGCGGCAGGAACGAAATTTTTTTTAACTCAAAAAGCGGCACTTCTAACTTAAAAATTAATGACGCAACTTTTTCTGCAACAGGTAATTTGGAACTTACCGCTTACTTCGCAGATAATGATGTTTTCAAAGTCGACGGTACAGGCGTTAATGTCAGCGGCTCCGGAAATTTTATCTTCGTCAGCACGGAAACTTCAAATATTAATGGCATTGACTTCAAGTCCAACACCGCTTATTCAAATATCAGAGTAGCTCAAAATTCCGAAGTCACCCTGTACAATGTCTTTACCGTCGGCGACGGTTCTCAAAATCTTAACGGCTTAACTCTTAATGCCAATTCCGTCATTAAAGGTTCAACTTTCAAGCTCGGTACAAATGACCAAATTAACATTGGCGGCATAGATTATTCCGGTGACGGCTCAATTACTTTTGCAGATGATAATGAAAATTCTGTTACCCTTTCAGGTAATGTTAAAGTCAGCCTTGATAAAGACGAATCCCTTACGGTCAACGGTACGACTTACAAGGCGACTGATGATAACGCCGATATAATCTACAATGGCAGTAAAATTACCGTAGACGGAAATATTTCTACGCAGTCGATTAGCGGTACAACTCAACGCTATGAATTAACCGGAACTTCAACGACTAAAACCATTGACGACATTAAATTTAGCGCAGGTAGTACGGACGCAACCGTTACCGTCGAAAAACCCGCTGAAAATTCTTCCGATAAAACTAAAATTTCCATTAGCGGCACGGTTACCGTTGAACTCACGAATAATAACCTTGATATTACCGATTACCAATTCAGCTTAACTCAAAATTCTACCGCGCAGATTGACGGCATAACTTTTACTAAAACCGGCAACACTTCCAAAGATAACGATATTGTTTTCACTGCCGAAAATGAAGTTACTTTAAATTCCGCTTTCACTATCGGCGACGGCACTAAAAAATTGAACGGCTTGATTGTTACCCTTGAAACTGCCGAAACTTCTACTTTTAATCTCGGCGGCGATGATGACAGCGTAACCGTTAAAAATTATTCCTCACTCGCTGAATCACAAGATGTCACAGGCAATACCGATACGATAAGCGGTATTACTTACACGGGCAACGGCAATGTCAATGTGTCCGGAAATGAAACCGATGGATACAGTGTAACACTCGACGGCGGAATTTCTGTAACAGGTGATATTCCAGCTAATACTAATTTTAGTTTGACGGGCGGCAATTCTTACACCTTCGGCAAGACGACGATTAATCCCACGAATCAAACTTCAATCAGCGGAATTAGCGGCACATTATCGGCGGACACTGTACTTGGCAACAACATTAGCGTCGGCGGCTTAGCTCTCGGAATCAGCGATGATAGTTATACCCTCAACCTTGATTCAAGCGGCAATGTTGAATCAGTTGCAGGTTCGGGAACTTTCACCATTGGCGGCAAAACTTTTACTGCAAGCGGCAATGTTACGTTTGCACTTGAAAATAATTCTGTTGAAAGCATTACCACGACGGAAAGCAATGTTACTGTCAGCGTAGACGGCTCAACGGCAATATCTTTGTCAAGCGGCGAAGAATTGACCAGTTATCCCAATGGCAGTTGGGATACAACCCCGCCGTATGATTCTTACAAAATCAGCAGCGGTACGGTTTACGGCGTATTTAGCGGCAACCCTGCCACTGAAACGGCAATTACCGATTCGACTACTTACAGCGATTATTTTACGATTAATAATTCAACGGCAAATATTACCGGTAATAAATCAGTTGAGATTGTAGGCGCATATACGGCAGTTGCGGGCGGCAAAACTTACGAAATTGCAAGCGGCTCGGGAACTTTCGGCAGCGGAGGAATTTCTGCGGTTGACGGTACAATTTATCGGACGATTGACAGCGGTAATTTCACTTATAATAATGGAACTTACACCATTGACACTCCGCCCGTAAAATTCCAAATTGATAACAGCTTAGCGGAAACTTTCTATAGCGGCACGGGACACAGCGACGTTGCAGTTGGCAGTTCGGTTACCGTTGACGGTACGGATATTACTGTTTCTGCGTCGGCGGCTCAATATACTGCGGTCGGTAATTCCGGCTCGCCTTACACGGCTTTCAAAGGCACGGGAACTTACGATATTGCGAATGCCAGCGGCAACTTTACCGATTCTGCAAATAAAACTTACTCAATCAGCGGCAATGCAACCTATCAGCTGACTGCAACGGGTGAACAGCCTAACGGAATAACTACAACCCTGAAAAATGCTACCGGTACTCGCGCCTTTGCAACGGGTGATTCTGAAAATAAATCTTATCTCGGCGACGAATACACCGTCACGGCTGGCACATATCAATTAAGCATTTCGGACGGTACGGCATCCGCAGACGCTAAATCTTTGACGTCCGGCAGTGCTACGCGGACGATTAACAGCGGAAGTTTTAATTACATTTATAACGGCAGTACGCGCAGTTATGACGCAACTCAAAACACTTCGATAGAAATTTCATTTAACGGCAATGATATTAATGTTGCAAATAAATCCGGCGCAGGTACACGCGGCAAGTTAGATAATGAAACTGCGATTAATGGCGGCTACACTTATGATTTGGGTAATGACGCTAAAATACAGTTGACTTTGAGCGACGGTCAGGAGACTTTCTATAGCGGCACGGCAACACGTACCATTAATAATTCCAGCTCCGATAAAACTTTCAAGATAGGCGATAACACCTACACGGCAGGTAATGCAACGTTAATTTGGGATAAAGATAATGATTCAATCACTTTGAACAGCGGTTCAGGTACCCGCGCAGATTCGGTTGCCAATTTTGATTATAACACTAAAAATTATACGCCGAGCGGCAATCTCACCTACATTTTTGATACCAACGGCGAACGTATTTACAAGGCAAGCGGTACGCGCTCCATTGACACTAATGAAACTTTGCAAAGTCAAAAAGGTAATATTTACAATTTAACGGAAGGCACTTACCAGATTGACATTGATAACGGCGTAACAAATGCGCAGGAAACTTTGACGAGTGCCGAAGGTTCAAAGACTTTTTCACAAGGTACTACTTTTTACCTTGATAAAACCTACCAAGCTTACACGGGCGGCGCGACATTAACATTTACGCTTAACGGCACAACACAGACTGACGCGTTGCAAAGTGGTAGCGGTATTCGCTCAAACAGAGAAAATTTCATATATAACGATGAAACTTACACGCCGAGCGCAGATGTTACTTACATTTTGGCTAGCGGTTCAGCTGAAAAAATTCTTAACGCAAGCGGTACACGCTCCATTAAAAGCGGTGATACTTACGCCATTAACGGCGGCAACACTTACGATTTGACGGCTGGCACTTACTCAATCAGCATTTCGGACGGCGCGACTAATGCACAGGATACTTTGATTAGTGCTACAGGTTCAAAGACGGTTAATAATAACGGCTCTTTCTATTCAAATACAAAGCTTTACACTGCTGACGGTCCGGTTACTTTGGGGCTCAGCATAAGCGATAACGGCAACACTAAGACTGAAACATTTTCTTCCGGTAAAGGTACGCGCTCCGATAATGCCGCCAACTTTACTTATAACAATCAAACTTACGACACTACAACTTCAGGCGTTACTTATATTTTAAATTCCGGCGAGACTGAAAAAGTTTTAAAGGCAACCGGTACACGCACAAACGTTGAAGGCGATACTTACACGGTCGGCAATCACACTTACACTTTGTCGGCAGGTACTTACTCAATCAGCGTCAATAACAGCAGCGGTACAGATAATTTAATTAGCGGCACTGGTTCAGGTACGATAGCTGACGGAGTTACCTTTACGGACGGCAAAGTTTATACCGCCTTCGGTGAAGTCGGCTTAAATCTCAACGTAAGCAATAACGGTAACACTAAGACTGAAACTTTTAATTCCGGTAAAGGTACGCGCATTGATTCGGCTAATACTTTCACGCTTAATTCCAAAACTTATACCAAAGACGCGGATTCAAATATTGTTTACCAAAAGACCCCCAATGTTGCTGAGAATCTTTATTCGGCGAGCGGTACACGTGCGCTTGCGTCGACGGATACTTTCACGGCGTCATTAGACGGCAACACCTACACTGCGACTACCGGCACTTACTCAATCAGCGTATCGGATAACAGCGGCACTGAAATTTTATCTTCAGGCAGTGGAACTTACCATTTAACCAACGGCAGCGGCAATTTCGTTTATCAAGGAAAGACTTATGCGGCAATAGCTGATACTACCTTGACGGCAACCCTTTCAAACGGCAATGCGACGGCTTTAACCGGTGCAACAGGCGCGGGTACAAGAGAAGCCGAAGATGCCGACAGTGCCATAACCTACACAAGACAAGCTGACGGTAACACGTATAAAACTAATACGGGTTCAATCGTCAGAGCTGATATAAGCGGCGTAAACGATTACACGCAATCTTTTGTTTCGGGTACTGCGACACAGACTTACACGGCGAACAGTGGAGTTTTCAATTACAAGAGCCAAAATTACACCGCGCAGGGTAATGACGCAACCTTGACATTGACAAAAGATGCTAATGGCGTTGAGAGTGTAACTTTAACGGGGCAGGGCACACGTACAGGCGAGCCTAAAACTTTTACCATTGACAGCAAAGTGTACACTTCCGCCGAAGATGTTGTTTACCAAATTGCTACTAATGACACTGCCGAAAAAGTTTACAGCGCAGTTGCTACGCGCACTGATATTGGTGATGAAACAATTGACGGTAACTGGACTAATTCCTACACGAATCCGACCGGTACGCGTACATTGACTATTACCAATGGCGAGAAAACTTCCAATGTTATCACCAGTGCAAGCGCTACGAAAAATCTTTCCAACGGCAACAAATTCAATTACGGTAATACCGAGTACACCGCGCAGCTTTACGGCGCAACTTTAAGCCTTTCCGTTACAAACGATAGTCCGACTGAAACTTTTGATGCAGGCAGCGGCAAAAGTAATACCGACTATATCATTAAGGACGGCTCAAGAGCAGAGATTAACAATATAACCTATAATGCGGAGGCAACAACTTCCGGCGGCATTGTCACGGTAACCGGCGACACAACAATTAGCGATGTCAGCGGCGGTTCAATCGTCGGCACTATAGGCAACAATAATACTGTCACGGTTGGCAATAACACCTATACTTCCAAACAATATTCAACACTGCAGATTAATGGAGCAAGCAACCTTACGGCGTTGGGCGGCAAATTTGAAGTTACGGGACTTTCAGCGGCGACTACGATTAATGGCGAGTCAATTACGGTAAGTGACAGCGGCGCAAAGGTTACTTTCGATAACAGCGGCGTTACAAATATCGATGACCTTTCAACGGGTAATTCTGTAAGTTACAGCGGCAGTCCCACGATTAAGACTAAGGAGAATGGAACTTTTACTATTGGCAATCAATCAATCACGATAGACGGCGACAGCGACGCGGGAGCAACCTTTACGCTGACTAATGGCAAGGTTACTGAGATTAGCGGGCTTGAACGTAACGCAACGGGCGATTATGTGACAGTCACGGTTGGAAGTAAATCTGCTAAAGTTAAACGTTCCGGCGACAAAGTAACTATTGATGACAGCGGCAATTTGACGGTTGCTGACTTGGGTATTAAGTCTTATTATGTCACTTATGACGGAGCTGCTTTCACGGTTAAAGCCGTAGACAGCAACGACAATTTTGTTTTGCTGAATACAACCGATTCTGATTATACGGTTAGCGGCAAAAAGTTGACGATTGATACAACAAAATCTATTGTGGTTCAAAATTCTTCAAATGAATCAATCCAAGTCAATACAGTTTCCGGCATTAAAAGCACGGGGAACACTGCGATAGAAGTTGAATCAAACGGAGACTTCAAAATTGGTTCCTACGATACCGATACAAAGGCTTTCACTGAAGGCATAACTTCGGGCACCTCAACAAATTCAACAGGCGGTTTTAAAGTTGGAGACGGCGGCAAGTTCACTGTGGACGATAGCGGCAAAATTACCGTTGAATCGACCGGTACCGGAACTTTAGCTATAACCGTTGCCGATATAAGCAAAGCCAATATTGCAGTTAAGGTTGATAATACTGCGCGGACATTTAAGATAAACAATGAGCCTGCCTTTACGATAACGCCCATATCTTCGAACGTTGAAATTGGAATCAGCGTTGACAGTGATACGGGCGAAATGTCTTTTGACCCGAACGGTGCTTGCGAAATTGAGGTATCAGCGGCGGGATACTCGGCTGATTTAGCTGGGGATAATCAAATTTTAGGACAGAGCGCGGACGGTACGAGTTTTCTTGCGCACACAGTCAAGGGTTTACGTATTGCGACTTCAGGCGATGATGACGGCAGTATAAAATATGTAACCGATGCAGACGGTAAACTTGCAGGTATTAAAGAAGTTTCTGAGGACGCAACGATTATTCTCACGGGTACAATGCCTTCTTCTTTCTACGTCAATGATTCCACCGCAACATTTGCTGTTACTTCCGGTACAAAGATTAAGAAGAATGCCTTCACAGAAAAGTGGACTTGCGGCTTGGCAGATGCGGCTGATGGTAATTACAAAGTTGAGATTGATTCAACGGGGACGATTAAACTTTTCAATAGCGATAAGCAGACTAAAAATGTTAATGACTACAAAGCGGCGTTCGGTAATGATACTTCCTTTGTTCCCAAAAACAGCCTCAATAATGAGGAAGATTACGGCGCTTTACCGACTTACAGTAGTAGCATAACTTTGACGAGTAGGGTTGAAGAATTAAAAATCACGTCGTCAGGTTCTGATTACAAAATTACAAATATCAGTTCAGATAGCGACCTCACACTGAACGGCACAACTACAATCACGCCCGTAACAGGCGGCTACAAATTGGCTATGAACAGCACGGGTTCAGTTACGTATAACGGCGTAATTTACAGCGGCAACAACTCAACAACCGATATAACTATTCCGTCCGGAGGTACAGGAGCGATAACGTTAGCTGATAAGACGAAGGTTAGCGGCACTGTTACCGATAAATCTTTGACGAAGAGCGGCGATGTTATATTTGATAACGCAGATGCTTCAGGTAATGGCGTTAAAATCGGCGGAACAAATGCGTTAATTGTTGAGGGCGACGGCAACTTCACGGTAACTTCCGGTAATGAAATTAAAGGTATCAGCGGCGATGCCACGGTTAAAGGCGATTTTGCAAAGAGTAAAACTATCGTCATTGATTCGGCAGGAACTTTCCAAATTGGAACAAAAACTTATTCCATTTTGGGCGATAATGACGTAACGATTAAAACGGGTGCGGACGGCGAAGTTTCCGAGATTAGCGGCTTAGGTGCACAAGGTTCAGTGACGGGCGACTTTGCAAACGTCAAGGTCAATGGAAAAGATATTCAAGTTACAGGCGATACCAATATTGGCGTTGTTGGCGTGACCGGTGATAATGCCGTTTCTAAAATTTATGGACTTACGGACGGCACAACCGCAAATGTCGTAAAGTCAGGCGGCGCAACCGTTTTGTCAACGGACGGCGTAGGCGGACAATTCACTTTTGGTAGCAAAAATTACACTCTCAGCACGGGAACTGCAGACTTTATGTCAAGCGGCGATACTCCAACTATAACCGAAATTAAAAATATCGGCGCAAATTCCACGCTTATGTTGGGACAAGGTGAAACGAACTTCACAATCGGCGGCAATACCGTAACTAATTCAGACGCGGCAACTTTGCATATGGGCAATAATACCATTGCAGGCGTTGAGAATTTCACGACGGGAAGTTTTAAAGGCTTGTCCAACGGCGCAACCGTCAACGTCAAGACAACCGGCGAAATTACGATTAACGATAAAGCCGTAAAAATTAATGATTCTGATTATTATGTTTATGCAAAAGAAAATGACGGCTACAGCACAATTACCAGCGTTGCGGCAGATTCAAACATTGAAACGGCATATCAAAACGCTATCATTATTCCAGACGCGGCAGGAATATTTACTTTTGGTGCAACCGGTTCGCAACATAAATTTAAGACCGATTCAAAGCCTACGTTTACAATGGGCGATAGTAATAAAGTTTCTGCAATCGGCGGAGTCAGCGGAGAAATTGCGCTTTACCAAGATGAAACGGGCTTGAAAGTTCTCAACGATACGATAACGGTAAAAGGTGCGGAAAGTACTGATGCTGTAACACTTGTAGCAGGCAACGGCAGCGTTAATCAAGTTAAAAATCTCAAAGGCGATGTCAACGGCTTAAATGCTGGTGCAGTTGTCCAAGTTACCAAAGGCGATTCCGCTATAAAATTCAATTCTGCCAGTGATAATTTGCGGATTAGTGATACAGACTACACAGTCCGCGCGACTTCCGACGGCTATGATTTGGTGACAGGTCTCACAAGCGGCGCAGTTGTCACTACGGCGAAAAATGCATCCCTCGTTGCAACAATAACTTCAGGCAATACGGGCGAATTTACTTTTGGATCAAACACTTCAAAACAAAAATTCGGTATCTACGGAGACGATACGGTTACGTTTATGACGGACGCTAATTCAAAATTAACAGAGATAGCCGACGTGAACGACGCAACTATTTCTGTATACACCAATGAAACTGGCTTGAAGATAAATGGGCAGGAGATAAATGTTAAAGGCACTGATGCTACTCCCGTACAAGTGAAAATCAACGGCTCAGGCGGAATAAGCGGCTTTGAAGACTTACAGGAGGCGTCAAGTTACAGCTTGCCTGCGGGCGCAACGCTTAAAGTCAATACGACTAATAATCCTGACTTAACGATTAATAATAAGGCTTTGCAAATTAAAGATACAAGTAATATCACTGTTCGCGCAACAAATGACGGTTACGATTTAGTTACGGGTTTAAGCGCAAATGCTACTGTCACAAAGGCTAAAGATGTTACCCTTGTCACAGATGTAGAAGGAAAATTTAACTTTAACGGGCATACTTTAAAGACGGATGACGCGCAGATTACTTTAGTAACAGACAATGCCGACAATAACAACAAAGTTACGTTGGTCAGCGGCGTTGATGTCGGTAAATCGTTAGAATTTTATCAAACCGAAAGTAATTTTGTTCTTGGCGTAAATACGCTGACTTTTGGCGGTGCAAGTACAAGTAATACATTAAGAGTAACAATGGGCGCAGGCGATACGGTTTCCGCTGTTCAAAATCTCAAAGGCGGCATTAAAGGTTTATCGGCAGGTGCTAATGTCGAAGTTGCAACAACTTCCAATATAACGCTTAATAACGATTCTAAAAAATTGCGAATCTCCAACGCCAACAGCAATAAAGTTACTGTTCACACAACGGCTGACGGTTATGACAGCGTAGTTGGACTTAAGAACGGCGCAAGTGTTTCAGTAGCGGCGGCTGATGTTACGTTGACAACAGGCGGTACAGGTACTTTCGGCTTTGTGCAAAACGGAGCTTTCACGACTGGCGGCGACGATACCATTTCCTTTGTGACAGGCAGTAACAGTTCAATTAAATCAATTTTGGATTTCGACAGCAACGGCACTATAGGCGGCGATTTCTCAAATGCAGTGACTGTAAATAACAAAACAGTTAAGGTTACCGACGACACATCAATTAGCATTGTCGGAGGCGGTTTAAACAACGGAATTACAAAAATTGCAGGACTTACTAAGAAAGAAAATGGCGTTGTCGTAGTAAATAATGCCGGTGGAGCTGCTACCATTTCGACTGACGGCAACACCGGCGGTAAATTCCAATTCGGTAATGATCACTCCTTCAGCGTCAGTGCAAATACCAATTTCTTAGCAACAGCAATAACGGATTATGCTCCTTCAATCACGGGCGTAGGTGATTTTAAAAACGATACATTGATTGTATACCAAAACGAAGATAGCCTGCTTATTAACGATAAGACAATTAAAATTGGTGATGTCACTGCAGGTGATAACGTTGCAATCAGCGTTGACGGTAGCGAAAATATTGTCGGCATTGGCAATTTGAAAGGCTCTGTAGACAGCTTGCCGTCCAACGTAACAATTAATGTAGTTGATACCGAAGCGTCGATTAATGGCGAGAAATGGAAGATTGATGAAGATTCAAGCAGTGCAAACTATACCGTAGTCACTGCAACTAACGGCGGCTATTCGACGGTAAAAGGCATTGACAAAAACAGCGTAACCTTTACTGACGCTAAACACTCTTCAATAGTTGCTACAAGAAATTCCGGATCTACTGCGTCAACTTATACTTTCAACAACAATAAATTTGCAGTTTCCGGCAATGACACGGAAATTACACTTTCGACTGATGCCAACAGTAAAGTTACTGCCATTGATGACGTTAAAGACGCTACGCTTGCAGTTTATCAAAATGAAAGCTTTAATATTAACGGCAGACAAATTAACATTGGCGGACTTACTGATAATGCAGGCTCCTCAGACTCAGACGCAGTAAGTTTGAAGTTTGACGCAAGCGGAAATATTACTGAAGTCGGCAACTTAAAGGGTTCAATCATCAACTTAGCGGAAAATGCAACAATTCAAGTGGCGGATTCCGACGTAACAATAAACAGCGTCGCACTTAAGCTTAATGAAGCAGGCGGCACAAGCTTTAATGTTATTTCAAAGGCAACGGGCTATGACACGATAACCGGCATTGATACCGACGCAACAGTTGCACAGGCGGCTAATGTTTCAATCGTTGCAAATATTTCTAATATGACGTCGAACGCTCACAAATTCTATTTTGGAGCGAGTGCAACCGCGAATATGGAAATTATCGGAGACAGTGAAGTTACCATTGCGACGGATAATAACAGCGACGCTACGGCAGTCGGCGGCTTTAACGGCACTTTAAAGAGTACTGCTGATAATCTCAAAATTAACGGCGTGAATATTTACAATACTGATGATAATGCGTCTATAATCGCTTATGCGGCGGAAGGCGTACCGCACGGTATCAGTACGATTTACGGATTGGCGGACGGGAAAGAAGTCAGTGTACCTGCCGGAACAACCGTTTTGTACAGCGTTAAGAGCGGCGAAGCCACTAAAGAGACAAAATTCACGATTAACGGAACGGCTTATAATTTATTGGGCGATGAAGATACAATTTCCATAACTGACAGAACGATAAAGGGGCTTGACGCGGACGCACGCTTAACTATCAGCGCGGTTGGTTCATTCAACGTCAACACTAAACCTCTTGAACTTACTCCGGAAAAAAATATTGTTATCGGTGAAGGAACAATTTCTGCGCGTCTTTACAATCCTGATGACATTGACTTTGGCGCAAATACTCCTGTCGATGATGTTGTTGAACAAATATTTGGAGAAGGTACAACAATTTCGGCAGAACCGGTTGCTACAATTTCAGTAGACAGTACTGAAATTAAAAACAGAGCCGTTGTCATATCAGCTGAAGACGATGGAAAAACTGTTACGTTGGGCGGCAGTGCGCTTGCCATAGTTCAAGACGGTGCGGAAAATATTCAGATTTATTCGACGGGGACTTCAAATACTGTTATATCCTCCGCTACCGACGGTGTACAAGTAACCGGCATTAATGACACTGATACGCGCGTAATGCCGACGAGCAGTAAGCCGATTACATATAACAGCTATGACCATTCGCACAAATCGGGATTGCAAATTACCAACGAAGATGTTATAGCGGCAGTTCACGAAAATTTATTGAAATTTAATATTTCCGATGCAAATATCACTCTTCCCAATAATGCAGTTGCTACAATGAATTATGTTGCAAATAAAGTTGGTATCGTGAACTTCTACAACCTTAAAGGCGAAATGCAAAAATTCGGCTACACCTACAACGGCAATGATACGATTGACTATAGCAAAGGTGCAGACCATATGCTCCTGCGCGGACACTGGAAAGATAGCGGCGTAGCGTCCACATTACTCGGCGGCAGTGGCAATGATACGGCATTCGGCGGTACAGGTGACTACATTGATTTAGGGCGCGGTAAAAATTACATTGAGATTGGAGACGGAAACGCAACCGTTGCAGTCAGCGATAATAAAGGCGAGACAACGGTTACAAGCTTTGACAATGCCTTGAACGGCGACGTTGTCAGGGTTAAATTCTCTGAAACAGATGCTTACTATACCAATGAAGGCTTGATTTTCGTTTATGGAACTTCTGATGCTGAAAATGCAACTTTGACTGTGAAAGACGTTACGGCGGAATCAGACGATACCCTTTACGCCTACGCAAATGCTTTACTGGAAGATAGTGATAACAAAGAAACTTTGGTTAAGACTTCCATAGCTAGGACAAATGGAGCTATCAAAGTTGCCGCCAATGTAACTGCCGCTGACTTTACAAAGTCTTACGTAGGACACAATTCCGGCGTTGATTTCAGTGAATTTAATACTCATACAATAAATATTAATTTGTCAGACGGCAAAGGCTCTTTAGGCACTGGAGATACTATAACATTTAGAGGTATTACGTCCCTCAAAGGCGGCAATGACTTCCACACACTTATTGGCAGTGCGTCCGATAAAAATACGCTTGTATCAGGCAAAGGCGCAGCAACTATTTGGGGCAAGGGCAGTTCAGGTGACTTGCTTATTGGAAACACAGACACAACGAAAAAAGATGCATCTACGACCTTCTTCTACACGACCGGCGACGGGAAAGATACTATTGACAATTTCCAATTCGATACTACTGAAGGCGAAGATTCAGATACGAAAAATTTAACGGCTGATAAAATTTCATTGGGCGCGGATGTTTCCAGTGTCACGCATTCCGGTAATGACCTTGTGATTATACTTGGCGAAGGCGACTCCTTAACCGTGAAAGACGGCGTAAATAAAAACTTTACTACCAAAAACAAAGACGGTAAATCTTCCTCTGTTAAAACCGGCTCTACGCTCACTTATGGCGGTTCAGATGCTTATTACTGCGCGACTGCTACTGATTCTAAGCTGGCAATATCAACTGTTACCGTAAGTACTGCAATAGACCTTACGGATAAATCCAAATACAGTGATAACATTACGATACTTGATGCGTCAGGAATTGCAGAGACCATTAGCAACAAAATCAGTCTTTTCGGAGCTACAGATGTTAATAACACGTTAATTGCAGCTCAAAACGGCTCAACACTTTGGGGCGGACAAGGTACAGGCAATGACTCAATGGTCGGCGGTGCCAGCGCAGACGTTTTTGAATACGATCCTTTTGACGGCAACGATACCATTCAAAGTTACGGTGCAGACGATATTATTTTCCTTTATACGGCACAGCTTTCGACTGCAAAAAGCTTTTCAACCTTAGCAGTGGATAATGGTATTCAGATTAATACGGGCAACGGTTCATTGACTGTAATTAAAGCTAATTACAATGACGATATAACTTTCATGCTTGCGGACGGAACAACACGTACTCTCACGAGCCTCGACCTTAAGGCAACAGAAGAACCTGCCACTCCAACTACTCCGGTTGATAATCGCAGCACTAAATCTGGCGGTTACGGTAATGATACGTTGGAAGCCGATTCAACCGGTTCAATACTTTGGGGCGGCGACGGCGGCGACGACTTGCTTATTGGCGGCGACAGTTCAGACGTTTTCAAATATGATTCTTGGGAAGGCAACGATACCATTCGAGGTTACGGTTCAGGAGATATTATTTATTTTTACATTACACAGCTTTCGACTGCAAAAACCTTTTCAACTGTAGCAGTAGGCAATGGTATTCAGATTAATACCGGCAACGGCTCATTGACCATAATCGATAGCTCCGTTAGCAATATAACTTTCAAGTTGGCTGATGACAATGTTTATTACGGCTGGAATAAATTGCAAGCCGGAGATACCACAACCGGAAGTGCCGACCTTGCAGAAGATTATTGGGAAGTCGCGCAGAGTAATGAATTGCTTGACGGCGAAGTAACTTTCTGGGCAGGTGAAAGCGGAGACCTTGCGACGGATTATGATAATTATTTGACGGACGAAATTTGCACTGGCGATATTAAGTTCAGTATTGCGCCGGCGGATACAATTTATTCTTTCAGCGATAAATGATTAAAGTTTAGCCGTTAAAAATTTGCGGCAAAAAAAATTGGGAGTGGATAATTTCCACTCCTTTTTTATTTAAAAGTTATTCACTAATTAAATTTTATCGAACCAAGATTTTAAATCACTCTGCGAAGTACGCGGAGAAAATCTTTGACCGCTTTTCCACGTAGCATTGGGGCAAATTTTCTTTAAATGGGATTCGCTGTTTTCAATCCCACTGCCGCCCGAAGTACAAATTGGAATTAAAACTTTTCCGCTGAAGTCGTAACTTTCCAAAAATGTATCGACAATTCGCGGCTCCAAATTCCACCAAATGGGATAAGCAATTATGATTTTTTCATATTGCGCAAAATTTTCAACCTTGCCGGAAATTTCGGGGCGGGAATTTTCGTCATTCATTTCAACACTTGAGCGAGAATTTTTATTGTGCCAATCCAAATCAGCGGACGTGTAATCAACTTTCGGCTTAATTTCGTAAAGGTCTGCATTAATCGCCTTAGAAAGATTTTCGGCAAGTTCAGCAGTATTACCGCTTGCCGAGAAAAAAGCTACCAGAATTTTACTTTGTCCATTTGCAACGTTGGAACTTCCGCAAGCCGTCATTAAAAAAATTGTAACGGCGGACATTAACGTTAAGAAAAATTTTTTCATAGTGCCTCCTTAGTGAAGAGTGAAGAGTAAGGAGTTAAGAGTACTTTTTACTCCTTACTTCTCACTCTTTACTCTTTACTCAACTTCACGTGAAACTTTTCAATCATTTTTACAGGTTTATACGATTCTTTTGCGGCACGAACCCCCGCAATTCCTAAATCTTCTTCGCGATTGATAAAGGGTAAATCCTTCCAAGTCTGCGCGAATTTCTGATTAATGACGGCATACGCGCCCTTAACGTCGAAGTCAGCCTTTTCAATGTGAATAACCGCCGTGTCAGAATTAATTTGTTCACCGAGTGAAAAAGCTACCACTTTACCCGCTAAAATTATCGCGCCGCCCTTTATGTTGAAAAGGTTAAAGTCGTCAAGCAATTCAAGAATCGCACCGCGTTCAAAGGGTAATGCGGGATATTCCGTCAAGTCGTGTTCGGTGTACCAAATATTAAGGCAATCGACGCACAACTTTTTAACTTCGTCGGTAAAATCCGAAATATATTCCGCCGTAGGGTAAAGACTTCTGAAAGCGTTGATTAAATTTTTGGCGCGATGATATTTCCTGCCGGACAAATTAATTAAATCCTGCGTGTTGTAAACGTAATCAAATCTGTTACGTTGCGGCAAAATCTCAAACTCTGAACCTAATTTTTCAACAAAATTTTTTTCCGCATTGATGAAAATGTATTCGGCGGGATTTTCTTTGTAAGCGTCAACAATTTTTTTTACGGCGTCATCAATCTGCGCGTCTGCACAAAAAGGTTGCAAAAATTTATCGCCATACTTGACAAATAAAACGTCATCTTCAATCGCCCAACGCGAATTGTAATATTTCCGCCACATATAAAAATTTGTGAAGTTAAACGCGGAATTTTCGTGATACGTCAAACCCAAATATTTGTCAAAAATCTTTTTATCGTCCTTAGTAATTTCTTTAAAATCTATTTTCATAACCTCCTGATAAATTTCATTACGCATTACGCATTCCTAATTACACATTAATTATAAACTTTCTTTCAAAACTTTAACAACTTCATCGCGCGTCAAAACTTTGTAGCCGCCCTGCAAAATAAATGTAGCGTCTGCAATACCTTCAATCATTTCATCAGTCGCACCCAATTCGCTAATCTTCATAGCCACGCCAATTTTGCGCATCCAATTTTCCATAGCCTTCAAGCCGTCGTTGGCAATTTCTTCATCAGATTTACCTTTATCGTCAACCTGCCAAACATTGACGGCGAAACGTTTAAATTTCTGCAGACCATAAGGCATAATCAATTTGTAGTAAGGCAGTGAGACGGCGGCAAGCGTCATACCGTGAGTTGCGTCCGTATATGCGCCGACTGCCTGACCAAGCATATGTACCATCCAATCTTGAGATTTACCTTTGCCAATCAGCGTGTTCAAAGCCCAAGTTGCCGTCCACATAATATTTGAGCGTGCCTCATAATCCCGCGGATTTTCGACTGCAATCAAGGAACTGTGAATAACCGAGCGCATAAGACCTTCAGCAATGTAATCTGAAGTGTTATCGTCATTACCAGAAAAATATTGCTCGCAAATATGGTTGAAAATGTCATAAATGCCCGCAATCATCTGACGTTTAGGCAGTGACATTGTAAATTTGGGATTGAGAATCGAAAATTTAGGCATAACATTTTCGCCAAATACGTGACCGATTTTTTGTTTAGTTTTGTGATTCGTGATAACCGAGCCCGCATTCATTTCAGAGCCTGTACCCGCCATAGTCAACACGCAGGCAACCGGCACAATCTCGCAAGTCGGCTCTTCAAAGCGAATAAAATATTTATCCCAAGCGTCTTCGTCGCAATGAACTGAAACTGAAACTGCCTTTGCATAGTCACAGCAACTTCCGCCGCCGACTGCCAAGAGTAAATCAACTTTATTTTCACGCGCAATTTTAATGCCTTCGTTCAACTTCTCAACGGTAGGATTAGGCATAACGCCCGCATCCTCAACGATATTTTTACCGTTAGCCTTCAAAATCTCAACAATCGCGTCATAAATGCCGTTACGCTTGACTGAGCCGCCGCCGTAAATCAGCTGAATATTTTTCCCATACTTAGGCAACTCGTCATTTAAAAACTTCAACGAATCATCGCCAAAATAAATTTTCGTCGCATTAAGGTAGCTAAAATTTCCCAACATCTTTATAACCTCCAAAAATTTTTAATCGTCGTAATGACCCTTGCAAGATTTAATTGCATAATTTCCTGCTTCTGCAAGATAAATCAGGCGATTTTTATCGTCAATTTTTTTAGGATTATTGTCCGTGCTTTGCAAGAGATTTGCAATTTTATTAAAAATATTTATGTCATTTTTTTTTAACTCAACAAATTCATCCCAAGCTATGCCGGAGAATTTACATTTTTCATTGTAAGTTATAACGTGTCCGTTTTTAATTTGTTCATTGGAGAGGTCGAGTTTGGCAAGATACCGAGCATTGTTGATACACTTAGCAATTTCTTGACCTTTACGCATACCGACTTCATCAATAAAATGTTTCCACTCGTTACGCGTGAAAGTAATGCTGTCCTCGTCTGGATTAATACCGATAACTTCTTCCAAATTTATCACCCCACAATTTTACAAATTAACTCCGAAGAATCTTTCAATTTCATCAAAAGGTATCATTTTTTTATTGTCGTACAAGTCAACGTGATTTGCGCCCGGCACTATCATCAACTCTTTATTATCGCCCTTCATCAAAATATAGGCAGTCTCCGAAAAATAACGGCTATGTGCATTTTCGCCGTGAATCAAAAGTACCGGCGTTTTAATTTCGTCAATATATGAAAGTAGCGGCATATTCATAAACGATAATGCGCTTGTAACGTTCCAGCCGTCATTGGAATTAAGGGAGCGTTTATGATAACCGCGTTTAGTTTTGTAGTAATCGTAATAATCTTTGACGAATTGCGGAGCGTCGTCAGGCAAAGGGTCAACTACACCACCCGCCCGCTGATAAATGCCGCGCTTATAATCGGTGCTACGTTGACGATTTAAATTTATACGATTTTGTTGACGTTCATTTTCAATAGTCGCCTCGTCTTTTTCGTATTCAAAATAACCGTTTGAAATGACGCGGCTCATATCATACATAGTTGTTGTAACAGTAGCTTTAATGCGCGTATCAATCGCCGCCGCATTTATCGCCATACCGCCCCAGCCGCAAATTCCGATAATGCCGATTCGGTTTGCGTTGACGTTGGGCAATGATGAAAGATAATCAACCGCCGCGCAAAAATCTTCCGTGTTAATGTCAGGGGACGCCACAAAGCGAGGAGTGCCGCCACTCTCACCGGTAAATGACGGGTCGAAGGCAATAGCTAAAAATCCACGCTCCGCCATTTCCTGCGCGTATAATCCGGACGATTGCTCCTTAACCGCTCCGAAAGGTCCGCATACCGCAATGGCAGGAAGTTTTCCTACATACTCTTTAGGCTCGTATAAATCAGCGGCAAGAGTTATACCATAGCGATTTACAAAAGCAACCTTACTGTGTTTAACATTTTTGCTCTGCGGAAAAACTTTATCCCAAGCACTTGTGAGATTTAAATTTTCGGGCTTAATCCTGCTGGTCGCCGATTGGTCAGCGTTGCTTGCATAAGTTTCATTAATCTGCGCGGCAAAAGGCGTAATCAGTCCGACAGCTAACGCCGCCGCTATAAATTTCTTCTTTAAACCCATTTACAATCTCCCTTCATTCTTAATTCTTCATTCTTAATTAATTTAAACTTCGCCTTCGTGATTTGCAGATTGATAACTTTCAGCGTCAAAATCAACTTTTTTAATAAACTTCGCAGGAACTCCGCCGACAATCGTATAAGGTTCAACGTTTTTTGTAACAACCGCGCCCGCCGCTACAACTGCCCATTCGCCGATAGTTACGCCTTGCAGAATCGTAGCATTGCTTCCAATCCAAACATTATCGCAAATTTTAATCGGCTTGTAACTCAACCTGCGATTAAGATTAGGTTCAAGCGCGTGAGTAGCCGTCGCCAATACGACATTATGTCCGATAAAAACTCTGTCGCCAATCGTTATGCCGCCTTGATCTTGAAAGTGGCAACTTGAATTGACAAAATCAAATTTTCCGAAAGTAATATTTTTTCCGAAGTCAGCATAAAACGGCGGGAATAATCTAAAACTCGCGTCAACGTCCCTTCGCGTCAACCTTGACATTATCTGAACAATTTCTTCCGGTGTATGGTAACCGGTATTGAGTTCCATTTCAATGCGGCGCGTATCTTGACAAAGTTCCGCAAAAAATTTCGCACGCTCAGGATTTTTCCGCGCAGGATGATTTTCATCACAAAAACTTTCCCGCAATTCATCAAGTGTCATAATTTCACCTCTCAAATTTTACCGTAACATTTCCTTCACCTAATATTTTATCAAGCCCGTCAACATTCAAAATTTTTCCCAGCCGAGTGTAGCTGTAACTTGTCGGAAAATCTTTGTAGAAAATTACGACGTAACTTGAACTGTACAACATTATATCGCCCGCGTGAATCGTACCAACTCTTTCATCAGCTGACGGAAAATTTTCATTAAAGCGGTAATATTTTTCGTTGCCGTTGAGTTCAGTCATATTAATTTCAAGCGGCAACTTTTCTAAAAATTTCCGCGCAGATTCGTTATCTTCAAGTTCAGCGTCAAAAGTTTTTCCATTGACGATAATTTTAATATTCGTGTTAATCGCCTCAGAAACTTTTTCAACCTGCACTTCTTGACTATTAGCACAGCCGCTGAAAAAAATCAAAGTCAAAATTAAAATCGGTAATAAAATTTTTTTAAGCATTTGCATTTATAAAATCCCTAATCTCTTTGAAAGAGTCCAAACCGTCTTTAAGCTCGGAGAAAAGCAACGCAAAATCGTGAGGCATTTCAGGATAAACCGTCAAAGTAACTTTCACGCCTTCAGCCGCCGCCTTCTTAGCCAACTCTAAGCCTTCGTCCAAAAATATTTCATAGCCGCCGACTTGAACCAACATTGGCGGTAAATTTTTTAAATTCGCATACAAAGGCGACAATCGCGGATCTTTCAAGTTAAAACCTTTTGCGTAGGCGGGATTTTTTACAGGTTCATTAAGCGGCGTACCTTCGCCCAATGCCCAATCGTGAGAATTGTTATACTTTCTTGAGGAAAATTCCGTATTCATAGCCGCCCAAGGAGAAGCTAAGATTAACATTTTCGGTTGAGAAATTTTATTGTCGCGCAGATAAATTGAAAGTGCCAACGCCAAATTTCCGCCTGCCGAATCGCCAATGACGATAATATTTTGAGGATTGACACCGCGACGCAAAATTTCTGTGTAAGCCTTCACTGCATCTTCAAGAGCGGCAGGATAAATATTTTGAGGAGCAATTCTGTAGTCGACTAAGTAAACCTGCGCGGCATCAGCCAAAATTCCTTGAATTACGCCCAAATTTCTGTGACCGTCTCCAAGCGGCAGGACATAACCGCCGCCGTGAAGTTGCAGGACAACGCGATTAGTTTTAGCGGCAGGATTTTCTAAGCACTCGACTTTAACGCCGTCGACTTGAAATTTTTCATAATGCCAACCATCGGGGACTTCAAAAGGCACTGCGGGCGAAGGTTGCCCCTCCACAGGATGAAAATATGCCGACATTTTTTCACGCATATAATTTTGTTTAGCCGCGCCGTCAAACTCCAAGCCCTTTTCATCTAAACTAAATGCCGAGCTTACCGAAAAATTTATAAGCAATAATGCCGCTGCTAAGATTGAAAAAATTTTACGCATAATTTTTCCTTTCAAACTTTCGGAGCATTTTTAATCCAAACTTGCGAATCTTTTTTAGCATTGGGTTTATTCTGCGCCATAACGCCAACTAATTTATGCGGCGTATAAAGTTCCTCCAAATAATTTATGTCATCGTCAGAAAGTTTTAAATCAACCGCTTTAACTGCGCCATCAATGTGATGAATTTTTGTTGCACCGACCACAGGCGATTCAACTTTCGTCAACAGCCACGCCAAAGAAACTTCCGTCATCGATACAGAATATTTTTCGGCAAGTTCAATCACGCGTTCAATAATTTTTGCATCAACGTCCGCACTGCCGTCATATTTTCCTTTTGCGTAAGAATCTTCTTGCATACGCTTTGAAGTTTCGCCAAGCTTACGTGAAAGCCTGCCGCTTGCCAATGCACTATACGGCGTCAAAGCAATATTTTCTTCTTCACAAAACGGTTTCATTTCGCGTTCATCTTCGCGGAAAATTAAATTGTAATGATTCTGCACTGAAATAAATTTCGCAAAATTATTTTTTTCGGCAAGATTATTCGCCTTCGCCAACTGATACGCATAACAATTCGCAATCCCGATATAACGAACTTTGCCAGCCTTAACCGCATTGTTCAAGCCGTCCAAAATATCATAAATCGGCGTCTGATAATCCCACATATGATAAATGTACAAATCGACGTAATCCAGCCCGAGATTTTTCAAACTCTTATCAATCATCTTCGCTATATGCTGTTGCCCGCTGATTTTATTTTCAATTTCTTCAGGAGTGAGCGGCAAAAATTTAGTCGCAACTACAACATCATCACGTTTCGCAAAATCCTTGACTGCGCGTCCTACAAATTGTTCACTGGAACCCTGCTGATAAACAATCGCCGTATCAAAAAAATTTACGCCGAGTTCAAGTGCGTGCTTAATAATTTCGCGTGAGTGTTCCTCATCAAGCGTCCAACTATGCTGACCGGTTGTCGCATTGCCGAATCCCATACAACCTAAACAAATTCGCGAAACATTTAAATCCGAATTGCCCAACTTAACATAATTCATAAAATTACCTCCGAAGTTTTTTATAATCATCAGCGTTGACAGGTTCAAGCCACTTAGTAGTTGCGCCGTCCTGCATTATCGAAATATGCTGAAACCAGCTGTCGTGTTGTGCGCCGTGCCAATGCTTAGTTCCTTCAGGAATCGTCACACTTTGACCCGGTAAAAGTTCCCGCGCAGGTTCACCCCAAATTTGATAGTAACCTTTGCCGGATACTCCCGCCAAAACTTGACAACTGCCGTGATGTATGTGCCAAAAATTTATGCAACTCGGCTCAAAAGTTACGTTGGCAACTTGAACGCCGTCATTTGAAATCGGATAAAGAAAACTGCGCCCAGTAAAATATTTTGCATAAGTGGTATTTGGTTGACCAATCGGATAAACCGCGCCGCCCGACTTCTGCAACGCCGCCATAATTTCTTCATTAGTCTGCGCGTCTTTATCAGCGGCTTGGGCTGTAGCAAAAAAATTTCCGCCGATAACCATTGCCGCCACTAAAATTTTTGATATAAATTTTTTCATAAATCAATCCTCCTCAAACTTCAAAGTCGTTGACATACAATCCCTGCCGCAAATTGTATTCTCAAAAATCGCCGTCGCATTGGGCAGATATTCTTGCGGATTCATTATTTTATGTGAATAATGCGCGAGCCAAAGTTTTTTAACGTCGGCAAGTTTAGCTGTTTTAGCGGCTTGTGCAAAAGTCATATGCCCGTGTCTGATTGCAACTTCTTCTTCATCATTTTCTCCGAAAGTCGCCTCGCAAATCATCAAGTCAGCTCCCTTTGCCGCGTCAACTAAACTTTCGCAAAAGGTAGTGTCTCCTGAGAAAATAAATTTTAAACCTTTTCGCGGCTCACCTAAAACTTGATTAGGAAAAATTATTTCGTCGCCGACTTGTACACTTTGACCTTTTTGCAAAACGCTCCATTGTGTGATTGGGATATTTAATGCTTGCGCTTTATCCGGTTGAAATTTTCCTGCGCGTCCCAAAGTGAAACAATAACCTTGACTTACTATCCTATGCTCCGTTGGAAATGCTGAAAGTTTTGCCTCGTAAGCCCAGCCTTTTACCAATTCACAAAGTTTTAAGCCTTCTTGTGGAATTTCAATCAATCTAATTTCGTATGAAGTTTGCCACGCCAATTTTAAAATCGGTTCCATAGCTTTTTGTAAGCCCGCAGGTCCCGTGACATACAAAGGTTCGGTGCGTTCCAAATTCGACAATGTTTGAAAAAGTCCCGGCAATCCGAAAATGTGATCTCCGTGATAATGCGTCAACGCTATTATGTCAACTTTCATTAAGTTTACGTCCGCGCGTCTTGCCGCTGTTTGCGTACCCTCTCCGCAATCAAAAAGTATCGCGTGTCCTCCGCAAGTCAGAAATGCCGTTGTCAATGCTCTTTTTGGTATAGGGAAAAGTGCCGCCGTCCCAAGTAGTGTTATGTCTATCAATAATTTTCACCGCCTAATATTAATTTTCCAGCCACATAAAAATTTCGTCGTAAATTTTTTTAACTTCGTCGGATCTGTCCGTCCCTAAAAGATTGTTGCTAATTTCGCCGCCTGCATTTTTCCTGACGTAAGCCAGCCAGCGATATGATACGCGCAGATTTTTTACATCAGCGGGATTTATCTTTAAATCTTGATTGGGGATTGTCGAGCTTAATTCATCGGCTTCATTTATGGAAATCATTTCAACGATTTTCCATTCATCAGAAATTTTTTCAACGCGATATAAAAGCCGCATATATGAAGTTAAGACCGCATCAACGCCGTTGACTTTTACGGAACGAATAGTAGTTGAGGGATATTCCACGAAGGCGCGATTATCTTTCAAGTGAATCAACGCGCCGCCACAACGATTTACATTAAAATTTTCCGTAGAAGTTTCTGCAGGATGTTGACCGACAAAAGAATTTACATTGCCACTTTGCCAACTGGTTCTGATTGTCGCATTTTCGGCAAAACAATTTTTATGTTCCTCAGTCCGTTGCGTAACGCGGTAAAGTCTTTCGCCGATAATCAGCTGATTTATTTTTTCATAATCGCTTGAACTTGCAAACCCAACATTTGTAGTTAAAATTAAAATTGCAATTACCAAACAAAAAATTTCTTTCATAAAAATTCCTCCTTACAATGTTTTAAAAAAAAATTTTCCGCAAACAGTACCCGATTCATTTTTTGTAGATTTTTTGCAAAACCCATATATCCCACTTTCTTAAAAATTTTTCTGACATTATAATTTCTGGGCGTCTAAAATTCAAGAAAAATAATTTTTTAGCATCTAAAATTATTTTTAAGAAAAAATTTACACGTTTCCGAGCAAAAACTTTAAATTATTTTTCAGTCAGCAAATTTTTTATGTAAAATGCCGTCAAAATTATGAATGCGGCGTAGGTCAAACTCCAATTTCTCAGCTCAAAAATCGCTCCAAATAAAATTATCAGCGGAGTATTTATAGCCAAAGAAATTTTTGCAAAATTTTTCAGCGAGTCGTCGAGAAATTTCCAAGAAAATTTTATAATCCACAAAATTAAGGCGACGTGCAATAAAAATGCTCTTTCGCCGCCGATTACGCTGTAAGTTGTGCCGAATGTGTCGAAAACGCTAAACGGCAACGGATAATTTTCACCGCGAATTATGAACGGAATTAAAATTAAAATCGGAAACGCGATGTAGGACAAAATTTTATTTTTCGGATAAATTTTTTTATTGCAAAGCCAAAAAATTCCGAGAAAATAAATTAACATTGCGATTGCGATGACGTTGCCCATTATATGCGATTCAACCATTCCGCCCGCATTTTCCGCAAATTTTGAAATTATCCATAAATAAGTCAGTCCCGCGAGCAAAATCGAAATTCCGAGCGAAAAAATTATTTTTTTTGTCGGCTGAGTTCGTTTAAGCAAAAAATATAATGTCGGCAGGAAAAAGAAAAAACTTTCTTTGTTGTACTCCGCAAATGGCGTTAAAAAAATTATCGCAAGCAAATTTCCGCGAATTGCAAAAAATGTTGCGAGCGAAAAAAATAAAAGTTCGCTGAAATCATAAAAATATCCGCCGAATGTTTCGAGATACGGAAAAATTATCGCAAATGCGAGCGGTGCCAACGTTCCCGCAGTCAAATTTTTTGTTAAATCAATGCAAATTCTCCGCCAAATAAAAATGCTGACGAAAAAACATAAGAATGACAGAAAATAAACAGTGTAATATTCAAGTAAAAAAGTTTCTTGGATTTTGACTTCGTTAAATTTTTTTTTCGAGAAAATTATTTTCTTGAATTTTTTTTGTGATTGCGTTTTTCGTGTCGGTCGGCAAAATTTCCGCAAAATTTTTTGAAACAGAAATTAAAAGTTGGCGATGAACAAACGGACGATGCCCTGTTTCTTCAAAAATTGCTTGAAAAGAATATTTTTCCGCCTGAAAATCCGAATCGCGAAAGCTCCATTTTACAAAAAATCCTTCAAAAGCCGCCGCAGATACCGCGAACACTAAAAAAATCAGCAAAATTTTGTCAAAAAATTTTTTCACTTAAATCACCTCAATCAATTTAAATTCCGAGTAAAAATTATAAAAAAAATGTAAATTATTACGGTGCAAAAAATTTGTTTTTCTTTGTAAAAAATTTCATCGGGCGAACCTCCCTCCTGTTTAATCGTCACGATGTACAAATAATAAAAAATTCCGTACAAAACGAGCGGAATCGAAAAAATTATTTTTTTGTCGGAATTTGTGGCGAAAAGTGAATAACAAATTATCAGAGCCGCAGTCACAATATTTATCAATTTATCCAAAAAATCGACGTGTAAAAATTTCTTTTCGATTGAAGAATTTAAAATATCGTAGCGGCGTTTGCACAAAGCCAAAAATAACGAAAGAAACATCACGCAGAGATTAAACCAAATTGTCATCGGAATATTTGCGACGACCGCACCGAGAACACTTCTGATAACAAATCCGTAAGAAATTATAAAAACGTCGAGAATTATAAAATTTTTTAATTTTTTGCTGTAAAGCAGATTTAAAATGACGTATGAAAAAATAATTTCGGCACAGAAAAAATTTATTTTGTAAGCGATAATCAGCCCGATAAAAATAAAAAATCCCGAAAAAAATATCCGAGATTTTTGCTGATTTTACCTGCGGCGATAGGTCGAAGAGATTTTTTAGGATTTTTTCTATCTTTTTCGATGTCGCAGATGTCATTAAAAAAATAAATTCCGCTCGCCGTGAAACTGAACGCGAAAAAAATAATCGTCACGAGTAAAAACAAGTCGAAATTAAAAAAATTTCCGTGAAATAAAATTGCGGCGTAGACAAATAAATTTTTCGTCCACTGTTTAAGCCGCATTTCTTTTAAAATTTCCAAAAACATTTTATCTGATTTTTTTACCTTCAAGCCAAACTGAAGAAATTTTATAAATATTTTTCAAATCTTCGAGTGGATTTCCGTCAACAATCAAAAAATCTGCGCGGCGATTATTTTCAATCACGCCGACATTATTTATTTCCCAAAAATCTGCGGCGGCTGATGTTGCACTGATTAAACAATTTAAATTATTCATTCCGGCTTCGTGCATATAATTTAATTCATTCAGCAAACTTATTCCATAAGGAACTTCCGACGGCGGGTCTGGGTCTTTTTCGGTAGCGTCTGAACCTGCAATTATTTTTGCGCTCGCGTCCAAAAATTTTTTCAAATTTTTTATTGAAGTTTCGCGACTTACAGGAGCTTGAGGAAATTTTTTCTTAACAACTGCCGCCGAGCGTTCCATCATTGCAATAGTTGGAATTAAAGTAATTTTTTGTTCGACAACGCCTTTGATAATTTCTTCAGGCATTTCTCCGCTCATCGGCATATGCGTCATAACGTCCAATCCAAATTTTAATCCTTGCCGCATTGATTCAATCGAAGTTGTATGCGCGATAACCTTTTTGTTAAATTTATGTGATTCGTCACAAATTGCGCGTCCTATTTCTTCAGGGAAATTTACTTGAGGTTCTTCCATAATAATTTTTATGTAATCTGCGCCCCAATCAACCATTTTTTTTACAAAATTTTTCCCGTCCTCAGGAGTTTTCATTACAACTTCAGGCGGGTAATGCATTCTGTTTACAACTTCGGTAGTCGGCGCGGCGGCAAAAAGATAACAAGTCAAAACATTTGCCATTTCTTTGTGAGATTTATTTAAATCTGCAATTTCGCGGCTACGATTTCCCATTTCCAAAAGAGTCGTAACGCCGTAACTTGAAGATTTTTTAATAAATTCCAAATATTTGTAAGTATGAACGTGACTGTCGATAAGTCCGGGCAAAATAAATTTTCCTGTGCCGTCAATAATTTCATTAAAATTTTCTGCAGAATTTTAATTACGCCGTCAGAAAAAATAATTTCGCCGATACCGCAATCTTTTCGACCGTCAAAAATGTGAATATTTTTAATTAAAGTCGTCATATTCGCACCTCAAAAAATCAGCGGTCGGCAGTCAGTGAACAAACACCAACCACTGACCGCTTAAAGTCAATCAAGTTTAAATTCTACTTCTTATTTTCTTCCAAAAATTTCATCAAAGTTTTTCCGCCGACGCCCCAGTTATCCAAATCATTTTCTTTGACGAGGACATAGAAAAATTTTTCGTCAACGCCCAAAACGTCGCTTGCAGTTTTAGTAAGCCCCGCGATAAGTTTTTCCTTCTGTTCCTTAGTGGGGTGAACAGCATCAATAGAAATAATCGGCATAAAATTTTCCTCCTAACCTAAAACTTTTATAACTTCGTCGCCGACGCTTGACGCAGACGCGGGATTTTGCCCAGTGACAAGCCGTCCGTCGACAACTACATTATTGCTCCAATTTGCCGCCGCGTGATGTTTCGCGCCGTGATTTTTAAGCTCCGTTTCCAACATAAACGGTACAATGTCAGTGCCTTGTGCTTCATCTTCCTCAGCATTAGTGAAGGCGGTTAAATTTTTGCCGTTGACAAGATAATTTCCGTTGCTAAGTTTGACGTTGACAAGTGCCGCAGGACCGTGACATACCGCAGAGACTACACCGCCATTTTCATAAATTTCACGCGTAACTTTATCAATCGCCGCGCTGTCCGCAAAATCCCACATTACGCCGTGACCGCCCGCAAAAAATATCGCAACATAATCTTTCGCGTCAACGTCATCAAGCTTTAACGAATTTTCAAGTTTGCTTTGAAAATTTTCATCGTCCCAAAATTTTTTGCTGATAGGGTCAACGACACTCATACTTGCAGGATCAATCGGAGGCTTGCCGCCCTTAATCGACGCAATAACCGTTTCGTAACCCGCCGCCTCAAATTTTGCCATAGGGTGCGTGAGTTCGCTAAGCCAAAATCCCGTAGGAATGCCGGTCGCGCCCTTAACATTGTTGCTTGTCACTACACACAAAATTTTTTTCATGTAAATCACTCCATTTTCTTTTCCCATTCGCGAATTGTTGAAACGTTTGCTTTATCCGCAAAACTTTCAAGTTTTTTAATTTCTTCGTCGGAAAGTTTTACATCGAGAATTTTTTTCAAATCTTCGACGTGATTAATTTTTGTCACACCGACTATCGGCAAAGTTCCCTTGCTGATAGCCCAAACAGTTCCGACTTGCGCAACGCTAAGATTATGCTTTTCGCCAATTTCCTTCATAACTTTTATAAGCTCTTCAAGTTGCGGCAAAATCGGATTATAAGTTTGTGCACGCGCCGAACCTTCGGGGAAAGGATTTTTTGTATCATATTTTCCTGACAACGCGCCTTGCTCCAAAACCATATACGCGAAAAATTTTATATCATTTTCCTTGCAATACTTGCAAATTGTGATTCGATACGCCTATAGATTTAATTTTTCCGCTTTTAACGAGCGGCGGCAACATCGGAGTCCATTTTTCAACGTCGGCGGGATTATGAAGTCAGTAAACATCAATAAAATCTGTGTTCAAACGTTTCAAACTTGCGTCGAGCATTTTTTCAACAGAATTTTGATACATTCCGGCAATTTGCGGAGTAAATTTTGTGGAAAGGATAATATCTGCGCGATTTACGGTCTTAACAAAACTGCCGAGAATTTCTTCAGACGCACCCATACCGTAAACAGTCGCCGTGTCCCACAAATTTAATCCTGCACTCATTGCCGAATCAAAAATCGGTTTTAAATCCTTTTCTTCGAGATTGTGACCGAAAATTTGATTGCCTCCGACTGTTCCTGAACCCCCAAGCCCAAGCTCCGAGTGCAACTTTCGGAAAATTTTTCATCATATCTCCTCCAAATTTTTAATTTGCACACCTTCAAGTCGTAAAAGTTTAAATTTTTTATCAATGCCGCCTGCGTAACCCGTCAAATTTCCATTCGTACCAATTACACGGTGACAAGGAATTATAATCGAAATTGGATTATGTCCGACTGCCCCGCCGACTGCTCGCGCAGATGAATTTAATTTTTCCGCAATTTCGCCGTAAGTCGTAATTTTACCGTAGGGAATTTGCATTAAAATTTTCCAAACTTCCAACCTAAAATTTGTTCCAATCATATGAAGTTTCGGAGTAAAATTCGGTTCACGCCCTGAAAAATAAATTTTCAACCAAATCTTAACTTCATCAAATATCGGCAAATTTTTCTGAGGAATATCCGGAAAATCTTTCGGCAAATATTTTTGTCCTTCAAAAAAATAATCCCGTTAAGCCGTCATCATCTGCCGTAAGTAAAATTTTTCCAAATTCGTACTTCAAGACACTTCCAAAACTTTTCACAAAATCACCGACCGATTAACTGTTAATTTAATTTTAATATAAATGCGTGGAATTTTTCTGAAGATTAATCGATTTTGCAGAATAAAATTCTTTATTTTTTTATAATTTGTAGTATAATTTGAAGGCTTATTTTTGAGCGGTTATTTCCAAAAAATTTTATTCATACGGGGGAATGTGAATGGTTTTTGCAAGTTTATTTTTCGTGTTCGTATTCTTAACGGCAAATCTTTTGTCGCAAATAATTCTACCTAAGCCAAAGTGGAAAAATATTGCGATGCTAATGTTTTCGCTGGTTTTTTACGCGTGGACGGGTATACGTTGCCTGCTTTTAATGTTGCTTATGGTTTACATTTGCAAAGTCGGCGCAGTTTGCATTGAGGAAGTACGTAAAAGGAGACGCTCTGCCACATTTCCGTTAGTCGTCACAATTTTTTTATGTCTTTCAATCTTAGGAATTTTTAAGTACGCGGGCTTTGCGGTATCAACGGCGGCTTTTCTTACGGGAGAAGATTTCACGATACCTGAAATTGTCCTGCCGGTTGGAATTTCATTTTACACTTTCCAATTAATTTCTTACGTGGTTGACGTTTATCGCGGGGAGATTGCCGCGCAGAGGAGTTATTGGCAACTTTTATTATACGCTTGTCTTTTTCATCAATGTATTGCGGGACCGATTGTCCGCTATAAAGATGTTCAGCAAGATTTAGCCGAAAGGAAAATGACTGTCAGTGAGGCGGGCGAAGGCGTAAGCAGATTTTGTACGGGGCTTATGAAAAAGGCAGTTATCGCGAACAGTTGTTCCGTGATAGCCGACAGGATGCTTGACGTTGGTGCTAATGCGTTGAGTGAAACTTCTGCCGCAGGAATTTTTCTTGGACTGTTTGCACTTTACCTTAGAAATTACTTTGACTTTTCGGGCTATTCCGATATGGCGATTGGTATGGGTTTAATTTGCGGCTTACACTACAAAGAAAATTTTAATTACCCGTATATCTCGCAATCAGTCAGCGAACTTTGGCGACGTTGGCACATTTCGCTTTGTACATTTTTCCGCGACTACTTATATTTTCCATTAGGCGGAAGTAGATGTTCAGTTTTACTGCAACTGAGAAATTTATTTGTCGTATGGTTTTTAACGGGATTATGGCACGGCGCAGGTTGGAACTACGTACTTTGGGGCTTATACTGGGGCGTTATGTTAGTTATCCAAAAATTTATCGTAAGGGATCATTTATCTTGGTTGCCGTCGGTTGTAAAAGTTTTTGGCGTAACTTTAATTTCAATCTTCGGACTTACACTTTTTCAATTTACGGACTTAAACTTAGTGATTATCGCGTTAAAGGGTCTGTTCACGCTTAACGGCAACCCCTTAACTGATTTTGGTACGGAACTTCTTTTCAAAAATAATATGTTCCTGCTGATAATCGGCATGATAGCGGCGACTCCCTTTTTCAAAATCCTGCATGAACGTTTTGAAAAATTATCGCATACAGGTACATTTTTCCGCGTCACTTACGCGATTGCAGAAGTTTTTATACCGATAATTTTATTTATTCTTGCGGTTGATGCTCTTGCAGGCGACAGCTACAATCCTTTCATCTATTTCCAATTTTAACGGAGGTTTTAAAATGGAAGATAAAAATAATGATACCAAAGAAAATAATCTAAAAGTTTTTGATACGGACAATATTCGTCCTGAAAATCCTCTTGAAGGTGAAACAATTAATGTTAATGTAAAAAATAATAAACAGCGGTCGTCTGATACAATTCAAGGATTCAAATTGCTTGTTTTTGCCGTAACTTTGGTAGCTTTTTGCGTGATTGGAATGTTAATGTATCTTCGTCCGCAAATTTCCATACTCGAAAAGCGCAAGTTGGCGGAATTTCCGGAAGTTACTTTTGTCGGCGTATGGAACGGTTCATTTTTCAAGGAACTTGATATTTGGTACTCTGACACTTACCCGTTGCGCGAGGAAATGATAGCCGCCGATAAAAAGGTTGAGGAAACTTACGGTATACGCGGCGAACAGATTTACGCGGGCAGTGGAACTACTGCACTCAAGGCTGATGAAATTAAAATTACCGAAAAAGCTGACGAAAAAGAAGAGTCGGAAGAAAATTTGCCTGACGGTACGGTTAGAGCACTCGGCGAAATGCACGGTCCTATTTACATTGCCGAAAATAAAGGCTATGGGCTTTACGGTTTTTTGGAAGATAAAAATTTGGAATTTGCGCAAACTATGAATAATATTTACAGCCGATTTAAAGGCGTCGTGGATATGTACGTAATGATTATTCCCAACAGTTCGGGAGCTATGCTGGATAAATCTGTACTTGAATATCTTGGTACGAGCGATGAATACGCGGCGGCTCAATTTGACTACAGCAAAATGGATGCCGGCATTAAAAAAGTTGAAGTCGTCCAAACTTTGCGCAAACACAACGCAGAATATATTTATTTTCACACAGACCACCATTGGACTGCGCTTGGAGCTTATTACGCTTACCGCGAATTTTGCAAAGTCAAGGGCATAACTCCGCATGACATTAAAGATTATACGGAGACGATGACATTTCAAAATTTCTTGGGAACTTTTTATACCGAAAGTCAATCCGGTGAACTTGCCGCCAATCCCGATACGGTTATTGCTTACGTTCCCAAAGGCACTAACAAAATTACTACGATTAATGAAAAAGATGAAAAATTTGAATACAATGTAATAAATGATGTGAGCGATTTTCCCAATTCCGAATATTATATGACTTTTGTAATGGGCGACGCGGCACTTTCTTATGCACACAATGAAACGATTCATGACGGCAGTGCATTACTTGTAATAAAAGATTCTTTCGGCAATGCGCTTATTCCTTGGTTTATAGACCATTACGAATATGTTTATTGGATTGATCCGCGCTATACGAAAAATACAATTTCGCAGATGATTCGTGATTACGGAATTAAAGACGTACTCTACGAAGTTCAAATTTACAGTGCATCTAATCCGTATATGTATAATAAATATGACACAATAGGTCGGTAAAATTTTTACATTAAAATTAATTTTTTGCAAAGAAAAAGCGCACTTTCTTGTACGCCTATTTTTTTTATTTTGCAACATTTTAGCTTAAAAGTTTGTCGGCATTATCGGAATAAATTTTCTTAATCAAGTTGCGCTTGTCGAGTTCATCGTCAAGTGTTTTTTTCTTGCCCAACAAAATCTGCGCGGGAACATAGGGAAAATCTGAGCCGTAAACTAAATGGTCTTCGTCGGTAATTTTCAGGAGAATATCCATTTCCTCCGGCATAGGATCGCCCGCTAAATCATAGTAAAATTTTTTCAATCCCGCCTCAACGTCAACGGCATTCATCATATCCATACCTGCCAACATTTTAAACATTGCATTAGCGCGTTGTTTCATATACGGCAGGAAAGAACCGCAATGCGGCACGACGAACTTTATTTCAGGAAATTTTTCAAGCGTACCGTTAGCAATCATATTCAAAACAGCGCGGGTAGTGTCTGCAGGGTATTCATAAAGAGCCATAACTTTACCGGTCACAACATCATTGCGCGGCAACTTCTGCGCGGGACTGGGATGCATAATCACAAGAGCTTTACGGTTATTTAATTCTTGGAATATGGGATTTAAAATTTCATCGCCCAAATAAACACCGTCGGAATTGCTTGCAACCTTCACGCCCAACGCGCCTAACTTCGACATAGTATAATTAATTTCGTTAATTGAACCGTCAACACTCGGCATGGGAAGTACAGCTACAAAACCAAATTTGTCGGGATATTTGCGACAAATTTCGGCAAGCTCCGTATTAATTTCGCGGGCAACTTGGCAAGCAATTCTTTCTTTAGCGTCGCCGTTGTAAATATGCGGAGTCGGCATTGATAAAACCGCAAAGTCAATTCCGGCGTCGTCCATAAATTTTAAATGAGCGTCAATCGACCACTTAGGTAACGGAAAGCCTTCAATCTCCTGCGCGTCAATACCTAATCTTTCAAGTCCGTTTACATATGAAGGCAAAATCGGATGCGCATGAAAATCTATCCTGCCGCGCGTATAAGTTTCACCCACACTAAACGCCCTCCAACTTCCAAATGCGATAGCCGCTACACCAATTCCAATTAACCTTATAAATGATCTTCTTCTCATACGTTTTAATTTTTTGTTCACCTCAAACAAAATTTTCAATTAATCATGACTGTTCAAACGTTCAGCTAACCTTTGCCCTAACTCAAACGCGGCTTGTAATTATAACGACAACTAAGGGTTGATGGTAAACTCAAATAAGTTATACTTCAAATATCCCATATAATTTTTTTATTAGTCAAAAAGTAATTTACCAACAACCCTAACCCTTCACCAAATTAAATTTAAACGCTGAACTGGTCGCGTAAAATAACGTCGTGACTGCCGCCCTCAACAATACTTGTTGCCGATACCAAAGTAATTTTTGCCTTTTCGCGCAATTCCTGTAAAGTCAACGCGCCGCAATTACACATGGTCGAACGAATTTTAGTCAACGTCGTAGCCATATTGTCTTTCAGCGGTCCGGCGTAAGGTACATAAGAATCTACGCCCTCTTCAAAGGCAAGCTTGGAATCATTAGTAAAATTATAGCGTTGCCAATTCCGCGCACGGTTGGAACCTTCGCCCCAATATTCTTTGTAATATGTGCCGTTTATTCTGATTTTATCAGTGGGCGATTCGTCAAAACGTGAAAAATATCTGCCGAGCATAAGAAAATCTGCGCCCATAGCTAACGCCAAAGTCATATGATAATCGTGAACAATTCCGCCGTCCGAACATACCGGAATATAAATGCCGTGCTTTTTAAAATATTCATCACGTGCCTTGCAAACTTCAATGACTGCCGTTGCCTGTCCGCGCCCGATACCTTTAGCCTCGCGCGTTATGCAGATTGAACCGCCGCCAATTCCGACTTTTACAAAATCTGCCCCCGCGTCCGCTAAAAAGTTAAATCCGTCCGCGTCAACAACATTTCCTGCGCCGACCTTTACATTTTCGCCAAAATTTTTATGAATATATTCCAGTGTAATTTTTTGCCACTCGCTGAAACCTTCCGAAGAATCAATACATAAAACGTCCGCGCCCGCCTTCAAAAGTGCGGGAACCCTTTCCGCATAATCCCGCGTGTTAATTCCTGCGCCGACAATGTACCGCTTGCGTTTGTCAATCAGTTCAAGCGGATTGATTTTATTATCTGTATAATCTTTGCGGAAAACCATATAGCGCAACCGCTGATTTTTATCGACAAGCGGCAACATATTCAATTTATTTTCCCAAATTAAATCATTAGCCTTCGTCAGCGTCGTCGTCTCGGCGTCCGCGTAAATTAATTTATCAAAGGGCGTCATAAAATCTTTTACAAGTTCATCGCCCGACATACGAGTTACGCGATAATCGCGGCTTGTCACAATCCCCAAAAGTTTGCCCGTAGGTTTACCGTCCTCAGTGACAGCCATTGTTGAATGTCCCGTTTCATCAAGGAGAGCAAGCACTTCTTTAAGCGTATTTGTCGGCTTTAAATTTGAATCGCTTGACACAAAACCAGATTTATAATTTTTGACTTTGGCAACCATAGCTGCCTGTTCCTTGACGGTTTGCGAGCCGTAGATAAAGGAAATGCCGCCCTCCTTAGCAAGCGCGATAGCCATTGTGTCGTTGGAAACGGATTGCATAATCGCCGAAGTCATGGGAATGTTTAAAGTTAATTTCGGTTCTTCGCCGCGCTTAAATTTTACCAAAGGCGTCGAAAGGTCAACGTTTTGCGGGATACACTGCGTTGACGAATAGCCCGGTATGAGGAGATATTCTCCAAATGTGTGCGAAGGTTCACTGTAATAAAATGCCAAATTCAATCGCTCCTTTCAAGGAATAAAAATTTTTTTACAAATTAATCCAAATTAATTCCGCCTTATCGACAATCGTCGGCGTTAATTCTTCAATATTTTCAATTTTTGTAAGCGTCCACTTATCATTAATTTTTTCAAAACCCAACTTGAAAGTCAACTTCCCTACAAACATTCCGCGCAGACTTCCGTCACCTTTTATGTTGACGGTAACCGTTGCAGAATTGCCGTTAATTTTAACGTCCTCAACTGCCGCCGTCGATACAAGATGAATTTTCGTAAATTCGTGAGCAACGTAAGCATAAGGATTTTTATTCGGCTCTTTAGGCTCGGGGATATTATCAAAATACGCCGCCATTGATTTACGCGCAAAATCTAAATGCAAGTCTCTATGCTCGGCGTTATATTTTTTTATAAAATCGCCGTCGTGTTGAAAGTAAGGGTCACGCGGATATTTTTGCCCGTAAGTTTCACAACCTTTAGCAAGCTCAATCGTTGCATCTTCATAAATCTGCGCGAAAAGTTTTTCTGTATCAACCCGCGCAGAAAATTTTTCAAAATCTCTTTTATTCAACGCGTCTTGAATTTCCTGCAAAGAATCTTCCGGCGAATCGCTTATTCCGCAACTCGATAGGAAAAATGTCATCAAAATTAAAATTGTCGTGTAAAAAATTTTCATAGTCTCTCCAAAAATTGTGTAAAAAAATACCTGCACAAAAACTTTTGTACAAGTTATTTTACAATCTATTATAAAATTTGTCACGATAAAATTTTTAGTCATTCATTTCGCAAGTAATTTCGACAATCACGCCGTTTACAATTTCAAATTTCATTTCCCGCGAATAATCGGCACTGTAATAAGTGTAAACGATCGCATTATGTTTGCGTTTGACTTTGTCGGCAGTGCCGTAAGTTTCTGTTAAAATGCTGTCTGCATAACCTACGAAAATACCGCTTGGAGTCGATAAAGAATTTTGGCGGGTTTTAATTTCCTCCACGAAATTTGGCGAGTCGTCATCAAATTCAACTTTAAATCCTTTGTAAAACCATTCATTTCCGTCAGCATTTCTACTGACAGGTTGTCCAGCGATATTTATAAGTTCGCTCGCAGTCATTCCGGGATGTATGCCGCCTAATGCAATTTCGTTATTTGGAACTGTTGCGAAACAATTTGCCGCCGAAAATGCGATTATCGCGCCGAATAACATAGATAAAAAATTTTTCATGAATTTTTTCCTCCTAAAATGATTTTCTCTGAAATAAAACTTTCAGAAAAAATACCTGCACAAAAACTTTTGTAAAAATCATTTTACAATCTATTACGAAATTTGTCACGAAATTTTTTACTACCAAATTTCAAAAAAAATTTTTGTCAATGAAAAACCTTGTGATATAATTTTTAAAAATTTTTATGGAGCGAAGATTTTTGAAAAAATTTTGTTTGATATTAATTTTATCGACGGTATTAATAATTTCGGGTTGCGGTGAACAAAAAATTGAACAGCCGCCTCCGCCGTTGGTAAAAACAATTTTAGCAAGTCAAACAGGTAAAATTTCTTCGGAAGTTTATCCGGGCGTCGTCAAGGGTCGTTACGAATCCAATTTAGCTTTTCAGACGAGCGGAAGAATTTTAAGGCGTGAAGTACAAAAAGGCAGTTTGGTTTACGCGGGCGAAATTTTAATGACTATTGATAATCGTGACGCCGTTCAACAATTCAACGCGGGCGAAGCTCAAGTCGCGCAGGCTCAATCGCAAATGAATTTGGCTAAAACTAATTTTGAAAGATATTCTGAACTTTACAAAGAAAATGCGATTGCCGCCGCAACTCTTGATCAGTATCGGACAAATTATGAAAATGCCGTTGCTGCTTACAATTCCGCCGTTGCTCAAGCTGAACAGACTAAAAATGTTTTGAATTACACAAATTTAACTGCCAATGCTGACGGCGTAATTTCTTCAATAAATGCTGAAGTCGGGCAGGTTGTATCGGCGGGGCAAACTGTTTTGACTTTGATTCAGACTAACGAACTTGAAGTTGAAATTGATGTGCCGGAAAATCATTTAAAGGACGTAAATGTTGGAAAAACTGCGGACGTAACTTTTTGGGCAGTCAACGGCAATTCTCAGGGCGTTGTACGTGAAATTGCTCCTATGGCGGACGAATCTGCGCGGACGTATCGCGTAAGACTTTCCTTGACGAATCCTCCGCAAAATATTCAACTCGGTATGACTGCAGAAATTATTTTGCGTTCCAATGAAATTTCTCCGAATACTTTTATCTTGCCGTTATCTGCGATTTATCAAACGGGAAATTCCGCGCAGGTTTGGATTATTAAGGATAATAAAGCCGCGTTAAAAAATGTTCGCGTGGAAAATTTCAGCGGCAATGAAGTTTTAGTGCAAGGGCTTTCTCCGCAAGACAGAGTTATTACGGCGGGAGTTCACAAACTGCGAGAAGGTCAAGAAGTCAGGACAAATTAGAAAGGCTCAAAAATTGTATTAAATTTATTTCAAAGATTGGGGGGAATTGTCATGAGTAAACCGCGCTATACGATTGAGGAAATAAAGGAAAAGGCTGTACCAATCGCGAAAAAATACGGCGTAAAAAAATTGTCACTTTTTGGAAGTTATGCGCGTGGCGAGGCTGACGGTGAAAGCGACGTAGATTTTCTGTTCAAAAAAGGCAAAGTTTTAGGTTTAAAATATTTTGAATTTGTTTTGGATTTGGAGGATGAATTTGGCTGTCATGTCGACGCTGTGAGCGAAGGCATTTCTGATAAAAATTTTTTGGCAGAAATTAAAATTGATGAGGTGGTATTGTATGAGGCATAGAAGGCGCGATACAAACAAAATTGTTTTGCAAAAAATGATCGACTATTGCGACCAGATTAACGATCTTTTTAATGAGTTTGGAAATTCTTATGAAGCGTATATAACAAAGGCGGCGTTCCAACTTTCTTGCGATATGTGCATTTTGCAAATTGGCGAATTGACTACCCGCTTAACGGACGAGTTTAAGGAAACACATTCCGAAATCGGATGGAGAAAAATTAAGGCACTCAGAAATATCCACGCTCACGAATATGAAACAGTTGACGTGGAGGAAATGTGGAAAATTTTAACGGAGGATATTCCTGCGCTTAAGGAACAATTAGCGGCAATTCTTGAAACTATGAATGAAGATTAAATCTTAGGTAGTGAAAAAATTTTGAATCTGAAAATTACGGGACTTGGAAATAACGGCGAAGGTGTAGGGCGACACGATAATTTAACTGTCTTTGTTGAAGGCGCGTTGCCTAATGAAGAAATTCTATCTGAAGTTACGCAGACTAAAAAAAATTATGCCGTTGCAAGGTTGATAAAAATTTTAAGTGAGAGTGCCGACAGAGTTAAACCGATTTGTCCTATTTACGCTGAATGCGGAGGTTGTCAACTTCAACATTTAAGTTACTCCGCGCAGATTAATTGGAAACGTCAACAAGTTATTGACGCGGTTAAACATATAGGCAAACTTGACGGCATAGAAATTCTTGAAACGATTGGTACTGAAAATCCTCTGCACTATCGAAATAAAATGCAGTTTCCAGTTAATAAAATCAACGGCAAATTAGTTATCGGTTGCTATGCTCGCGGCAGTCATAAAATTGTTGATACTGATTCTTGCCTGATTCAACGCGCGGGTATGGACGAGGCTTTAACCGCCGTAAAAAAAATTTTGGACAAGTACAATATCAGCGCATATGATGAAGATACACACAGGGGAGTTTTGCGCCACGTTATGAGCCGAATCGGTTTTAACGGCGAATTGATGATTGTTTTGATAACGGCTACTAAAAATCTTCCCAGTGAAAAAAATATCGTCAATGCAATTCGTCACGCCTTGCCGAAAGTTACGAGTATTCAACAAAATATTCAAACTTACCATAACAATGTTATCTTGGGACGTGAGACGAAAATTTTGTATGGAAAGCCGACGATTAAAGATAAAATCGGAAAGCTGACTTTTAATATTTCTGCGCGAAGTTTTTTTCAAGTCAACACCGCGCAGGCTGAAAATCTTTACAATGTCGCATTGAAATTTGCTGAACTTACCGGACGCGAAACGGTTATTGATGCTTATTGCGGGATTGGGACGATAACTTTATTTTTGGCTAAATCTGCGCGGAAAGTTTACGGAATTGAGATTGTACCGACGGCGATTGAGGACGCTAAAAAAAATGCTCGTGACAATAATATTCGTAATGCAGAATTTATTGCAGGGGATGCCGTGAAAATTATTCCGCGTCTTTATCGTGAAGGAGTCCGCGCAGATGTTGTGATTGTCGATCCGCCCCGCGCAGGTTGCGATAAAAAAGTTTTAGAAATTTTTGCCGCGATGAGTCCGCAAAAAATTATTTACGTCTCTTGTAATCCTGCAACTTTGGCGCGTGACTTGGCAATTTTAAATGAACTTGATTATATTACAGAAAAAATTCAACCCGTCGATATGTTTCCCTACAGTTCGCATATTGAATCGGTTGCGCTGATTCAACACAAATAAATAGAAGGGGTGCGCAAGGACGCGCGCCCGCCCGCGCAAATCGCGTGATGCGATTTCAGCGGGCATGTTTCTTTTTGTTACTTTTTCTTTGCGTCAAAGAAAAAGTAAGTTCAATTAAATAAAAAATTACAATATTAAGTTTATCGACACTTTTCAATAAGAAAAATTTTCTCTTACAATAAACAATTCACAAATTATAAAAAAATTACTTTACAACGGCGCAAAAATTTTCTAAAATAGCGTCAAGTAATTTGTTAATTTGCGTCAATTCGCGTTGGAAGTTGGGAGGCAAAATTATGATAACAGGAGCAATAGCGGTAATGACATCGGGCGGCGACAGTCCCGGTATGAATGCGGCGGCGCGTGCCGTAGTCAGAACTGCGATTTATGAAGGCGTTAGAGTTTTCGGCATTTACAACGGCTACAAAGGTATGCTTGCAGATGAAATTGTTGAACTCAATGCGCGTAGCGTCAGTGACTTGATTCAACGCGGCGGTACTTTTCTCGGCACTGCGCGTTGCAAAGAATTTAAGACTGAGGAAGGTCGCCGTAAAGGTCTTGAAAATCTCCAGAAACACGGCATTGAAGGTCTTGTAATAATCGGCGGCGACGGCTCTTTAACGGGCGGATCGCTCCTTTCAAAAATGGGTGGCATTCCGATTGTCGGACTTCCCGGCACGATTGACAATGACGTTTGGGGAACTGATTACACTATCGGCTGCGATACGGCGGCGAATACGGCAGTTGACGCTATCAATAAACTGCGTGACACTGCATCGGCACATCGGCGCATTATGATTGTTGAAGTTATGGGACATACTTCCGGCTGGCTTGCCATGACGGCAGGTATTGCAGGCGGCGCAGAATATATTATCGTCCCTGAAGTTAAATACGATATAGACGAAATTTGCGCGGAGATTGTTGAGGAATACAACAAAGGGCGTCGTTACAGCATTATCGTTGTTGCTGAAGGTGCTTGCTCCGGCGTCGGCTTGAAAAATGTTGTTCAGGAAAAAACCGGCATTGATACACGTGTTTCGATTCTCGGACATATTCAACGCGGCGGCTCTCCCACTATGGAAGATCGTATGAAAGCGTCAATGCTTGGGGAACGTGCGGCTCTTGCGCTTATCTCAGGTGTTTCTGACGTTGTATTTGGTTTCGACGAAGGCAAAGTCGTCAGCATTAACCTGTTCGATTCAGTTAATAACAGTAAACCGCTTGATCCCGAACTTGTACGTCTTGCCAGTGTCCTTGTCTAAGTCTTAACCTTTTTGCTAATTTTTAAGATTAAGTTGCTGAAAGTTTATCCTAAAAATTTTCGGCAACTTTTTTCTTCATAAAGATTTTGTACAAAGTCAGGTTATAATTAATGCAGCTTTTTAAAAACGATTGGGCGGAACTCCTCAACCCCGAATTGGAAAAGCCGTATTATAAAGAATTGCGGCAATTTCTTATTAATGAATACCGTACCCAAAAAATTTTCCCGAATATGTATGACATTTTCAACGCGTTGCATTACACAAGTTACGCGGATACAAAAGTTGTAATTTTGGGACAAGACCCCTATCACGAAGTCGGACAAGCTCATGGGCTTAGCTTTTCTGTTCAGGAAGGAGTTCCCGCTCCGCCGTCTCTTCTGAATATTTTTAAGGAACTCCGCGCAGATTTAGGTTGTAAAATTCCGAATAACGGTTGCCTTAAATTTTGGACACAGCAAGGCGTTTTACTTCTGAATACCGTCTTAACCGTCCGCGCTCATCTGGCTAATTCGCATCGCGGTCACGGCTGGGAAATTTTCACCGATAAAATTATTGAACACCTTAACAATCACGAACGCCCGATAGCTTTTATCTTATGGGGCAGACCTGCGCGGGCTAAAAAAATTATGATTACCAATCCGAAACATTTTATAGTTGAGTCAGCGCACCCCAGTCCGCTTTCGGCTAGCGGAGGATTTTTCGGAAGTAAACCTTTTTCACGCGTCAATAATTTTTTAAAGTCAATCGGCGAAACTCTCATCAACTGGCAAATTCCCGATATTTAAAGCACAGGATAAAATTTTACAAATTTGAATTTACCGAAAAAATTTTTTCTCAATATGAAAGCTTAATTGCTGAAAGCCGCAAATACTCCAAAAATTTCCCTAAAAAGTAATTGACTTTCCATTAAATTTTCATTAAAATTTACGGTAAGTTTTTAAGTCTACAGTTTTAAATCACGATAAAGTATTGACACGAAGGCAAGTTTGGATATAAAATAGCCGCGATTTTTACAAGGATGTTTTTTTCGTTGGTTTTGACTGAACTGCGACTTGATCAATCGCAAACGGTTTGGTCTAGGACTCATTCACTTATTGAGGTCCTCTTCTAATCTACTGCCGATGTCGTCACTTTGCGATGTTGGATGATATATTTTGACGCTGTGCGTATCCGAGAGGGGGGTAAATGTTAAAGTAATTCATATCGACGAATTTAAGCTTACCCTTAAGGATGAGCACCAAGCGTCGTAATAAATTTAATTTATGTAGGCGGGTACGTTATCTTTTGCCCGCAAGGTTTTTTGTAAATGTTTTAAGGAGGTGTAGAGCGTCTTTTCCCGCAAATAAGCGGGTTTAGATGCCATCTTTATGACAACGAAAAATATGGAATTTGAATTCGACCTTCAACAGTTTGCTTTGGCTCAAGTACAAGCAAGTTTACAGGCAGGCGGTACAAATATTATAACGATTAACGGCTCCGACACTGCAACAACGAGTACAGCTACGGGTACTGAAACCGTTGTAATAGATTCAGATACCGGCACTTACGGCACTACGGATACCATTACTTCTTATGCGGCAGTCTACAACTTTGCTGAGGGCAGTTCTGCAAATATTATTGGCGCGGGTACTGATGCAACTGTTACACCGGTTTATAATGTTTATGACTCCGATGACAAACTGATCAGTAGTGACACGGGTACTGCTACGTCGAGCAAAGCTGAAAATACCACAATCACGGGCTCTTCTTCTTCTCCTCTTTGGTTGGCTGGCGGCGGCGAAACAAGCCAAGTCACAATTCAAGGCGTAGGTTCTATTGATGATTTTAGTGACGGCAATAACAGAATCGCACTTGAAAGAACAGCTAATAATGCACTTGGTCTGCGCGGCGTTGTCGGTAAAGTAGTTATTGCTCCTACCGGTGCAGGTACGCAATTCAATCAGACACTTACGGCAAACAATAACGCAGCTATCAACGCAACATTGTCAGCAGCCGGTGTCTTTGACATTCAAGGTACTAACGGATCAAGTCCTACCATTTCTGCAGATAAACATGTTCATCTCGGACGTATTGATACCATTCAAACTTGGTTAATAGGAACTAATGGTATTGACCTTAACAAAGTAAGCTTAGGCTCTCATGTTTCTACAGAGAATGTTACCGTTACAGGCGCAGAAGGCGGTTATCTTGCCGCGTCTATTGACAATGGCGGCGTTTTAGTCAACACAGTATCAGGCAGCGGCAGCGTTGCAGATACCATCAGCGTCAATGGTACGGTTATCGGCGGCGCGGCAAAAGCAAATGCTTCAATCTTTAAATTTGAAGATGATTTGACGGTTGGAGTATCCAAAGCAGGTACGATTGCTGTAGGAGAAAGTCTCGAAGGCGGTTATGCAAACTTAGCATTAAATGCAGATGCTACAATTTCCGGCGGCGCAATCATTGCAGTAGATAAACTTGCCAACAATGGTAACTGGGTACTTGGAAGTAGCGTAACTGCTGCACAACTCGGCAATGATACCGTAACATTTACGGCGGCTGGCAGTACTATTACAGCTAATTCAGACGGCACTAAGGTAGGGACTCTTGCCAATTACACGTCACAAGTAACAGTTTCAGCTGTTGATAATCATACCCTTAGCGCAGGCGGAGCGGCTTGGACACTTGACGGCGCAGTAAACGCTACGACAACAGGCATATTCGATTCAACCGGTAATGTAACCTTGTCAGGTTCTGAGCTTACAGTTAAAGGCGGCACTGCAGGCAAAACTTTGGCAGTCGGCACAAACGGCGATACCTTGACAATGGCGGCTAATGAAGTAGTAGCCATTAATTCAGATTCGGTTATTTCTGCCGTAAGCACAATCGAGGCTGGAACTTCTTGGCTCGTAAGAGGCGGCACAAATCGCGCAGTTACAGCCGGCAGTGAATCAGCTACTTCATTGGGCGTTGCATTTGCAAGCGCGGACAGCAACAGCGTATTCGGTGCACTCGGCAAAACTACCGTAAGCGGTAGCGGCAACGGCATTATCAACACGATTGAAAGCTTGTCCGGCAATGTAACATTATCACATGGCGCATCTAACCTTGCTATGGACGTTATGGGAACTAACTGGACAGTAGCTAATGAATATAATAATTCAGTAATCTTTGATTCGACAGGCAGCGCGGCATCACTCGGCGCAAGCAGTTCAGATTTGGCGGTAACTTCGGCATCTACTGATGCAACATTAGCTATTACCTCAATGACCGGAACAATTAGCGGCGCACAAACCATGAGCGGTGTATTCAACGGCGTAACCGTCACAGCACAAGACGGCGACGGCGTAATGGGTCTGCAACTCGAATCCGACACGGTAACAGCAGGTATTTCCGCAATTACAAGCCTCAATTCCGGCGCAACTATTAACGGCGATAATGCCTTCAACGTCAACGGCGTATTCGATATTTATAATGCCAATTCCTCAAAGACACAATTCACTTTGGGGGCTAACAACTCTACAATCACGATTCAAGGCGTAAGCAGCAGTGATAACTACAGCGTAACCAGTTCCAATAACCAAGCGGTATTTTATGACATTGATTCTACACAAACCGGCGGTAGTGTACAAGTTACGGTTAATGCGGCAGCCGTCTCAATTAGTGCGTCAAGTGCATCCAAATTGAACGATGCATATATCGTTTCCGGCACTGACGGCACTGACATTGTACAAATCGGCGGCGTAAAAGCTAACGATACTATTAACACTTCGTCAAATGATAAAATCTTCACAGTCAACTTTGACACTTCCAACGTAACCAGCGACACTACTAACCCCGCAGTTTTGGCAGTCAACAATGCAAGAGTTTCATTGACTTCAGCTAACTTGACATCCGGAACTTCTTCACTCGCAATGGCGGTTAATGATTCCGGCTCAACTCCTTATATCACAATCGCAAGCGGTATCGCAAAGGATGTAACCGTTACTGTCGGAGCCGGTGTTTACAACATAGGTAACAGTGCGCAGGTCACAATTAGCGACTTAGCTGGTTATCTGTATGTTGACGAAGCCGGCAACGTAACCGGCGAAGATACAATGGTTGCGGAAGCTCGTCAACAGCGCGAACAAGCTATTAACTCCCTTGTAGGTAATGTCGAGACCCCGACTATCGGTGCTTTCTACGAATTTGAAAATATTTACTTTGGAAACAATACAGTCTTTGGCGGAAGCCCTGCTTGGAACCATACGGTAGCCTCTTATGCAGATGCAACTGTTTCAACGCGTTCATCCATTGCTTCTAACAGCGGTGTAAATATCTTCGGTGATGATGCTCTCAATAACTATCCTAACACCGTAACCTTGCAGTCTTACCTTTCCAACCCGATTAACATTTCCCACATGGAAGGTTACATTGAGGGTCAACAAACTTTGAACAATGCTGTTATCGACGTAAGAAACAGCAATAACTCCGTCGTGGCAGTCGGTGTAAACACATCAGATATAGTTAAAACTAATCACACGATTTACGGTAGTGCCAGACAGAGTGCATTGCTTCTCGGAAAGACGGCAGCAGGCAATAACGTCGTAATCGCGGGCGATGGAGGCAACACCATTTCCAACGAAGGCGGCACGGCATCAATCTTCGGCGGCAGCGGTGCTGATACCATTTACGCAATGCCGACCGACCACGTAGAAGGCGGCGGCGGTGCTGACTTCTTCTATGATTCACATGGTTTTGAAATTTACGACTACAATTTTGAAGACGGCGACGTAATCGTTGCTACTAAACTTTCTTCAACTGCAACTCTCAACCCTGCAAATCTCAGTTTGAACGGCAACAAAATTGCTATCGCAGGCGGAGAAACTCTTACCGTAGGCGCAGCTGACAGTTACGATGAAGCAACGGCAACTAAGGCAATTATCGCAAATGCAAACAACGCAACCAGAAATTACCTTATCTGGGCAGGCAACTATGACACGTCCCTTGATGCGTCTGACTTCGCAAGAGGCGCAATTATGATCTCCGACATCAACGGCGGCGCAGTCAACACTGTTGTCGGTTCATCTTATGCAGATACGATTTACGCAGGTCCTAATGATATTGTTTACAGCGGCGAAGGTAATGACACTATCAACCTTGCATCGGTTGAATCAGGTTCAGGACAACGCGGAGCAACTGTTGTACTTAGTTCAGGCAAAAATGATGTATTTGGCTGGGTAGGCGGTTTTGATAACGAAGAAGGCGCAAATATTCTGCAGGCTAATGCGGCAAACGTCAACTTCAAGACGAGAAGTGGAACTGTTGTTGCGGCAGGCGATAACGCATCAGTCAACTTTGGCGGTCTTTCGGCAGACAGCACAGGTGCTTACAACTTCCTCGTCGGCACTGAAAAAGTTTCCTTCATTGCAAGCGAAGCTACGGTAACCGTCAACAGCAATTCTGAGATTGCGGATTACTACAAGGCAGAAAAAGCCGGCGGTCTCTATGTCGGTTCAAGTGTTGATGCGGCATTTGGTATCACTCTCGGCAGTGACAACTTCACCAGCATCAATCATGTCAATCTGCAGAACGAAAGCCGCGCATCGGTTATCGGCTCAAGTGCAAGCGAAAGCATTACATTAGTCGGTAGCGCAGATGCAGGCGCAGTTAAGTCTGTAGCGTCCGGCGGCGGCAATGACTTGATTGTTTCCGGCGGTAGCGGCAATGACAGTTCCCGTTCCGGCAACTTCCTCTTCTTCGGCGAATACAACGGTTACACCTATAGTTCCGGCAGAGACATTGTTCGTAACTTCAGTTTCTATCGCGGCAGTGACCAAGATGCCGATATGTCCCATGCTGATGTACTTTATCTCGGCGACAGCAGAAATTATCAAGGCGTATCTGCAACTGCAAGCAAATTGGAAATTTCACTTGGCGAAGACACTAAGGTTAGCATTGAAGATAACTTCAGCAGTTCTGATAACAAGATTATGAGAGTACGTTTCGGCGATACTGATGAGGTCTTCAACTGCAAGTTCGGTGTCACGACTTCCAATGCCACTAACAGCTTTACTTATGACGGCGAAACCAACGCATTCTTCGGTAACACTAATCGCGGCAGAGATACTTTGAACGTTGCTTCAGACCTCAGCAATGTAAATATCTGGCTCGGTGACAGAAACTTCGATCAGAATTACTACTACGGCATCAACGTACTCGATGGTCACAATCTTGCAGACACTAAGGCAACTTTGGTTGGTAACAGTGACAGCAACGTAATCTACTCCGGCGGCAGCGGAACAACTTCCAGCCTGTGGGGCGGCGGCGGTCAAAGCAATACTTTGGTCGGCGGCGAAGGCTTAGATACCTTCTTCTATTTCCAACAATACAAGTACACCGATAGCGACGGAAATCAACACTCCAGCAACGATACCATTGTTGGCGCAGGCGCGGACGATCTGATTTGGCTCTATGACGTAACTTTGAATGATATTGATCTGGAAACGACTGCAAACGGTATTTCGAGCAACAGAGTTGTTGTTACCCTCAACGATGGCAGCGAAATTACGGCTACTAACGTTTCATCTGAAGCTCACTTCAGAATTTCGGACGGCAATGGCGGCTGGACTAACGTTACAGCAGTAACCAGCGGCAACAATCGTCATTGGGAATAATTTAAAAGCTTAAGGAGCGACGGCAACAGCCTAAGTGACTAACCGCCGAAAGGCGGAGCTTAATTCAAAAGGAGTTCTTTAAATCAAGGACTCCTTTTTTAGTACCTTTTTAATCTTCACGGATAAAATTATGCCTGAATAGCATTTCGGCGAAAATAGGGGTATTCTGGGGCGTTTAAGAAGGTATTAGAAAATTTGTTTCGAGAAATTTTTTTAAGAAACATAATCGAAAATGTTGACAAAAATTATTTTATAATCTAAAATGTGATTGCTTGTAAAAGCGTTGTTGTTTGATGATTAATTTTTAATCATTAAACTTTGAAATGGATTATTTTGTTTCAATGGATGGAAGGATGTGATTGTAATGGCAATGAATTTAGGCGGCATAAACGGTTCACTCAGTACGTTGAATAATGTCAACAATGCCATGCAAAAGACCACGCAAAAATTAGCGACGGGTACGAAATACTCAAGTCCCTCAAATGGTGCGTCGGCTTACGCGATTTTAAAGCGTATGGATGTAAACGTAAATTCTAATGCGCAATCAGTTCAAAATGTTCAAAATGCCGGTGCAATGATGAGGACGGCTGAGGCTGCAACTTCAAAAACTGTAACCGCATTGACGGAGATTAAAGTATATCTGATGAACGCGGCGAACGATACCAATACCGCGTCGGACAGAGCAGATTTGCAGAAACACGTTAATCAGCTTGTTGAACAAATTGATAATAATGCCAGAGTTACCTACAACGGCATGAATATTTTAGACGGCTCGCAAGAGAATACGGGAATTGCCGGTGTACTCGGTTATCAAAATTACAATCTTGGTGACATACGCGCAGAAACGCTCGGCTTGAAGGACAGCGAAGGCAACGTAACAATTAACCTCAATGATCCCAATGCTGTTAAGGCGGCAGTGGCGACGGTTGATAACGCAATTGAAAAAGTTCAAGGCATAAATGATTCGTTGAACAGATCCATTGACGGCGAAGCTATCGACGCGTCACTTGATGAGGCAACCACGCAGGGCGCATACCTTCAAAGGCTGGATTATCAAGAATCGCTTTACAATACAATGGAAGTTAATGAACAAGAGGCGGCATCAACGATAGGCGATGCGGATATGGCTAAGGCGGCAGCTGAATTTAACTCATCCAATACGCAAGAAAAATTAGCGTTGTTTGCGGCTAAAATGTTCAATCATAATTACTCGAATATAGCTACTTTATTACAAGGTGCTTGACGCCTAACGCGGGCATAGTTCATCGGTAGAATGAGAGCTTCCCAAGCTTTAGAGGTGGGTTCGATTCCCATTGCCCGCTCCAATTAAATGAAATTGACAAGGGAGATCGCAATATCTCCCTTTTTTAGTTTCAAAATTTTTTACACTAAAAAAGCCCTCTTGCGAGGACTTGAATATTTAGCGGAGTGGAGAGGATTTGAACCTCCGCGACCTTACGACCCTAACGATTTAGCAAACCGTCCTCTTCAGCCTCTTGAGTACCACTCCTCCTGAAAAACATTGTAAGTATATCACATTTTTTATTTTTGTCAATAAAAAAACCTTCACAAAATTTTTTGCAAAGGAAATTTTTTTATTAATAATTAAGAATCATGCAAAAACGTTGTGCTTTACGCGCTCGGATTCTTCGGAACGTTTGGAATTATTCCAGCTTGAAACGTCTCCGGTAAGGTAGCCGGTGATTCTCCTGATACGTTCAAACTTTTCACCTTGCAACGTGTAATCGACATCAATTTTTCCATCGTCGCAAAGTTTGACTTCGATACTTTTCAACGGCTCTTCGACGCGCTCCTTTACGTAGTCGATATACTTTTGCGCCTCTTCTGCCGTGAAATCATCAAGCCCCATAACTTTGACTTCAACGCCTTCAATCGTCATAGAATCACTCCTCTCAAAAAATTACGTTACGTTGAATGCTCTGTAAGCTTCAGGAGAAATTACGTTAATATTTTGCGCCATAAGCGGTTGAAAAGTTTCGTAAGCTCTCCTGTCAAATGTCGCTAAGAAAATAGTTTTTAATCCCCAATTCAAAATTTCAGAAATTGGTGCTACAGGATAACCCTCAAATAATTGTTCCTTATTAAATGCTTGATCTACAAAAAATGCCTTGACTTTATTTTTATCAAAGGCGGAATGACTTTTCAAAACTTCCAGAAACAACTTAGCTAAATCATTTATGCCGACAATTCCTATTGCGGCGTCCGAATTTTCTATACCGGAATCAGCTGTCCAAACTTCGCGGAGTAAATCCCCTTGCGTCAAACCGTACCATTGAACCTGCTTGGGATTTGAAATACTTTCCTGCTGATGAAGTTTTTGTGCTACACAACGCAATAATCCGCTGTAACCATCTAAATCTTCCGGATCGCGCTGATTATAAACCCTGTAGTCCGGATATGATACTAAATTATTCGCCAGAGAGTTATTTGACGTTCGAGATTTTTTGCCAAAAAGAATATCTAAATTTTCTACGCGGAAACCGTTTGTCTGATAAAAGTCTGCCAAAAGTGAAGGCGATAACGAGTAATAACCGTGATTTGTCCAACCTGTAGCCGGTATATAGTGAAAAACTTTTCCGCCAACTTTCAACATCTTCACAACATTTCTTAAAGCCTGCGCGTAGTCGAAAACGTGTTCCGTCGTGCCGCCGTCAAGGATATAATCAAATCTGTTTTTAAGTTCGTCCGGCAATTCATTGTTATTCAAATCGAAAATTATATCAGCGTTTTCATATGCAGAAATATCCATTGCGTGAACTTCACGAAACCCCAACGCCTTAAAAAGAGAATAACTGTCTACCCCCCCCCGTCGACGGTTGACGCTTTCAAAAATTTGTAATCAAGTTGTACTCCAAGTTTATTAGCTACAGCAAAAATTTCATATTTTGTAGGTCCTTGAACAGTTTGCTTGCCCAGCATCAAAAAAGATTTTTCAGAAAAATTCCCGTGCCACGACTCTTTGAAAAAGTCCACAATCCCGTAATTAAAATGAATCCCCAAAATATTTCCTCCTCATAAATTTGATTGGAAATATTTTATCACGTCGAAAAATATTTATCAATTACCTAATAGACACATCACCGGCATAAAGAGTTTGCCGACCTTTGTCCGTTGCAACAATTAATGCGCCGTCTTCGTCAATATCTTCAGCAATGCCAAAAAAACTTTCGCCCGTCTCTGCCGAAATGACTTTGACTTTGCGTCCAAGCGTAATGTTAAATTTTTTCCATTGCTCAAAAATTTTGTTGAAACCCTTATTATTAATCGTAATGTACAGTTTATCGCATTCCTCCAAAACTTCGCGGAAAAAATCTATCCTTGAAATTTCTCCGCCGTTAATTTCAGAAAGTGATGCGGCAACTTTTTTTATATCGTCGGGAAAATCTTTCGGATAAATATTAGCGTTAATGCCAATCCCCACAACAATATAATTTACTTTTTCAATCTGCGCACTGAGTTCAGTCAAAATCCCTACGACTTTTCGCCCGTCAAACATAATATCGTTGGGCCATTTAATCTGCGCGGGAAGTTTGAAACGTTGCATGGCATTGGCAACGGCAACCGCCGCCATTAACGTAAATTTAGGCGCGTCTTTAGGCAAACATTTTGGACGAAGTATCAGCGAAAAATAAATTCCCTTGCCGCGTGGTGAAAAAAATTTTCTTTCAAGCCGACCTTTGCCGCCCGTCTGTTCCTCAGCAACAATTACCGTACCGTCTGCCGCTCCTTCATACGCTAACTTTTTCGCAAGTTTATTTGTAGACTCAACCGAATCTTTATGAATCATTTTGACGCCGATAATTTTTGTATTCAAGCCCGATTGAACGGCGGCAGGCAAAAGTAAATCAGCCATACGATTAAGCTTGTAACCGAGCTTGCCGCGACTCTCAATGTCATAGCCGAATTTTTTAAGCGTCTGAATACTTTTCCAAATCGAAGTGCGCGTAACTTTTAATTCATTGGCAATATCTTCACCCGAAACAAATTTACCCGCCGCACCCTTCAACATATCAATAATTGTTCTTTTCATTTTTCAAAAAGCCGTTTCAATAGTGCCTATGACTTCGCCGCGATGATTCTTTAAAATCGGCGGGAACTTTTCATCAAGTTTAGCGGCTTCATCCTTCGTCAGCAAGTCCAAATGTTTCAGCACCGCAATAACCATAGGCGTAATGGCGGCAAAACTTCCGTCCTCAATCTTAAACGCAATGCCTAAATCTTCGTCTTTAACCGCCAAACAATAAACCGCGTCCGAACCGATTTTCGCAATGATTCTTCCGTT
>FLNU01000003.1_pt1 | contig 62481 bp, 48 predicted proteins | sample 1140361 | NCBI WGS metagenome assembly FLNU01 (sample SAMEA3878206, study PRJEB12797) | bioreactor metagenome | biome: Moose rumen | place: Sweden | collected 2011-10 | reverse complement strand
TACAAAATATCAATCATAACTTCATAAACTTGAATTAATTATAAGGCCGGAGGCTGGCTGTGATATTGCCTCCTGTATTTTTGGTTGAATAATAAAAAAGCGCATACCGGGTGCCCATAAATATACGTCTGTAATCAAAAATCATCTTATAGTCAGAACCGATTTTCTCATACTGTCTGCCGTCGAAAGAATAATAGAATGTGGCAATATCCTTCCCCGGATTAAAATCGCCATTCATAACGAGGCAGACCGACTTCAGACGGGATCTCGGAATTTCCACACGTTCTATTTCCTGTTGTTCCACACTGGTAATTTCTTTCTTTGCATCTGAAAGGCGTACGTGTTCTTCTGTGAAAACCAAGTATGTTTTTTTTCCCTCTTTCTTTATGGAGAGGACTCCAGAATCACCGTTAAAAGCAGCTATTCCGGTAAAATCTCCATCTTTGATACCTGAAGCATCAAAGACTACTGTATCTGTGCAGGTAGGTCCCCAAGTTCTCCAAGTAAATGTGTTTTTTGCATCATAAATATTATTTGCCAACTGAGAAGTTCGTAGATTTACAAAATTACCGGGCTTTGTGATGCTACCAGTCTCAGTTTTGATATCAGCCTTGACATAATTATGATTAATCTGATAATCCTTTTCAATGACAGCATATTGAGGATTTGTATGACAATTGCAGACCCCGTCGAGAGTTACAGTCTCAGGAATGATTCCGTCGCCGTTAGCGCCGAGCATCGGCCACCCGTCAATCCAAGAACACGGCTCAACGGTCAATACGCGTCCGACTCCTCCCCTATCCTGGAACATCACTCCATACCATTCACCATGTTTTCCGTTTACAATAGTACCCTGACCCGCATAAGGGAAACCACCGAACTCACTCTTGAGAATCACCTTTGAATCATAAGGTCCCTCAATCCGATCACTACGATAGGCTATCTCCTGGCGTCCTGTTCTCGGCCAGGAAATGCAGAGGAGATAGTACATCCCGTCGTGTTTGATGACACGACTCCCCTCATGAAGTCCCTGGGGGCGACCATTAAGCTGGAGCGTCATATTCACCCCACCCTTCTTCACATCGGAGAGGTCGGGTTCGAGTTCCACAAGTCTGATGTCACCACTTCCGGAGAAGACATACACGCGTCCGTCGTCGTCGAAAAAGAGTGAAGCGTCATGAAACGCAGGCAGGCGACTGTGAAGTATCCATCCATTTGCAGGGTTGTCGGTTTTGAAGACCATCGACTTATGTGGGTCGTCATTTGCGACAAAAAGAGCCCAGAACGTGCCATCATGATATCTGAGTGAAGTGGCCCACTGTCCGCGTCCATACACAGTTCCCTCAGCAAGGTCATAGCGGGGAGTGTCGTGTATCTCATCGAAAAGATAGGATACGGTTTCCCAATGTACTAAGTCCTGGCTTCTCATAATCGGCGCTCCAGGAAAAAGGTGCATCGTAGTTAAGACAAGATAGTAGTAGTCATCCACCCTTATGATATCAGGATCAGGGCAATCAGCCCAGATAAATGGATTTTTCACTTGAATTGTCTGTGCAGAAGCAATTGTTAACCGCAGAAAGATACAGAGCAAAAGGGTTACACGTCTCATAATAAGATAATTAATTGTTTTAATCAAAAAGGAGTCCTGCTATCGAGCAGATTTCGGCCGGAACTGTAATGCTTGTCCGAATGTCTTATTCGGAACAGGACTCATATAAAGTTCAAAGGTTCCGCCTTTCATTATGTCATCATAGAGAAGATATGAATTATTATAAGATTTTCCATTTAAACGAGCCGATTTCACATAGACATTGCGTGCATTGTTGTTATGGGCAACTACAGTGAATTTCTTTCCCGCGGGAAGATTAACAGTTGCTTTTTTAAATAGCGGGCTGCCTATGACATACACCCCGTTGGAAGGATTTACCTGATAGAGTCCAAGTGCCGACATAATATGCCATGCCGACATCTGTCCGCAATCCTCATTGCCGCAATAGCCGTCAGGCTTGTCGGTGTAGAACATCTCCTGAAGAGACCTCACTCTCTCAGCAGTCTTCCACTGATAACCCGCATAGGCATAAAGATACGGAATATGATGTACAGGCTCGTTGCCATGAGCATACTGTCCGACCATACCGCTCACATCAGGAGCGACCTCATCACCCATAAATCCCTCTGCCACAAAAAGAGAATCGAGATTTTTCACGAAACGCGCATCAGATCCGTGGAGTGCAATCAGTCCTTCAGGGTCTTGAGGAACCATGAAAGTATATTGCCATCCGTTCCCTTCTGTAAAATCGCCAATATTATCCTTATGGTCAGCACGGAAAGGAGAGTATGGCTCATACCATGAACCGTCTTTCATTTTCGGATGAATTTTCATGATGTTCTTATCAAAGAAAATCTCATAAGACTTACCGCGTTTGATAAACTGCTGATAAATATCATCCATCCCCATTTTCTTTGCCATCAGCGCCAGTCCCCAATCATCAGCCGCATATTCCAGATTGATGGAGGTGGCCTCACCGATACAGTCGGCAGGTATATAGCCATATTTCATAAAATCAGCCACAGCCCGTTGTTTCGGGTTTGTTGCGGTACTGACCATATAGCGGAGAGCTCTTTCAGGATCAAAGCCACCAACACCTTTCAAGTAGGCATCCGCAATAACCGGAACAGAACTGTATCCCGGCATACAATTTGTCTCATGCATATAGAGAGGCCAAATCGGCAGTTTTCCGTTCTGGTCGTATATGCTGAGCATAGAATTAATCATATCGGGCAGGAATTCAGTGCAGATAATACTGAACATCGGATGCAGCGTACGATATGTATCCCATAGGGAGAAAATAGAATAATTCACAAACTGATTGTCGGCATATATCTTATCGTCCATTCCTCTGAACTGACCATTAACATCTGAATAGAGCACAGGTGCAATAAAGGCATGATACAATGCTGTATAGAATACCGTCTTCTGACGTTGACTGCCCTCAATATCAATTTTTGAGAGCATACGATTCCATTTGTCATGTGCTGTTTTCTTAACAACATCAAAATCCCAAGTTCTTCCTTCCGCCTCCAAATTCATTCGCGCATTGTCACAGGAGACAGAAGAGATGGCAACCTTAGCAATAATTTTACGGATCCCAGGCTTGAAAGACAAAACACCTTTCAAATGTTTATCTGTCGCTGTTTTGGTTCCGACCAGGTTATCATCATTGTAGATATCGAACTCAACCGCAGGTTCATTGAACTTGGCATAAAAGAATATTTTGTGAGGGCTGGCCCACCCGTTTGAGAAACGGTAGCCTTGAATTGTTGTGTTATCTATCTGGGTAATTTGAGTATCATACACCACCCCGCTATTCGCATTGACCAAGTCCACCAAGATTCTTGGTGTCTGGCTTCCGTCAAAATGATAACGATGATATCCGACTCTCTCGGTTGCCGTCAATTCCACATTCACGCCATTCTCCAGTTTCACAGCATAATACCCTGGTTTTACGATTTCCTTATCATGTTTATAATAGGAAGAAGTGGATCCGGTGATATTGTCCTGAGCCCCAACCTTCGGCGTTTTCTCCCCCATATAGGGCATGAGTCCCACATCTCCGAGGTCAGCACATCCTGTTCCGCTGAGATGAGTATGCGAGAAAGCAATGACAATACTGTCACTATAGTGGTAACCCGATGTCCAGTCCCATCCTTTATGAATGTTCTGTGGACCTAACTGCACAAATCCGAACGGCACATTCGCACCCACAAACACATGTCCATGACCTCCGGAACCGATAAATGGATCAACAAAGGAGGCATAATCAGGTTGAGCATGAGCAGCCAAATTACATGCCACCAGAAACAGAAAATTCAGAAATGTTTTCATTTTATCTACTATTTACTTTATAAAAATTTTCTTACCATTTATAATATAGAGTCCCTTCGTCGGTTTATTCACACGCTGTCCACTGATGTTATAAACAGCGCCGTCAAAGCGAGTATTGTTATAATCAATATTCTCAATTCCAGTAATGTACTCATCGTCGCTGAAATAGATAGTCACAGGCGGCTCCTCACCCTCTTGGATATCAATGATGAAATAGCCATCAGTACCATGAACTACGTTATTCAGTTCAGAGGCGTCTGCATCAAGCGGCAGAACTGTTACCAGTTCAAGTCTTCCTTCCGAAAGGATGTATGCAGCCCGAGTTGAACTTTCAGCATTGACAGATGTCTCACTCTCGTATGACGCGACAATCTTGCCTTTTGCAAAAGTCGTGATATAAGGATTACCAATCTCGAAAGTCATATTCTCAAAAACATAGGTATTATCCTCGGCTGTTTGTTCTGGTGTGATAAGGAACGGCACGTTAGGGCTGTTCTTTGCCAACGTTCCAGTCTTAAGATTTCCATTACTGTCGAAGCCGGAGATTGTCTCAAACTTGGTCTTACTACCAGTCAATTTTGCCATATCCGCCCTAGCCAAAGAGAAAGGAAGAGCAATTATATTCCTCTTGCCAGGCTCAAGGGTTCGGATTAAGGTAGCAGTAGCATTGACATTTCTTTCGTTGATAAAGGTCTCCATCTCATTAATGGTGATGCCATCAACTGAATTATCAGACAACATGACCTCGCGGAAATAATCAATATCTTCTTGTGAAACGCCTAATGAGCTGATAAAGAAATTCTCCACTTTTTCCCAGAGTGACGCCCCCTTCATTGATGTAAATACAGAGACACGATCCTGGAAACTCGTTTTTAGTCTGTTTGTCGCTCCAGGAGCAGCCGAGAACGAAGTAAGCTCATAATCTTTATAAATCTGGTCGAGGTTAACGCCAAGAAGTCCTTCAAGCAGAAGTGCGAAGAGTCCGGTACGGTCGGCTCCCCAAGCGCAATGGAAATAGACGGCATTCCCTTTACGGAAGTTATTACAGATAAACTCAAACTCCTCTTTCCATCGTTTCTGAGTTTCGGTCTTGTTGATATCCTCTGCCAGATAGTCGTTAGCTGCAGCAAAGTAGTAGTTTTCATTGGATTTTGTAAATCCAAACGGTGAAGTACCACAGCCTAGATCCTTGTCATAAGATTCCATATAGCGCAGGTCGATTTCCGCCCCCACTCCCATATCCTGCAGGCGTTTGAGATCCTCTTTCGTACAGTTCACATAACCATTAAGTGTGCTTCCACGGTAAATATGTCCGTAATTCACACGTTTTCCGTCTTCATTGAGCCAGCCGCCCAGGTCACGGATATTGTAGGCAGACGGTGCATATACCATACGAAGCCGCCCCGTTGTGTTGACACGTCCTTCAGCAATGGTCACTCCATCAGCTACAATCTTATAGGCGTAAATCCTCTGTGGATATAGATTGGTGAGATATGCCATATCTTCATTCGGTGCGATATTTCTTTCAATATTATATGATTTTTCATAGAAATCGCCAAACGTTACCTTAATGCTTTCTGCATTGTTCTCCGGAATTGGGATAGCCACTGCCGCAGGGATGTCACGGCGGACATTCGGCGCCTTATTATAGTTAGCCACTACAGAGGATGATGAAGCCGTATAAGTGGTGTTGTTGATAAACATTTGTGCTCTCAGATTCTCCAGATTCACATTGTAAACCGGATTCTTCTCATCCACTATCACAAACTTAATAGCCAAAGCGCTTTTCTCAGTTTCTGTGAGATCAAAATAGCGCCATCCAAATCCGTTAGGAATTATATATCCACCGCCCCATGGCAGGATATAAGTATCAGCAGTGACTGGTGAGACAAGTGTATTATCAAATTTAAGTTCAGCCAAATCCACATCAGACTTCACCATACACGGTACATTCGGTCTGACTCTATCAACCGGATAAAGAACCAACTGACCATTTTCCGCACCTCCAATCTGGTATAGCTCCGCAAACATATCCTTCGTAATTTCAACTGGAACGCAAAGTGCTGTGAGTGTGCCGGCTGTAAATGCTTTCCGAATTGTGAGATTAGCAACAGTCGGCTCAGTGATGCCAGAAAGGGCGTCGCCATTGATTTCATTTACAGAGGTTTGCCCATAGTAGAGTCTAAAATTGTCGAAAGCCAGCAAATTATCCGTGAGAGAATTCTCATCAACAGCTATTGATACAACCACATCACCTTCCTCAGTAATATCAGCCTCAATCTCATTCCAGTATTCACCCAATTTGAAGAAAGAGTTGGCGGAAGCCATACTGGTAGGAACAGCTCTTCCGTCGAAAAGGCAATAAGTTCCGTTGTCGAATCTACGGCCATCGAAAATAGAGAGAACAGTCACGGTCTGATTATTAATTCCCAGATGGGCTAAGCTAGTTTTATCACCGCTCTCAAAGTCATAGGCAGCCTTGTCGATATCCGTAGTGCGATAATAGGCTTGAGCACGAAGTGTGTAATGACCGGCAGGGAGATATTTCAATGTCTGGGAAACTTTAGCGGCGCTTGATGTACCTCCAATATATCCCACTTCATTGGCTGTTTTCAGCTTGGTGTTTTCCGCATCCCATCCGACACTTTCCTCTGAGAAGCCGGCATTTTTGATAAGTGAGGATATATCAAACTGTCCAGACTCCGTGGTTTGTTCTTTCAGTAATTTTCCAAGTTGCTGACACACTTCATCTTGTATAGCTTGTTTCTCCTCTTCGGTTGTTGCTGTTTCGAGTTTTGCGGCAATGCCAGCAACAGCCGCATCGTATTCCTCATGGTTGAGCGCCTGACTGGCAATTTCCTCAAACGTATTGAGTTTGAAAGGCTCATCAGTATTTCCACTATAATAGAGGTGGAAATCTGTGACAACACCCCATCCTCCCGACACCCAGGAGTCGAAAGCCAGTCCGATAGTGAGGTCACCCTCTGCGATTTTCGCATTAACAGTGTTGTTATAGTAATCTGCAGAGAGGAACGGCGTTAGATGAGAACGGGAATTCGGAATGTAAATAGTCTCACCATCCACCTTGGTGCTAGAGCCTCCTATATTCGTCGTCGCACCTTTACAGATATTGCAGATTGTCACTTTTTTATCGTTTATATAGACATAAGTAGGGATATCCGCATTGGCAACCGCCGTCATATCAGAACTGCTGAATGCTCCCGGGCGTTGGAAGCCACGGACCGTCATCGTATAATTACCGGCCGGCATATCCTCCAATGTCTGATATATATTAAAGGAAGACGCATTCGGGAATTGTGTTATCTGATATGAGCCAAAATCGAGGTTCTGATTGTAAGTCCATCCATCAGCCGTAGATGTGGTTTTCGGCAGCAATTTCGGATTGACCAGCAGGTCTGTTATATCAAAGCGCTCACCCTCATTGACTGTAACGCTGGCAATAAATGTTGTCATTGCCTTTCTCAGTTCGGCAGACGAATTATTAATCGTCTCAGCACATTCTTCGAGTGTGGCCTGATTGATATTGTTATCTATGTCAGTCAGAGTGATGTTATATGCCTCAACCGCATTAGCTTCATCGGTATATACTTTCTGATCGCAAACAGACTGCATAAGGGTCAAATCCTTCTGATAGGCAGTCAGAGCTGCTAGCACATTTTCCGCTTTAGAGATATTGGCATTGACAGATGCGATTGCCTCATTATATTCATCAGCGGAGGTATAAGTTTTGTTGAGACCGGCAATGACCTGATTGAAATCAGCCTGAGCCTGAGTTGGAAGTCCGGTGATGGCATTGGCCTTCTCTATGACAGATGCTAAAGCCGTCTCATAGACTGAGAGGTCTTCTTTCGACGCATAGTAAGTGAGTCGTACATTGTTGAAGCAGATCCAGTTTGGATAATTTCCCGCAGAATAGCTTGGCACATTGATGGAGATATTCAAATTGCCATCCTCCGCCACATAAGTATATATAGAATGAGTATATTTTTCTCCCTCATTAAACTCGTCCTTAATCGCACTCCTCGAGTTTGGAGTGGAGTCATCAATGCGGATGGCATACCAATCTTTGATTTGTATTTGATTGTCATTGGCTTTCACAAAGGCATTCGAGAAAACATATCCTTTATTACCTAAAGAGACACATTGCGCAAGGGAAGACGCACGATAAAATGTCTGTACTTGAACTTTATAGAAACCAGCGGGAAGTCCGGAGATCGTCTGGCTACAGTTACATTGAGTTGAGGCCGCATTTTGAATCTGATAAGAGCCGTTTGAAATTGCTGTTCCCTGGATATTATTGACAGTCCAGCCATCAGTATTCTCAAAAAGAGTTGGATTCGTGATGCTGGAAGTCATATCAGTCTGCCCCATTGCCGCCAGAGCAGATTCCAGTTCAGCGGGGTCAGTTGTATTGATACCACCTTTTTGTGCGATAGCCAGCAAACGCTTGTCTGCTGCTTCCTTCACTAAAGAGATTTGTTGGGCCGCATCCACAAATTCCCAGACAGCCGCATTATCCAGACCATCAACAAGAATCAGGCCATCGTTCTCATCAATGGCAATATAATACCCTTGAGTGGCACCACCTATCTGAGACGGCTGATAGATACAGCGAAAAACGAACTGTCCGTCAGCAATCTCCCGTACAGCCCATTTGTGGTAGCTTGTGCCGCCACAGTCGAGACCGTTTGCCACCACACGCAGATAACGTCCCACGTAATCCGTCATCTGAATACGAAGATAGTTGTAATCCGCATCCGAGAATTCAGAGATGGCACCTTCATTTGTTATCGTTACCGGGATGCCGTAATCATCGACTTTAGCGCCGCTGTTCGAAACAGAAGTGACACCATGACTAAGGAACTTACCTGACTGGGGATTGTAGAAATATCCCATCGCTCCGTTTGCCGGGATATCGCCAAACATACATGCCGCATACCCGAATGCAAGGCATGCAACAAAAAAGATGCGTAATTTATTCATAATTAGAAAAGTGTATAAGTTATTGTTTTTATTCTTCTACTGCAAATTTAATATTTTTATAACAAGTTGTCAAATTAAGTAAGAGGAAAAATAGAAAAATAATTAAAAGTTATATAATTGAGGCTTTTTTAGTAACTTTGCAAAAAATAAAAAAATGAGATACAAGATACTATTTATTTGCCTTGGTAATATCTGCAGGTCATCCACTGCTGAGGCAGTAATGAGAGAGAAACTGATAGAAGCAGGACTATCAGACAGAGTAATGGTGGATTCTGCAGGATTGATTGATTATCATGAAGGTGAGCCGTCGGATCCGAGGATGCGCCTTCATGCCAGCCAACGAGGCTATACCATCACCCATCTCTCCCGCCCTATCCGACCGAGAGATTTTGAGACCTTTGATATGATTATCGGGATGGATGACAGCAACATCAGGAGTCTGATGCGACTGGCACAGAATGATAAAGAAAAAAGCAAAATTCATAAGATGACAGAATTTTGCGTACAAACAAAGGCAGATACAGTTCCCGACCCTTATTATGGAGGAGAACCTGGATTTGAATTGGTGTTGGACTTGCTTGAAGACAGTTGTGACGGTTTGCTTACATACCTACAAGAAATTCTTCCGCCTCAGTAATGGTATCCAGTTTCCCGACATCGAGCAACCGCAGGTCAGGGATATTCACCCCAAGGATTTTTTTAGTGGCACATGCCTCCAGATAGAAATCAATAATCGGGAAGCGGTCTGGCCAAGAATTCATCAGAGCAGCTAAAGCGGGAGAGAAAATATGTATGCCAGAAAATGCCAGGCGAACATATACGGACGGATTAGCCTTCACTTCCATAAACGGAGATTTCACCTCTCCAGTCTTGATATTGGTCCATCCCACTAACCTGTTATCAGAATCAAACAACAGATAGCGTGAGGTGGATCGGTCGCTCACAAAAAGCACGGCATCAGCTGCATGAGCATAATCATCATAGAGTTTTTTCAGATTTAAATTGTGAAAAATATCAACATTGTGCACTAAAAAAGGCTCATTATTAGGGAAGAGGGAAACCGCTTTTTTTATGGCGCCTCCAGTCTCTAACAGTTTTTCTGTTTCATCGCTAATCCGAATGTTTATGCCAAACTGATTGTTATTATTGATGTAGCCGATAATCTGCTGAGCAAAATGATGAACATTTACAACTACATTAACTGTTCCTGCCTCTTTCAGCCTGTTGATCAGATGTAGGATCAGGGGCTTGCCTGCAACTGGCACCATCGCCTTGGGCATAGTATCGGTCAGAGGTTTCAGTCGTGTGCCAAGTCCGGCTGCAAGAATAAATGCATTCATGAATGAAAAGATTTATGATTTAAAAATTCACATTTCTTTTTTTCGCTGAGAGTACCTGTGTGATATTTTGCTCACGATGACAGATACGCACCTCTATACCAAATTTCTGATTGATATGCTCCGCTAAATGCTGGGCGGAATAGACACTCCGATGCTGACCACCAGTACAGCCAAATGAGAACATCAGATTAGTGAATCCGCGAGCGATAAAACGTTGAACATGGAAATCGGCCAATTTACAGACACTGTCGAGGAAAGACAGAATCTCTCCATCCTGCTCAAGAAAATCGATTACAGGTTGTTGCAGTCCATTTATCTGTTTGTACTGCTCATATCGGCCAGGATTATGGGTGCTGCGACAATCAAACACATATCCGCCACCGTTTCCAGACTCATCAGCAGGAATTCCTTTTTTGAATGAGAAACTATAGACTCTGACAACAAGTGGCTTCTCAGATTTTTTCAAGTAGGTTGAATCATTCTGAATGAGACTCATCACTTCAGCATTCTGAGGAGAAGCAGTTTCTTCATCTGTTCTGCTCTGATTTGCCACAAGTATGCAAGCAATATCTTTTAAATAAGGATAAGCATCACAAGTTCCGTCCTCAATTAATGTATTCAGATTCCGCAAAGCCAACGGAATACTGTCGATAAAATGTTGTTTCTTTTCCCAAAGTCCCCGGAAGCCATACGCTCCAAGTACCTGAAGTGTTCTGAATAGTACAAATTTTTTCAAATTCATCTTAAATTCCACCTCATCCACTTCCATAAAATATTTTAGATGCTTAATGTACACATCAACCATTTCTTTACGGAACTGATCAGAGAATTTCGACGATGCCTGCCACAAGAAGGATGCAAGATCGTAATAAACCGGACCACATCTGCCACCCTGAAAATCGATATAAAAAGGTTTTCCTTCTTTCAACATGATATTCCTTGGTTGGAAATCGCGATATTGGAACCCCATTTCTTTTACATCCAGAAGATGATCCGCCAAACAATCGAAGTCTTTTTGTAGCGTCAGTTCATTAAATTCTGTTCCTGTGAGTTTCAGATAACAATATTTGAAGTAATTGAGGTCGAACATTACACTATTGCGATCCATAGACTCAAAGGGATAGCATTGAGAATAGACATAAGAAGACGCCATCTCCATCTGCAGTCGCGGTAACTCTGTCATGACCAGATAGACCATCATTTTCTGCATGTCGTCGTAATCACCGTTATTCTCCCTACCCGATTTCAGGAAATCGTAGAGGGAATAATCGCCAAGATCTTCCTGTAGATAGCACATTCGGTCGTCTGAAATCACATAGACAGCTGGAACTGGAAGATGGCGTGCCGCAAACATAAGAGCAAGATTGAAAAAAGTCTGGTTTTCCTCAGGTGATGTACCTATGACCCCAATTAACGGATATTCGGACTCATTCTGAGGGTAAAGCCGAAAATATCTGCGGTTGCTTCCGGAGGCACTGAGTGGAACGACATTCGCCGGCTCACTCCCTTCAAGACTTTTATATAAACTGATAAGACGTTGCATACACTTTATTTTTTAGTCCAAATTGAAAGAACCTTCCTCTTGATGATGATATAATTCACTGTGGATGCAAAAAGGCAAATAGCCAAAGCCATAATCCATGTAGGCCACATAGAAGGCGAAGAGAGATTCGGGAAGAAATTCTCAAGGATTCCCATATAAATTCTCCGTATCAAAAACACGGTCAATACAGCCAGTGCGGTCACCATCAGATTCAATACGATAGTGAGTGTCTGGTATGGCCTTGCGACTTTAGCAGGAGAATATCCCATGAGCAAAAGATTTTCCAATTTTGTGATATTTTTTTCTACAAGAAGATAGATACTGAGCATCAGTATGAAGAAAGCCAGAAGACTGATAACAAAGCCTATAATCACAACAATTGAGACAAGGATTTTCAACAGGAAATTTGTTTTTGAGGCCTTCAGTTTATCAGCATCAGTCTCATAGCTGTTGTCCTGGATAAAAGAGGTGATATGCTCATCAGTAGGATCGTTCACCTGAATAATAACTCTTGAAACCGCTTTAGGCTCCTGATTAGCTAACTGATTATTAGCCATATCCATGAAAGCCTGCGGAACAAGAATGGTGTTCAGCCGATTAGAAAATCCTATAATGTTTCCCTTGTAGTGTTGCTGGTCGATTCCGGCCATGATTGTGATATCAATACTGATAGCCTGGAGTACTCCCTCCGATACCTCCGGCATATTCTGACTTTGCGCGAATCCGAAATTATAGAGGTCAAGATAATTCTTCGGGATGATAATCGGTATGGTTGAATCCCCTTCTTTGAATGACCATTTTTCGGATGTCACATCCACAAACTCATCGGGTACGGCTTCAAAAAACATATCAGTTGAGAAACTGGCTACCCCCTGAATATTGAAACCAGCCCTGACTTTGAATGAAGACGGAGTAAACACCCCCATTTTAGCCACAAATTCCTGTTCCTTGATTTCTTTCAGCTCCTCCTCGGAGAATGCATTTCCCGAACCGGTAATTGAGTTCAAGGTACCTACCCTCTTATTTATAATTATATAATCCTCATTCATAAATGTATCCTCACTATCATAGACAGCGTTGATATCATTATAGAACTGTGCACCCAGCAACATGATTATCATTCCAATGAGGCTAGCCAAGAAGAATCCCAGAAACTGGGGTATACTGATATGCTGTCGAAGCAGCTTCCAAACTAATTTCATAATTTTATAAATTCAGAAGATAGTCGTAGTTGATATTCATACGTTTTCCGATACTTGTAACGATAACTGCAGCACCCTGTTGTCGCGCCTCATCCATCAGTATGTCAGCCATAATCATAGCATTGGACTCGTCGAGATGACTGACCGGCTCATCAAGGAAGATGAAATCAAAAGGCTGACAAAGCGCTCTGATGAGTGCTACCCGCTGTTGCTGTCCAAAAGACATTTTGCCGACAAGCACATCCTTTTTGTCTTCGATACCGAGTCTGTCGAACCACGTATTAATCTGTTTCTTTTTCTGGAATCCTGTAAGATTGTTCTTAATTCTCACATTTTCCATAGCAGTGAGCTCAGGGAACAGGCGTAGTTCCTGCCACATCAGAGACAGGACGTTCTGACGCAAGTAAGTCCACTGTCCTATAGTCAGTTCGTCTATTTTTTTTCCATCAAAACATATGTCACCCTGATAGTCTTTCCTGTAGCCATAGATAAAACTGAGCAATGATGACTTACCTGTACCCGAATTAGCTTCGATAAGATATGTATTGCCTTTCTGGAACACTAAATCCTTCAGCCACACATCACTTGTAATATCAGTACGGTTGCTAAAAACTAAGGGCAAAGCATTAACTAAATGAATATTTTCCATAATCAAATTGACTGTGCAATCACATCGAGCAATTTCGTCAGGAAATTCTCGTCGCTATCCATAAATATTGATACTGTGCAATTCCTACAGTTTTCTACTTTCACACAACATCTGTCGATAATACTTAGCTGTTTTAAATAGCCTGAATATAAGTTCTGTTCATTTGTAAGAGCAGCAAACAATGGATTAAGATTGATGTAGGCATAAGCGATGGAATTCTTTATTTCGTCTTCCACCTGACTTAATTTATTGCTCTTTTCGGAGAAAGCTGTTTTGAAGAAAGAATTCTTAGACGCAAAGTAAACATTATCACCATCTACACCCCAGTTGAGTTCTTCCCCATCAGCATAAAGGGTGAAATTATTTTTGGAGTTTTCTTTCATCCGGACTCCATAATCCTTCATGGATTCATTCCAATAGTTCACATCTTTGAGAAAATCCTGATTCTTTGTCTTTGCAGTAATTACGAACTCCGGTTCATCTTCAGGCAGAGATGGAATTACCAAAGCCAAGTCACCTTTAAGAGATTTAATAATAGCCTGAATATCAATCGCCCTATCGAGTGCTGTCAGATATTGATTGACGTCAGGTGTGTTTTTCAACAATTTAAGGATGTTATCGCCTTCAACACCAGCTCCGGCCCATACGAAGAAATCATTAGGAGCATAGATGAAATCGCCCTTGATTTTCTTGAATTTCTTATCAACATCCTCAAGTAGTTTTTGGGTTTTCTTTTTAGGAGAGAACAATTCATAGCTTATATCAGTTCTGCCATTTTTGAAGGATGCAGATGTGATGAGATTAGTATCGACCAATCTGACACCTTCAGGAAGTGCTGAAAAGAGAGCAGGAAGGTTTAGTCCAAGAAGGCCTAAATCCTCCAAGGCTGTTCCGTTTGCATAAAAAAGAAACGGTTCATTTTTGTCATCCAACTTTTCAAACACATCTGTTGCAGTAAAGCTGTCGTCCTCAGACTGCTCAAAAAGTTTTACAAGAGTCTTCTTTGTTTGAGCTGTATTTTTAGGCATCATCAAAACAAGCGAATTACTGTCGTATGCGAGATTGACTTCTCCCATGATTGTGGTCAATTTCAATCCATCCTTCTCTTCTGTTTTATCAACAACATTCTGTTTAGAAAGAGATTCCATCAACGCATCGAGCTCATCCTCATTGGACACTTTAAGTGTCAGCCCGAACTCCACATCAGGAGAACGGAATATATAGAAAGGCGACAGCCAGTCAATACCTGTGGTATTTTCACCCTCAAATAGTTTTGACAACTGCTGAAGTCCCGTCTCCTGACTAATCAAACTGGAAAGAGATTCAAATTTGGATTTGGCGCTCTCTGGTATTTTAACATCATTCAAAAGAGTTTTCAAATCCACAGCAAACACTACATTCGCATTTTTAGGAACGATATTTTTATACTCTTTGTTTTGGCATCCCACAAAGCACATGGCTAATAAGACTGTGAGAATGTAAAAATTACACTTTTTCATAATACATATATTTTAAATTAACAATCAAGTGAATAAACTCATGACATGTACAGCCACCAAAGCAGCCGTTTCCGTCCGTAAACGGCTATTTCCCAAACTGGTTGAAACGAATCCCAGTTTTTCCGCTTCTTGCACTTCTGCCAGACTAAAATCCCCTTCAGGCCCGACTAAAACTACGACTTTATCTTCCGGATCCAATTGGTCTTTAAGAAGCGCCTTCTCTTTCAGATGATTATCAGGAGTAGGCATATAACAATGACATATAAAACGTTTAGTTTCGTCGACTTTCTTTACAAAACTGTCAAAATCAACCAGACCATTTAGAACGGGCTTAAAAGCTTTATGGCTTTGCTTCATAGCAGACACAATGATTTTTTCCAGTCGCTCGATATTAACCTTTTTTCTTTCAGAGAAATCCGTATTCAGCAACGTTATCTCATCCACTCCAATCTCTACCGCCTTCTCTATAAACCACTCTGTACGTTCTATATTCTTAGTGGGAGCCATCGCAATATGGATGAAGGATTTCCATTGACGAGTTTGTGGTAGTGTTTCTAATATACGATATTTACATACTTTCTTTGATGTTTCTGAGATTTCAGCAACATAGAAATTTCCCTTCCCATCCATCAGACGAATTTTGTCTCCCACAGCATATCTGAGCACACGCACCGCATGTGCAGCTTCATCCTCGGGCAACAAATTCGTTGAGCCGGCATCTGGCGTATAAAAATAACGTTCTTCTTTCAATTCTCTTTTATTTTATTCAAAAATTCTTCAATTAACAAGAAAGCCTCCTCCACCACCCTATACAGATTTTCCTCACGAGTTTTACTGACAAAGAGACGTTTTGTGACGGTTTTGTCATGATTTCCACAAGCAATCCAAACAGTTCCCAATTTTACCTTGTCGCTTCCTCCTGTAGGTCCCACATAACCTGTTGTGGAGACAGCGATATCGGCATTCAGCAGCTCACATACACCTTTTGTCATTCTTTCTGCAACTTGTTCACTGACAACATCGTATTGCTCAATAATCTCTTGCGGTACATGAAGGATTTCCGTCTTGATTATATTCTGATATGCCACAACGCCCCCTTGAACCACTTCTGAGGCACCTGGAACAGCAGTCAGAGCGGCGGAAATCCTACCACCAGTACAACTCTCCGCCGTTGCAATTGTAAGGTGCATATCCTTCAATTGGCGGATGATGTCAGTGTAATCGGTCATAATCAATGATTTCATTTATCCATTCTAGCATAAGCCGGTAGGTCGATGGAGCAAAAATCCTTATCCTGATATTTAAAATATCCTGTTATGGCTATCATGGCCGCATTGTCTGTGGTGAAGGAGAATTTTGGAATGAACACATCCCATTTATATCTTTTTGCATAATCCAGAAAAGCATTTCTTAATCCTGTGTTGGCAGATACACCTCCAGCCACTGCCACTTGTCTTATTCTGGTATCCTTGGCTGCTTTCAGTAATTTTTTCATCAGGATATCCACCACCGTTTTTTCCAAAGAAGCAGCCAGATCCTCTTTATGATGTTCCACAAATTCAGGATCTTCCTTAATCCAATCATTCAGTGAATATAGGAACGAAGTCTTCAAGCCAGAGAAACTATAGTCATATCCCTTAATGTTTGGTTTTGAGAAAGAAAAGGAAACTGAATTTCCTTTACGCGCCAGTTTGTCAATGATCGGTCCACCTGGATAACCTAGCCCCATCACTTTTGAACATTTATCTATTGCCTCTCCAGCAGCATCATCAATAGTCTGTCCTAGAATCTGCATATCGTTGTATGCATTGACTTTAATAATTTGCGAGTTACCGCCACTGACAAGCAGGCATAGAAAAGGAAAATCCGGTTGTTTGTTATCAGCTCCTTCCTCTTTGATGAAATGAGCCAGAACATGTCCCTGAAGGTGATTGACATCAATAAGAGGTATTCCAAGCGAAATAGCCAATCCTTTCGCAAAAGAGACTCCCACAAGGAGACTTCCGAGCAGTCCTGGTCCACGTGTAAAAGCAATAGCCGCGAGTTGTCCGCTCTCTATTCCGGCCCTCTTCAAAGCCTGATCCACCACTGGCAGGATATTCTGCTGATGTGCCCTTGAAGCCAGCTCCGGAACCACACCCCCATACGCCTCATGTACTGTCTGGCTCGCTGTGACATTAGACATGAGGAAACCATTTTTCAAAACGGCCGCAGACGTATCGTCACAAGATGACTCTATGCCAAGTATGTATATATCTTTTTCTTGCATGAACAACTTAATAAGTAAGAATCTCCAACCCGTTATCAGTCATCAGAAAAGTATGTTCCCACTGTGCACTTGGGAGTTCGTCTTCAGACACTACGGTCCATCCGTCTTCCTCATCGACGAACACTCTCCAGTCGCCCATATTTATCATGGGTTCGATAGTAAATACCATACCTGGCACAAGTAGCATTCCATGGCCTTTCTTACCATAATGTTCCACATCCGGCTCCTCATGAAATGCATTACCCACGCCATGCCCGCAAAGGTCGCGCACGACAGAAAATCCGTTTTTATGAGCGTGTTTTGCAATTTCATATCCCAGGTCACCCACGAAACTATATGGTTTGGCCGCATTCATACCTATTTCAAGACATTCTTTAGCCACATCGACGAGTTTTTGTTTTTGCGGAGTGGTTTTGCCGATGACAAACATTCTGGATGCATCTGCAAAATATCCGTCCAGAATGGTTGTACAGTCAACATTGATGATATCACCTTCTTCGAGAATCTCATCTTCATTGGGAATCCCATGACACACAACTTCGTTGATGCTCGTACAGACGCTTTTTGGAAACCCCTCATAATTCAACGGTGCCGGTATGCCTCCATGTGCAATCGTATATTCATGAACGATGGTGTTAATTTCTTCAGTGGACATACCAGCACGTATATTTTTAGCAACTTCGTCAAGCACTGCGGTATTAAGCACGCCAGCTTTTCTAATTCCTTCAATCTGCTCAGGTGTTTTGATTAAATCCCTTGATGGCACCAGCTTTCCTTTATTTTGCCAGAACATGATTTTTTTGTCCATATCAGTCAGTGGTAATCCGGGAATTGTGTGCCAATTTCTTTTATTCCTCTTCTTCATAAAACATTATTCAAATAATCGTATGCGAAGTTACACCTTTTTTTCTAGATATTGGCCAGCAGAATGCATTTTTTTCTTAAAACCTTTGTTTATGTCGGTCGGATTTACTTATTTTGTAAGAATTTTTATCAAAAAACAAAGTCATATTAAAATGAAAAAGTCAATTTATATAATTTTAAGTCTGATAAGCTTTTCACTGTATAGTCTGTCATTCGTTTCCTGCTCTTGTAGTGGCAGCAAAACAGAAGAAAGCGATCAAGACGTTTGGGTCGCTCCTGAGAAAATCGACACGATAGCAAAACTGCCCGCTGTTGACATGCCAGATGATACAATAACGGTGAAAGATGCCCTTTACCACTTCTCTTATTTGTTGTCCTCAGCCGACTCACTTCCTGTAATAAGCAGTTATACAGGCCAACGATATTATGACAACAGTGTAGAACTCACCATTAAGAAAGAAGGTGAGACGATTGTGAAGAAACATTTCACAAAAAACAGTTTTAAGGAATGCGTCCCATCCAAAGAACTCAAGAAACTGTCTTTAGTGGGTTTTAACTATTATCAGGCAAAGCGTGATGATCATTCCAAATTCTATTTTGTCGCGATGATTGGCGACCCAGACGACAATGATGAAAATTTTTATTTCTGCGAGATACAGATTTCAGAGTCAGGAAACATTCATATCCAGAAAGCGAAAACAGAGGACTTCTTCACAATGCCACTCGACTATGAAGAGGAATAAAAAGTTTGTAGATTTTTTTTTGGAAACAAATTGGTTATAATTCAGAAATAATATCGTATATTTGCAATCCAAAACTATTTCAAATAGGTTTATAGATGTTAATCATTCACAAAATCAAGGATTTAAAGTCCCAACTTAAGTCCTACCGGAAGGAAGGCAAAACAATAGGCCTTGTTCCGACTATGGGTGCTCTTCATGCTGGTCATGCATCCCTTGTCGAGCGCAGTGTAAAAGAAAACGACGTAACCGTAGTCAGTATATTTGTAAACCCGACTCAGTTTAACGACAAAACCGATTTGGCAAAATACCCCCGCACGTTAGAGGCTGACTGCAAATTGCTTGAGAAGAAAGGTGCAACGATTGCCTTTGCTCCAGACGTGGATGAAATGTATCCGGAAGCAGATACCCGCGTGTTCAGTTATCCTCCTACAGACGAGGTGATGGAAGGAGGCTATCGCCCAGGTCATTTTAATGGTGTATGTCAGATTGTGAGCAAGTTGTTTATGATTGTTGAGCCCGACAGAGCATATTTCGGTGAGAAAGACTTCCAACAGATTGCTGTCATAAAAGCGATGGTTGCCGACCAGAAGTATCCTCTTGAGATATGTCCGTGTCCGATTGTACGTAAGAAAAGCGGTCTGGCTCTGAGTAGCCGTAATACATTATTAAGTCCGAGTGAGAAGCGAACTGCCATCAAGATTTCCAAGACACTATTCAATAGTTTGGAATATGCCAAGGAACACAGTCTCGTTGAAACTCGTCAGTGGGTTGTCGATACTATCAATGCTGTGAAAGGTCTTGAAGTACAATACTATGAGATTGTGGATGGTACGAGCTTGTTGTCACTGGGGTCTTGGGAAGATTCCGAAGATATCGTAGGTTGTATTACGGTATTCTGCGGTCAGATTCCAGTCAGACTGATAGATAACATACGCTATAAATAGTGGAAGAGAGAATTGAGGGTTGAGAGATTGGTAAAACAAATCAAATAACATAAATCTTCTTATAGCTATGCAGATAGAAGTACTGAAATCCAAGCTTCATTGCGTGAAAGTGACGGAGTCGAACCTCAATTACATAGGTAGTATTACCTTAGATGAGGATTTGATGGATGCTGCCAATTTAATCGCCGGTGAGAAAGTTGAGATTGTTGACAACAACAACGGTGAGCGTTTCGAGACATATATTATAAAAGGTGAACGAGGCAGTGGTTGTGTTTGTCTGAATGGAGCAGCAGCCAGAAAGGTTCAGGTAGGTGATGTGCTTATCATCATCTCCTATGCCATTATGGATTTTGAAGAAGCGAAGACATTCAAACCGACCGTGATTTTCCCAGACACCGAAACAAACAAAATAATTAAAGAGTGAGGAAGAATTTTATGACAAAAAGATTATTTTCAGTAGCATTTCTGATTGTTAGTGTCATATTTAGCGCAAAAGCGGGAGGGTTAAAAGTGGTTAACCATCCCGATTCTGTTTTTGTAATCACCTACACATCTGGCGCTCCGACTGAAGGAATTAAAATGGCATATAGTGCAGACAGACGCACGTGGATGCCGGTTGGTGAGAATTATTCATTCGTGAAAAGTGATTTCAGTTCATGGGGTAATTTCAAGAAAATGTACGACCCCTCAGTACTTTACGACAATGGCACTTGGTATGCAGTGTGGACTGTAGTGAATGATGTCAATCAATTTGCTACTACCCAGGCCCGTTCCTTCTCTGTATGGAAGCCTCAAGACTACCCGTTCTTACCTTCCGGCCAAAGCTTTCTTCATCCTCATTTAACAAAGAAGGGAAAAGTATTTCATTTACAATATGAATCGTCAGACGGCCGTCAGTATGAGATTGAGAGCCAGGATTTCAAGAAATGGAGTACGCCAGTACCTATTGAAAAGTCAGTTTATAATAAAACAGCCCGTTCGGAACAAGTAAAAGTTAATGGAAGAACTATAACCGGAGAGGTTCACAAAGTACCTTATTCAATAGTTGAAGAGCTGAAATACAAGGTTAGTGATGCAGCCCGGAGAAATGCTTTATACGGAGAACGTGCAGATGGAGACAGAGAACGCTTCCGTGGTGTCCAGTCCCTCAAAGCTACACTACAAATCGGTAGCGAAAGTAAGGAAATATCAGACAATCTGATTGGAATCTTTTTTGAGGACATCAATTATTCAGCCGACGGTGGTTTATATGCAGAATTAATCCAGAACCGTGACTTCGAGTACAACAAGCTCGACCGTGGCGAATGGAACGCAAAGAGTTTTTGGGAGCTGGAAGGCGAAAATGCCACGTTTGAAATTTCAGAAGAGACCCCTATTCACAAAAACAACAGCCATTATGCCATACTAACCAGTAACGGCAAGAAAGCAGCACTGGTGAATGAAGGCTTTGACGGGATTGTAGTGAGGAAAGGTGACAAATATGACCTCAGTTTGTTTGTAAAAAGCATGAACGGCAAGAGGCAGACAGTTGTCGTCAGCATAACGGAAGGCAACAAAGTTCTCGGCTCTTCCACTGTAAAAGTATCAGATAAAGACTGGAAACGATTTGAGAATGTGGTTGTGGCATCTGCTGATGCAGAAAAAGCCTCGTTAAAAATTGAGTTACAAGGAACTGGTAAAGTGGGACTGGACTTTATCAGCCTTTTCCCACAGAAAACCTTTAAGAACCGGAAAAACGGCCTTCGTTCCGACCTTGCTCAAGTGTTAGCCGATTTAAAGCCCAAGTTCGTACGTTTCCCCGGAGGTTGTGTGAGCCATGGTAATGGCCTGGAGAACATGTACCGCTGGGTAGAGACTGTCGGTCCGTTATGGGAACGTAAATATCAATCGAATATCTGGAATTACCATCAGTCCAAAGGCTTGGGCTTTTTTGAGTATTTCCAGTTCTGCGAAGACATCGGCGCCGAACCACTCCCCGTTCTTCCCGCAGGAGTCTGTTGCCAGAATTCTTCCCGTGATGGTCACGGTCAGCAAGGCGGACTACCGATGGAAGAAATGGAATCATATACACAGGAGCTGATGGATCTGATAGAATGGGCAAACGGTGATGCCAAAACCTCAAAATTTGCCAGGATGCGTGCAGACGCCGGCCATCCAGCTCCATTCAACCTGAAGATGCTTGGCGTAGGTAATGAGGACCTTATCAGTGATGTGTTTATTGAGCGTTTTAATTACATCAACAAACGCATCAAGGCAAAATATCCGGAAATAACGATAGTCGGAACTGTAGGTCCTTTCTTTGAGGGTTCTGATTATGAATATGGCTGGCAGTTGGCCAAGGATGAACATCTTGACATCGTTGATGAGCACTACTATGTGAACCCGGGATGGTATATTCATAATCAAGACTATTATGACAAATACGACCGTGAAGGAACGAAAGTGTATCTTGGCGAATGGGCATCACGTGGCAACCGTCTGGAGAACGCCTTATGCGAAGCCCTCCATATCACAAACCTTGAGCGTAACGGTGACGTTGTCGTGATGTCGAGCTATGCTCCATTACTGGCAAAGCAGAACCGCACTCAATGGAATCCCGACCTGATTTATTTTGACAACACAAGTGTTCGTCCTACAGTAAACTATTATGTTCAGAAATTATGCGGTAATAATACCGGCAACCGGTATGTTTATTCTGAGCTGTCACTGAAAGCTGTAACAGAAGGTCGGAATGGCAGGATACAGGAGGGAGAGAATCCTCAAGCCTCCTTACGGGTGAAAAGTTCAGTCGTGACAGATGCGAAGACAGGCGACATGATTATCAAATTAGTGAACATTACTCCATTCGACACCTCAATAGAGATACAGAATATCCCAGAAGGTTATCAGTCGAAGGCCACTGTAAGCATACTGTCCGGTTCTCCAAGCGACAGCGATCTTTCACCTAGAGATGCGATACTAGACTTGGACACATCATCCTCATATACTGCGCCAGCGTACTCCTTCTCAGTTATCAGATTGAAGAAATAGTTTGATAAATATAGTTAAACGTAATCTAAATACTCAACACATCCTGTTTTAAGAAGTAAAAATACCTATAAAAGAGTATTGCGATATCTTCAAAATATGAATAACTTTGCATCGTGAAAATTTTTTTAGAAGAATCTTTACTCAGAAATAGGATTTGTCGGGATGACAACGCCATAAATTTAGAATTACGTAACCATATTTGTTGTGAAAGCTGCAATATCCTTCAAGATATTGCAGCTTTTCGTGTTTAAATTTGTTGAAAAGAAAAAAAATGTCTAATTTTGTAGGTTAAAATAAAAAATATGGGCTTTTTCCACCTAAAAAAAACAGTTATCACATTGTATCCGATGGTATTACTCTTGTTGACGCCATTCGTTTTGTCGTGCGATAACGAAGATGACATCGACGATATCTTCATCGGCAAAACATGGTATGTGACAGGTGCCACGATTAATGGAACATCCATTACAGGTGATGACATTAAATCTCTTTACGTTTCGCCATCATCCTATATGATATATTTCTCCTCCGATAACACATTCAGCGGGATTTTGGCTGCAGGCAGTCATATTTCCGGCAGTTGGAATGCAGACGGGAAAAAACAAAAGATGTCGATGAGCTTCACAAGTTCAGAGAATGTAAATGTTACGACATTAAGCTCAAACATCTATAATGTATTAAAAGACGCAACCTCCTACTCCGGAGATGTCAACAACATACAAATAAAAGAAGACAGTAAGAATTTCGTGAGGTTCACAAGTAACCGCAATCATCCAGAATAGTTAGTATGGACAAACAGACACTTCTCGATTCCAGGTATTTACGGATGGCCCGCATATGGGCAGAGAACTCCTATTGCATACGTCGCCAAGTGGGATGCCTTGTAGTGAAGGATAAAATGATTATCAGTGATGGTTACAATGGTACTCCAAGCGGATTTGAGAACATCTGCGAAGACGATACCAATACCACTAAGCCATACGTTCTTCATGCAGAAGCGAATGCCATTACGAAACTTGCCCGTTCAGGAAACTCCAGCGATGGTTCCACATTGTATGTAACCGCCTCTCCATGTCTGGAATGCGCCAAACTGATTATCCAGTGCGGTATAAAGCGAGTGGTGTATTCTGAGAAATACCGCATTGAAGACGGCATAAATTTGTTGAAACGAGCCGGTATCGAAGTTGTATTTCAAGAACTCACCACAAAATAAAGAAACAAGGTAACATATAAGGTATTACTACCAAATCATATTCATTACATGAGCGTCAATATCACTGACAGCAAAGGCTACAACAACCCTCTGATTCCCATCATTATTGCCATTAGCATTATTTTGGGTATTGTCATAGGTATCTTCTTTGCAAGTAGATTTCACGGTAACCGTCTGAATGTCATCAACTCCACCTCCAGCAAGTTGACAGACTTGTTGTATATCGTTGATGACCAATATGTTGACACCGTCAACATCCATGAGATTGTTGAAGGCGCCATTCCTGGAATTCTGAAAGAGCTTGACCCCCACTCTTCTTATATCACCTCAAAAGACGCCAAGACCGCCAATGACGACCTGCTTGGTTCATTTTCCGGTATCGGTGTACAGTTTATGATTAAGAACGACACCGTCTATATCTCAAACATTATCAAGGGTGGTCCATCTGAAAAGGAAGGCGTATTGGCTGGTGACCGTATCATAGAAATTGACGGCAAGCCATATGTTGGTGACCCAGTAACCAATGAAGAAACCATACACCGTTTGAAAGGGCCAAAAGGAACACAAGTGAAACTGGGTATTCTGCGCAGAGGTGAGAAAAAAGAATTCACCATTACCCGTAGTGACATCCCCGTCAAAAGCGTTGAGGCTCATTACATGCTGACTGATGAACTTGGTTACATCTTCGTAAAGAATTTTGGTCAGACCACCCACGTAGAGTTTCTTTCTGCCCTTGACGATCTCCGTTCAGAAGGTTTGAAAGGTCTTGTAATCGACTTGCGCAACAACGGTGGTGGCTATATGCAGACAGCCATTCAGATGATCAATGAATTTTTACCTAAAAACAAATTGATTGTCTATACCAAAGGCCGCTGTTCTCCGAAACAGGAATATGTGAGCGACGGTTGGGGTTCTTTCCAAGGGATACCTCTAATTATATTAACAAATGAATACACCGCCAGTGCTTCAGAAATATTCTCCGGCGCCATTCAAGATAACGACCGTGGTATTATCGTTGGTCGCCGAACTTTCGGCAAAGGCCTGGTACAACAGCCGATAGATTTCAATGACGGTTCAGTGATTAACTTAACAATTGCCCGTTATTACACCCCAAGTGGACGTTGTATCCAGAAACCATACAAAAAGGGCCAGCCAGAGTTATATGAAACTGACCTTCTTAACCGTTACGACCATGGTGAGTTCTTCAATGAGGATTCCATCAAGCAGACTGGCGAGACATATAAAACATCTATAGGTCGTACAGTATATGGCGGAGGTGGCATCATGCCAGATTATTTTGTTGCAGAAGACACAACTGCTTACACAAGTTACTTCAAGGAATTAATCGCCAAAGGTATTATCTCTGAATTCTGCTTTGAATACACAGACAAGAACCGTAGTCAGTTGTCAAGATACAGCAGTTATAAATCACTGCTCAAATATCTTCAGAATCAGCATATGGTTGAACAGTGTGTTCGTTTCGCCGACAGCAAAGGCATCACCCGCCGAAACAACATGATTATCCAGAGTCGTCAGCTATTCGAACGGAGTATCTACGGCAACATCATTTACAACATGCTTGACATTCAGTCATACATGGAATACTTGAATAGTGATGACCGCACAATCGACAAAGCGATAGAACTCTTTAACGACCACAAAACTGTACCCACAATAAGCCCTTCAGATGGAAAAACCGCTTTCCATCATTCAATGAAGGCTCAGCCAAACAACTTCGACTTCCCATATAGAAAATATTGTCAGGTTTTCAGGATTTCTTAAAAGGTTTCTGAAAACCTTTTTTTGTTTTTTGTAAAGTCGAGTTTGCAAATGTGCATTTTTTTGATTAACTTTGCAAAATAAAGTTCAATTTGTAAAAAATTGGGCATATTACATTGAAATTTGCTTCATTTGAGATCAACTCTTCTCTGTTTAAGATAAGGTATGGAATCATTTTTCAGAACACATCGTTATTTAGTTTCACATTTGCAATCGACCTTCAGGCGCTATCTGATGGACGAAATAGATTGGAATGACCGAATGATCGGCATTAAAGGCGCCCGAGGAGTAGGTAAAACTACATTCTTATTGCAGATAGCAAAAGAACATTTCAACACCTCCGACAACTCTTGTCTGTACATTAACACCAACAATTTTTATGTTCAAAACATCGGAATAGCAAATTTTGCCCGTGAATTCTACCAGAATGGCGGTAAAACACTTCTGATAGACCAAGTATTCAAGCAGCCAGACTGGAGTAGTCAGCTTCGGGAATGCTACCTGAAATATCCGGGTCTGAAAATCATATTTACCGGTTCATCCGTGATGCGTCTGAAAGATGAGAATCCCGAATTGAATGGCATTGTGAAATCCTATAATCTTCGAGGTTTCTCATTTCGTGAGTTTCTGAATTTGAAAACCGGGCAGAATTTTCGTTCCTTCAGTTTGGAAGACATTATTTCCCATCATGAAGAGATATCGAGGTTCATTCTTCAGCAGGTGAATCCCCGTGATTATTTCACTGATTATCTGCACCATGGCTTTTACCCCTTCTTTCTGGAGCAGAAAAACTACTCTGAGAATTTGCTGAAAACCATGAACATGATGATAGAGGTTGACATCCTTCTCATCAAACAGATAGAGTTAAAATATCTGGCAAAAATCAAGCAGTTGTTCTATTTATTGACGATGAGTGGTAATTCAGCTCCCAACATCAGTCATCTGGCTCAGGAATTAGGCATGAGCCGCGCCACTGTGATGCATTATATAAAATACCTGATGGAATCTCGTCTTGTCAATATGATTTATGCCAAAGACGACAGTTTCCCGAAGAAGCCTGCCCGAGTGTTGCTTCACAATTCAAATCTCATGTACAGTTTTTACCCAAAATGTTTTGATGATCATGATGTTCAGGAGACATTTTTCTGTAACACTTTATGGAAAGACCATAAGATTACAAAGACGGGTAATATGGGTGCATTTATGATTGACGGCAAATATGAATTTAAGATTGTAGAACATGCCACCAAACTTAAAAGCAAGTCAAAAGCCTTGTTTGCCGTAAACCGTTGTGACACAGGTGAAGGCAACCAAATCCCATTATGGTTATTTGGTTTTCTATACTAAAATTACTATATTTGCAAAATAAACTTCATTTTAATTCTAAAGCTAATGAGTAAAGAAAAAAAATTCATGACATGCGATGGTAACCAAGCCGCTGCACATGTAGCATACATGTTCTCTGAAGTGGCTGCCATCTATCCTATCACTCCGTCATCTCCGATGGCAGAGCATGTTGACGAATGGGCTGTAGCTGGTCGCAAGAATCTGTTCGGCGACACAGTGCTGGTTCAGGAAATGCAGTCAGAAGCAGGGGCTGCTGGTGCAGTTCACGGTTCACTTCAGGCCGGTGCCTTGACTACAACCTTCACAGCCTCCCAGGGATTGCTGTTGATGATACCTAACATGTACAAGATTGCCGGTGAGCTTCTTCCATGTGTGTTCCATGTAAGTGCCCGTACGATAGCCAGCCATTCTCTCTGTATCTTCGGTGACCAGGGTGATGTGATGGCATGTCGTCAGACTGGTTTCGCCATGTTGGCAGAAGGCTCTGTACAGGAAGTGATGGATTTATCAGCAGTAGCACACTTGTCGGCCATCAAGAGCCGGGTTCCATTCCTGAACTTCTTCGATGGTTTCCGTACCTCTCACGAATATCAGAAGATAGAGGAAATCGATCAGGAGGATCTCCGTCCATTGTTAGACATGGAAGCCCTGAGTGAATTCCGTGCCCGTGCTCTTTCCCCAGAGCATCCTCAAGCTAAAGGTATGGCAGAGAATCCAGAGACCTTCTTCGCTCACCGTGAAAGCTGCAACCGTTATTATGATGCTGTTCCAGCCATCGTTGAGGAATACATGAAAGAAGTATCGAAGATTACCGGTCGCGAATACAAACTCTTCTCCTACTATGGTGCTGATGACGCAGAGCAAGTGATTATACTGATGGGGTCTGCCACAGAGGCAGCTCGCGAAGCCATTGACTACGCGAACGCCAACGGTTGCAAATACGGTATGGTCAGTGTTCACCTGTATCGTCCGTTCTCTGTAGAGCATCTGCTTGCTGCCGTTCCAAAGACAGCAAAACGCATAGCCGTGCTTGATCGTACCAAGGAACCTGGAGCAAGCGGTGAGCCATTGCTGCTTGACGTGAAAGACGCATATTATGGAAAGGAGAATGCCCCTCTGATTGTAGGCGGCCGTTATGGTCTCGGTTCATCCGACGTTACTCCTACCATGATTCTGAGTGTTTACGACAACCTGAAATTACCTCAGCCTAAAGACCGTTTCACCCTCGGTATTATAGACGACGTGACATTCACCTCCCTTCCGTTGGAAGAAGAGAAAGCCCTTGGTGGCGAAGGTATCTTCGAGGCTAAGTTCTTCGGTCTTGGTGCAGACGGTACAGTGGGCGCCAACAAAAACTCCGTAAAGATTATCGGTGACAACACAGACAAATATTGTCAGGCTTACTTCTCATACGATTCAAAGAAGTCTGGTGGTTTCACTTGTTCTCACTTACGTTTCGGTGACACTCCTATCCGTTCAACCTACCAGATTAAGACTCCGAACTTTGTGGCATGCCATGTTCAAGCCTATCTGCGCATGTACGATGTCACCCGTGGTTTGCGTCAGAACGGAACCTTCCTTCTGAACACCATCTGGGATGGAGAGGATCTGGCAAAGAATCTTCCGAACAATGTGAAACGTTACTTTGCCGAGAAGAACATCACTGTTTACTATATCAACGCAACCAAGATTGCTCAGGAAATCGGTCTTGGTAACCGCACAAACACCATTCTCCAGTCCGCATTCTTCCGCATCACAGAAGTGATTCCTGTTGACCTTGCAGTTGAGCAGATGAAGAAGTTCATTGTGAAATCTTACGGTAAGAAGGGTGAAGATGTGGTTAACATGAACTATGCCGCAGTGGACCGTGGTGGTGAATACAAGAAACTCGATGTTGACCCTGCATGGGCCAAACTTCCGGCAGATCCTGTCGAGGAAAACAACGACCCGGATTTCATCAACAATGTTGTCCGTCCGATTAACGCCCAGAACGGTGACCTTCTCCCAGTATCCTCATACAAAGGCTATGAAGACGGTGCATGGGAACAGGGAACAGCCGCCTACGAGAAACGTGGTGTTGCAGCCTTTGTTCCGACATGGATGCCTGAGAACTGTATCCAGTGTAACAAATGTGCATTTGTATGTCCTCATGCCGCTATCCGTCCGTTTGTCATGGATGAGAACGAGGCAGCCGGCCTGGATGCAACGAAGCTTGAGATGAAAGCTCCTCCAGCCCTGAAGGGTATGCAGTTCCGTATGCAGGTTAGCGTTATGGACTGTCTGGGATGCGGCAACTGTGTTGACGTATGTCCTGGCAACCCGAAGGCAGGTGGAAAGGCATTAAAGATGGTGCCGCTTGAAGGTGAACTTCCAGAAGCAAAGAACTGGGAATACTGCGTTGAGAAGGTGGCTTCGAAACAGGATTTGATTGATATCAAAGCTAACCCACGCGTATCACAGTTTGCCACCCCACTCTTTGAGTTCTCCGGAGCTTGTTCAGGATGTGGTGAGACACCTTACGTGAAGCTGATCAGCCAGTTGTTCGGTGACCGTCAGATGGTGGCTAATGCCACAGGTTGTACATCCATCTATTCCGGTTCTATTCCATCTACTCCATATACAAAGAATGCGAAGGGTCAGGGACCAGCCTGGTCGAACTCCCTGTTTGAGGACTTCTGTGAATATGGTCTTGGAATGGAGATTGCCAACAAGAAGATTCGCAACCGCATAGTGACGATGCTCAATGATGTAACGTCTCACGATGAGTGTCCTGCAGGCTACAAAGAAGCCGCAGCAGAATGGATTGCCGGCAAGGACAATGCCGATGCATCCAGAGCAGCAGCAGCCAAGCTGATTCCATTTATTGAGGAAGGCAAGAAAGCCGGATGTGAGACATGTAAGCAGTTGAGCGAGCTATCTCATTATCTTGTGAAACGCAGCCAGTGGATTATCGGTGGTGACGGTGCATCTTATGACATCGGTTACGGTGGTCTCGACCACGTATTGGCCTCAGGCGAAGACGTAAACATCTTTGTTCTTGATACTGAGGTATACTCCAACACCGGTGGTCAGTCATCCAAGGCCACTCCAATTGGCGCCATCGCTCAGTTTGCCGCAGGCGGCAAGCGCATTCAGAAAAAAGACCTTGGCCTGATGCAGTCAACATACGGCTACGTATATGTGGCTCAGATTGCCATGGGCGCAGACAACGCTCAGTGTCTGAAGGCATTACGAGAGGCCGAGTCATATCCTGGACCATCTATAGTCATTGCCTATGCTCCATGTATCAACCACGGCCTGAAAGCCAAGGGCGGTATGGGTAAGAGCCAGGCAGAGGAAGCCAAAGCCGTGGCATGCGGTTACTGGCATCTGTGGCGCTACGATCCGCGTCTGGAAGCAGAGGGCAAAAATCCGTTCCAGCTCGATTCGAAAGAGCCTAACTGGGATGATTTCCAGACATTCCTTGAGGGTGAGGTACGCTACCTGTCACTCAAGAAGGTAAAACCGACAGAAGCCCAAGAACTGTTTGATGCAGCCAAAGCAGCCGCTCAGCGTCGTTACAACACATATGTTCGCCTAAGCAAAATGGAATATTAATATTGACTAACTATAGTAGAGGAAAGTGTGTCAGCAGATGGCACACTTTCTTTTTATCAACAAAGATCATGAAAAGAAAATTCACATTATTCGCTCTTGTATTGCTGATTATAGTATCATGCAGTCCGGAGAAAAAGGAACATATCTCAGCCTTCGAACCCGAAGAGGATGAAGAGCATGTTGTAGAGCAAGAAAATTTTGATCATGAAAAAGAGAACCCGGAGTCTGGTATTTCTCCCGTATCATCCTCATCCATAGAGACCATCAATGAGGAAGTGAATGAAATCAATTCCCCTGACAAATTGATGGAACGCCAGCAGGATATAGAAAATGAAATAGCAGCCTTATCGATGAAGATAGAAAAGACATCAGATCCGGAAGAGAAAGCACATCTTCATTCACTCTTAAAGCAATTGCAGTCAAACTACAATGAGAAACAACGTGAATACCTGCTTCCAGCCAATGGTATCGAAGATAATATCAGGAATCTGAGTTCCCGGCTGGAAAAGTGTCAGACAAAAGATGAATTTATGCGCATTCTTGATCCCCGCATTTCTTATTTCAAGAATCTCACCAAAATACACACATTGGTTGAGGAACCGGCCAGGCGTCAGGAAGTCCGGGAAATGGCAGAGGCACTGAACGTGTTATTTCAAAAGAAGAAAGCTCAATTCAGAGTTGAGTATTAACACAATCTGACAATTATTCCTGTATCTTGAGAAACGCTTTAGGCAGATAATTGATAATATCAGAAGCAAGAAGTGACTCATAGCCTAATTCATTGACAGCCAAATCTCCGGCCAGGCCGTGAAGAAAGACACCCATCGTTGCCGCATATTCAGGCTGGTAGCCTCTTGCCAATAATCCGAGTATAACACCAGTCAGTACATCTCCACTTCCAGCAGTGGCCATTCCCGGGTTTCCGGTAGAATTCACATAAATTTTTCCATCCGGATTAACAATTTTGGAATGCGGACCTTTCATCACAATGAAAATCTTGTGTTCCTTACAGAAGGCCACTGTTTGGCTGAGCTCCTCTTTATCGTCTTTAAATTTCCTGTGTAAAAGTCTTGAGAGCTCAAGTTTATGAGGTGTCAGAATAGCACCTTGTGGAAGTTTCTGCAGTAATGAGGAATTATCAGCCATGATATTGATGGCGTCCGCATCAATTACCCAAGGTTCATAAAATGTTTTAAAAAGAGAATTCAAGAGTTGCTGCTGAGGATTATTTGTCCCAAGCCCCGGTCCAACAGCAAGAGCTGTAAATGGACTTGTGTTCTGCACGGGGTCATTTGGCTGACGGATATCAAGAATAGCCTCTGGGATACCCAGTTGAAGAATAATGCGGTTCTCCTCCTGTGTTCTTATTGTCAGTTTTCCCACTCCAGATCGCATACAAGCTCTGGCCGACAACAATGCAGCTCCAGCCATTCCCTTCTGTCCGGCAACCAACAGGGCGTGTCCCATACTTCCCTTATGAGAGTCAGCTGGGCGTTGAATGAAATTTCTCCTTACAAAATTGAAATCTATATCGTAAAACATGTTCAGCTATCATTGATATTTATGCAAAGTTAATAAAAAATAAAATTCATTTGGCTAGTAGTTGCAAAATTATTTGTAACTTTGCAATTCGTATAGGCTCGTAAGTGCCGAAACAGAAAATAAAATCAGAAACAATGATAAAAATTACATTTCCAGACAAGTCAGTACGCGAATACGAATCCGGCGTCACTGGTTATCAGATAGCAGAAAGCATTAGCCCTCGTCTTGCTCAAGACGTGGTTGCATGCGGAGTGAATGGTGAGACGACAGAGCTCAATCGTCCGATTACCGAAGACTCAGAAATTGTGCTTTACAAATTCGACGACGATGAAGGAAAGCATGCTTTCTGGCACACCTCAGCCCATCTTATGGCAGAGGCTCTTCAGGAACTTTATCCCGGCACACAGTTCGGTATCGGTCCCGCTATTGAAAACGGATTCTATTATGATATCATGCCACCAGAAGGTGTAAAGATTTCTGACGCAGATTTTCCAAAGATTGAGAAGAAAATGCAAGAACTGGTTCAGCGTAAGGAAATGCTTGTCAGGGAGAACATATCTAAATCAGACGCTTTAAAGTTCTTTGGAGACCGTGGTCAGACATACAAGAACGAGCTGATTTCCGAACTGGAAGACGGCCATATCACCACCTACACTCAGGGTGCCTTTACCGATCTTTGCCGTGGTCCTCACCTCGTAAGTACTTCAGCCATCAAGGCAGTAAAAGTACTGTCTGTCGCCGCCGCTTATTGGCGTGGTGATGAAAAACGTCCGATGATGACCCGTATGTATGGCATCTCTTTCCCAAAGAAGAAGATGCTCGACGAATATCTTGAGAAGCTAGAAGAAGCAAAAAAACGCGACCACCGAAAGATTGGCAAGGAAATGGACTTGTTCTTCTTTTCAGAGCGCGTAGGCAAAGGACTTCCTATGTGGTTGCCGAAAGGTACTTCCCTTCGTCTTCGTCTTCAGGATTTTCTCCGCAAGATTCAGAAGCAATATGGCTATCAGGAAGTAATCACCCCACATATTGGCGGTAAGAGTTTGTATGTTACATCTGGCCACTATGCCCACTACGGCAAAGACTCCTTCCAACCTATCCACACTCCCGAAGAGGATGAGGAATATATGTTGAAGCCCATGAACTGCCCTCATCACTGTGAGGTATTTGCTCTTCATCCACGTTCATATAAAGAACTGCCATTACGAATCGCCGAGTTTGGTACGGTATATCGTTATGAACAGAGCGGTGAGCTTCACGGTCTGACCCGTGTACGCTCATTCACACAGGATGACGCCCATATTTTCTGTCGTCCAGATCAGGTTAAAGGTGAATTTCTCCGTGTAATGGACATTATCAACACCATTTTCAAAGCACTTGATTTCAAAGAGTTTGAGGCACAGATTTCACTTCGTGACCCTAACAACAAAGAAAAATACATAGGAAGTGATGAGGTGTGGGAAGAGGCAGAGCGTGCCATCATCGAAGCATGTGAGGAAAAAGGTCTGAAAGCCAAGATGGAGACAGGCGAAGCCGCTTTCTATGGTCCGAAACTTGACTTCATGATTAAAGACGCCATTGGCCGTCGCTGGCAATTAGGAACCATCCAGGTGGACTATAACCTCCCAGAGCGTTTCAAACTTGAATACACGGGTTCTGACAATGAGAAACACCGTCCGGTGATGATTCACCGTGCTCCGTTTGGTTCTATGGAACGGTTTGTAGCGGTTCTTATTGAGCATACCGCCGGTCATTTCCCATTGTGGCTGACCCCAGACCAGGTGATTGTTCTTCCAATCTCTGAAAAATTCAATGAGTATGCAGAAAAGGTGAATGCTTATCTGAATGCCCATGATGTGCGCTCGACCGTGGATGACCGTAATGAGAAAATCGGCCGCAAGATCCGTGATAATGAGCTCCGTAGAATTCCATACATGCTCGTTGTTGGCGAAAAAGAGCAGTCCGAAGGTACTGTTTCTGTCAGAAAACGCGGTCAAGGCGACCAAGGAAGCATGAAATTTGAAGAATTTGCAAATAAAATCAACGAAGAAGTTCGTCAAATGACAGAAAATTTGTAACTTTGCATTTGGTTTTGTTGAAAAAGCTCCCAAAAAGCATGAACGACAGGCCAGAATAATGATCATTATCCATCTTTAAAACCTGAAAAAGCCCTAAAACAGTTAATGAAAATTGACAAAAGAAAGCAACCTCAGTATCGTGTGAATGAACAGATTCACGTTCGTGAGGTGAGAATTGTTGGAGAAGGAGTTGAATCTGTAGTCGTAGGGACCCGTGACGCACTCCGCATGGCAGAGGAGAAAGGTGTTGATTTGGTTGAGATATCACCGAATGCCAATCCTCCTGTATGCCGTTTGATTGAATACTCCAAGTTTCTGTATCAACAGAAAAAGAAAGCAAAAGAGATGAAGGCCAGACAGGTGAAGGTGGAATTAAAGGAGATTCGATTTGGTCCACAGACTGGTGTAGCCGACTACAACTTCAAGTTGAAACATGCCATTGAATTCCTGAAGGACGGCAACAAGGTGAAAGCCTATGTGTTCTTTAAAGGTCGTTCAATCATATTCAAGGAGCAAGGCGAGGTGTTGCTGCTTCGTTTTGCCAACGACCTGGAGGAAATCGCAAAGGTTGAGAACATGCCGGTGCTTGAAGGAAAGCGTATGAGCATCATGCTCTCCCCTAAAAAGCCGGGTCAGCCAAAGAAGAGTCAGCAGAAAGCGGATGCTGAGAAGCGTCAGCAAGCAGAGAAGGAAGCGCAGAAGTCAGCAGCTGATCAGTCAGAGCCAGAAACAGATGTTCCTTCATCAGAATCCGAATCATCAGAAGCTTAAAAATACAAACAGGTTATGTGCGTAACGTCCTGGTATATACGTTGCCACAGTCATTAATCACTTAAACAATTTAAAAAAATGCCAAAAGTTAAAACAAGTTCAGCTGCCAAAAAGCGTTTCAAGCTTACCGGCACGGGAAAGATCAAGCGTCAGCACGCCTATCACAGTCACATTCTGACAAAGAAGACTAAAAAACAGAAGAGAAATCTTGATCACAGCACAATTGTCGTGAAGGCAAACCGCAAGCAAGTGCTCGACCTGTTGGTTCTTCGTTAATCCAACATCTTTCCAATTAACAAAAAGTTTAACCGGATGTTCAGCATAAAGTTCACGATGTAAATGCCGTGGCGCTGACATTCAAAAAAAATTAAATTATGCCAAGATCAGTAAATCACGTAGCATCACGTGCAAGAAGAAAAAAGATTTTGAAGCGCGTCAAGGGTCAGTTTGGTGCCCGTAAGAACGTGTGGACAGTAGCCAAAAACGCGTATGAGAAAGGTTTGACATACGCATTTGCCGACCGTCGTCGTAAGAAACGCGAGTTTCGTGCATTGTGGATTCAGCGAATCAATGCAGCAGCACGCCTGGAAGGAATGTCATACAGCCAGTTGATGGGCGCCCTTCACAAGGCAGGTATTGAGATTAACCGCAAGACCCTCGCAAACCTTGCAATGAACAATCAGGAGGCATTCAAGGCAATCGTTGACAAAGTAAAATAAAAACTCGTCATCATAAAAAGACCGGAAGCAAAAATGTTTCCGGTCTTTTTTTTATGCTGGTATGATTAACGGTATTTTTTCAGGAATGACTGATACCTTGATGGGCAAAATCAGTTTTTGAGGTATAATTCTTCCGTCCAGGCTCACTTTGGCTTTTCCTATATCCATAAATTCGGCATCCCAAATCCGATAGGGATGCACATTTTTATAATTAAGGAACTTACCTTTTCCCAGCAACCAGAAACCTTCGAAAAGCTGCCACCATTCAGGCCGGGTGATGACAGACATATCCAACATGCCATTATAAGGAACAGCATTAGGAGTCTGTCCGTATCCCGTTGTGTTTCCGATACATACAGACATCACCTTCTCATGTAGCATTTCCGAATCAGTCTTAAACGTAAGATTAAAAGATTTGCGTTGGAATATCTGACTGATCATGGTGATGATATTTGAAATACGTTGTGATCCTGTCAGGATTTTAGTGCTGTTTGAGAGACCGATGAGTTTTGCTCCCAGTCCGATATTAATACAGTTTAGAAAATATCTTGACACTGTTTGTTCTTCTGTTTTGTATTCACAAACGCCAAGATCTATTTTTCGTGTTTTCCGGTTGATAATGCTGTCAATTGACTTTTTATAATTGTTTGGCAGAATTCCCCAGAATTTGGCAAAATCGTTGACACTACCAGAGGGAATGATGCCGAAAGCAAAATCCTTATGAAGGAAATCCGCAGTCATAATGCCATTTAAAGCATCGTTGAGGGAACCATCTCCACCAACGACAGCGACGGTTTTGTATGCATTGTTACAGAGCATTCTGGTGAGCCTTTCCACGGATTCATCTCCATCAGAATGCAATAAATCATATGCAATACCCTTTTCATCAAGATATTGCTGAATTTTCTTTAATCTTTTTTTTGCCTTCAGCCCTGTTTTCAGACTAAAGACAATACCTATTCTTTCCTGAGATGCAGCCAATTTCTACTTTTACTTTGTGTGTAATCAGATTGAAAGTTCGTCAAGAACTTTGATAAGGTTGAGATTCATAGGTTTATCCGAACGGATGGCATCAGTAAACGGCACATATATGATATTATCGTTCTTAATTCCAATCATCACATTGCGTTGTCCGTCGAGAATCGCATCGATGGCACCGGCTCCCATCCTAGAGGCGATGATACGGTCGCGAGCAGTAGGTGAACCACCTCTTTGCAGATGTCCGAGGATAGAGACTCTCACGTCGTATTGCGGATATTCCTTTTTGACTCTGTCAGCATAAAACATTGCTCCGCACTTAGGACTTTCACTGACGATGACGATACTTGAGTTTTTGCTTTTTCTAATTCCACGTCCGATAAAATGTTCAAGCTGGTCGGCATCAGTGCTGTCTTCCGGAATGATAGCCGCTTCGGCTCCACTTGCAATTGCACTGTTTTGTGCCAAGAATCCGGCATCGCGTCCCATCACCTCAACAAAGAAGATCCGCTCATGCGAATTTGCTGTATCGCGGATTTTATCCACACATTCCACAATGGTGTTCATGGTCGTATCGTATCCAATAGTCAGGTCGGTTCCGTACAAATCGTTATCAATAGTTCCTGGAAGACCAATACAAGGAACATCATACTCCTGAGCGAAAATTTTCGCACCAGTGAGTGATCCATTTCCTCCGATTACCACAAGGGCGTCGATGCCCTCTTTCTGCATATTCTCAAAGGCTTTCTTCCGGCCTTCAGGTGTTGTAAATTCCTTGGAGCGTGCGCTTTTAAGAATGGTACCACCTCTGGATATAATATTGCTGACGCTTTCCGTTGTGAATTCCTTGATTTCATTGTTAATAAGTCCATCATAACCTCTATAGATGCCTTTTACTCTGAATCCTTTACATATTGCAGTACGTGTGATTGCTCTGATTGCCGCATTCATTCCGGGTGAGTCACCTCCGGATGTCAGAATTCCAATACAATGAATTTTAGCCATAATATAATTTTTAATGTTTAACAAGAATTGTGTCAAAGGCTTGATGTATCCGTAAAGCCTTTTGAATGTTACTTTATCACTGATTGACCAGCCAGAAAACAGCCATTCCGACAATCCATGCCACAAACACTCTCCATACAATATGTCGGATATACCAGGAGAGACGAATGTTTTCGATGTCGATGACAGCATGACCGGCCAGAGTTCCCACATATAGCAGACAACCACCAATCGCACTGCAATAAGACAGCATCAGCCAATAGTTTCCATTCAGCATATAATCGGAGGCTGCTCCCGACTCATCGAGCTGGAAGAGGTTCATACCAGTCATCACAAATGGGACATTGTCAATTAAAGAAGACATAACACCCGTTAAAGCTCCATAAATATATACATTATGAACAGAATTATCCAGCCATTGCTTCACGAAATCAAGTGCACCACATTCGGTCAATGCCGCTACTCCTAATGTAACTCCCAAATAATAGAGAATAATCTGAATACTGATAAACTCCGTGTTTTTAAGATGATTTCTTCTCACAAAAAGCAGGTTGCCGTTTATCCGATAAGTGAAAAGAGATTCCAGAATCCAAATCAGTGCAAGCACACAAAGAGCTCCTATAAAAGGTGGAAATCCTGTTAAACTGTGGAATGTCGGGATGGACCATAGCCCCGTAATGCCTACAATAAGCATTAAGACTGTCTGCCAAGGAGCAAGCAACGAGTCATCTCCTCTAAAATCATTCAGAGAAGAGGCTGTCTCAACATTTCCGTATATTAATTTTGAGAGTAGCAGATTAAATACAACCAGTGTGGCAAACGCCGGAAGAAAAAGTCCAGCCGCAAAAGCAGAAGGAGAAACCACTCCCCTCACCCACAACATCAGTGACGTCATATCTCCGATAACAGTGAATGCCCCGCCCAAATTAGCTGCCACCAGAATGGCGCATGCATAAATTACTTTTTGGCGGTGGTTCACGATAATCTTACACATAATAGTCATCATCAGCACCACGGTTGTGAGATTGTCGACATTTGCTGAGACGAAGAAAGTAAGGAGAGAGAGAGCCCAGAGGAATTTTCTCCCATTTCTCATTTTCAGCCACTTATTGAGCGGGTCGAACACGCCATCATTGTTCATCACCTCCACAATTGTGTTTGTGGCGATGAGAAAAAGAATCACCTGACAAGCCTCTGCCACATATTTCATAATAATATGGTCGGCCACGAATTTATGGATAGGCATAGCGGAAACATATTCCGGATGCATCAAATGTAGAAATGCCGAACCTTCAAGCATATATACAATCCACGCAATGACACCTGTGAACATGGCCACAGCACCACGATTGATATGATTGATCTTATCAATACTCATGATAAGATACCCACCGATGAGAATCGCAACTATGATTAATGTGTAGAAGAGCATGTCTTATATGATTGAATGTGAATGCAAAGATAATGAAAAATGCAGTCAGAATGAAATGAAAGAAGAGCAAAAGTCTATTTTTTTTGAAATTTTTCCCAGTCACTTCGAATATAATTCACATAATTGTAGGTTTCACCGCCTCTGAAATAGCCATATTTAACGACCGGATCATTGTAATATCCCGGATTAGACATAAAAAGCACAAACTCATCAACATTATTCTTCCATATATTCTGGTCTTTACCTCGTTTTTGAGCCAGTCTTCTGGCATCATCCACATGGCCAGGTCCGGCATTGTAGGCAGCCAAAGCAAAGTTAATACGTTCGCCAGGATCGGGTACTGCCGCATAATGAGCCAACAGATTGGCAAACAGTTTCACAGCTGCTTTCACGCTTTGTTCCGGGTCGAAAGCATCAGTCACTCCATAATGTCGGGCTGTCGAAGGCATAAGTTGCATCAATCCCATAGCCCCCATTGGAGAGACAGCATAAGGATTAAATGACGATTCATTATAAGCCACAGCAGCAAGCAGTCTCCAATCCCATCCACAATAAGAAGCATATTTGATAAACAAATTATCATAATATGATATCAGTCCTTTGGGACCATAATGTGCATCATACGGATATGTCAGCTGACCTCCACTCAGATTGTCATTACCCGGATAATCATAGAAAGCTGGAATATCAGGAAAAAACTCATCGCTGACATACGCTGTATATTTACGTCTGTCGTTCACATTCCTGACCTTCGGCTGTGAAATTTCAAAGAAGCGGTTCTCATTATCGTTCATCCATGCAATCAGGCGCTTTTCGAGTAAAGGTGACGTGTTTCTAACAGCCCATGCCACATTTCCTTCAGTTTTTATTGTTTTATCATGTTCCACAACTGCCAGAGAGTCAAGAAAATGTTTTAACAGTCCCACTCCACAGTAGCAAATATCGTTGTCGAGAGAGTCTATTATTAAATCATAGGCGATGAGATCGCCTTCACCGTTTTCCAGTTTTTCCTTTAATTCCTTCTCACTCTTACAAACTTTCACTCTTACAGAAGCCCCGATACTCTTTGCAAAATCCTGTGCGATTTTAAACTGATTGCCAAATTCCTCATCACGGAATTCGAAATAAGTGTCAGGTCCATAGAGCGTAAGAATTATCAGCTCGCCATTATTCTGTATGTCGGGCAAATCATAATTGTCTGTTGTGTCCTCTTCTCCAAAAACTCCGCTGACAGCCGGTTTGTTTTTATCGGCACATGCAGTCAATAGTAATAAGAAGACAATAATGATACCCGCTATGTAATTGCTGAAAAAAGACATTCAAAATAAAACTTTGATAAATCATTGCAAAATTAATTGTTTTTAGCGAAATATTTTACTAATTTTGCATAAAAGAATTTAAAAACATCTAATCAAACTACAATGAAAGAAACAATCCTTGTTACAGGTGGAACCGGTTTCATCGGTTCCCACACCACCGTTGAACTTCAAGAGGCCGGCTATCAGGTAGTGATTGTCGATAACTTATCGAATTCAAGCGCTTCCGTGATTGACGGAATAGAGAAAATAACAGGCATCCGTCCTGCTTTCGAACAAGTAGATTGCTGCGACTTTGCCGCTCTTGAGGGTGTATTCCTGAAATATGAAGGAATCAAAGGCATCATTCACTTTGCTGCCAGCAAAGCAGTAGGTGAATCCGTGGAGAAACCTCTTCTTTATTATCGTAACAATATCAACTCGTTGATTAATCTTCTTGAGTTGATGCCTAAATATGATGTAAAGGGCATTATATTCTCCTCTTCTTGTACCGTATATGGTCAGCCGACCGAGGACAATCTTCCGGTGACAGAGAAGGCTCCTATTCAGAAAGCTCTCTCTCCTTATGGTAACACCAAACAGATTAACGAGGAAATCATCCAGGACTATATCCACAGTGGTGCGGCCATCAAGTCGATTATCCTCCGTTATTTCAATCCGATTGGCGCCCATCCATCCGCATTCATAGGAGAACTGCCAAACGGCGTTCCGATGAACCTGATACCATTTGTTACCCAGACAGCCATCGGCATCCGTAAGCAACTGAAGATTTTCGGTAACGACTATGGTACCCCTGATGGCACCTGCATCCGTGACTATATTTATGTTGTTGACCTTGCAAAAGCTCATGTGAAGGCAATGGCCCGTATATTTGAGAATCCAGACACCGACCCTGTTGAGGTATTTAATATCGGAACCGGTCGTGGTCTTAGCACCCTTGAGGTGGTGGAAGGCTTTGAGAAAGCCACCGGTGTGAAGCTGAACTGGGAATACGCACCACGTCGTGAGGGTGATATCGAGAAAGTTTGGGGCAATGTCGATAAAGCCAACAAAGTGCTGGGCTGGAAAGCTGAGGCAAACATTGAAGACGTTCTCGCTTCAGCCTGGAAATGGCAGAAGAAACTTCGTGAAGACGGTATTCAGTAAAACACACTCATACTACAAACAGAAATGGGACGTTAATGCGTCCCATTTTTGATATTCAGGCTGTCGGTGGTTGTATGTTTCTTCTTGGGATACCATAGGCTGGTATCAACTTTACTTTCGATCATGTCTTCAATACTGTCATTAAGCAGTGGGAAAAAATCATATCCTGTCATCCGTTCCACTTCACGTATAGAATTATAATAGAGGTCATTCTTTTTTTGTCCGTCGTTGTTTTTTACTACAAAACCGAATCCGTTAGGCTCATTTCTCAGGCAAATTACAACCTTGAAGAAAGCTTTTGGTACAGCCACTTTGTTCTCGCCAATTGTGTCGTATGGCTTTTTCAGTGGAAGCGGTCCACAAACAATAAAAATATCGCCAAAGCGTTTTGCCCACTTTCTGCAGTCCATTTCCATACTGTTCCATAGTCCGCTGTTGAGTTTTGCGTCCTGAGGGCAAATATTAGTCATCAGAAAAGTCTGGTAATTAGCTTCAGAATCCCATTTATTGTCGCCACTCGGACACATGTGTCCTCTCGACCATCCGCTTCCTTTATAATCGGACACGGTTGCCCGTGGTGTTTGGACACTGACGTCCTCCCTGAAACTGTTTTTCCACTTGTATTTCCCATCTGTATGATCGGCCGTGAGATGCCAAGCCACCCAGTTAGGCAGTCGCAATTCTTTGTTATACGAAAGGATATAAGATTTTCTGACAAGAATCTGTTCGGGATATTTAGTGATTGGAGCAGGCAACAACATTAACAAGGCCATGTCAATTGAGTCGAGTTCCTCCATTTCGATGTCATCAAGGCTTTCCTCAAGGAAAATGCTGTCCTCGAGAAAGTTTACCACATCAAATGTATCTGTCACCGATGTATCTCCGAGATTCTTCTGATTAATTATAGAATCGACAGGTATGACTCCAATTTGTTTGGAATGTTTGCAATTGCCACACAGACAAAGAAGGAGAATGATAGCGACAACGAACGCAAGTATGACAGCGAGATGAGCTTTCTTCATTTTTTAAATAAATTACCTGTATATCATCTTGTTAAATATTCTGAGCATTTCTTCCCCAAGAAGTATTATGGAAGAAGCAGAAACAATTATAATCCAGTCAACAATCTTTAATGGGGCGACATTAAACATATCATAGCCTAACTGTACAATGAATACTTGTCCTAAGAATATAATCAGCGCTATGGAAGTGAAACCTCGGCTAGACTTAAAATTAGCGAATGCAGTTTTCCCGGTCATGAAAGCCTTTGCGTTGAACATGTTCCAATATTGCAGCATCACAAACGAGGTGAAGAAAAGCGCCTGCTCATATCTGCTGAGGCCGTCGTACGCTCCATATTTCGTAAAGAAAAGGTCTTTGAACGACAAAACATCAGCATGTTCGAGTCTGAGCAGCATTATAAAGAGGACAACGGTCATTACTCCTCCGGTTATAAAGATATTCGCCAGCATCTTTTTGCTGACAATAGACTCATTCACTTTACGCGGTTTCTCACTCATCACCGAATTGTCGGGAGGGAGTGACGCCAAGGCGATAGCGGCAAAGGTATCCATAATGAGGTTGACCCATAACATCTGCGGCACCGTCAGAGGTGATTCTGTTCCCATGAACGCACCGACAAGTACAATGATACAAGCAATGAGATTGATTGTCATCTGATACATGATGAATCTCTGGATGTTCTTATAGAGTGATCTTCCCCACATGACCGCATCAGATATGGTGTGGAAAGAATTGTCGAGAATCGTCATATCGCTTGCTTCTTTTGCCACAGCAGTTCCGTCGCCCATAGAAAGTCCCACATCAGCCGCATTGAGCGCAGGCGCATCATTTGTACCGTCGCCTGTAACAGCAACCACCTCACCATTCTTTCTCAATAGTCTCACCAGCCTTTCCTTATCCTGTGGCCGGGCTCTGGATAAGATTTTAAGAGTAGAAATCCGATTTTTCAGTTCTTCATCCGATGCTTGCTCGAATTGCGTTCCAGTCATAATGACAGTCTCTTGTTCCACTTCGTCAAGAAGTCCCACCTCCTTTCCGATTTCCGCTGCTGTTTTCGCATTGTCACCAGTCACAATCTTCACATCAATTCCTGCTTTCAAACAATTACCTATGGCTTCAGGCACATCGGTTCTGACTGGGTCGGCTATTGCCACGATTCCAGCAAAAGAGAGATGTTTCCAGGACAGTTTTCCATCGACAAAATGCACATCAGACTCAGAGAGATGCTTATATGCCAAGGCAAGTGTACGCATTCCTTTTTTCTGATAAGACTCCAATAATTCTGTATATTCCTTACGTTTTCGAATGTCAAGATCAGATATACTCATCAAAATCTCTGGCGCTCCCTTCACAAGCAACAACTTACTGTTTTTATCATCTTCTGTAATGATGGAAGCCATATATTTATTCTCTGTTGAGAAAGGCAGGCGGTCAATGATTTCGGATTGTTCCCGGATTATCTGATAATTAATGCCCAAATCATAAAGGAGTTCGAGCAGTGCCCCTTCCGTAGGATTACCAACCACCTTATATTGCTTTTCATCTGAGAAGTCGATATTCGCTGTTGAATTCAGAGCGATGAGCTGTTGGATCAAGAGAGGAGGTAAATCCTCATGTTTAAAGTCCACCACCGACATACTGTTCTGAGTGAGTGTGCCTGTTTTATCGGTACAGATAACCGAAGTAGCTCCCATTGTCTCACAGGCATGCATTGTTCTTGGCAACGTATTTTCCCTCATGAGCTTTCTCATGCTGAAAGCCAAACTGAGTGAGACACTCATCGGCAAGCCCTCAGGTACTGCCACAACAATCAGTGTGACAGCAATCATGACAGTTTGCAAAAGATATTTTATAAAACGAAGTCCGTCATCAGACAAGGAAAATACGATATCGTTGTTATCGGCATAGACAATGATCCTTCCAATCAAGATGAGAACCGCGATAATAGCGCTTATCCAGGTAATCCACTTAGACAGTCGGTTAAGTTTAAAAGTAAGGGGGGTGGTTTTCCCTTCTCTCACTTGAGCAGCCACAAAGACCTTTCCAGCCTCAGTTGCATCACCCACTCTGATTACTTCCGCAGTACAAAATCCGTCGTTAATGACAGTTCCTTTCAGAATATGGTTGGAGGGATAGGTTGCCTCTTTGTTAAATCTTTCCGGGTTTGTCGTTTTTGTGGTTTGCAGTTCACCTGTAAGTGAGGATTCATTGACAATCAAGTTCAAGGAATCCAACAGAAGGCAGTCCGCCGGCACCTCTTCCCCTGTTTCAAGCAACACGACATCGCCAACAACGATATTCTTTCTTTCCACCTGAGTAACATTGTCGTTTCGTATAACCTTCACAAGTGTTTCATCATTTACTTCATTGAGACTCTGAAATACTTTCTCATTCTTCTTTTCAAGTACGTAAGAAACACCCGTGGCCAAAAACAGAGCGACAACAATGCCTAAAGAATCATAGAACGTCGAGAATGGTTCATTGTCGTATTCATATTCATAAAGGGAAATACCCATAGAAAGAATGAATGCGGAAATGAGAATCTTGAACAGAGGGTCGTTGAAGCCACCCAGATAACCGATTAGAATGATGACAATAGTGGCGACCGCCATGACAGACGGTATCAAAGGAACATTTTCCAGTTGAAGAGGTTGCCATCCGAATGCATATAAAATTGTGAAAACAAGGGCCAGTATCGTGAGAGCAGCCATAATCTGTGAGATGGGATGTCTGAATACAGTCATCAATCGTTCCCATCCACTTTCCTTCTGTGGTGGTGTTAGAATATTGCTACCAAATTTTCTTCTGCTCGCCACCACCTCCTCTTCAGTCAGTCCTTTATAGTGATTTGACATAGTTTCTAATGGATTTGTAATGCAAAGTTACATATTTTTCTACTAAAAGAGCAAATAAAAGTTTTAAAAGGGTATTACATTCTTAAATATAAAAATGAAGTAGGTTCGACTTACGGTTTTGATGATAATGTCAAAACATTAAATTCCGCCCATGCACCGAAACGGAAGGCCATGTTACCCCCTATCCCAAGAGATACGAAGAGGGTCTGGTTATTCTCATGGTATTCCCCACCCCATTCTCTATATACCAGCACAGAAGGATTAAATCCGAATATGCTGAACTGCATTCCATGTGTATGTCCGGAAAGGGTGAGAGGAATATCTGTTTGTCGCAGTACTTGTTCCCTCCAGTGAGTAGGGTCGTGGGAGAGGAGAATTTTAAAAGAATTCTCCGGGATATCTTTTTGTGCCTGCTCCATATTTGCCCTCTGCGGGAAAGGCGGTTTTCCATAGTTCTCCACACCTATGACATAAATCTTCTGCCCGTCTTTTTCAATGATCCGATTTTCATTAATCAGTATTTCCCACCCAAAAAGCTGTTCTGCGTTGATAACACCGAAAATATTGTCTTTCAGTTCTTTATCATTTTTGAAATCTCCATAGATACAGTAGTCATGGTTGCCAAGAACTGAAAAGACTCCATATTTGGCATTCAGTTTTGGGAGAATACCCAGAAATGGGGTTATTTCAGAAGCTTTATTGTTAACCAGGTCGCCCGTAAAGAAGATGACATCCGGATTCTCTTTGTTTACCGCCCTGACAAGTCTCCGGCAAAACCCCCTACGTTTTCCGAACGTACCTAAATGCAGGTCGGAAATCTGTATTATCTTGAAATTGTTGAACGCCTCCGGTAAATTATCAAACTTTAATGTTCTCCTGTCGATACGAAACCATTGCCATCCCAGTGTGATGCCATAAAGCATGGATAGAGCTGTGATACCCAGCAACACAAAACCGATGATATTAAAAATGTCGGAAAGTGGTGAGTATGCCATACCCAATGGCCATCCGAGAAAAGAGACGATAGCAAATATCAGTTTCGGGAAGCCTAATACTAGCACGATGTTATAGAGAGTCTTCAGCATTTTCCGAGAAGACCCTTTGCGAAGTGCAATGACAGCAATCAATGCAATAATCGTGGGGAGCCAATACAGAAGCAGATAGATTGGCTCATGAATATAATTGCGTGATATATAGATATCCGGCAGAATCAGCAGAAGAAGCAGAATAAAATATACCATGCGATTATATTAATATAATGAGGAATTTGGAATTAGGAATTAGGAATTGAGATTAAATTCCTTTTATTTTTTGACGACGATGGCGGAAACATATTTTTCGCCTCGTATATTCTCGTCAAGCTCATATGTGATGCCATCGAGAGTGATGTCAAATACATCATTCGGATTTTTCTTTCCTACAATTTTGTTGAAACGGTCGATTTTGAGTAAAGAATTGTATTTCATGAACTGGTGTACACCATCCTCCGTCTTTATGGTAGGGGTCGTTAGTCTCACCTGAGTGATTTTGTTATTGCGTTCGTCATAAGCCACCTCCATAATCTGGTCATTCTTGGCATACAAGAGTATTGCATTTCCATCACTCCCATACGATACAGTTTTCTTCTTATCGTACAGTCCTTCAACTTTATCGGGTAAGGTACTGATATCCGCTCCAACCTGCACCAAGTCCACTCCTTTGTCGTTGAGCACAAAATTGTTGTTAGGCGTCACTTTCTGTTTCTCGCCACGAGGCGAGAAATTCACATCATTGTCGGAGTTTAAATTCTCAGCTGTATTTGCCTGGTTAAAGGAATCTTCGAGCAATGAGTCTGCAGATTGTGCGGTGTCATTGCTTTCAATCAGCTCATCACCTTCCTGAACATTTTTCCCGTCTTTTTTTGTATCCACACAAGCCATCATAACCGTAGTGATGACGGCTGCTATAATAATAAAATATCTTTTCATAGGTAAATGAATTTCAATTATTCACACTAATACTATGCAAAAATATAAAATAAATGCATAAGTACAAAAAAGTTTCGATATGTTTTATGATTCTTTTATATAATCCTTGGTCAGCATATCGTAATAAAGCGCCTCAAGCTCTTCAAGCGAGAGCAGGGTGAGAGAATGCTCAATGATTTTGATGAGTTCCTCTCTTCTGATTTCCGGGTCAGTTGTGAAGTACATTATCAAAAATTAGGAATTAGGAATTGTAATTATAGCATGTTAGCGAGTGAAGATGGTAGTTTTAGCTGATTGAGAGGAACGACACATGAAATTTGCTTGTCGTCCTCTTTCTGAGACAGTTCCTTCTTCTTATATACGAATTTCATTCCAGAATAGGTCATATAAGGAGGATTCATCGGTAGTGTGAAAGCATGGTAATTGGAGTTACGGAGAAAATCCTCATAGTTCTGTTTGGACATATTCAGACTCTGACTGTTAACGGCATTCCTGACCACTCCCTTCACATTGCTGTTTTCCAGCATGGCCCAGGAAAGCTGAGTACCGTCAAATTTAAAGAACGTAGCTCCTTTCACTGTCGATTCACTTTTAAGTTCTGCAAAATTGGTGAAAAACTCAGTAATCTCAAATGACACCACATCTTTATTCTCATACACCTTACGACATTCAATGTCATAGCTGATACCAAGCGGTTTATCCTCAAACAAAAGGAAATGCTTGTCGATATAGAATCGTGCCATGTCGTTGAGATTGAAGACATCTCCCCCATAAATCTTATTATGGAAATCGATAAACTGCCCCAATCCTGATTTTTTTGTGAGTTCGGGAATGAATGCCGAATTCTCATCAACCGGTTCCTGCAAATGCTTGTTCATCCATTCTAGTATTCTACGGTTGGTTTCTGGATTTGCGTAACGGGGCAAATCGATTTTCAGTGAGAAATGGTTGTCTCCCACTTTTCTGACTGCATTGAGTTCGTTGTTTGAAATATTCAGAGAATCTATGTCTTCCAATCGGTTGACATGCATTCGTTGCCTACTGCCGAGGGAGTCGTCGACCGAGACAGCCACAGGAGAATTCGTATTCTGTGATTCACCTTCAGCTGATTCTTTACCTCCGCATGCAACTATCAGGGTTGTGAGTGTCAGAATTAGGAATTTTATCTTCATAGGTTTTGTTTCTACAGGTTATTAGTTTCGAATATGTGTATTTTCTCTGTCTCTCCTGCAACCACAACGATATCATTCGGCATAAAGACCGTATCGGGTTTTGGATTCATAAACGTATCGCCGTTTCTTTCCACAGCCATTACGATGCATTCCCCCACTTCCCGTATTTTAGACTGGGAGATGGTGACTCCAACGAGTTTAGAATCTTCAAGAATTCTGAACCGCTCAAGAGTTACATGTGTTCTTGATTTTCGAATAGTGACGTCAATACTTTCGTCAATCAATTTTGCAAACTTGCTGATCTGCTCATCGCTACCCGCCACCACGATCAAGTCACCCGGATAAATTTTCACACCTCCTCCCGGTATATTAATGTTCATGCCATTTCGCACGATCCGTAGTACACTGACTCCCGTCAACTGTCTCACACCGATTTGCTGTAGAGATTGTCCACATAGTTTGGAGTTGATATCCATCCTGAAGTCAGAGATATGTATATCATACGATAGGAGTGAATTGGTAAACTCTCTGCTGACAGCACGCTTTGCCTCCTCGGATTTTTCCCTTGCATAAAAGTTGACGTTAAGCAGTTTTGAAATAGCATAGGCTCTTTTTCTGACCGTCCTTGAAACGATGATAAAATAGAGAGAGAGCAGGCTTAATGCCACCACAATACCCGAAGTGAGTGAAAAGATCTTGAAAACGGCATAAGATATCAGTATTGTGCTGATGATGATTTGCAGAAACACGATCCCCAGCAGCTTAGCCTTTTGAGTACTTCCTTCTGCCCACAACTCCTTAAACTTAGAAGAACGAATCTGGAACATTGCGATTGACCAGATAAAAGGTGAGGAAAACAGTAGAAGGCATAAAAGTGCCGCCAATTGAATAATAATTTCGGGTATTCCTTCAAAACTATTCATCCACGGCATCACATAGATGAAGAACATGGTATAGATGAATGCCACCACAATTCCAAATATAAAAGAATGTGATATGGATTTTTTCAGAAGGGCAGTAAAATCCGACTGTTTGGTCACTGTATTCCTGTTGTTGGAATATTTATCAAGGAGAATTTTTGCAGACTCCGACAAATGTCTGTCTAGCCATTCATAAGTAGGAGTTGCCAGTTTCATGATGTAAGGCGTGAGGAAGGTGGTGACCACACTGACCGCCACAACGATAGGATAGAGTTTCTCGTCAGTAACTCCGAGAGTCATACCGAGTGTGGCGATGATAAATGCAAACTCTCCGATTTGCACGAGTGAGAATCCTGCTTGAACCGACACCTTAAGAGATTGACCTGAAAGGAGTGTTCCTGATGTGGCAAAAAGAATCTGTCCGAGAATCACCACTATTGTAATCACCAGAATCGGCATCCAATAATGTGCCAGTTGTGCGGGATTAATCATCATTCCGACGGACACAAAGAATATTGAGCCGAACACGTTCTTGATAGGTTGGATCAATCCTTCGATACGCTCCGCCTCAATGGTTTCAGCCAATAGAGAGCCCATCACGAACGCACCAAGTGCGGAACTGAATCCCGACTCCACAGAGAGCAACACCATGCCAAGACACAACCCTACAGAAAGAATTGTCAACAACTCATCAGAAAGGTATCGTCTGAAAGCTCTCAGGAAGGTAGGGATGATGACGATTCCCATAAAAAACCAGATGATAATATATCCAATGAGTTTACCTGTCTCCATGGCTAATTCCTGTCCTTGGAAACTTCTTGAATTAGCAATGGAAGTGAGCAGAACCATCAGTATGACCGCAAACAGATCTTCCACAACCAGAATGCTGAAACACACTTTAGCAAATCGCTGGCTTCGGAGTCCCATGTCGTCGAGTGCCTTGAACACAATGGTTGTGGAAGACATGCAGAGCATCCCTCCCAGGAAAATGGCATTCATCTCGTTCCATCCTAACAGACGTCCGGTCATAAAGCCTACAAACATCATGCCGATGACAATCACTCCCGCAGCAATCAAAGCGGTGCTGCCCATTTGGATGAGTTTTTTGAAGGAAAACTCCAATCCCATGGCAAAGAGCAGAAAGAGCACACCAATTTCCCCCCATGTCTCTACTGACTCCACATTTGTGATCCAAGAGTCACCAATGACATACGGTCCTATGATGATGCCCGCGACGATATATCCGAGCACTACAGGCTGTTTAAGAAGTTTGAAAATCAGGCTCGTGACAGCCGCGGTGAGCATGATTACACAGAGGTCGGTAAGCAAGGATTAGTGTAGAGTTTAGTGTTTAGAGTTTAGAGAAGTTATATAGTTGAGAGATAAATTTGATGATTAAAATGGTTGTTTACAGGTCCTCTGGTTTGACCTCCTGGTCGAGGTTACCATTCCATAGGAAATGTTGTGTGTCACGAGCGAGAACACCAGAGAGGAGGATTAACGAGATGAGATTCGGAACTGCCATAAAGGCATTCATGATTTCCGCAATATCCCAAACGAGTCCGAGTCCCACAATACTTCCTATGAAGACGAATACGACCCATGCAATCCGGTAATATTTGATACTATGTTTCCCGAAAAGGTATTCCATTGCTCTTTCACCGTAATAACTCCATCCGAGTATTGTGGAGAAAGCAAATGTGAGGATGCCGAATGAGAGAAGTGGCATTCCCACATACGGTATTTTCTCAAACACCCTCTTCGTGAGTAATCCGGCTCCTTCCTCTATACCCGGATGTGCGATAATAGTAGAGACGATTACCAGTCCTGTGAGCGCACAGATGACTACTGTATCCCAGAATACTCCAGATGAGGAGACCAGAGCCTGTCGTACAGGATTCTGAGTCTTCGCAGCCGCTGCGACAATTGGTTCGGACCCCATACCTGACTCATTAGAGAAAAGTCCGCGTGCGATACCATAGCGAGCAGCCACCATAATAACCGTTCCGGCAGTTCCACCTCCCATAGCTTTGAACGAGAAAGCCTCACGTCCAATCAAACAGATAGCATCCCAAATATATGAGTAGTTCATTCCAAGAATCACAAGACATCCCAGGATATAGAGCAACGCCATGAAAGGGACGATAGCCGTACACATACGGGATATGCTCTTTACGCCTCCAATAATGACTACCCCCACCAGCAGTGCCATACAGGCACCCACAATCCATTTAACAGTCTGCACATGATTCGGGCTGAACATCTCAGAGATATTCTCGCTGATTGCGTTGGCCTGGACAGTATTTCCAATTCCGAAAGCTGCAATAGCAGTAAAGACGGCGAAGATCACACCCAGCCATTTCATGTTAAGCCCTCGTTCAAGTGTGTACATCGGTCCTCCAAGCATTCTGCCATCGGGGGTTTTTACTCTATATTTCACACCGAGAAGTGCTTCTCCATATTTTGTGGACATACCGAAAATTCCTGTGAGCCAACACCATAACACAGCACCCGGTCCACCTAACTGGATTGCTGTAGCGACACCTACAATATTACCTGTTCCTATAGTAGCCGCAAGGGCAGTGGCCAACGCGGCGAACGGACTGACATCTCCCTCATGCTTTGCCTGTTTATCCCTTTTAAGAGACAATCTGATAGCCGTAAAGATTTTTCGCTGAGGAAACTTCAATCTTAACGATAGAAACAGATGAGTGCCCAACAACATGATTATCATTGGCCATCCCCATATAAAGGAGCTGATATCTTTCAAAACACTTCCCAATTCTGACAAAAGTTCTTCCATTTAGAATATTATTTTACATAAAGGACAAATATATGCAAAATTACAAAATATTCAGCAAATACACAAGATTTTAAGGATGTCAGAAAAAATATAATGCGTTTCACGTAAAAATTCTTTGCGAATTTAAAATTAATTCGTAAATTTGCACCTCGAAAAAGAAAAGTCGGACCGGTAGCTCAGCTGGATAGAGCAACAGCCTTCTAAGCTGTGGGTCAAGGGTTCGAATCCCTTCCGGTTCACAACTTTTAAAATAAGCCACTGGTGTTCAGTGGCTTATTTTTTTATTCTGCTGTTCGGCACATTATAGGTACATTATTTAACACACGACAGGCGGACTATTTTATATATGCTACCGGACGTATGGTCCTTCCGTAATAACGTAAGCCATAGGTAAGAGACGGTTCGCTGTTGTCCCAGGCAGAAAGTAGTAATGCGTTGTAAGTGGAAGACTGGTATAGAGATCGCGTCCAGAAAGAGACATAGCTTCCCTCTCTTTCATGTCCTTCAGAACTGTAAACACCGGCAGCCGGTAGAAAAATGGCATTTCCGTTACTCCCTTTTACCTCATATCCGTTAATACCATTCAGTGTTGTCCATGTCCATGTACATTCATTGAGAAGTTCCTGTAATTGCTCGTCGGTAGGAATACGCCATTGACGACTACGTGTCATATAAGCAGCATCGTCTGCCAATTCAAGCTCTGTAAGGTTGTCCTGAATGCCATAGGATGAGTTGTTGCAATATTTGGTAAGGCTGTCGAAAGTATGCCCACTCCAAATATAGGAAATCCATGAGAAAGAACTGTTGCCCGATGTGTTGCCGGTGGTGTCTCCCCAGGCAAAAAAATTGCCATAGTCTTCTGGTGAGTCAGCTCCGAGATTCGTTGCAGCCCACAAAGTACCACTTGAAAGACCGAGGTTGACACATTCATGTCCGTCGATGATGATACCCTGAGCCGGGATGGTTTCAGAAGGAGTTTTTCCAAGAATGATATCCACCAACATCGTAACATCAGCAATAGTGATCTGACCGTCGTCATTCATATCCCCTTTCAAAACAGACTGAGCGTTCATCGAAGAATACAGAAAGAGAGTCAGAGTCAAAAATGAAAGTCTTTTCATGATTTTCAAAGATTTAGATTATTTGATGCGGCAAAGTTACAAAGAAAAAATGAAATGTAAAGAAAAAAGTGTAAAGTTTTGAAAATAATGGCTAACTTTGCAAAAATTTTTTCACATGCCTTATTTGGGAGAATTCATATCATTAACTGTAGCAGCTTTATGGACAGTGTCGGCCCTCGCCGCTGAAGTAGCGACGAAGCGCATGGGTGTGCTGATACTGAATGTATGGCGGATGACATTGGCTTTTGCCTTATCCGCAATCCTTCTGTGGGTTACCATTGGTGAGCCACTGCCGCTGATGGCAGGTGGCGAGGCCTGGTGCTGGCTGCTGCTGAGTGGTTTTGTAGGATATTTTTTAGGCGACTGGTGTTTATTTAACAGTTATATCATCATTGGTTCTCGTCTGGGTCAGCTTTTTATGACACTAGCCCCTGTGTTCACCGCCTTCTTTGCCTGGACAATGATAGGTCAGACAATGTCGTGGCATTCGTTATTTGCTATGGTCGTGACATTATCGGGCATTGGCATAGCAATCAGCGACAGCCGTGGCACAGAAGACGGACAACCGATCAAGATGAAAGGTGTTTTGTTAGGAATTGGAGCAGCATTAGGTCAGGGATTAGGACTTGTGTTAAGCAAAATTGGCTTGGATCATTATACCATGCATATCTCCCCCACCCAACTGGAGGCATTCGGAAATGTATTGCCCTTCGGCAGTAACTTAATCCGATGTATAGCGGGCGCTATCTGCTACACGATATGGTATCTTATCAGCCGTCAGACACATCATGATGCAGAAAGAAAACCACATCTCATCCAGTCCATGAAAGACCGTAAGGCCGTATTGGCATTGTGCATCACCTTGTTGTCGGGTCCGTTTCTTGGTGTTGGTCTATCTCTGACAGCCTTACAATATACAGGAGCCGGCATAGCCTCCACGTTGATGGCAATGACTCCGATATTAATATTGTTGCCGTCTCATTGGCTGTTTCATCAGCCGGTGACTTTACGCTCAGTTTTCGGTGCTGTGGTATCATGTGCGGGCGTGGCGATGTTCTTTATGAGTTAGTTCACCCCCTTCGGAGGATGACTATGCGTAAAGATGGAAGCGGGATTTCGGGATTTCGGGATTTCGACTCAATATTACACAAGACAGACAACAAAAAGCCACAGAATCTGTGGCTTTTTGTTGTTAGAGGAGGGGTTTGAAATTTGAAATTTATTTTCCAGCCATGATGTTAATGACAGCAACCACGTCGTTGATATCAACATTTCCATCCGGGTCGCCATTCACATTGGCATATTTCCACGTTGCGGTTCCAGCCATCTGATTAATGATAGCTACCACGTCGTTGATATTTACTTCAGAATCCTCGTTCACATCACCAACTATATGCTCCGGCTCTTCCGATCTCTTGCTGATAACAACCCATGTGTCTGCATACGGATTGCCTTCAGCATCTTGTATGGTGTAATTACCGAAAGAAGCGCCTTCAGGCTTTGTGATAGCAAGACCATCGTTGAGCACCATGCCTTTCAAATTACGTGCCGCATTCTCGCCACCTTTCATACTCACAACTGTGGTGTCTGTTTCCACATTCAATGTAGTGTGGTAACTAAGAATCTGACCAGTTCTTGTTTCTCTGACACCGCCATCCAATCCAGTCCTTTTGCCATCGAGTAGGAGATGCACACCACCATTCACCGTGAGATTATGGTCGGTTTGTCCATTCATAGAAATCGCCCATGTAGCACTCTTCAGATAGAGTGATCCATTGCCGCTGATTGTCAGTCCACCGGCATCCGAATGATTATAAATGCCAGTCCACTGCTCAGACACAAGCGAGTTACTGCCCACCACCTTGATGGTCATGTCTGGAATATAGTTGTACATACCGAATCCGCTATACTCATCTATCGTACCTCTCACATTATTGAGTGACAGCACATTGTTGCTGGCGTCATAAGAAGCAAGGCCGGTAGCGGCCGGGGTATAGGTTATAAACTCGTTTTTAGCAGGATCGTACATCTTCTTGGATTTACCGAAGATATCCTGTGCGTTCTGACCTGTTACAGGAATCTGTAGCAAATTCAGTTTGTACTGCGTTGGTGTGATAACCATTGTATCTACCAAAGCGGTTCCGATCATCACAGAACCGTCGGAAATGATTCCGGTCATTGGATAATATAATTGGCTTTCGTTAAGATTCAGTCCACCTCCGAAGCCAGTGACAGCACCCTTTGTGAAGAGTGTACCACCGTTGATATCCAGTGTGGAGGCAGTGTTACCGTTGATAGCGATCTCGCCAGTACCAACCACATTCATGATGGCATGATCTAATGTGAGCTTAGCAGAGCCAGACACACCAATCATGGTAGCTGTACTAGAGGCTGTCAATGTCAAGACTCCATCGCCAGTGATATTCGTGTTGTCTTCAAGCACAAACGACTGAACGTTAGAACTTTGACTAATTAAGACATCATTATCAAACTTAATAGTTAATCCGTCCAAATTTATATTATGAACAATATAGCCATCTGTTGAAATGTTATCATTCAAAGAGAGTGTCAATGTAGCAGGATCAAATGAAATCTTCCCATCACAAAGATTGTCTTTATTATCATTAGAAACTAAGGCACCTCTCACTCTCAGTCCAAAGTTGTTACTTGTGAGTATGTGAGCCTTCACGCCTTCTCCGGCAGCGAGAATCGCATCTCTCAACTGAATGGCCTTTTCTTTATCTTTAGTTTCATAAATACTTGCCGGTGCAGAATCAGCCAGATCTTTAGATTCTTTCAAACCAAGTTCCAGGACATCTCTGATAGCTTTGATAACAGCTATTTTAGAGTTTGCATTATCCGCAAGATACACATTATAAAAAATTTCAATTCCTTTAACATGAGCTTGACCGCCAGCTTCCACGATTTCATTAACTAAATTGTTTGCCACCTCCTCAGTCACGCCAGTAAGGACGACAGAAGGATAGTAATCTACCAGCGACTTTGCTTCTACAAGTGTAAGACTGCTATCATAATTCCTGATAATTTTAATGATAGCCAATTTGGCAGACCCAGGGTCATCAAGCACCACTTCATAAGCATCACCCACAATTGGAGCATCTGGTCCAGTATAGGTCACAACGCATCCAATAGCTTCCAGTTGTTCAGCTAAAGACTGTACAATAGCAGGGTCACCATCCTGAATCAGATAACACGGAATGGCATCCACCAAATCTTTTGCTTCTTTCAGACCGAGTCCTAGCACATCTTTTACGATCTTCACAACTGCCAATTTCTGGTCATCCGGATATGATTCCAAATAGAGGCTTGTGTATTCCTTTATATAAGAGAGCCACTCTCCATCACTGCTTTCCCTGTAGAATGAATCCCATCCCTTTGCTTTAGCTGCTTCCGCCTGCTCCTGTGTGAGATTAATTCCTGCGTCCTCAATGCTTGCATCGTATGCATAGAGTTCACCTCCCTCGACTTCAGGAAGGTTGGCAATGAAGTTATCCACCTCATCGCCCGTAACAGGGTTGTTATAGCAATAAACAGTTGTCAGCGAGCCATTATTAGAGAGGTCGATCTTGGTCAGATTATTACCGCTGCAATCGAGTGTTCTCAGATTACCAAACAATTCAATACCAGCCAAATTGGTAATACTCTTCTCAGGAATATTCAGTTCTGTAACCGCAGCCCGCTCTTCATCGTCGAGCATACCGTTCTTGTCTAAATCGAAAGGTTGGACACATTTCAGGAATGAACTGTTATTAAAATTGGATGTCCCAACGAACTTATCCACTTCCTGAAGACAGATAGCCAGGACACCCTCAACAGAATTTAGCTTATCGGTCAAATCCTGAGCATCAGTGACTTTATCGTAGTCAAATGTGATAAAAACATGTGGAGCGAGCGTGACAAATGCACGTGCCAAAACTGAGGGAAGTCCTAACTCTGTCGTCATAAAACTTATCAGGCTGGTTGTTGATTCCGGCACGGTTTTCAGATAGACACCCCATTTGCGGTTGAGGACTTTAGAATTATTGGTGATTGCCACAGTGGCACCAGCGGTAGCCAGTGATTTCCACACATTATAGGCAGTCTCATACGATTGGCCTTGGGCAACGGCTGTAGGCACAGCCTCCAATATCTGCAGAATAGCGCTTTTTGAAAAGTCCAAATCCAGAAGCGCATCTCTCACAGCGGAAGCGTCGGGACCGATACTCATCAGCTGAACACCATAGGTGTTGTCCAACTGAGCATTTACGCTGATGTTCAACGTAAGCAGTGCTATTATGAACAGTAAAATTTTCTTTTTCATAATGATTGGTTTTATTTGTAAAAAAGTTTGTAAAAATCGAAAAAAGAGAGTGTCAGAACCTGTCAAAAGTATATATAGAAACCATCAAAATTAAATGACTATATATTTATAATGTAAAAATACTAAAAAATTTTTAAACAAACAATTTATATCATAAAAAATAAAAAAAATCCGGAAAAGCCGGATTTTTACTGGATATTTATTCAGATTTCATCCACAGAAACTATGCCGTGCGTGACAGCATAGATGGTGAGTGCGGAAACAGATCGGAGATGGAGTTTCTCGCAAATATTCTTGCGGTGCGAGACAACCGTCGGCAGTGATATGCAGAGTTTATCAGCAATCTCTTTGTTGATAAATCCTTTCGCCACCAGAGCCAACACCTCCGCCTCTCTGTTGGAGATTTCGATTTGTGATGTCTGAGATGAGTGACCGGGCATGTCCGGATGCCCATGCTGTGGATGCCCCTGTCCGTGGAGTCGTAGAATGGCCTTCACCAAATCGCGCTGACTCTGGCTGGTGTTCACCACATGAAAATGCCGGAGGATTGAATCGCTCGGATGACGCACAGAGAGGACGATTGTCTGACGCGCATGCTCCATGAAGAAATCCACATCGTCGATGAGGATTTCCGGTGTGATGAAAAAATGGAAGAACGGTGTGACAGCGTGCTCATCTTTCAGTTGTTCGAGACTGTCGAAGATGGCGACATCAGCCATAGGGATGATTTCGTCGAGGATAGACTTCAGGCCAGCGGCCTCAAGTGTGTTCTGAGTGATGATAGCAAGACGAGGAATCATAAAAAGAGAGGTGAGAGAGGGGAGGGTTAGGTTCCTGGATGCAGAATTTGCATCCAGGAACAAAGTATTAATCGTCGATTTCTTGTGTATCCTCGAGGATATCTAGTTTTTTACCAGTGAGCTGTGCCATGATTTTGGCTTCGATTTCCTCTGCCAATTCAGGGTTGTCTTCCATGAGTTTTTTGGAAGCGTCGCGTCCCTGGGCCAGTTTCTGGTCACCATACGAGAACCATGAGCCCGATTTCTTGATGATGCCAAGCTGCACACCGAGGTCAATGATCTCACCACTTTTAGAGATGCCCGAGCCGAACATGATGTCGAACTCCGCCTTTCGGAAAGGAGGCGCCACCTTGTTTTTCACCACTTTCACCCGTACTTGGTTACCTTTTACCTCGTCACCATCTTTGATGCTAGTGACACGACGGATGTCAAGACGTACAGAAGCATAGAATTTCAGAGCATTACCTCCGGTTGTCGTCTCCGGGTTGCCGAACATCACACCGATTTTCTCACGGAGTTGGTTGATAAAAATGCAAGTGGTGTTAGTCTTGCTGATGTTCGAAGTGAGTTTACGGAGCGCCTGACTCATCAGACGCGCATGCAGTCCGACTTTATTCTCACCCATGTCGCCTTCTATCTCAGCCTTTGGTGTGAGCGCAGCCACTGAGTCCACCACGATGATATCTACGGCAGATGAGCGAATAAGCTGATCGGCGATTTCGAGTGCTTGCTCTCCATTATCCGGTTGAGAAATCCAGAGATTATTCATATCCACGCCCAGTTTTTGGGCATAGAACCGGTCGAATGCATGCTCCGCATCGATGAAGGCAGCAATTCCGCCTTGCTTCTGAGCCTCTGCAATGGCATGGATTGCCAGTGTGGTTTTACCAGAAGACTCAGGTCCGTAGATCTCGATGATACGTCCACGCGGATATCCTCCGACACCCAGTGCAGCATTAAGTCCGATAGAACCAGTAGGAATAACCTCTACCTGCTCGATATTCTCATCGGCCATTTTCATGATAGAGCCATGACCGAAACTCTTCTCAATTTTTTGCATTGCAGCCTGCAATGCTTTCTGCTTTTCGTTATTGATTTCTGACATAATATAAACAAATTTTTAATTATAACTTATGTTTCATGGTTTATAGTTCGAGGTCCCCGTCGAATATCTCATGCCACGGCAATCCCTGGGTGTTGAGCTGCTCCATGAACGGATCCGGGTCGAATTCCTCAACGTTCCATACGCCTGGTCGTTTCCATATTCCTTTGAGGAACATCATGGCGCCAATCATGGCCGGCACTCCAGTGGTATAGCTCACACCTTGCATTCCAGTCTCCTCGTAAGCAGCCTGATGTGAGCAGTTGTTGTAGATGTAACAGGTGCGTTCTTTCCCGTCTTTCAGGCCACGGATACGGCATCCGATGCTGGTCTCGCCCTCATAATTTTTACCGAGGTCCTGTGGATTCGGCAGTACGGCTTTGAGGAACTGAAGCGGTACGATTTTCACCCCATTATAGTCCACCTCGTCGATTCGGGCCATACCAATGTTCTGGATTACACGCAGGTGAGTGAGATACTCTTGTCCGAACGTCATCCAGAAACGCGCGCGCTTGATGGTAGGATAATTTTTGACGAGACTTTCCAGCTCCTCATGATGCAGCAGGTAGGACTCACGCGGTCCGATGTTCGGGTAGGTCAGCGGTTTGTGGATTTCGAGCGGTTCGGTCTCAATCCACTCCCCGTTTTCATAATACTGACCTTTCTGTGTGATTTCACGGATATTGATTTCCGGGTTAAAGTTAGTAGCAAATGCTTTGTGGTGGTTACCTGCGTTGCAGTCCACTATATCAAGATATTGAATCTCATCAAAATGATGCTTAGCCGCATAGGCTGTATAGATTCCCGACACACCAGGGTCGAATCCGCATCCAAGGATGGCGGTGAGTCCGGCATCCTCAAAGCGTTTCTTATAAGCCCACTGCCAGCTATACTCGAAATGCGCCACGTCACGCGGTTCGTAGTTGGCTGTATCGAGATAGTTCACACCCGCTTTAAGACAAGCTTCCATGATTGTAAGATCCTGGTATGGCAGTGCCAGATTCAAGACGATATCCGGCTTGAACTCATTAAAGAGGTCAACGAGTTCATCCACGTTGTCAGCATCCACATGAGCAGTCTTGATGGCCGGGTTACCGATGGCTTTCACCAGGTCGTCGCATTTTGACTTAGTTCTGCTTGCAATCATGATGTCGGTAAAGACATCCGGATTCTGGTTTACTTTATGAGCAGCCACTGACGCCACTCCACCAGCTCCGATAATCAATACTTTTCCCATAATACTACTATATAAAATTAGGAATTAGGAATGAGGAATGAGGAATTATTTAATTCCATATTTCGTAGTTCCTGAAAATATTTACTGATGCAAAATTATGCTTAAATGATGATTTGCCCAAAATAGAGGAATTTATTTTCACATTTTTTAAGTGTTTTGACAAACTACGTCACAGAATTCGGGGTAAAATCAAAATTTTAACATTTCAAAGATGTACATGAGTACAAAATGACGATTTACAGATTGACTATTTACATACAAATATACGGAAAAAAATGTAAAACCTGGAACTAAGTCTTGCAAAAAGGAGGAAAAATGTTAAATTAGAGTAAAAAATGTCAGAGATTTGCAGAAAGAGAATATTTTTTGTAATTTTGAAACCGGAATAATATTAACTTTAAAATATGGAAATTATGAGAAAGATTTTACTTGGATTCTTCATTTTATTGATGACAAGCGTATCAGCCAACGCTCAGACACGACAGAGAACAGTATCAGCCAACGCCACGAAGCTGGACGTGGCTGCTCTGACAGCACCCAATACGCAAACCACGATTAATCGCTATTTCCTTGCCGGCTACAACACATTGTGTATGCCGATGACGCTCAGTGGTGAGGAGTTGGCTGCCAGCGCCAAAGACCTGTGCGTGGAGAAATTGGTAGGAATAGGTCAGGAAGGTGACGACCTGATGCTTTATTTCATGGACTGCACCAGTGAGGGCATTGAGGCAGGTGTGCCATATCTTGTTTATTCTCCGACAAACCAGACAATGCGCGCCCGTACGGCCAAAGCAGAACGTGTAAGCTCGGACTTGCGCGATATCCGAATGAGCGATGATAACGGCAACGTTATACGCTATTGCAGCAGTTGGGAGAGTCTGGCAGAATTCGGCCGCTATGGTATTCCTGCTCAGCAGGATGTGACTCCTTTGGAGAGCGTGTTGATTCGCACAGCCGGCGACAAGCACTTCCTTCCGACCCGTTGCGGATTTGTATGGGAGTCGAAATCCGGCACAGCCAACAACCTGAAAATCCAGCACGTGAAGGACTGGAACGAGGCAACCGCCATCAAGGGTATCAGCAACGGAGCACTGGTGGATGTTTACGACACAAACGGTGTGCTTCTGAAACGCGGTGTATCTTCGAAAGACGCTCTGAACGGCATGCCACGCGGCGTATATGTGGTTGGTGGCTTGAAGGTAGCGAAGTAGCGTTGACAGTTGACGGTTGACAGTTGACGGTTGACAGTTGACAGTTGACGGTT
>FLNU01001218.1_pt1 | contig 63623 bp, 46 predicted proteins | sample 1140361 | NCBI WGS metagenome assembly FLNU01 (sample SAMEA3878206, study PRJEB12797) | bioreactor metagenome | biome: Moose rumen | place: Sweden | collected 2011-10 | reverse complement strand
GGCACAACGTCCAATTCTTGATAATAAGGATGAATTTCATTTTGGACAAGCACGGGCTTTATCGTGACTTGTGGCAGGAAATTTTCCAATTCCTTCACATAAAAATTTGAAAGCCCCAATGAATGAATTTTCCCTGCATTAACATATTTTTCCATAGCAAGATAAGCCTTTACGTCATTTGTGCCGGGATGGTGGAGCAACATCATATCAACATAGCCGATATTAAGTTTTTGAAATGCCTGTTCAATCGCCGCCTCAGGATTGCTAAATTGATTAGGATAAATTTTCGTGATAATAAAAATTTCTTCGCGCGGCACATTATATTCTGTCATTGCACGCCGCACGCCTTCGCCGACCGCCTCTTCATTGTGATACATATACGCCGTATCAATCAGCCGTCCGCCGTTTTTAATAAACGTCATAACAGAATTAACGCAAGTGTCATAATCCAACGCGTAAGTTCCAAGACCGATTATCGGCATTTCATAGCCGCTGTTCAGCAAAACTTTTTTTGTCGTCAAATTCAAAGTCACCGCCTGTGATTTATCAGGAATTTTTTCATTTTTATCAACAGCTCCGCATGCCGCGCAGGTTAAAAAAATTATCGTCGTCAAAGTTATTGCGAAAAATTTTTTCATACTAAATTAATCCCATATCAAAAAGTTTTTTAATGCCGACAAGTACCCCGCCTTCGTCATTGCTTACAGTTTCAAATTTCGCAACTTTTTTCAAATTCGGATGAGCATTAGACATCGCAAAACTGTATCCTACCGATTGCAACATTTCATAATCATTGAGATAATCTCCGAACGCCGCGCATTCCTCCGGCTTAATGTCAAGCATTTGTTGAACTTTGCGAACCGCCGAACCTTTATTTACGCCCGGCATCATTACATCAACCCATTCATCAGATGAAAGGATAACTTGAACTTCGCCGTTAAATCTTTTCAACTTCTGATAAATATTTTCGTCCGCATTGTGATTGTTGTCGAAAAACGCCAGCTTAATAACTACGTCGTCAATTTCCGCCCAAACTTTTATAACTTCATTGTGCGTATAATATTTAGCAAGTTGTGCGCGATATTCCGGCGTATCTTGAAAATCTTGAATATAGGCATTTTTCTTTCCGCAATATACGCGCAAAATATTTTTAATCTTAGCCGCCTCATACAACATTTCAAGCGCAATATCATTTTTCATCGGCTGACTAAACATTTCTTCGCCGTGACGCATTACCAAAGTCCCGTTGTCCGCCAAAAAAATAAATTCGTCCTTGTACTGCGTAAAAGTTTTAAGCAATGAAAAATATTGCCGACCGCTCGCCGGTGCAAAAATTACTCCGCGTTTCTTAAGCTCCGCAATCATTTCATCAAAACCCGCAGGCAATTTGTTTTCGCTCGTTAAAAGCGTCCCGTCCATATCCGAAAAAATAATTTTAATCACGTGAAACCCTCCAGACAAAATTTCTATCATTATAACATACAAAAAAATAGCCGCCAAATTTTTTCGACGACTAAAAATTTCAATTATAAGTGCCTATTAAATCCAACTATTAGCCTTTTAAAAAATTTTCTACAACTTCTGAAATTATTTCTGATGAAAACCCCTTCGACGCTAAATGTTGCCAAAGTTTAGTTTTAAATTTGTAAAGTTCCTTAGCGTCATCAAAAGTTTGCGGCGTAAATTTTTTTTCCAATAAATTTTTTGCCAAATTTATTTCGTGTTCGTAAATATCTTCCGGAATTAATTTTTCTACAAAATTTTTATCAAAGCCGCGTTGAATTAATTTTACGCAAATTTGTCTGACACTCAACTTTCCTTCAGAATATAAATTTTCAAATTGTCGCGTGCAAAATTCTTCGTCGTTCAAATAATTATATTTTTTTAATTTTTCTATCGCGTCATCAACTTCATTTTCATCAAATTTTTTCGCCAAAAGTTTTTTTCGTAAATTTTTTGAACTTTGCTCGCTCATCGCTAAAATATCTGTCGCTTTTTGTAACGCTGTTTTATTTTCTTTCACTTCTCCACCTCAAAAATATAAAAATTCCTAAAAAAATCGTAAATGCAACGACGCTTGTAACCTGCGCACTTTTCAAAATTCCAAAAAATAAATTATTATAATCTCCGCGCAGATATTCCAAAAAAAATCTCGCCGTCGCGTAAAGCATAACGTAAAGTGAAAAGCATTGCCCTTTGACGTAATTTGTGCAACGAAATATTAAAAGTATCGCCATTATCACAATATCAAGCTGACATTCCCAAACTTCAGCAGGAAAAAGCGGTTGATTTCCGTAAGTTCTAAACGCCAAAGTTGTTTCCGGATAAATTATTCCAAAATTTCCGCCGGTCGGTGATCCGAATGCGTCGCCGTTTAATAAATTTGCACAACGTCCGAGTGATTGTCCCAAAATTATTGCAGGCGCAAGTAAATCTGACAAATGAATTACGTCCAAATTTTTTGATTTTGCGTAAATTCCGCCTGAAATTACTCCTAAAATTATTCCACCTTGCACTGCCATTCCGCCTTGCCATACATTTAAAATTTCTGTTAAATGATTTTGATAATAATCCCAGTCGAAAAAAAATACGTCCCACAATCTCGCGCCCAAAAGTCCGAAAAATCCTCCGATTAATCCAATATCGACTAAAAATTTTTCGTAGCCGCGTCCGTCCATTTTTGCGAAAAAATATCCCGCGCCCGTCGCCAAAAATATTGAAATTGATAAAATTACTCCGTATGAGCGAATCGGAAAATCTCCTATGAAAAATAAATATTGATGCATTTTTATTACCTTCAAAAATTTTTTTTAAATTATATCACAAAAAAATTCGCTGACAAAATTTTCCTGCATAAAATTTTTTGCTAGCATTTATTTTTTTATCTTGAATTTTTGCTAGCTTTTATTATAATACTGATGAGGTGAAAAAAATTGACTGCCGGCAGACCGAAATTAAAAATCGAGCGAAAAAAACAGCTTAATGTAAGAATTTCTGAACAAGAATTTGAAGACTTAAAATTTTTAATGAAAAAATATAATTTGAATACAGTTGAAACCATTGTTAAAGCTATAACAAATTTAAAAAATAATCCGCCCATACTTACTCGCGCTCAATTACCTAACTACAAGCCAAAAAAAATTCCAAAACACTCCGAAGGCATTATCCCTTTGGATTAAAAAATTTAAAAAAAAATAAGCCCGAAGGCTTGAAAAAATTTTTTCTAAATTATTTTTTGGAATCAATCATTTTTTTTGCAATTTTTACAGCCGCAACTCCGTCTTTCGCGTAAGCATCCGCTCCTGCCGAATCTGCATATTCTTGCGTTAAAGCCGCTCCTCCTACCATAATTTTTGCATTTGAACCCGCCGCTTTCAATTCCGCTATAACTTTATCAATTTGTATCATCGTCGTCGTCATCAACGCGCAAAGTCCAACAATATCCGCATTATTTTCTATCGCCGCTCGTACAATTTTTTCCGATTCAACGTCTTTTCCCAAATCAATCAGCTTAAAGCCGCTGTTTTCAATCAACGCGCCGACAATATTTTTTCCCAAATCGTGAACATCGCCCTTTACCGTCGCAATTACAAAAGTTCCTGCATTTTTCGTTTTTTCGTTCGGAAAAAGTTTTTTCAGTTCATCGAACGCAATTTTCATCGTTTCTGCCGATAATAAAACTTGCGGCAAAAAAATTTTTCCCGCGCCAAAATCTTCTCCCAAATCATTCATCGCCGCCGTTAAACTTTTTTCTGTAATTTCATTCACATTATGCCCTTCATCAATCGCTTTTTTTATTTGCAAAGAAATTTCATCTTTTGCACCGTTCATCACGGAAATTTTTATCGCGTCGAGAATATTTTTGTTTTCAGTCGAAAAATTTTTATTTTGATTAAAATTTTCCGAATTAATTTGCGAAAAAATTAAACCGTTTTTATCGTGTCCAAGCAACGCGGCACTTGCTTTTAAAATATTTTGCATAGATTCGCTGTAAGGATTCATAATCGGCGCGTCAAGTCCGTTTGCAAGGCACATCGCAAAAAAAGTTGAATTTATCAGCGGACGATTAGGCAAACCAAATGAAATATTTGAAAGTCCCATTGTCGTCGGATAACCAAATTTTTCTCGATAAAGTTTCAAAGTTTTTAAAACTTCGTTGCAAGCGTTAAAATCTGCAGAAATTGTCATAACAAGCGCGTCGAGCAAAAAATCTCCGTCATTCAATCCAATTTTTTTTGCCGCATTAATAATTTTTTCAACAATTTCAATTTTTTCATCAGAATTTTTAGGAATACCGTTTTTAGTGACTGGCAAAATTAAAATTGCCGCGCCATATTTTTTTGCAAGAGGTAAAAATTTTTCTAATCTTTCTGGCTCAAAACTCACAGAATTAATCAAAGCGCGTCCGGGATAAATTCTTAAAGCATTTTCCAAAGATTTTTCGTCAGAAGTATCAATCGCAAGCGGCGCGTCAGTAATTTGCGAAATTTCTTGAACTGCTTTTTTCATCATTTCGGCTTGATTTATGCCGCCGACACCCATATTCACATCTAAAATTTTTGCGCCGGCTTTAACTTGATTAATTGCATCTTTTTTTACGCCGAGAAGAGAACCTTCGCGAATTTCTGCGGCTAATTTTTTTCTGCCTGTCGGATTAATTCTTTCGCCGATTAAAACCGTCGGCAAATTTTTATCAATCGTAACAGTTTTAGTGCGACTTGCGAGAATTAATTTTTTTGAAAAATTTTTAGGAATTTCTACAAAATTTTCTTTTTCGGACAAAATTTTAATATTTTCCGCCAATTCGTGAATATGTTCAGGAGTAGTACCGCAACAACCGCCTAAAAATTTTGCGCCGACTTCGATTAATTTTTTAGCAAAACTTCCAAAAATTTTTGGATTCATAGGAAATTTAGTAATTCCGTCTTCGATGTAAGGCATACCGGCATTAGGTTGAACGCTGACAGGAACGGAAGAATTTTCAGATAAAATTTTAACGATCGGAATTAATTGTTGAGGACCGAGCGAACAATTAACGCCGATAACATTTGCGCCCATTGCGTCAAGAATAATTGCGGCAGTTTTTGCGTCGGTACCGGTGACAGTTCGACCGTTTTCGCTGAAAGAAAGTTGACAAATTACTGGCAAATTGCAAGAATCGTGAGCGGCGAGCAAAGCGGCACGCATTTCTTGAATATCGATAAAAGTTTCAAAAATTATGTAATCTGTGCCTGCTTCCGCCAAAAATTTAGATTGTTCATAAAAAATTTTATAAGCGTCCTCAAAATCCAAATTTCCGAGCGGAAAAATAAATTTTCCTGTCGGACCGATTGAACCGGCAATTTTTACATTTTTTCCTGAAATTTCTTTCGCGAGCTTAACGGCGGCAAAATTTAATTCTTCGCAACGATTTTCAATTCCGTAATGAGAAAGTTTAATGGAAGATGCGCCGAAAGTATTGGTTTCGATAAAATTTGCGCCCGCGTCGATGTAAGCGCGATGAATTTTTTTTACAATTTCGGGTTTTTCGACGTTCATTAATTCGGGACACGCTCCGGCTTTAAGTCCGCCTTCCTGCAACATTGTACCCATTGCGCCATCAAAAATTTTTATCATAGTCATTTCTCCAAAATTTTTTATTTAAATCATAGCACAACGGATTAAACTTTACAAAAATTTTTTTGATTGAAACGTTTACCTTTTCGCGAAATAATGACTGAAAAAATAAAAAAATTCCGCCGTAAAATGCGACGAAAAAAATAATTTTCATAAAAAATTTATTCAGCGGCTAAAATTTCTTCAGAAGAATCAGAAGCGTTTACAATTTCGTTAAGTGCGTCAACAAGCGCATCAACGTCAATGCCGTGAGCCATCGCGCCCTGTTCAATATTTTCAAATTGCGCCGCCATACAATGAATACAACCCATTCCCGCATACATAAAAACGGGTATCGTGTCAGGATAATTCTGTACAACTTCGATAATACTCATATCTTTAGTAATGGTCAAAATAATTCACCTCTAAAAATTTTCAATTATACATAATATATAATTTTTATTTATTATACCACGAATAATTAGGCGTATGTCAACTAAACTTTACAAAATTTTATCAGGAAAGGAAAAAGTATCAATTGCCACTAATCAGCGAAAAAATTTTCGTGAAATCCTCAACCGTATCAGCGCGATTAAATTTATTTCTAAGTTCAGCTCCGCCCTGCAAGCCCTTTGTGTACCAAGCGGCGTGACTGCGCATTTCACGTATCGCAACGCTTTCACCTTTAAGCAAAATTAATTTGTCAAAGTGTCGACGCATAACGCTAACCTTTTCGGCTAAAGTCGGCGGAGGATTTTTTATTCCCGTCTTTAAATAATTTAAAAGCCTGCCGATAATAAAAGGGTTACCCTGCGCGGCGCGTCCGATCATTACGCCATCAGCTTTTGTCACTTCCAGAATTTTGTCAAGCGAATCAAAATCTTTCACGTCACCGTTTGCAATGACGGGAATTTTTACGGCGGCTTTAACTTTCGCAATTTCCTCCCAATTCGCCTTGCCGGAATAAAATTGTTGACGCGTCCGACCGTGTACCGCAATAAAATCAACGCCGCAACTTTCCAAAATCTTTGCAATCTCAACGGCATTTAAATTTTCCTCATCGAATCCCAAACGAATTTTCGCGCTTATGGGTAAAGTTGTAGCTTTACGAATCGCTGAAAAAATTTCTCCTACAAGTTTAGGATTTTTCATTAACGCCGAGCCTTCACCGTTTTTCACAATCTTAGGCGCGGGACATCCTAAATTAAAATCGATAACCGCCGCCGTCCCTAAATCTTCTACAAACTTTGCGGCTTCCGCGCATATTACAGGATTTGAGCCAAAAAGTTGAATCGCTATAGGACGTTCCTCTTCAAGTGTCTGTAACATTGCCAAAGTTTTATCGTTGCGAAAATGTATTCCGTTGCAACTTACCATTTCTGCGAACATCAGCGGTTTTTCGTCAGTAAGTTCGCGGACGATTAATCTAAATGCAGAATCTGTTACGCCCGCCATTGGGGCTAAAAATATCGGGCTTGAAAAAATTTCGTTTACTGTCACAATATCACCTTTAACTTTTTTGCAGGATTTTTTAATTAACGGCAGAATTAACATTAGACGTTATGTTTTGTCTTTAGTTTTAAAGGAGAAATTTTTATGCTTACAATCGAAAAGCTTAATGAATTTGGCGTCGACACGAAGGAAGGTTTGACGCGTTGCATGAATAATCAGAAGTTTTATTTCCGTATGATTTCAATGGGGCTTTCCAACGACAGCTTTGAAAAACTCGGCAAGGCACTTGAGGAAGGTAACCTTGATGAAGCTTTTGAGTCGGCTCACGCATTGAAGGGCGTTTTGGGGAATTTGGCGTTGACTCCGATTTACAATCCTCTTTCCGAAATGACGGAGATGCTCCGCGCAAAAAAAACCGCCGATTATACGGCGATGTATGAACCAATTATGGAAATGCGCAATAAACTTTTGCAGATGATTTAATTTTTTCTAAGCAATTTAGACGTTGACGCCGAAGTTTCTGCCAAGCGCGGCAAGTCCTCCGCTGAATCCCGAACCTATTGCGTTAAATTTCCATTCGCCTTTGTTGCGGTAAATTTCGCCGACAACTACGGCAGTTTCTACGGAAAAATCTTCGCCCAAATCGTAGCGAATAAGTTCCTTACCGGTCGCGTCGTCAACTACACGAATATACGCATTTTCAACTTGACCGAAAGTCTGTTTGCGCTCATCGGCTTCGTAAATTGTAACGGTGAAGTCAATCTTCTCAACATTCGCCGGAACATTTGCGAGGTCGATTTTAATTTGCTCTTGATCTCCTTCGTCGGAGTCACTGCCGCCCGTAAGTTCGTCGCCCATATGTTCGACGGAGCCGCTGACGTGTTTCAGATTGTTGTAGAAAACAAAATCATCGTCGGAATTGACTTTGCCGTTAGCACCAAGCAGAAATGCCGCCGCGTCAAGGTCGAAGTCGTAACCGCCGTCATAGCGTTTTTCTTTCCAGCCGAGACCTACCAAAATTTTTGTCAAGTTGGTACCCTTCGTCAAGTCAACCTTCTGACCTTTTCTTAAACTAATCGCCATTTATAAACATCTCCTTTTCAAGGTATTATCATCACGCGGAATTTTTAACCCGCGACTTTATCAATATTTTTTGAATAAACAATTCTTAATTCTTATTTCTAAATTCTTAATTCTTAATTAATCTTTCCTGCCTACGGTCCATTTCAAGCCCCAATCAAAAGCTTCATCCATTACCTGCGAATCCGTAAAAAATTGGACAACTTTTTCGACGCTGAAAGTTCCGCCGACATTTTCCAAAAGGGCTATCGCGCAGGTATGCAAAGGTGAGCCGTAATCGTCCATACGCACAATAAGTTCAGGACTGCCGGGACATTTTACGGTAACAACGCCTTTAGCCTCCCGCCAATTCGCCGCGCCTTCGTATATGAAAGTGTAAATCAAAATCCGCTGAATCTTGTTGACAAATTTACCATTTACGCGAATCGTCTCACCGGCGGCAACATTACCAATCCTGTCGTCTCCGTCAAGTTCAATGTACGGCGGATAATGCAAATTGCCAAAATGTTTCCCCAATGCCTGTATCGCGCCAATTTCGCCGTCTTTGAGTTCATACAAGCAACATAAATCTAAATCAATTCCTTTACTCCTGTTGCCGAAAATCTGATCGAAAAATCCCCTTGAAGACTGCGCGGGTTGATTCCAATTCAGATTTATCACAATCTCCCCAAGCGGTTCATTTCCCTTCTTGACAAGATTAACTTTTTGCCCCTTCTTAAGTTCAACTTTTTTAGGCGGCGTATTTGTCGGAGGGGTTTTATCGGATTGTGAAAGATTAATCGGCGGTGTAGATTTTTTAGACGGAGATTTTTCACGACGTGTATCAATGCGCGTTGAATCAGACTTAGGCTTAGGAGGTTCAACATTTTGCGGCGCGGACATTTCGTCGCTAACTTCAATGCCAAAATTTTTACAAAGTGCGGCAAGTCCTCCGCTAAATCCTGCGCCCGTCGCATTAAATTTCCACGCGCCCTTATAGCGGTAAATTTCGCCAAGTACAATCGCCGTTTCGACAGTGAAGTTATCCAAATTAAAAGTCGCAATATCGTAACCGTTGGACGCCTTCAACCTCAACATAGAATTTTTTACTTGACTGAAATTTTGCTTACGTTTAGCCGCGTCATAAATTGTAGCAGTTATTGAAATTTTTTCAATATGTCGCGGAATTTTTTTGAGGTCAATCTTAATAGTATCTTCGTCGTAAGTGACGCCGCCCGAATTATGCTTGGGGTTGCCGTAGAATACAAAATCTTCGTCGCTTGCCGCCTTACCGTTCATATTAAGCAGAAATGCCGACGTGTCAATATCCAATGCGCCGGAATTTCTTTCAAACTTCGCTATTATAAAATTTTCATTTAGCGCGATTTTTTGTCCCTTGCGAAGTTCCATAAATTTCACCTGCCTTTACCAGTTATCTCCACTATTAAGCAATTTTGAATTGTTGCCGCTTTTCAAAAGTTTTTGATTACGTTCCTCGTCAAGCTGATTCGCCAAAGACCAACCTGCTGATTCAAGCATTGCAACGCTGATTGACGGCGAAATAATTTGTCCGGCGAAGGGAACAATTTTAACGGCTTCTTTCACGAAAGTTTTAACGGCATTTTTCTTAACCGCCGCAACGATAGCATTAACCGCCATATTTCGCGCAACCGATTCAGGGATTGAGCCGCCCAATACGCTTGCCAATGCCATTGCCATTGTTGTCATAGTGATTGTATCAGCGGCAAGCCCTGTACCGGGCAAAGGTAACGCGTTACCAGCCGCCGCCAAGACCGCGTGAGAATGTATTATCGCGTGACACTTTTTCTTTTCGTCGTCCGTCAAGAAAATTCCCCCCTAAAATTTTTGTTTATCTCTGATTGCGCGTTCAATATCACGTTTAGCAGATTTTTCAGCGAGGGCGGCGCGTTTATCGTAATTATGTTTACCGCTTGCCAATGCCAATTCCAACTTCGCGCGACCTTTCTTGAAATAAATTTTCAAAGGAATAAGCGTAAATCCCTTTTCACGCGTCTTTGAAAAAAGTTTAAGAATTTCCTTTTTGTGCATAAGGAGACGGCGACGGCGTAAAGGATCGTGATTAAAAATATTTCCCTGTTCGTAGGGGCTGATGTGCATATGCTCTACAAAAAGTTCACCGTCTTTAACTTCGGCGTAACTGTCGCGCAGATTAGCCTTGCCCGCGCGTAAACTTTTAACTTCCGTCCCTTTAAGTTCAATTCCAGTCTCGTAAGTTTCGTGTATAAAATAATCATGCCTGGCCTTGCGATTTTCACAGGCAACTTTTATTGCGTCATTTTTAGCCATATTTCATTTCCTCGTTTTTAATTCGGGATTAAAGGGGCGCACAAGGACGTGCGCCCGTCCGCGCAAATCGCGTGATGCGATTTCAGCGGACTTTTTTTCTTTGCCGGCGTTTCTTTTTCAAAAAAGAAATGCCGATGACTTTTGCGCCAAAGAAAAAGTAAGTTCAATATTAAAAAAATTTTACCAAGTTGAATCTTAACAACCGCTTTAAAATGACGACTGAATAATCAGTGCCAAATTTTTATCCATTTCATCTTCCCAGTGAATATTGTACGCCCGCGCAGGTGTCTCAACGCCCCAGTTATTAATTTTCACGTCAATATATTCATTGCCGTCTTTCGACAGTCTTTTTGCTGGGCAATCCTTACAAGGCGCGTCGAGATTGTGAAAACGCTGGTAGCAAGTCTGCGCGGTTGATGCCGTGATAAGCGTCTGCCTAATCGTATTGTTAAAGAAAATCGGCTCGTAGGTATCCTTATTAATGACGTAAATAAATTCCTGCATATGATCCAAAATATTTTGCAGATGACGATTCATTTTTTCGGCAACGGTGTCGGCTTTACGGTCAAGCAAAATATTTCCCAATAACACAGAGAAAATACTAATCTTCGTCAAAATTTCCTTCTCTTCATTTTCAAAGGCACGCGGATGTGAACTTTCAAAACCGATTGAACCTAACAATTCGCCGCTATGTGAAAATTGACAATGCGCAAAAGACCCGAGCTTAAGCTTTTCAAAAACTTCATGATCATTGGGAAATTTTCTGAAAGTATCTTCGCAAATTGCCGTAACACCATAAGGCGAAGGGTGGTAACTCGATTCAACGATATTACAAACTCTGTCGATAAAGAAAGGGTATTTCGTAACAACTTCTTCATCTTTAAGGGAAACGCCGTTGGGGCTAACCCACTCATATGCAAAAGAATATCTATTGGAACTGCGATTGAAACGATTGACGCAGACGCGATCCAAATTGAATTGCTTACCAAACATTTCAAGACAAACTTGCACAGTCATTTCAGGATTTTGCGTCTCATAAAGCAGATTTAAAATAAATTCCAACATATTATCTTGAAAAGCCTTTTGACGAATATCTTCAGCATGTTGCGGGTCTCTTTCCGATTCGACGGCAAAGGATTTTCCGATTAAACTTGAACGGTAAATCGAATAGCGATTCTTGCCCATAGATTTTGATTCGTAAAGAGCTCTGTCGGCACGCTTAAAAAGTTCAGTGTAAGAAGTGCCATGCTCGGGATAAAGCGCAACACCTATGCTGATTGAGAAAGGCAAATTTACATTGTTGCTTTCATAGGTTCTGTCAAGATTTTGCAAAAGTTCAGTGCAACGTTTATCAAGTACGTCAAGGGAAGGCATTTCGCGGAACAGTACAACAAATTCATCGCCGCCGATTCTGCCTACAATATCTTTTTGGCGGAAAATCCCGCGAATTTCATGCCCCATATCGGCAAGCACTCCGTCACCAAAAAGATGTCCGAAGGCGTCATTAATCGCTTTAAATCCGTCAGCGTCGATAATCAACAGGGCAGGCGGAATATCTGTCGGCGTGAGTGACGCAAGATATTTTTCAATGTGATGTTGTGTCGCAACTTTGTTGTAAAAGCCCGTCAATACGTCGTGTTCAGCGGAATGTTGCAACTCCATTTGCCAAAGTTGCTTAACGTTAATGTTGCAGATACAACCGAAGGCGATAACAGGTCCGGTTTCATTGAAGTAAAGCACTAAACGAAATTCAGCCCAAAGATAGCCGTTGCCGCCATTTCCGCGCAGTCTCGCCTTTGTAATGAAAAGTTTGTGATCGTTTTTAGTGTCCTGCTGCCAAAACATTTGATCAAAGAAAGTTTCAAAAATTTCACGATCGTCGGGATGAATAATGTCCCCTCTGAAAAAGACACTCGACGCAGGAGTTGCAACCTGCGGCAAATCATAATCGGCATTTTCGACGGGTGCCATAAATTCCATTGTATCAGTCGGAATATCCCACTTAAAATAAATTATATTTTCAACGTCACTCAAAGCTCCGTAAATGTCTGTGCTGAATTCGGTCGGGATTTTAAAATTTGAGTCGCTCATAATATCGCGGCAACTAACAAATAATTTGCCGCTTACACCTCCTCGCGTTTGAATTACAGAATTATTTTACCAAATATTGGCAGGCATATTCAACCAATTTTTTTAAAAAACTTGTAGGATTGTAAAACATATGCTGAAAAAATTTTTACGGGAGAATGTCTGTACCAAAATATTCAAGCCGTCGCGTATAAATTTTTCACGCGAAAAATTTTTTAACGCTTATGTCGTAATTCATTTAGAAATATCTTAGTCGCGTCTAAAAAATCCTTGAAAAAGCTTTTTCGTTAATATATAATTAATTTTAATTTTTAGGAAAGAAGTCTGCCCCAATGGACAAACAACCAACCTCACTGATTCGCTCAAGAATTTTTGACGGAAAAAACAAACTTCTCATTGCAACGATTTTATTTCTATTATTCGCAGTTGCAATTTGTGTTATAGCTTACATAAATATTTTTGATGTACTTAAGCCGCCGCCTAAGGTCGAAGTTCAAGCGGAAAATAAATTCCAAAAAACTTTGTATGTCGTGACTGATAATGATTACGCGCCCTACTCTTACATTGATGAAAACGGCAATTACGCCGGTCTTGATGTCGAAATGATGAATGAAATTGCAAATCGCATACAAATGAATTTGGATTTAAAATTGGAGCATTGGTCGGACGCCAACCGCGATTTTGACGACGGGGAAGCCGATATTATTATGAATATGGAGTCGGACTTGATAATAAATAATCCTAATGTTATCGCCACTCTTCCCACAACTGAAAAGCAGTATGTCGTTTACGGTAACCGCGAAATTACCTCTGTTGCCGATTTATACGGGCGGCGCGTTGCGTCTCTTCACAGAATGTCCGGCTTAGGGCTTGATGATGAAATTGCTTACGTTAATTCTTATCAACAAATTTTTCAGGGACTTAAAACCGGCGAATACGAATTTGCAATTTGCCCCATACAGGTCGGTAATGAATTTCTTGAAAAATTTAATCTCGAAGATGTTTTCCCAAGCTACGCCGTTATGCACGTTTACGGTACTTTGGCAATGCACCCCGAAGATACAATGTTACGCGTCAAAGTTAATGCCGCCCTGATTCAAATGCAACAGGAAGGTCGACTCGCTGAACTCGATAAAAAATGGATCAGTCATCGCTACGAAAATATGACGCTTATCCAAATGATTGAGAATCGCCCTTGGCTTATTGCCGCCATTGCCTTTGGGATGTTTTTATTTTTCCTGCTTTTGATTTATATTCTGTTGCAATATCGCAATTCGCAAAATCAACGCGCCTACACTCAACGCTTGCAAGAAAATCTTGAGACGATTAACAATCAGCAGGAGGAACTTAAGCGCAATCAAGCTGAACTCATTGCCGCTAAAACCCGCGCAGAGGAAGGCAGTAAAGCTAAATCGCAATTTTTATCTAATATGTCTCACGACATACGCACGCCTATGAATGCGATTATCGGCTACACAAATCTTGCGCAACGTAAAGGTACGACTTTAGCTGACATTAAAGATTTTCTTAAAAAGATTGACAGCTCCAGCAAACATTTACTCGCGCTGATTAATGATGTGCTTGAAATGAGCCGCATTGAAAGCGGAAAAATGGAAATTGAACCGATTGATACGGACTTGAAACAAACTCTTGATGAAGTACGCGATATGTTTAACACGCAGATGCAGGGCAAGGAAATTAATTTTGTCGTCGATACTTCCGGCGTGAAAAATTCCTACGTTATGTGCGATAAAAACAGATTTAATCGCGTACTTTTAAATTTGCTGAGTAATGCTTACAAGTTCACTCCTAAGGGCGGGAAAATTTCTGTCACGTTGAAACAGCTCGGCGACGCGAAAGATGATTCTGCCGATTACGAATTGCGCGTTAAGGATAGCGGAATTGGTATGACGAAAGAATTTGCCGCGAAAGTTTTTGAAGCCTTTGAACGTGAAAAAACTTCGACTGTCAGCGGCATACAAGGTACGGGCTTGGGTATGGCGATTACCAAAAGCATTATTGACTTGATGAACGGCAACATTAAGGTTGAGACTGCGCCCGGTCAAGGCACGGAATTTATTGTAAACGTCAGCTTTAAGCTTTCCGATAAAATTCCTGAAGTTGAAGAAGATGATGAACAGGTTGAAGAGTCCGCGCAGGAGATTAATTTTGAGGGAATGCGCTTGCTGTTGGCTGATGACATTGAAGTCAACCGCGAAATTGCCGTAATGATTTTGGAGACTGCGGGCTTTGAAGTTGACACGGCGGAAAATGGTCAGCAGGTAGTTGAAAAACTTTCTGCGTCTGAACCGAATTATTACGCGGCAGTTTTAATGGATATTCAAATGCCGATAATGGACGGTTACGCGGCGGCTAGGGCTATTCGTGAGTTGGAAAATAAAGAGCTTGCAAAAGTTCCGATAATCGCGATGACTGCCAACGCTTTTAGTGAAGATGTTCAACACGCTAAAGATGCAGGTATGGACGATCACATTGCAAAGCCGATTGATGTTCCGAAAATGATGGAAACGCTTAAAAAAGTTGTCAGTAAAAAATAAATAGAAGGTGGAATTGTGGCGGAAACGATTTTTACAGAGGAAGAATCAGCGCATTTTGGAAAGTTATTTACTGCCGACAAAATAACTCAACGAATGCCGGGCGGATTTTTTGTTTACCACGCGGACGGCGACGAAAAACTTGTATACGCCAATGATTTTTTATTAGATATTTTTGGTTGCAAAACTTTAGAAGAGTTCAAAGAATGGACGGGTTACACTTTCAGAGGAATGATTCATCCCGACGATGTAGACCGCGTAGAAGAATCTATAGCTAATCAAATTTCAATAGACGAAAGAAATATTGATTACGTTGAATACCGAATCATACGCAAAGACGGCGCGATAAGGTGGTTAGACGATTACGGGCGATTGGTACATACAAAAACTTACGGCGATGTTTTTTATGTATTTGTCCGCGATATTACCGACCAACGTGAGGCTCGTGAGGAAAGCAGCCGCCGCGCAAAAGTTATCGACGGTTTAAGCATAGGTTACGGTTCAATTTATCTGCTAAATCTTGACACCGGAACTATGCGCCCTTACAAATTACGGACGGATTATTTTCAGGATATTGTTGAGGATTTGAAACTTGATAATAAAAATGTACCTTTCCACGTGATTGTTTCAGAATATGCCAAGCGTTATGTCGTCCATAAAGATCAGCCGTTTTATCTCAAGGAGACTTCGACGGAGGAAATTTTAAAGCGCATACAAACTGATGATTCCTATACTTTCCATTATCGTTGCCGCGATATGGACGATAACCTTGTACATATGGAGGCGTTGATTGTCAAGGTTAAGGAAGAATCTTTGCACCACCACGTTATAATGGGTTATCGCGACATTACGGAGCATATTAAAAGCGTCCGCAAAGAGTTGACGGAAAAACTTAATATCGAAATGGCGTTGGAGCGTGAAAAGCATGCTAACGAAGTCAAAGCATCATTTCTTTTCAGTATGTCTCACGATATACGCACGCCTATGAACGCGATTATGGGCTTTACCGCGCTTGCACAACGTCACATTAACGAGCCGAAACTTTTGAAAAGTTATCTTGAAAAACTTGACGAATCCAATCACCATATGCTTGATTTGATTGATGATTTGCTTGAGATGAGTAAAATTGATTACGGGCGGACGGAACTCAAGGCGGAAATTTGCGACTTAAAACATCAACTGCAAATTGTAACTGATATGTTTAAGATACAAGCGGAAGAAAAGGCTATTCACATTGAGACGGAGATTGATTTACCGAATTATGAAGTTTATGTAGATTCGTTGAGATTCAGGCGCGTGATGAGTAATCTTTTAAGTAATGCCGTAAAATTTACGCCCAATGACGGCAAGATTAAAATTACTGCGCGGCAGAAAAGCGTTTCTGATTCAGGTTATGCAAGATACGAATTTTCGATAATCGATAACGGAATCGGTATGACGCCGGAGTTTATGAAGAAAATGTTTGACGCCTTTGAACGCGAGGGAACTTCAACGCAAACAGGTTATATCGGTACAGGATTGGGACTTACCATTACCAAAAAACTTTTGAACATTATGGGCGGCTCAATAAATGTTGAAAGTAAAAAAAATGAAGGCTCAACCTTCACCGTAAACTTGCCGCTTAAGTTTGTGCATGAAGAAAAAAAGGAAATGCCGCAGATTGTTCACGAAACTAAGGCGACAGGTACATATAGAATTTTGCTGGTTGAAGATATTGAAATAAATCGTATGTTGGCGGAAACAATTTTGTCTGAAAGCGGCTTTTTGGTTGAGTCTGTACCGGACGGTTGCGACGCGGTAGAGGCTATTAAAAATCATCCGCCGAAATATTACGATTTAGTTTTAATGGATATTCAAATGCCGGTTATGAATGGTTATGAAGCTACGCGATCTATTCGCGCATTGGGGCGGGATGATACGGACGTTTTGCCGATAATTGCGCTTAGTGCCAATGCCCGTGAACAGGATAAACAAATGAGTATGGATAGCGGTATGGATTCGCACGTTGCTAAGCCTTTCGACATTGCGCACCTTATTTCTACGATTAATGATTATGTTTCGAAGAAAAATTAATCAGCTTTAAAATATTTATTGACGATTTTAACCGCGCAGTATTCTCCGCACATTGAGCAAGCCTCTTCGTCAGATTTATTTCTTGAACCGCGTTTAGTTTTTGCAAGTTCAGGGTCAATGGCTAAATTAATCTGCGCGTCCCAATCCAAAATTTTTCTAGCCTTCGCCATTTTTAAATCCCAATCCTTAGCACCTTTAACGCCCTTGACTAAATCAGCGGCATGCGCGGCAATTCGGGAAGTAATAACCCCCGCGTGTACGTCCTCAATCGTCGGCAAACAAAGATGTTCGGCAGGTGTCACGTAGCAGAGAAAATCTGCACCGCTTACCGCCGCCAATGTCCCGCCAATCGCCGCAGTAATGTGATCGTAACCGGGCGCAATGTCAGTGACTAAAGGTCCGAGTACATAAAACGGCGCATTACGGCAAATTTTTTTCTCCAACTTCATATTCGCCGCAATTTGGTCGTAGGGAACATGTCCGGGACCTTCAACCATAACTTGAACGCCGCGTTGCCAAGCTCTGTCTACAAGTTCGCCCAAAGTAATTAATTCCGTAAGTTGAGCGCGGTCTGTAGCGTCCGCAATGCAGCCCGGACGCATACCATCCCCTAAGCTAATCGTTACGTCGTATTTTTCGCAAATATCTAAAATATCGTCGTAATGTTCGTAGAGGGGATTTTCTTTTTCATTGTGAAGAATCCAGCCCGCAATAAAACTTCCGCCGCGACTTACAATGTCCATTTCGCGTTTCTGACTGCGCATTTTTTCAATCGCCGCACGAGTTACGCCGCAATGAATCGTCATAAAATCTGCACCGTCTTTGGCTTGCGTCTCAATCGTCTGCAATAAATCTTCAGCCGTCATTGCAACAATCGCGCCATGATTTTTTATCGCAGTCACAGTTGCTTGATAAATCGGCACAGTTCCGACCATTATCGGCGAGTGTTCAATAATTTTTTTCCGCGACAAGTCAATATTATTTCCCGTGCTTAAATCCATAACCGAATCAGCACCGCATTTAACCGCCTCATCAAGTTTTTCAAGTTCGGGTTCAATGTCAGGAAATGTGCTTGAAGTGCCGATATTCGCATTGACTTTTGTCCGTAAACCTTCACCGACTCCGCAAGCTTTCAAATTTTTGTGATTGATATTCGCGCAGATTGCTATAACGCCGCTTGCAACGCCTTCACGAATTTTTTCAACGTCAAGATTTTCAGCCGCAGCTACGATTTTCATTTCATCTGTAATTTTTCCTTTACGCGCAAGTTGCATTTGTGTTGACATAAATTTTTCCTCCAAAAAAATTAAGACTACCGCGCAGGTAATCTTATCAAAAAAATTTTCCTACGTCGGCATTATCCGAATCAGGTTTAAGGGTCGAAATTTTAAATTTCCTCTCAGCCTGTCTTACAAGCTCCCCATATTGATTTAAAACTTTTAACTATCCGCGAATATTTTTAACAGCGTCCGAAATATTTTCCGCACCGTAAATCGCCGAACCTGCAACCAAAATATTTGCACCGGCATCACGTACAAGTTTTGACGTTTCAGCATTAATCCCGCCGTCAACTTCAATGTCACAATTTAAATTTTTATCGTCAATAATTTTCTTAAGACGCGAAATTTTATCAAGCATAGTCGAAATAAATTTTTGTCCGCCAAATCCCGGGTTTACCGTCATAATCAAAACCATATCGACATCAATCAAAATTTCTTCAATCGCCGAAAGTGAAGTCGCAGGATTTATCGCAATGCCCGCTTTACAATTCAACGCGTGAATTTGCTGAATAATTCTGTGAGAATGTTTAGCCGCCTCCGCGTGAAAAGTTATAATGTCCGCGCCCGCCTTCGCAAAAGATTCTATTTGCGTCTCGGGATGTTCAACCATTAAGTGAACATCAAAAACTGCGCGGGAAAATTTCCTCAAACTCTTAACGACGGGTGAACCGATTGTAATGTTTGGTACAAAAGTCCCGTCCATAACGTCAATGTGAATATATTCCGCGCCTGCGTCCGTAACTTTTTTAATTTCGTCGGCAAGGTGTGCAAAGTCCGCTGATAATATTGACGGCGCAATTATCGTAGCCATAATTATTTCTCCAATTCGTGAATTTTTTTAATACGCTTTATGTGACGCTCGCCGTTAGAAAAATCTGTAGTCACCCAAGCCTTAACAATTTCACTTGCAGGACCAATTCCCATAACGCGCCCGCCCATCGCCAAAACATTTGCGTCATTGTGTTCACGTGACATTTTCGCGCTGAAAACATCATTGCAAAGCGCACAACGTATTCCGTGAATTTTATTCGCCGCAATAGAAATTCCTATACCCGTGCCGCAAAGTACAATCCCTTTATCAGCCTTGCCGCTTAAAACTTCCGCGCAGACTTTTTCCGCAATGTCGGGATAATCTACCGCGTCAGTGCCGAAAGTCCCAACATCATTAACTTCAACTTCCAATTCAGCTAAAACTTTTTTCACTGCGTCTTTGAGTTCAACCGCTCCGTGATCGCTGCCAATCGTAATTTTCATAAAAAATTTCCTTTCACAAAGTTTATTAAAAAATTATACCAAACTCAAAATAAAACGTCCATATAATTATCCACAATCTAAAAAATGTGGTAGAATATCGGAAATTATTTTTGAAAGGAAATCAGCGTGAACAATAAAGCTTTTTACGATAACGAAAGGGAAATTGACCTCGACGAACAGAAAAGACTTTACCGCCGCGAAAAGAAAGTTATTTTTGCTCGTACCGCAGTTTTTATCGCAAGCATACTCGGCATTGCGTGGAGTGTCGACGGCAATCATTACGGTTATATCGGCTCGGCAATTCTGATAATGATTTTTTTCAGTCTTGTAGGGCGTCACGAAGATATTAAACGCCGACAAAAATTTTTAACAAGTCGCCTTAACGTTTTAAATTCTTACCTTGTCAGAGCGCGTGGCACTTGGCGTAAACGTTCCACTACCGGCAGTAATTATCTTGACGAAGAAAGACCGCAGGACGTTGATTTATACATTTTCGGCAAGGGTTCAATCTTTCAATACATCTGCGCGGCAAGAACTAAAAGAGGGCGTGACAGGTTAGCGCAATCATTTTCGCCGATACCTCCCGATGATTTTGCGAAAGTTCGTTTACGTCAAAAGGGCGTATTTGAATTATTACAGCGTCCGCGATTATCGCTTGACTTGGAAGCATTAGCCCGCCTTATGCCCAATAATCACGATACAACGCCGATAATTAAAGCTATGGAGGAATCCGCACCGGAGTTAAGCAAAATTTTTTATCTGCGATTCTTACCGATACCTTTAATATTGGCAACAGTTTTACTAGGCTCCGCGCAGATTATCGACGAAGTTTTAGCTTTCGTAATTCTTTCAATCGTCCCAGTCATCAATCTTGTAATCGCCTTTGTAATGTTATCGCGCACTTCAGAAATTTTAAAGCCGCTGAAAACTATGTCGAAAGAATTACGTTTATATCAATCCATTTTTGAAAGACTTGAATCAACAGATTTTAACTCGTCAAGTATGCGGAAAATTCGCGACGCATTAACCGACGAAGTATCAGCCGCCCGTAAAGTAAAATTATTGGAATTACTTGTGCGATTCGTAAACGCGCGTAAAAATCCGTTTGCATTTCTTTTGGGCAACGCGATATTCTTAATGGATTTTTTCTGCGTCTCGGCGTTTATCAGCTGGCGACAAACTGCGTCAAAACATTTGCACCAATGGATTGATGCTTGGTCGGAGGCGGAAGTTTTAATGTCTTTGGCGTCAATCGGTCAAACTCGCGAAACATATTGCTTTCCGACTTTGATTGACGATCCCGCGCCGCAAATTACAGCTAAAAATTTATCAAGCCTTTTAATCGCAAATAAAAAAGCCGTCCCCAATGACGTTGACTTAAAGGCGGGGACGCTGATTATTACCGGTGCAAATATGTCAGGAAAAACTACTTGGATTAGGACGATTGCGGGCGCGGTAATGCTTGCTTATGCGGGAGCTCCGGTCTGCGCGGAAAGTTTTTCTGTCAGCAAGCTTGCCGTCTTTACGTCAATTCGCGTCAATGATGATATTGGGCAAGGTTTATCGACTTTCTACGCGGAACTTTTACGCATTAAAAGCATGATTGAGTACAGTGAAAATAATTTGCCTATGCTGATTTGTATCGACGAAATTTTTAAGGGGACGAATGAGGCGGACAGACTTTTGGGCGCGAAGGTTGCAATTCAACGCTTGACGAGTCCGCGAAATATTACGATTGTCACGACGCACGACTTTGAACTTTGCGAAATGGAAAATATTTCAAATAAACATTTTCAAGAGTATTACGAAGGCGACGAAATTAAATTTGATTTTAAAATACGTGAGGGACGTTGCACTACGACTAATGCGAAATATCTTTTACGTATGGCGGGAATTTTAAATAATGCGTAATTCGTAATTACTATTAACTATTCACTAATTATTAATTCTTTCTACGCCCATATAAGGTACAAGTGCCTTTGGAATTAATACTGAACCGTCCGCTTGTTGATAATTTTCCAAAATCGCGGCAACCGTTCGACCTACAGCTATACCCGAGCCGTTTAAAGTGTGGACAAATTCGGGCTTAGATTTATTATCGCGCTTAAATTTAATGTTAGCTCTACGCGCTTGATAATCGGTACAATTCGAGCAGGAGGAAATTTCGCGATACTTATTCTGCGCGGGCATCCAAACTTCAATGTCATAAGTTTTGGCGGAAGTGAAACTCATATCACCCGTACAAAGCAAAACTACGCGGTAGGGAATTTCCAAAATTTTTAAAACGTCTTCAGCCGCCGCAACCATACTTTCAAGCTCCGCCCAAGATTCTTCAGGCTTGGTGAATTTAATCAACTCAACTTTATTGAATTGGTGTTGACGAATCAAGCCGCGAGTGTCACGCCCTGCCGCCCCCGCTTCTGCGCGGAAACACGCCGTATAGCAACTGATATATTCCGGCAAATTTTCTGCTGAAAGTATTTCGTCGCGATGATAATTTGTCGTAGGAACTTCCGCCGTCGGCACAAGATAAAAATCCGTACCCTCAAGCTTAAACATATCTTCCGCAAATTTCGGCAACTGTCCCGTGCCAATCATACTGTTTTTGTTGACGATATACGGCGCGAGCATTTCTGTATAACCGTGTTTATTGGCGTGTAAGTCCATCATAAAATTTATACAAGCGCGTTCAAGCCTTGCACCAAGTCCGCGATAAAATGTAAACCTTGCCCCCGTAACCTTCGACGCTCTGTCAAAGTCCAAAATATTTAAATCAGTTCCAATATCCCAATGCGCCTTCGGTTTAAAATCAAAACTGCGCGGCTCGCCCCAACGTCTGACTTCAGGGTTTTGCGTATCGTCAATGCCAATCGGCACATCGTCCGCAGGTATATTCGGTATACTCAACAAAATTTCGCGCAGATTTTCTTCAACTTCGCGCAGTTCATTATCCAATGCAGAAATTTTCTTGCCGAGTTCACGAACAGCAGCTGAAATTTCTGTAGTATCTTCGCCCGCTTTTCTAAGTTCACCGATTTTTTTTGACGTAGAATTTTTTTGACTCTTAAGGCTGTCCGATTCGTTAAGAATATCGCGACGTTTCTTTTCAAGCTCCGCAAAACCGTCAAGGCTCATGGAATTGTTACGATTTTTCAACATAGTGCGTACAACGTCAAGATTATCACGCACAAATTTCATATCTAACATAAATTTTTCTCCTTAAACTAAATTTTGTAATTTGGAAATTTTATTTTACATTTTAGCGGGCGCATTGTCAAACTTACCGCTTTGTGCGATAATAATAAAAAAACTGGAGGAATTTTTATGAAAATCGTTGAGACGTCGGTTGAATTGGTCAGCGAACTTGATGCCGAAAAAATTATGAAACACATTGAACTTGCCGGCAGAGTTTGTTACAAGAGTGAGTCAAAAATCTCTGATACTTCCGCCGAAAAATTTATCGCAAATATCATCAAGTCAGGTCACGAATCGGTTATTGAACACGTCAGCTTGACATTTAAAATTATTTGCGATCGCGGCGTTACTCATGAAATTGTGCGTCATCGTTTGGCAAGTTATTCTCAATCCAGCACTCGCTATTGCAATTACGCAAGTGACAAATTTGGTAACGAATTAACTTTCATCAAGCCGTGTTTTTGGAATGAAGATGACGAAAATTATAAATTGTGGAAAGTGACAATGGAAGTTGCAGAAAAAAATTATTTGACTATGATTAAAAACGGAGCTCAACCTCAACAGGCACGCTCCATACTTCCAAATTCGCTTATGACGGAAATTTTTATGACCGCCAATTTACGTGAATGGCGTCATTTTTTAAAACTTAGAACTTCAAAACGCGCTCATCCGCAAATGCGCGAAGTTGCACTGAAAATCTACAAAATCTTAAATGACAACTTGCCAATAATTTTTTCTGATATTCAAGTTGACTAAAAAATTTTTCAACAAAAAAGGGAAGGCTTATTAAAAAGTCTTCCCTCAAATTTTTTTGTAAAAGATTTATCGCGAATTAAACTTCGGCAATTTGTTCCTGCGACAAAGATTTTAAACCTTTAGCCGCCAAAAGATTTTCTGCCGACTTCGTATCACTCACGCGGAAAATCATATAGGCGCGTTGCTTGCCCGCGAATGCGTACATATATTCGATATTAACGTTCGTTTCAGTGAAAGTCGTCAACAATTTATTAAGCCCGCCCGTCTCATCAGAAATCGCGTAGACAAGCACCGGCGTAAACGTCGCCACAAAATTTGCGTCCTTCAAAACGTTGGTAGCTTCGTAAACGTCATTGACAATCATACGGACAATGCCAAAATCTTTCGTGTCGGCAAGTGACAATGCACGAATATTTATTCCGCCGTCAGCTAAAACTTCCGTCATTTTATTAAGAGTGCCGGGTTTATTTTCCAGAAACACAGAAACTTGATTAACGCTCATATTATCACCTCAAATTCTAATTTTTGTCAATAACCCCACGTTGGGGGCTTGCAGTTAGATTTCTCCACCGCGTACGGCTGATTGACTACAGCCCCGCAAGTTTCCTTACGGCATTGAAGTCTTACGACTAGTCGGGTGCCTTTAAGCCTTAGCTACAACCGTTTTCCCGATAAGAGTATTATATATGAAGCTAGAAAGGATTGCGGCTTATATCTCGGTGCATTTTTATGATTTTCTAACCAACTCATCAATTCACTATAACCGATAGAATTATCTGCAACGCGCAGAATAATATCAATTAAAATTTTCATTTGGCAAGCTCTGAATAAACTTTTTTATTGCGTTCAATAATCTTGCAAGAAATTTCCATAACAGTTTCGTCATCTAAAAAATCTTCTTTATTTTCAAGTGATTTATTTGAGTTTTTCTCGCGCAGATTATGTTTATAATCACGAACATTTTTCGCTTTTTTAAAATCTGTAGATTGATTAGAAAACATTTTATATCACCATTAAATTTTACGCTTATCGATAACGCGGACAGCTTTACCTTCACTGCGAGCGATTGACTTAGGGGCAACAAGATTAACTTTCGCCTTAATGCCGAGCATTGAACGCAGACCGTCTTCAAGAATCTTTTTACGCCCTTGAATTTCGCCAACGTTATCAGTGAACATATCAGGCGTCATCTCAACATTGACATCAAAGGTATCAGTATGATTGACGCGATCCACGATAATTTGATAATTCGCCGCATAACCGTTATTAAGCAGAACAGTTTCAATTTGACTGGGAAATACATTGACGCCGCGAATTTTCAACATATCATCGGTACGACCTTTGAGGCGCGTCATTCTTACGGTAGTGCGTCCGCAAGCACATTTTTCACGAATCAGGCTGCAAATATCGCGGGTACGATAGCGAAGGAGCGGGAAAGCTTTTTTGTCAAGGCAAGTGAATACCAATTCGCCAAGTTCACCGTCGGGCAAAACTTCACCCGTTTCAGGATTGATAATTTCAGGGTAGAAATGATCTTCGCAAATATGCAAGCCGTTTTGTTGTGAACATTCGCAAGAAACGCCGGGACCGGAAATTTCAGTTAAGCCGTAAATGTCATAAGCTTTAATTCCCAAAACTTTTTCAAGATCGCGGCGCATTTCTTCAGACCAAGCTTCCGCGCCGAAAATTCCCGCCTTCAACGGAATATCTTCAGGACCGTAGCCCTTTTCTTTCATAGATTCGCCCAAGTATGCGGCATAACTAGGAGTGCAACAAAGTATCGTCGCCTGCAAGTCCATAATGAACATAATTTGACGCTCGGTATTTCCGGAGCTTGTAGGTATTGTTAAGCAGCCGACTTTGTGAGAGCCGCCGTTGAGTCCGGGACCGCCCGTGAATAGTCCGTAACCATAGGACACTTGACAGACATCTTTGTTAGTTCCGCCAGCCATTGTAATTGCCCTTGCGCAACATTCATCCCAAATATCAATGTCATGTTGAGTATAAAAAGCTACAACGCGTTTACCGGTTGTGCCTGACGTTGATTGAATACGGACGCAATCTTCCAACGGCAACGCCAAAAGTCCGTAGGGATATGCTTCTTTTAAATCTGCCTTCGTTAAAAACGGCAATTTATGCAAATCCTCAATAGATTTTATGTCGCCCGGTTCAACGCCCTTTTCCTGCATTTTTTTGCGGTAGTAAGGCACATTGTCCCAAACGTGTTGAACCTGCGCGGGGATCAATTTGTTTTGAAGTTCGCGCAGTTTTTCAACAGGCGCACATTCAATTTCCGGCTTAAAATATTTTTCCATAAAATTACCTCACATAAAAATTTCTGATTGTCCTAGAACATAGATATTATAGTAGCCTAGTGAAAATGTTTCAAGTTTTATTTTTTAATCCAACCAAATTCTTCAAAACTTTGTCGGTAACTGATTCGTTCATAAAAATCTTTCATAGTCGTAGGCGTCCTGAAAATCGGTACGCGCTCCAATGCAAAGAAATTACTGCCCAAGTCAACATTTCCGTACTTAATCGTAAATGCGCCCCTGTAGCCGACTTCCTTAGCAATTTCCGCAATGTGCAAATTGTAAGTGCCTGTTGGATACGCTACAAAGTCGACAGAATGCCCAAGTTTTTCCTCAAGCATAAGTTTTGAATTAAGAAGTTCAACGCGTAAACCGTCGTCGGGAAGTTCCTCAAGCGCAATGTGATTCAGTGTATGCGATTGCATTGTAATTCCGTTTTCTTCCATTTCAATTAAATGTTCCCAATCCATATAGCCTTCCTTGCCGACAAATGCCGCGATAATAAAGACTGTCGCACGTAAACCGTATTTTTGCAGAATCGGAAAAGCATTTTCGTAATTGTCAATATATCCGTCGTCAAAAGTTATCAGAACAGGTTTAGGCGGCAATTCCAGTTCCCCTTCCAACGCACTCAGTAAAGCATCAGGCGTTATGGCAATGTAGCCGTTATCGACAAGATATGCCATTTGTGTTTCAAAATCATCAACGTGTACCGAAAGGTAACTTGTGCCTTCCTTAATTTGATGATAATTCAAAACTAAAATTTTCGGACCGGCGGCAATTTCTGAAATCGGTTGAGCCTCTGTTAATGCGTAATTGGTAATTCGTAATTCGTAATTAAAAGGCTCAATGGCAAAAATTATCCAAGCCGCAATTACAGTTAAGATAAATAAAAATTTTTTCATATTAATCTTTCGGACGCTCGCCGGTTTTGCCCGTGAATTTATGATAACTGCCGCCCTTACGACGTTTCATAAGCTCCGCGAAAAGATTTTCGGGCTTAATCCCGTGAAATGCCAAAAGTACCAAGCAATGATACCACAAATCGCCCATTTCATAAAGAATATTTTCTTCGACGCCGTTTTTTGACGCAATGATTGTTTCGACAGCCTCTTCGCCGACTTTTTTCAAAATTTTATCCTGCCCCGCGCCGAAAAGATAATTTGTATATGAACCTTCGACGGGGTGACGTTGACGATCTTTAATCACTGAATAAAGTTCATACAAAATCATTGAAAGATTTTCAGGCGGCTGTTGTTCGACGACTGCAGGAAGTTTATCATTTTCATCAAGACGACGACCGCTGAAACAGGAATAAGTTCCCGTATGACAAGCAACGCCCGTTTGATGAACCACTACCAAAAGCGCGTCGCCGTCACAATCATAGTACAACGCCTTAACCTGCTGAACATTTCCGCTGGTTTCGCCTTTCTTCCACAAAGTTTGACGACTGCGGCTATAAAAATGCGTGTAACCCGTCTCAATCGTCTTTTGCAAAGATTCTTCGTTCATATACGCCAACATTAAAACTTGTCCGCTTTCCTCTTGCACAATCGCGGGGACAAGTCCGTTAGCGTCGAATTTAATTTTGCTAATATCAATTTCCATTTATTCATCATCTCCCAAAATTTTTTATATTATAGCACAAAAAAAATCTCCGACAAAATTTTTTATCGGAGACAAAATTTTTTTACGAAATTTTATTTTAAATTCTTTTCGATATAAGCCCAAACGTCTTTCCAAAGTCTGCCGTCAACATCAACTTTTTCTTGAAATATGTCACTTTCTTTTTGCGGATAATTTGTTCCGCTTAAGCTGTCAAGCATGCAAAACATTCTTTCACCGTTTTTTTCGTAAAAACTCACCAAATTAATCGTTTCCATATTGTCTAAATCTTTCATTTTCATATTAATTTTTACAATCGCGCTGAACCCGTCTTTTCTGTTGAATTTTGGAAAATTTTTTGAGTCAGTGCCGCGTTTTATCGAATCTTTGTCAATCGAAACAGTAGTTCCGTCGCGATCGTCAACAACAGTTTCCCAAGTTGCCGCCGATGCCGTTCCTCCGATAAAAATTGCAATTACCAACGCCATTACCACAGATAATTTTTTCATTTTAATCAACCTCCAAAGTACTTTCTGCTTATTATACGCTTAATCAGCAAAATTGTTAATAACTTTACCAAAAATTTTTTTTAAAACTAAAAAAATCCCAACGTCGCAACGAAGGGATTTTGTTTATTTTGGAAGAGATTTTTAAATTATTTGCCGTCGATAATTGCCCAAGCCTCATCTTGAGTAATTTGCTTGCCTTTATAGCTGTAAATGTTGTCCTCAAAAGGTTTGCCGTTGTAAGTCATATCGATTCCGTGACTTGCGAACATACCTTTCAACTTGCCGACGATATTGTCGCCTTCAGTCCAATTTTGCAACATGTACTTGACCCCTTCAGTTGACATCGGATCAATTTTTTCAAATCCCGGAATTTTTCTGGTAAACGCATTATTAAAATCTCTGACACTCTCTCCCCACGAACCGCCTGCGACCTGTTCAAGTTCATCATCGCTCATTACTTCATTTTTTATTTCTTCTGCCATTTTTTAAACTTCCTTTCAGTTTTTAAATTTTTTCTTTCGCTTATTATACGCGCCAACTTCAAAAATGTTAATAGCCTTACAAAAATTTTATTTTGAAGTTATTTAGTTTTAATATCACCATTTTGCAAAGCGTTACGCAATGCATCAAGTTTTTTAATGTCAAATGCACCGCCTGCAACGTTATCAAGTTCATCATCGCTAAGCTGTTCAAAGTCGTAACCTTCAGCCTTAGCACGCGCCATAAATTCATCTTCAGTCTTAACATCTGCAAACTTTGCGCGAAATGCCTCATCGCTCTCAAATCTTGCCTGAAATTCTTTCCACCACATTTTTACTACTTCCTTTCAAATTTTTCTTTGAAATTTTTCTTTGAAATTTTTCTTTCGCTTATTATACGCGCCAACTTCAAAAATGTTAATAACTTTTAAAATTTTTTTCTAATGCTTTTGAAATTTTAACATTTCCATTCCATATTTTTTACCTTTGGAATTTTTTAAATTTTTCAGTTGGTTATAAACATTTTTAGGTTTTTTTCCGAAAGATGCCGCAACTTTACTGTTAAAAACTCTGCCTGAATCAAGTTGCCTTGCAATATTTTGCCCAAAACTTATATTTTCAGCAGCGTCAATAAAAACTGCTTGAACGTTATAACCTGCCGCTTCAAAAGGTTTTATATATTTATTCATCAATTCATCAAAATCTGCAGCAACAATCGGCAAAATTACATTGACACCTTTCATTTCGCCTGTCAAAAAACTTTCCATTGCCTTATCCATAAGTTCTAAACTTTCAAAATGTACCGCGTCAGTCGCTCCGCCGTAACTTTCTTTGTATTCCGGAAGTAACTTTTTAATTTCATCGCAATCAAGAATAAACGCGCCTGTTTGTTCGCTGTGCGGATTTGTGTAAACGGTTGACTTTCCGACAGCAGGCAAGCCCAATACCAAAGTCATTTGGTAATTTTTTTTCAATTCGCCGTCAAAGGCATATTTTGATTGAAAAGCATATTTTCCTTCAGAAATTTTTCTCGCTGAACCTGTGCTTAAAAATTCTTTCAAAACTTTTTCGCGTAATTCTTGACGTTCAGGCGTGTTTATATCAGCTGTATTTCCATACTTTGCAATATAATATCTTGAAAGTGCGTCCAACTGTGCGACAACCGGACTATTTTTTAATTCTTTCATACTTGGATAGTGATACGATCTAATTTTTTCATAAAGTTTTCGCGCTTCATCAGTTTTTATTGCCAAATTTTGCGGCGAAGGCTGCCAAGTTAAAGGCTCAACTCCTTCAGGCAATTTATTTTCTGCAAAAACTGCTGAAGTCATCAAAAGAACAATCAGCAACGAAATTAAAGCTGAAAATAATTTTTTGAATATCATTTTATCATCTCCATAAAAAATTTTAAAAAATTTTGTTACGTCTGTCAACAAAAAAATCCCTCCGAATTAACGAAGGAATTTTCTAATTTTAAATTTAAATTTTACTCTTAACTGTATTCTTCAGACGCAATACCTTCGACGAAGAAAACATTCAAATCTTGTTGAGTCAGTTTCATGCTCCTACGATTCTTGCAAGCGAGTCGCCAAGCCAGTCGAAAAACTTTTCGATTTCCTGTCCGGCAGTACCGCCGCCTGCAACGTCATCAAGTTCATCATCGCTAAGCTGTTCAAAGTCGTAACCTTCAGCCTTCGCACGCGCCATAAATTCAGCTTCAGTCTTAACATCTGCAAACTTTGCGCGAAATTCCGCGTCGCTCTCAAATCTTGCCTGAAATTCTTTCCACCACATTTTTACTACTTCCTTTCAAATCTTTAATTTTCTCTTTCATTTATTATACGTGCCATTAGCGAAAATGTTAATAACTTTTTTTTTAATTTTTTTGCTGATGAAACTGAAAAATCCCAACGACTTATGCCGAAGGGATTTTTTTATTGATTTTAACGTAAATTTCCGTCATTAATAATGATTGCCGGGATTATACTTCGAAAGTTTACTTTTTTTAGCTTCTGCCTCTTTATTTTTGGCGATCTGAGCATTCCACCACATTTTTAAAGCATCCCACATATCGCCGCCTGCTACTTTATCGAGTTGCTCATCGTCGAGTTTTTCAAGCTCCTCATTGATTTTTTTGAGATTTTCTTCACGTGTTGCCATTTTCAAAACTTCCTTTCAAAATTTTTTCTTTCGCTTATTATACGCGCCATTAGCAAAAATGTTAATAATTTTACAAAAAAAATTTTAATCGTCGTCGTCGATATTAGCTGAAGAATGTTTTTGATTAGAACCGGTAATATTTTTAAATCTTTTTGGCTTGTCGAGTTCAAGCAAATAAATTCCTTTTAAAATTGCCGCCGTCTTAGTTAAATTTTTTTGTTTAGCGACACGAGAAATTTTATTGAACTCATTTTCAGTCACGCGCAAATGTACATCTTTTAAGCGTTGAATTTGTGATTTAGGTCGTCCAACTTTCAAGTATACCGCCACCTTTTACAACTTTTTTTAAATTTTTACAATTATACTTTTTGTAACGATTAAATTCAAGAAAAAAATTTTTGTAACGATTTTATTATTTTTTCGCAAAAAAAATCCTCCGACTTGGAGGAAAAAATTTTTAAAATTATTTTACAGCGTCAACGATTAAATTTCTTGCCGATTCAAACATTTTCGGGATACCTTCAGGATTTTTACCGCCGGCTTGAGCCATATCGGGACGACCGCCGCCGCCGCCGCCGATAATTTTTGAAATTTCTTTAACAATTTTACCCGCGTGAATGCCGAGTTTAACCGCATTTTTATCAGCTTTTACGACCAAATTAACTTTTCCGTCATTTACCGCCGCCAAAACGATTACGCCGTTATCAAGTTTATCAATCAAAAAATCTGCGCCGTTACGAAGTTCATCCATATCGCGAGCTTGTGCAACTCCGGCTAAAAATTTTATTTTGCCGATTTCTTCAACTCCCATTAAAAGTTTTTGATTTTCGGCTTTTTCTTTCATCGCGTGAACTTCATCAAGTTTTTTCTTAATTTCTTTGTCTTCAGTCAAAATTTTTTCAATTTGCGCGGGAATGTCATCTTGGCGAACTTTTAACAAATTTGCAACGGAATTTAAAATTTTTGTCTGATGATTCGCATCTTTAATCGCGGCACGACCTGTTATCGCCTCAATACGACGAACACCCGCCGCAACGCCGCTTTCACTTAAAATTTTAAATCTGCCGATTTGTCCGACATTTTTAACGTGAGAGCCGCCGCAAAGTTCGCAACTAAAATTTTCCACGCTGACAACGCGCACAATTTTTCCATATTTTTCGCCGAAAAGTGCCATTGCGCCCAATTTTTTTGCGTCGTCGATGTTCATATGATTTATTTCAACGTCAACGCCTTTTAAAATTTCTTCATTTACAATTTCTTCGACTTCGGCGAGTTGCGCGGCAGTTACGGGTTCAAAATTTGAAAAATCGAAACGCAAACGTTCAGGCGTAACTAAACTTCCCGCTTGATGAACTTGTTCGCCGACAACTTTTCTTAACGCGGCTTGCAATAAATGCGTTGCGGTATGATTTCGCGCAGAAGAAAGTTTTTTATCGGAATCAATCAAAATTTTTACAATTTCGCCGACTTTTAATTGTCCTTCTTCGACGTAACTTTCGTGATAAATTGTACCGTCGGGAAGTTTTTTTGCGTTAGTGACTTTAATTTTGCCGACTTCGCCAAAAATTTCTCCGCAATCGCCGACTTGCCCGCCGCCTTCAGCATAAAACGGAGTAATTTCCAAAATAATTGCGGCATCGTCGCCGTCGTGAATTTCGTTTACAAGTTTACCTTTATGCCAAATCGCGACAATTTTTGATTTTGTAACATTTTCGTCAATTTTTAAATTTTTTGTGTCAATCGACGATAAATCGGGAATTTCAGCCCATTCATTGGCGGCACGAGCAGCGCGAGCGCGTTTACGTTGAGCGTCCATAGCGGCGTTAAAACCGTCTTTATCGGGCGAAATATTATTTTCGATTAAAATTTCTTCGGTGAGTTCGTAAGGAAATCCGTAAGTGTCATAAAGTTTAAAAATAAATTCGCCGTCAACTTTTTTGTTATCAATCGCATTTTGCAAAAGTTCCATACCTTGAGCGAGAGTTGCAGCAAATTTTTCTTCTTCGAGGCGAATAACTTTTTTAATGTAATCAATTTTATCTTTCAATTCGTCGAAATCGGGAACATTTTTATAAATTTCGTAAACAGCGGCGACTGCGCCTTCGAGAAAATTATTTTTAATTCCGAGCATACGACCGTGACGAATGGCGCGGCGCAAAATTCTTCGCAAAACATAACCGCGCCCCTCATTTGAAGGCAAAATTCCGTCCATAATCATAATTGTCATACTTCTGGCGTGATCCGCAATAACTTTGAACGAAATATTTTTTTTCTCATCGTCGCCGTAATTTAAGCCGGAAATTTTTTCAACGTATTCAATGATAGGAAAAAGTAAATCTGTTTCAAAATTTGTCAATTTATTTTGCAAAACGGACGCGAGACGTTCGAGACCGCAACCGGTATCAATATTTTTATGTTCAAGCGGCTCATATTTTCCGTCTTCAGTTTTATTATATTGAGTGAAAACCAAATTCCAAATTTCCAAAAATCTGTCACAATCGCAACCTGGCGCACAAGTATTTTTACCGCAACCGCGTTCTTCGCCCAAATCGATATAAATTTCGGAATCAGGTCCGCAAGGTCCGCCCGTGCCGATTTCCCAAAAATTATCTTCCATTTTAACGATATGAGCAGGATTTAAACCTTTTTGTTGCAACCAAATTTTTTCTGCCTCATCGTCGTTGGGATAAATTGAAACCCACAATTTTTCGCGAGGAAGTTCGCAAATTTCTGTTAAAAATTCCCACGCCCAAGGAATTGCTTCAGCTTTAAAATAATCGCCGAAAGAAAAATTACCGAGCATTTCAAAATAAGTATGATGACGCGCAGTTCTGCCGACATTTTCAATATCTCCTGTTCTTACGCAACGTTGAGAAGTAGTAATGCGACGACGCGGCGGAGTAACTTTTCCGGTAAAAAATGCTTTAAAAGGAGCCATACCCGCGCCAATCATTAAAAGAGTCGGATCATCTTTCGGAATAAGTGACGCGCTCGGCAAACGTAAATGTCCGTGTTTTTCGGCGAAAAAATTTAAATAAGCCTCACGAATTTCATTTCCCGTCATAAATTTCAAAATATCATCTCCAAAAAAAATATCAAGAGAAAAATTTTTCTCTCGACAAAGTATAGCACACCAATCAAGCAAAGTCTAATTTACAAGTTCAGCGGTAGCATTTTTCAATTTAAGATATTGACCATTTTCAACCGTCGCATAAAAACTTCCAGCCGTCAATGTAAATTGATTTTTAATAATTTTTGAACGCCGAGTGTCAGGTGTAATTTCAAAGTAGCCGTTATCTTCGGCTTTAATTTTGTATTCGCCCGCCGGAATATCCGCGCCCACTTTGAATTGTCCCTGAGGAATTACACCTTTACTTGGCAAAATTTTTGGTGCAGAATCGGCGGGGTACAACTTCAATTCACCCATAATTTTAATATATTCGCCTTCCTGCGCGTCGATGTAACATTGCCCCTCAAAATTATCATTGAAAAGAATAATTTCCGCATTAGGCGTATTGGACAATTCAATATAACCTTTTCCAACTGCCAAATATTGACCTTCCGGAATGTCACTGCCGACTTTGTATTGTCCTACGGAGTAAGATTTTGAGTCCGAAGTTTCTACCTGCAACGGCGGCGAATAATTTTTTTCTTCAGGAATAATTACCGTTACTGTAGGAGTGGGCGGACTTTCAGATTTTTCATGTATGACGAAGTGGGCGGCGATTAGCAGGAACGCGATTAAAAAACTTATTACTCCGCGCAGAAAATAATTTGGTTTTTTATCAGGTTGAGGAGGCATTAAGGGCATTTTTATCACCTCTTTAATTTTAAAGTTCCGTCAAAAATTCTTCAAAGGGCAAGCCGTAATTCCATTGCAAGCCTAAAATTTCAGCGTGGACAATGCATTTAGTCACGAAGTCCGCCGCTTGTCTCACTGATTCGCGCAGATTTTTACCGTTAATAAAATTAGCCGCAACAATCGCAAAAAATACGTCGCCAGTCCCTGATCTGTCACTGCCAAGACGTTTTGACGAAATTATATCAATTTTGCCGTTATCGTAAATTAAATTAGAAATATTTGTGCCGTCATCAAAATCAAAATTTATTCCCGTTATGACAACACGTCCGCCGCGAGTTTTCGCCGCAATGTTCGCCGCCATTGTCGCCAAGTCAGAATCGGAAATTACTCCGCCCGCAGGATAAGGCATATTAAGCAGCTCACAAGCCTCCGTAAGGTTAGGGGTAACCAAGTCTGCAAACTTTAACAATTCGCGCATTTTAAGGCACATTTCGCGCGTGTACGAGGCATATATTTTGCCGTGATCTCCCATAACCGGATCAATCAAAGTCGGTGCGTCAAAGTCACTCAAAAATTTGCTGACAATCTCAATTTGTGCCGCCGAGCCTAAAAATCCCGTCGCTATACCGTCGAAGTGCAAATTATTTTTCCGCCAACTTTCAATGTAAGGCGTCATTCTCTCGGTGTAATCGTCCAGAAAATAATTTTTAAAGCCCGTATGTACCGATAAAATCGCAGTCGGTAAGGGGCAGACTTGAATTTTCATTGCGGAAATAATTGGAAGTTCAACTGCTATCGAACAACGTCCAAATCCTGTTATATCGTTAATTAAAGCAATTTTTTTCATACCGGTTAGTTTAGCAACTTCATTTTCTTTCGTCAAGAATTTTTAATTCATAATTCTTCATTCTTCATTCTTAATTCTAAATTCTTAATTAAAAAAGAGCCCCGACCGTTTAGTCGGAGCTCTCAAGGAGTCTATGTTCTAAGGAACATTATATGGAGGTTGGGAGATTTCGCTTAAGATGGTGGCGTATCTATCAAGTTACGTTAGGCAGAATCTCCACCTGCCATAAATCCCGTTTGTCTAGTTCTTTTGATACCAGTTTCTGTTGCCGTCAACTGCGTAAGTTGTGCCGTCGGACATTCTGAAACCGGTTCCCGTGATATTGCCTTGTACTCTCAAGACGTTAGTACTATCCTTAATCGCAATTGTTACGGTGTTGGACGTTACATCTATCGCGCCGAGATCTGCAAGGCTGGCATCGTAGAGGTTTACGGTATCGGAGCCGTCAACATTCTGGATAACGTCAGAACCTTCATTCTTACCATACCAGAACACATCTGCGCCTGCGCCGCCTACCAATGTATCGTTAGTGGCCTCTTGACCGCCCCACATGCTGGAATTTTCACTGCTTGCAATGATGTAGTTGTTATTGGAGTTGCCAACCAGCGTGCTTTGTCCTTCAATACCGGAGGCATTCAAGTACTTGATGTCGCCCAAGAAGGTGCTGCTGCTGTAGTTGCGATCATTGTTGAGCCAAATGTCAGCACTGTTGAGGCTGGAATTTGCAGTGAGAGTTGCACTTCTGCCGGTTGCCTTAAAGTAGTCAGCGCGTCCGTTGAAGTCAAGTGCAGTTTCCTGAACTTGTGCCGTAACTGTATTGGCACTTCCAAAGTCGCCGTATTCAACGCGGAAGTCTTTACCAATAGCATTCTTCATCGTAAGTTTATCTTCTTCGTTGTTGAGACTGATAATTACGTCATTGCCGGAAAGTTGTACATCGGTTACTGCCGCAGTGTAAATGTTGACTTTATCAGCAACGTCGCCGTTTTCATCCGTCAAGAAGGTGAAGTCTTGGATTTGATCCTTGCCGTCGCCGTTCATGAAGAAGAAGCTAGTTGACGCAGTCTTGAGTGATTCAAGGCTTGTGCCGCCGACACCGGACATGGTATCGTTGCTTGCACCGCCGCCCCAGATACTGCTGACTCCTACGCCTGCTGCGATAGTATTGTTGCTACCGCCGCTGCCAATCAACGTGTTGCTGCCGTTACCGCCTTGCAGTTTGGTAATGCCGCCGAATCTTACAAATTCGCCGCCCAAGTTGCCTTCGCCTGTGTTGAGGTTGATGAAGGATTCTTCGTCGAAGGTTCCGAGATTGACGCCGGAATTTTCACCCATGTAAGACTGCGAGATAAGGTCATCTACACGTTCAACGTTGATAACTGCATCTTTTGCCGCAACTTCGAGTCTGGTAGTAGAGGAATCATTGACATCCTCAACCAAAGCTTTCTGTGAGTAACCTGTACCCGTTGCGCCGATTCTGCTGTCGGTTTCGTCTGCACTGCTTGCCAAATCGGAGGAGGAGCTTACCGCATTAAGAACCAAAGTTGCAGCATCGTTTGTAAACTTGAGTGCGCCACCTTCGAACTTAACTGAAGCTTTACTGGTATCGATTCTGACTTTGTCGGCAGTATCGCTGTATTCGGCGTGGAATCCATCAACCTCTGTAATACCGGTAGTAGCTGTTTGTTCAACAATTGTTCCTGCTTCGGACAAGTTACGATTTTCATCAATATAGAGTCTGTTGTAACCGCTACCAAGATTGAAGGTATCGCCAGAGCCGCCCATTGCAGTGTCATTACCGCTACCGGTTCTGATAATTTCAGTGCCGGACTTGCGTTGTGCAGAACCTTCGGTGTAGTTTGCCTTGATAACCGTATCTTCGTGGACATCTGCCAGATCAATATCCTTGTCGCCTTCGTCGTAGGTGTAGAGGACTCTTGTGTTAAGACCTTTAACGTTCTTGAAGTTGACAACTCTTGCGCCTACATCGGATGCCGCGTCGGAGGAGGATGCGCCACCGCTAAAGTCGATTACCGCACCGTTGTTCATAGTGACAATGTCATTGGCAAGCTTAATGATATTCTTCTTAATAGCTTGGAAGATGTTGGAAAGGGTAGATTGAATTGACTGACCCTTATCTGCATCGTAGCCTTCGAGGTTCAATCTGCCGCCGAGAGGCATCAATGTTGTACGACCTGCGTTAGTAAGATTACCTCTTACATGTCTGCCACTAGTTACAAGAGTGTCTCTGCCTTTACCAAATGTGAAGTTGACTGGCATTCCGGTATTTGCGACAACACCCAAGTCACCGCCGTCACCGAAGGTAACATTCTTTTCATTGTTATCGGTATTGGCAGAAGTGTTGGGGATAACCGCGACATTGCCGCCTGCGTTATTGAAGGCAACATCTTGATTACCGCCTTCAAGTGAGACGCTCTTGATACCGGTTGTATTGGCGAAGTCGAAGTTTTGCGTTTCATCAGAGTCAGCATTAGTTGCCGCCATCTCGATATTACCGTTAGCATTCTTGAGATTACCGCTTGCAAGTTCGTCTGCAATTTGCGCCGCTTGTTCGCTGTCAAGATTTTCAGTGTATCTGCTTTCGGTGGTTTCGCCGCCGCCGATGATATTACTGATAATGTCTTCAGTGGTGGTATTGCTATCGAAGGTAATATCGCTGGAATCGTAGATGTGAGCAGAGCCTTCTTCGTCGCCGATAATTACATCGCCGATATTGGCGTTGAGGATTTCACCATTGACGTTGTAGCGACCTGCCGCGCCGACTGTCAAGCTTGCATTAGCCGCAAGACCATCTATAGTATCAGAACCGGTTGCACCGCCTGATCTAATTGCTACGCCGTCGGTATCGTTCTCCAAGTAGTAAGGCTTACCGTTGACCGTAAGAGCTGTGTCGCTGTCAGCGTCAGAAGTGCCGGGCATTCCGACTACAACGCCGCTAGGAACTGTTACAGCGTCTCCGTCAGCAAGTCCGAGTACAGAGCTTACGCCTGAACCCGCGCTTACAATGGACGCATCCGTATTGGTTGTTCCTACTACCGCGCCGTTGACTGTGGTTTGCTCTGCCGAACTCTTCAACGTACCTGCAAAGTCGCCAACATTGATAACTTTGCTTTCGCCGTCAGTCTCGAAGGTTACGGAAGAATCGCCGCTGATTGTGAAGGTGTCATCAACGAAGGTGAATATACCTTCTTCTTCACTGACAACATGAGCATTCTTAGCCGTCGTGACTACTGCGTTGGTGTTGAGACCTGTTACAGTGTCGAAACCTTCTGCTGATGCGTAGACTGTGAGGTTGGTGTTGTCGCCTTCAACTACCTGCAATGCCGCGCCGTTGACTGTGACATCGCTATCAATCGCGTTGACAACTACGTCTGTCGCCAAGCCGCTGACTTCGCCTTCAAGTCCAAGTACCGAAGTAATGGAGCTTTCAGCTATTGCAAGTGTTACGTCATTGCTTACGCCGCCGAGTGTAACTTTCTGATCGTTGATACCGAATCCGCTTTCATCCTGACCGATTGCGATTGAACCGCTGCTAAGGCTTTGTACACCGCTAACCGAAGGCGTGTAATCGGTAAGTGAAGAAGTGAGGAAGCTTACCTGCGAATCTTCATCGGTTACATTGTAACGTTGTCTGTTGATGTTGGAATTACCGAATTGGACGCTACCGTTGATGTCGGTGGTGACGATTGTCGCGCCGCCTGCATTGGCAATTATTACATTAGAATCAGCAGAGCCTACGCCGTCAATAGCAGTGACTTGCGTGCCGTTTGCAGTTACGCTGACTTCGGTGTCATTGAGGATAAGTACGGTGTGATCGCTGTCAATTCCGACTTCCGTTGAGAAGTTGCCGGTTGCAGTTCCTACAAGACTGTCAATCGCAGTTACAACGTCGTTTGAAGTTATAAAGGAAACTTCGGCGTCATCGGTGATTGTAAATGCATTGCTGCTACCAATCGAGAATGTGCCTGCTGATGCCGTCAAGACTTTAGCCGTTTCAATCAACGCGCCGGTTACCGTTGCGTCGCCGTTAATACCGCTGATTATAGGTGTTGCCTCAGATGATACATCAACTGTGAAGGCAGTATCGCCACCAACTACATTGAGGTCTTTGTCATCAACAGTCAATGCCGCAGGTGCAACAGTCGAAACGATACCGGTGATTAACTTGGTACCGCCGTATTGCGTTCCATTAGCTCCTGCTTTAACTACAATGTTGTCAAAGCTTACAGTGCCGGTAGCTAAGAAGGTTGCAGTGTCGTTGGTGTTGGTAACTTTCGCAGTATCGTTAATAACGATGCTGCTTGAGAAGACTACCTGCGAATCGCTATCAGCAGTCAAGCTCATGCCTTCATGTTCAATCGTCGTGCTGGCATTAAGAGTTGCAGCTACAGCAGCTGTGCTGACTGCGTTGACCGTGATTTCTGCGTTCGGGATAACTTCTTGCTCGTTGATAGTGTAGTTGCCGTCTGCCGTGACAAGGCTCAGAGCTCTTTCTTCGTTACCTTCAGACATTGTGGCAGTTATTCCAGTGCTGCCTGCCGCGATCGATACGCTAATGTCGCTGTCAAGACTGCTATTGATAACAATGCCTTCAGCGTAATCAGGTTGTTCACCGTCATTTGCAGGTGCAGTTCCGCTAAGTACCGCCTCGTAATCAGCTTTGTTGGTAGTAAGTTTAGGTGTAGCCGTATCGCTGGTCGTGAAGTACAGTTCAACCTTTGTACCGTCAGCACTCAAGGATACCAAGTAGCCCGTTGCGCCTTCGATTGAAGTTGCATCGCCCGTAATCCATTTCTCTTGAGTTGCATTGTACTTAATAGGTTCAGTGGACGCAGTTACCTTGTTATCAGTGTCGCCATTGATAGCAAGTTCAGTTCCTGCGATTGCGCTTGCGTTAATCGATGCGTCAGTTGAGATGTCGCTGAGTCCAACAAGTGTGTCTGTTGCAATCTCAAGCGTCATTGTGCCGTCATCGCCTTCAACCACGATTGCCGAATCGTTGATTGAGAAGGTTACACTGTCAGCACCTGTAGTTACAACTGCAGTACCTGTATCAACGCCGTGCGGGTTCAAACCGGTAAGTGCGTTGTCGTCGGAAAGTTTTGCAGTGAACATACCTTGACCGTCCGCGTCTGCAGAACCGATTGCCAAAGTGACTGCATCGCCGCCGTTGACTGCGAAGTTGCTTGCACTCGTAGTAGCTACCAATACAACATTATCGTTTGCGGACATTGTGACATTAGCCGCTGCACCATTTGCCGCAACTGCCATCGTGCCTGCCGCATCAATGCTGAACTTACCATTGGCAACGCCGAGCTCTGTCTTTTCGGTGAAGTCTGAACCGCTGATATTGCCTGCTACGAATTGTCCGTTTTCAGTTGTAAGTTGTACCGCCGCAGTTTCGGAAGTTAATCCAATACCATTGAGGTTAGCCGCACCGCTTACGTTGATGAGTTTATCGGACTGGTTGACAACATAAACTTCTTTCTCAGTTACAGCACCTTCAGCCGTCACATTCAAGTTGACATTAGCCGAATCGCTGGTAATACGTGCAAATGAGCTGCTATCAATCTTATTGAGATCGCCTGCAGAATCAACTGCATAGACCGTCAAGGAATCTGCACTGTCAAGGCTTACGATATAGGATTCTGCTACAACCGCTGTATCAGTCCATGTACCGTCATCATTTCTCTTCAAGACTTGTCCTGCTGTAGAAATGGTTATGGTGTCAGTCCACTCGCCGTCCGTAATATCAACAACTACCGACGTGGCGTCGCCTGCATCAATTCCTGCAATGCCCGTTACCAAGCCGTCGCTGTCAAGCTGGAAGGTAATTTCTGCATCATTTTGTACAACGAAGGTCTGATTATTTGCAGTGAATTGGAATTCACCATCGGAATCAGTGACAACTCTGGTTGCGCCTGCCGCGTCGTTGATTAATGCACCGCCGGACACTTTTCCAAGTTTATTGATTGCATTGCTGCTGAAGAATACCGCAACATCAGTATCTTCGCCGATGTCAATGGTATTGCCCGCAAGTGTTACATCTCCTGCTTGGACGAAGTCGCCTTCTGCGGAAACTGTGCCGCTTGTTGCCTCGAATACGCCGAGACTGCTGTCAACACTGAGAACTGCCGCCGCCTCTGCACCGAAGAGTTTGTTATTGATAGCGATTTCGCCGCCTGCACCGATTGATGCCGTAATACCTTCAGCACCTATAATTGTTTCAATGCCGCTGTCAAACAATGTGGACACTTGAGCAATATCTTCATTGCCTTCTGCCGCGATTGTTACATTTGTGCTACCTTCAATCGTTGCTTTAGCGTCTCCTGCCATAATGTAGAGGACACCATCGCCGCCTTCATCTTCGGTATATGTATGAGCACCTGCACCGGCTGTCAAAACTTCAACCTGATCGTCGCCATCCATTGTCAAGCTGAGGGTTGCGCCTTCGATATTGGCAACAAAGCTTGTAGCACTGTCGAAGTAATTGAAGGTTTCATCCGTAGCAAATTCAGCTATACCTGCGCCTGCTGACAAGGTTTCAGTTCCTACACCGTCAGAAATGCTAATGCTGTAAGTACCGCTTGTAATGTCGTAGGTGTTATTCAAATTCGATACGAAAGTTTCGCTATCCGTAATTTCTCTGTAACCTTCTGCCTCAAAGATTGCATCGGTAAGGTCTGAAGTACTGAGATTTGTGCCGGAGCCTGTCAATCTGTAAGTTTCTTCAGTGCCGTCGTTTGCAGTGTATTCAATTTCATTGTAAAGGAAGGTTGTATCGGAAGCCGTTCTGGTAGCACTGACATCACCGCTGAAGGTCTGTACGCTGTCGTCAAGGTTAAGTGCAATATCTACGTCGTTTTCTGAAACGTATTCGTACCATTCGCCTGCCGCGTCGGTGTGGAATGTATCGCCGGAGTTTACATTATCAACAACAACGCCAGAAGTCGTCAACAATTCTTCAGTTGCATCTTCAGGACTCGTTGCATTCATTACGATAGTTGATGAACCTGCAACCGCGTGATAATCATCCTCTTGGTAAGTCATCGTCAACTCAGAGTCTTCATCAAATGCTTCACGTGTACCGGTACCGTTGATAGCAGAAAGTGTACGTGTAGCAGTGTCACCTTCAAAGACAATCTGCATTGTGGTTTCAGATACTGCCGTGTAGACTTCGTTAGCATCGATTGTACCGCTCTGGTTGAAGTCGAAGTGGAAGACATCACCATCATTTGCAACATAGGTTGCCGAGCCTGCCGTCATTACTTCATCGTCGACGCCTTCGGTTACAGTCAATACCATTGTTGCGCCTGCTTCTACGTTGTAAGTATCGCTGTTGAATACCGTAGTGCCGCCTTCTTCTTCAGTGGTACGTGTACCAACGGCGTTGAACAGATAGCCTGCCGCAAGACCCGTTGAAGAAATAGCGTATACAACATTCTCAGCGTCCGTGTATTCAACATCATTGAAGGTAAACGTTTCGGTTTCGACTCCACGTGTACCAATGCCACTTTCAAATGTGATTGTCGATGAGCCGTCTTCAACTGCCAAGCTTAAGGTTACGCTGCTGTCGCCGTATGCAGTGTACTCAATGCTTACGCTGGAATCTGCTTCGGTATCGCCGAAATAGTAATCATTGACGTGGAAGACATCCGTTGTTGAGAATGTTCCTGCGCCTTCTACCAAGACTTCAGATTCACTGCCAATATTTTCAGTTTCAAGCGTCAAGGAGAATTTACCGCTATCTACAACATATTCGTCGCCGAGTACATCAACGGTGGTCGTGTCACCTTCTTCAAGTTCACGTGTACCAACGCCTTCCACCGCAATCAATTCACCGAATTCGCCGTCAACTACGCTACCTTGCAATACTACATCAGCTTCTGCCGTGTAGGTGTGGGACGCGCCGTCTACTTCATAATTGAAAGTTGTACCCGTGAAGGTTGCTGAGCCTGAGCCAAGAATTTCAGTAACTTCTGTTTCGCTTACAACCAATGCAATTCTTGCACCGGCATCTACAGTGTATTCGTTATCCAAAGCATCGGTAACTGTGTAAGTATCGCTTTCTTCGGACATTCTGTAAGCTTCACCTGCGGAGAAGACTTCATCCTCTTCGCTTGTACGTGTAAAGGTTGCGCCTTCACCGGTTGCAGTGTAGGTATGTTCACTACCTTCATCCGGTGTATATACGAAGGTTCTGTCTGCATCCAATGTCATTGTAGCAGTGCCGGAAATCCACGTTGCCGTGTTCGCGCCGCCGCTTACAGTAACTTGAACAATTACGCCTTCGCCTTCTTCGGTGGTGTAAGTTTCTTTTTCGGAAGTAACTTTGGATTCATATCTGAACGGGCTAACCGCAGTACCTGTAGCTACGCCATCTTCGATAGTTTCTTCTACAACTTTGATATTGTAGCCCATGAACAACATTTCGGAGGAGTCGTCGCCTGAGCCTTTAGCAGTAAGTTTGTATGTACCTTCTTCAGTTGCCGTGAAGGTCATCGTGCCGCTACCATCAAATTCAAACTTATCAGGTGCAAGTTCAAACGTATCGCCAATTTCCATAGCTCTGGTAGCTTCGCCGCTTACAAAGGTTTCTGTGCCTTCGCCGTTAACCAATTCGAGGTCAAGTACTACACTCTGTGCCTGATAGGTATGGGTCTGCTCGTCAATCGGTGACATGTAAACGAATTCGCCGTCGGTAATTTCTCTGCTACCGAATCCACCTGTTACGTGTTCGTATGCTTCTGTAGTCTCCGAATTAACTTCAAGCGTCCAAGTAAGAGTATCAGATACAGAATTGTAGTTGTTGCCTTCAAATTCAAATTCTTGACCTTCAGCACCGTCTTGAGTTCTTGAGCCTGCGCCGTCGACGAGTGTAGCTTGTGAAGTTTCGGAAGGATCGACTGCCGTCAAGCCGAGTGTTGCACCGTCTGCCGCTGCCGTGTAGGTATGGCTTTCGTCTTCAAACTTGTAGTTGAAGGTATCACCTGCATTCACTTCAGCTTGTGCTTCACCGCTTGTGAAGTAGACATCAGCATCTCCGCCGTTACCTTGTGCTATCAATCTGCCTTCATCGGAAGTTAAGGTATAGGTGTTGCCGTCCGGTGAGAACTTGAAGGTATCACCTTCAGCCATATCCTTGACACCAGTACCTTCTCTGAATACGGGTGTATCGCTGTTTGCAAACAGTTCAAGTACTGCAGTGCCGGAAACTTTGTAGATATTTTCATCCCATTCGAATTCTGCACCTTCAGCTTCGCCATCAAAGAGACCACTACCTGCTGAAAGCTTTTCAGTGACAGTACCCGATTGAGCCGTCAACGCCATTGTTGCGCCGGAGTCGCCTGCAATGTATTCAGTACCCTTGAACATAAACGTATCGGACGGATCAAAGTCAAGGTTTGCACTACCGCTGTAAAGAGTGTCATTTTCGCCAATTTCGCCGTTGGTGTAGCCGTTGCGGAATTGTGAACCTTCATCAAATTCAGTGTAAGTGTTGCCGCCTTCTACGGAGTATTCGTCGTCTTCAACCGCATCTCTTAAGCCGAAGCCGTTGTACAATGTACCTGCCGCACCTTCAGATGCATTCTCTTCATTTAATACGAAGGTGGTATTTGCAACGTCTTGGATTGTGTATTCATTATCATTGTAAGTAAAGGAATTATCGCTACCTTCAATACCTGCTCTTGTAGCCGCGCCGCTGATGAAGGACTGACTTGTTGCCGCTCCGTCTGCAAATGTTGCACTGAGTACCGCTTCTTCACTAGCCGTATAAGTGTATTTATCACCAATCGTGCCGTCTGCATTAAATGCCGCCGTGAATGTACCGGTAGCAGTCATGTAGCCTGTACCTTCAAGTAAAGTTTCAGTGTATTCATCAATGCTGGTAATGCTAAGTTGAACCGTTCCTTCATTGAAGGTATATTCATCATTGTTAAGTTCAGACAATGATAAAGTCATCGCAGAATCAATATCTCTCGCGCCTGCACCGCTTGCCTCATACAATACGCCTGTCTCGGAATCGCTAAAGTATGCATTCAACTCTACCGCTGATGTTGCCGTGTAAGCATAAGTACCATAAGAGCTTGCAAAGTGGAAAGCTTCGCCAATTTCTGCAGTGAATGTTGCACTACCACCTGCAAAGGTATCTGAGCCATCGCGTGCTTCAACATTGATAGAAATTGTACCTTCTGTTACGGTGTAAGTATCGCTGAGATATGTTGCCGTGAGGGAATCTCCCTCTTCAATACCTCTTGTACCTGCGCCTGTGTAGAATGTGCCGGATGCAGCGTCGCCTGCGCCTATGCTATAGAATAATGTATCTTCATCTGCTGCGGTGTACTCATGACCGTTGAAGGTAAATTGCTTGGTATCTGTTTCTTCACGTGTACCGAAACCGCTTGTAATAGCTATCGTACCGGAGTCAGGACCTTCAAGGGTAATGCTAAGTTGTACGTCTTCATCTTCCGTTGCGGTGTATGTGAAGGCTTCTGTAGATTCGCCGCCGGTCAACCAAGAATCGTTAACCGTGAATGTTCCTTCACCTGCCGCCGCAGTGTATGTACCTGCGCCACTTGTGTAAGTTTCCGTAGCAGCTATGCTGTCTTCTTCTTCGCTAAACGTCAATTCAACATTTGCGCCTTCATTCAGCGTGTAAACGTCGCCCAAGCCTGCCGCCGTGTAAGTTTCCGTTCCGCCGGTTGTTCTGGTAGCTGAACCGGTTGCATTGAACAAGCCGGTTATTTCGTTATTCTCGACAGTAGCATACAACGCCGCTTCGCTTGCCGCTGCAGTGTAAACTTCATTGGCTTGAATTGTATCGTCGCCGTTATAGTCGAAACGGAATTCGCCGTTATTCTCTTCGTCAGGTGTCCATATTGCACTGCCGTCTGTAAAGGTTTCAGTACCGACAGTTCCTTCAACCGTGACGAGCATTGTACCTTCATAAGGTACATAAGTATCGCTATTGTAAGCAGCTAAAGTTGCATTAGTGATTTCGCCGAATGTATATGTCCTTGAACCTACGCTACCGTAAGCGTCGCCTACTGCCTGCTTAGTGTCGGAATTGATGCCGTAAGTTGCTTCTTCTGTAGCGATATATTCATAACGTTTTTGTCCGTCAGAGCTATATTTAAACGTACCGCCCGCATCAACTTGATAAGTAGCTTCACCGCTTGTAACTCTGATTGTGCCGGAGTCTTTACCGGTAATTTCAAGTGTGAGTTTTACGTCACCTTCTGCCGTGTAAACGTAAGTATCTCCTGCAGCTGTTCCGCTTGCTCCGCTTGTATACCAGTAATCATTAAGCGTGAATGTTGTTCCGCTCTCAATAGTCTTTGTAGCATGACCACTCGTGAAGTCTTCCTCAGCCCATGTAGAATCGCCAACAGGAACAACACCGGTATTGCTAAATGTCAATGTGACTGTTGCGTCGGAATCGAGTTCGTAAGATTCGCCGTTCAAATCATTGATTGTATAAACTTCAGTGTCGGTGGTAGTTCTGCTGCCTGAGCCGGTTGCATCGAACAAGCTGGTTACTGTACCATATTCAATTACACCGTACAATGTCGTACCTGCACTTGCGCTGTAAGTCTGGGTTTCGCCGTCATTATATACGAAGTGGAATTCTTCACCGTCATTTTCTGCTTTCCAAATTGCAGCACCTTCGGTAATCGTTTCAGTACCTTTGCGTGCTTCAACGTCAATCACTACAGTGCCGGAATATGCGGTATATTTATCGCCGAGATAGCCGATCAATTCTGCACTGGTTTCGCTGTTGGTAAATTCTCTATAACCTGTGCCTGCGTAGAATTCGCCCTTCGCATTAGTTGCATCCTTTTCAATGCTGTAATATACATCACCGTCGGCGGTGTATGTCTGCGAGCCTAATTCTGCACTGGGCGTAAATACAAATTCTGTTTCGTCTTCTTCTGCTTGACGTGTACCAAAACCGCTGTCAATAGTGATTGTGCCGGAATCTTCGTCCGTAAGGGTAAGTTTAAGTACTACGTCAGAATCGTGCGCAGTGTAGGTGTAAAGTTTCGTACCGGTCTCGCCTTCTGCAAGCCAATCATCATTAAGAGTAAATGTCTCAGAAGTGGCAGCATATGCAGTGAAGGAACCTTCGCCCTTTGTTACGTCCGTATCAGCCATTACGGAGGTATTGCTAAATGCAATATCGCCTTCTTCGCTGAATTCTAACGTAATTGTGCCACTGGTCAACGTGTAAACATCGCTGTTACCTAATGCGTCAATGGTGTAAGGTAATTCTGTCTCGAACGTTCTGGTAGCTGAACCTATTGCATCGAACAAGCCGGTTACTTTGCCGTCGCTTACTGTGCCGTACAAGGTTACAACGCCGTCAGCCGTGTAAGTGTCGGACGTACCGTCGTCATATACGAATTTGAATTCTTCGCCATCTTTTGAAGCCCAAGTTGCAGCACCGCTGATCATTGTATCGGTACCTTTGCCGTCTACAACGCTGATTGCTACTGTGCCGGAGAAAGGTGTGAATTCTTTTTCGTTATATATACCGACTTTTGCAAGCGTCTCATCACTGCTGTTAAATACTCTTGTACCTGTGCCGGAGTAGAATGCACCATCTGCACCATCTGACAACGCTACATCGCTGTCAATGCTGTAGTAGATAGTCGTACCTTCAACTTTAGTGTAGGTCTGTTTTGTATCTAAGCCTGCCTCGAAGTAGAATTGGTTAGTATCACTTTCACGTGTACCAACACCGCTGTCAACCGTGATTGTGCCGGAGTCTTTACCATCAAGTGTAATAGTAAGTTTTGCATCTTCAATCGCAGTGTAGGTATAAGTTGTAAAGGTTTCAGACTTGCCGCCACTCAGCCAGTAATCGTTGAGCGTGAATGTACCAGAATCAGCTATCAACGCATTGTATACGCCTGTGCCGCTGGTGAAGTACTCAGTACCTGTTATTGCAGGAGTTTCTTCAGTGCCATCAAATGTCAACGTCTTAGTAGCTTCTGCAGCCATCGTGTAGCTGTCGCCCAAGCCGAAAGCTGCATATGTATCTGTTCCGGCAGTAATTCTGGTACCGCCGCCAATAGCATTGAACAATGTCGTATCAGTGCTGTCGGCTACAAAGTTAGCATACAAAGCTGTTTCCGTAGAGAGAGCAGTATATGCTTCATTTTCATCAATCGAGCCGTCGCCGCTATAGTCGAAGTGGAATACACTGCTGCCTACAGAAACTGCTTTCCACATTCCGCTACCGCTAATGAATGTTTCTGTAACTACCGTTGCACCGTTTTCTACATTCAAGCCTAAGATTGCACCCGCCATAGCAGTGTAGCTATCTCCGTTGAATTCGCGTGCCAATGCCGTAGTGGATTCGCCTTCGCCGAGTGTTCTTGTAGCATAACCTGAGAAGAGAACACCCGTTGCAGAATCGCCGTCTTTAATACTGTAGATCAAAGTTGAAGCCGCAGTGTAGGTATAAGTCGGCAAATCGCCATCACCATCGGGATCGAATTCAAATGTTGTACCGCTTGCAACTTCACGTGTGCCGACAAGACCGCCGCCCAATGCAATCTTGGTGTTAGTTCCGAGTGTCAATGACAAGAAACCGCCTGTACCGCTTGCCGTATATGTGAAGACTTCACCAAGTTCAGTACCGCTGTTGTAAGTACCTTGCAAGAATGCATCTGCTATAGCAAAGGAAGTAGCTGCGTCTCCTATTGTGTAAGTACCATTACCGGCGGTGAATTTCTCTGTACCAAATACGCCGGTCGTATCGCTACCGAGTGTCAAGGTAATTGTGGCGTCAGCATCCATCTTGTAAGTATTGCTGTTCAATACATCAACTACGTATGTGCCGCTACCGAGTCTGAAACCTTCGCCCGATGCGCTAATCAATGAGCCGGTCTTGTCTGTATCTGAACCGCTGAAGTATGCGTCCAAAGTTACAAGTGAAGTTGCAGTGTAAGGCAATAACGCTCCTTGTGCGTTTTTGGTGTCGGAAGTTGCACTGAAGTAGAATACTCCATTTGTATCCGCTGTAAATGTCGAACTGCCGCTTAAGAATGTCTCTGTTCCTACGCCAGCCTTTATATCAATTCCGATATCCGCACCGGAGAAGAGCGTATAGGTATTAGACTGGAAGCTCAAGCCGCCCTCATATCCTGCATTAAACAACGATGTAAAGCTACCTTCCGCACCTGTTCTGGTACCTGCGCCGACATAGACAGAACCTGCCGCACCTGTTTCAGTATTGGAAGCTATCGTGCTGTTAATGAGGTAGGTTAAGGAATCGCTTGTGGTTTGATAAGTAATAGTATTGAATACGAAGGACTCAGATGCATCTTGACGTGTACCGGCTACATTGCTGTCAAGCGTGATTTGAGTACCGCTGCTGCCAATAACCGCCGTCAATACTCCGCCGCCGCCTGTCATTGCCGTGTAAGTGTAGCTGTCAACATTGAGTGCCGTTCCTGATGCGCCGTCAAGATAACCTTGCGAAATGTGGAATAATCCGCCTTCAGAAACTGTATAAGTACCTGTTCCTGCAGTGACTGTTTCTGTACCTAATCCTAAACCGTCAGCTACGCCTCCGATTGTCAACTGCATTGTTGCGCCGGCTTGCATTGTGTAGCTGTCGCCGATATTTTCGCCGAATGACCAGAAAGTACTGCCGTCGCCTGCTGTCGAAAGTCTTGTACCTGAACCGCTTGCACTGTACAATACGCCGTCTTTGCTCGTGTCGCTGGTAAAGTATGCACCCAAGATTACGGGGTTAGTCAACGCAGTGTAGGAATGAACATCACCTGAACCAATCGCAAAGTGGAACGCCTCACCTGCCGCCGCAGTAAATGTACCGCTGCCGCTTGTAAAGGTTTCAGAGCCTACGCCGTCAACAACATTCAACGTCATCAATGCGCCTGCAGTCGGCATGTACGTATCGGTATTGAATGCTCTCTGCATTGTCATTGAAGTAAAGGCATCTCCTTCACCCAACTCTGCGCCGGTGTAAAGTCTGGTTGCCGAGCCTGCATAAGCTTCACCAAATGCGCTGTAACCTGCATTCAATGTACCGGAGTCAATGCTAAATGTAAATGCCGTGCCTGTTGTCGTGTAATCGAGTGCAGTTGCGCCGGTGTAACCTTCGGGGTTAAATGTGAAGTGAGTATCAGAACCCTCTGTACGTATACCAAATACGCTACCCAATGCAATCGTGCCGCTATCTTGACCGGTGAGTGACAATGTCAATGTGCCGGATTCTTGAGCCGTGTATGTGTAAATTCCTTCAGTTGAGGATTGACCGTCCGTCATCCAGTAATCGTTCAATGCAAATGTCTGCGTTTTGGAAACATCCATTGAGCCTGTGCCGCTCTTGAAGTCGAACTTAGCATAGTGTTCTGAATCGGCGTCATAAGTCATAATGACGGACGAGCCGCTGTTCATCGTGAAGGTATCGCTGAGGACATCAATTGTATATTCTTGACCGCCAGTGCTGAGAATACCTGTTGCGGAAGACCCTGCCAACAAAGTATTACTGGTTGCGTCGTTATTAATCTGGAATGCAACTGCGCTTGAAGTTGCCGTGAACAGACTGCCGTTGAAGAAGAAACTTGTGCCGCTTGCAACGTCTTCTTCAATTACGCCTTGTGATACAGTTGCAAGTTGTGTACCGCTTACGCCTGCGAGAGTAAAGCTTGCATCTGCAACGCCCGTGTAAGAGAATGCATCCAGCATAAATGTAGCACTGCCGTCTGCAGAAGGTGCCGACAAGCCAAATTGTGTTGCACCAATGAACGTACTGCTGTCGCCTGTGCCATAGCCGATTACACCAACTGTCCCGAGAGCTACCGATAACGTATCACTGCCGCTTGCCGAAGTTGCAAAAGTAAACGTATTGCTGTCTGTACCATACAGTCCGAAGGTTGTGCCGTTGATTGAAAGGCTGCTGTCGCCGCCGCTTGCACTTGTGTAAGTATCAGAAAGTATAGAACCGCCCGACAAGCCAAATTCAAAGATACCTGAAGTTGCAGACTTCGTAGCGGACGCAACACTTCCTGATACCGCATTGACAGTAAAGGTATTGCTGTTGATTATGTAACCTGCCGCAATTCCTGTAGTGGAGAATGCAATCTTAGCCTCATCGGGCATAAAGATTGTTGCTAAGCTGTCCGCAGTTGCTCCGACAGTAACTATATCAGAAGTGATATTCAGTCCGACGCCTGCGCCGTTAACTCTGTAAGCTCCCGTCGTGTCGCTGTAAACATTGATTGCATATTCGCCGAGTGTGACTGAGAAATTGGTATCCGAGAATGCATTAAGCGAAGCAACCGTTGTAGCAGTGCCTTTAGTCGTGTCGACTAAGTAGCCGCCATTCAAGCCCGTATCTGTTCCGTAAAGGATACCGAAATGTTCGCCCGTCTTGGAAAGATTTGTGAATACGACATGAGAAGTATTGCTGAAGTTTGCACTGTACGGTGTATCACTTTGATTCTGGAAGAATACAGAAGTTGCCGTGCCGTCAAATGCGCTGTTGAGTACAGTGAACACGGTGTCGGTGCTTGTACCCATTTCTGTGTAGTCGCTAAGTGTGGTATGCTTCAACTCATTGGTTGCTTCAATACCTTTAACTACAAATGCCGTATTGCTTTGATCGACGATGTATCCTCTGAAAGTGTCAATGCCCCAGACACCGTTTCTTTCTGCAGTCCAAGTACCTGTTGCAGTGAATGTTTGCTTCCATACATTATTCTTGGACTTTTCAGTTACGTCAGTAATCGCAACTGTTGCGCCGCTATCAATGCCGGAAATGCTTGTGACTAAGCCCGTTGCAGAATCAAGTGTAAAGGTTACGCCGTTTGAATCATTTGTAATTGTGAACAGCTGCGTAGTACTGCCGGTTTTGCCTTTGCCATTAAATGTTGTGAATGTAAATGTACCGTCGTTATTTGTAATGACGCTGGTTGCACTTGCTACCGACGTTAAGGACGCGCCGCCGTCAATGTTATCAATGCCCGCTATTGTGCCGTTAGCATTAAGCAGGACTCTATAACCTTCTGAACCTGTCGCGTCGTCAATGTCAAGTACGCCGCTACCAAAAGTAATTGCGTTCGTCGCTGTTGCTGAACCCAATGCGCCTGCGCCGAATACTGCCGTAACTCCCGTACTAAGTACATTAGTACCCGAGCTTGCAAAGACAATACCCGTTGTGCTGTCTGCGCCAAACAGGAATGAGCCGCCCGCCGTATTTGCCAACATTGTAAAGGACTCTGCACCTGTGCTTGCCCCTGTAATGCTGAATACGCCGGTTCCGCTGTTCGTCAAAGTGTATGCATTGACAGCCGTATTTTGTACGCCCGTTGCAGAACCGCCAAAAGTAATGCCGCTCATCGTGATGAAGCTGTTGCTGGTTCCGATTCCGTTAAGCGCGTAGACCATTGACGAATTGCTACCGCCTGTCAGTTTAACAGAACCAAATACTCCCATCTCGGTTGCCGACGCACCGTAATTGAGAGCAAGTTTGGTAACAAATCCGTCACTGGCTTCAGTAAATGTTAAGCCGTTAATTGAAGTACCTGTGCCGCCGTCTGCAAGGTAGAATGAACCGTTCAAGCCCGTTGCCGTGAAGTTGTGACCACTCAAACCGATCAACGTATTGCTTTGATCACCTGTGCCTACCGCGCTGATAATAAACGGCGCACCTGTTATTGTTGTGTTCGAGTCCGAACTACTGATTGTAAGGGATGTTGACCCTGTATTATAAATATAAAGATCGTTTACATACTTAGCTTTACTTTGCTCAACCGTGATGTCAGCAGCGGCAGTCGTAATGTTGCTGCCTACGACTGAAACGGTTACATTGCTGAGTTTGCCGCTAAAGTCACTTGCAAAGGTATCTGAAATAGGAGTGCTAAGTGAAAACGCTGTATTGAGGAAGGAAAGCTGGTTGGCAGTTCCTGTTCCTTCATTATTAGTATTTACTGTGTAAGTCGCGTCGTCGAGTACATAAGTACCTGTCTTTTGAAGAGTAATTATCGCATTCGACAAATTTGCAAAACTACCGGTGCCGGACATTGAACCGCCCAGCGTAATTTCGCTTGCCGTTGTGCCGAATTGTACAAAGGAAGCTTGACCGTCGCCGGTATCGCTGAATACGAAACTGCCGAAAGTTGCTATCGACGAATCGCCCAGCGTGAATTTTGATGACAAAGGTACAGACTCGCCGCTCGTGACCGAGAAGATACCGCTGACACTAATGTCACTTGCTGATGTAAAGTGAACTATTGTATTTGAACCGTCATCTACGTCCGTGAAGGTGTAGTTGCCGATTCCTGCAACAGCTGTATTGCTCAACGTGAATTGCAGTTTGGTTAAGCTGTCAGTATTGATGCTTGTAAAGTTGCCGCTAAGTTGAATATCACTGCTGTTGTAAATACCTGTAACACTTGCGCCATTAGTACCTGCAATAAAGCTTATCGGAGCAAATCCTGTAGCTGAGCCGTCAACGTCCAGCGTGAATGTTGAATTTGCACTAACGCCGAATGTACCGCTTGCCGCTGTTGCCAAGTTGTAAGTTTCAGTTCCTACGCCACCGAGTGCAAAGTTGCCGAGTCCCAACGTGATAAATTTATCAGTGCCGGACATGCTGAACATAACCGTACCTGAATCGTTAGTACTCTTGTATGTTATGCCGTTAATGCTGATTCCCGTGCCGCTACCTGCGCCCGTTAAGTCGAAAGCTATCGATGCGTCAGAGTTAAAGACAACACTGGTGAAAGTTTGAGCTCCTGTCGTATTGTAAGAGCTGGCAGTCATCGTAGCTGTTGCTGCCTTCGTGCCGCCTTGCAATGTCAAGCCGATACCGTTGAGAGTATACGTTTCCTTTTCGCTAGCCGCAATACCGTCGAAAGTAATAGAATTGCTATCACTCTTGAAATTTATTGATTTTCCTGTAGTGTCACGATAAACGTACGTACCGGTGTCAAGGACATCTAAATTAGCACTAGCGGTATGTGATGCAAGTTTGACATCATAAAAGTCAAGCGTAATATTAAATTTGTTTGATTCTGATGCAACGACAACGGTAGAACTACCAAACCTAATTTCGTCATTACAAACCATCATCCTGTACAAAGACTCGTAATTACCGTCAGTGAGTATATATGTACCGGACCACGGTTGAAGGGAATAGCTGAATGAGTTATTATCGGGGCTAATCAAAATGTTAGTATCTGATGTGAGAATACCAACTGGGTAATTGTAAGCAGGATTGCTACCTGTACTGGTATGGGCGGGCAAGTTATTATACGCAATGGCTATACGAACATCAGTCGCATTATTATTAACGCCCAAATTATAAGCTGTAAGTTTATAGCTTTCGTCTTTCCATGTATTTGTGCCATCATACAACGGCGCAATGTAAAAATGTGTATTGCCGATACTTATGTCAGTTGCCGCACTTGCAAGTGTAACACCATCGACAACAGAAGAATCAGTAGAACGACCAAGCGTAAAAGCAGAAAGAACTCCAGTGAGACTATCTGACGAAAGCAATTTAGTTGAACTCGAAGCTTCTTGTCTGAGTGTAACATTAGCGAAACGCTGTAAGCTAAAAATATGACTGTCGGGGGAATTAAGCGCGTCGAAAATGTCTTCGTTGCCCCCCGCACTCTCAATTAACTCTTGCGAATTAATTTTGAATTTTTCCATTGAACAAATCTCCTTTCAAAACGGATGGTCGTCAAATTTTTTTTGCCACCTAATTAATATATACGACGACCAGAAAAACGACAATGTTCGACGCGCCACCAAGTCGAACAACCTATGGAACGCGAATAGAGCGTCCCGATAAAATGCTAAAGAAACACTGCGCAGATTATACACCACAAAATTTTTTTTGCAAGCCCTGCGATTAAAAAAACATTAAGGTTGAAAAAATTTTATGGAGTCAATCTGAAAAATTTATCGTCGAAAAGTTGATTTGGGTTAAATAAAAATTTGTAAATAGGAAGGCGTAATTCGTAATTTTTTATGAGTGAATTTTTGATTCTAAATTCGTAATTAAAAAAATCCCGCGTGATTAGCGAGATTGAAAATATTTAATGATTGTTGTAAAATAGTCGCGTTACCGCAACTCCAATCTGGTAACAGAAAGGAGGAGGTTACTTTGACTTTCATTGTTGGAGTTCTTGAGAAGGTCGTGGCAGGTGTGATTACGTATTACGCTTGCAAGTGGATTGACCGGCTTCTGAAGAAGAGGTGGTGGTAACAATCCCACAAAAAACTGGCGTTGAATAGACGCAACCCCCTCAAAGGTTTAACGGACTCTTTGAAGGGGGCTTTTTGTTGCATCTGGTCGAGTTCTCTGTCGACCGAAAGGTTACTTTGACTATTATTTTCTATAATACATGTATGATAGCATAGAAAAAAATTTTTGGCAAGAAAAAAAATCCCGCGTGATTAGCGAGATTGAAAAAGTTTAATGATTGTTGTAAAATATCCGCGTTACCGCCCGATACTGGTGACAGTAAAGGAGGTGATTAACGTGGATGCAATTTTTGACATCCTTAAAGCTGTCGGCATCAATGCGGCATCGTACTTCGTGTACAAGCTTATTGATTGGCTGTTCAGCGATAAAAAATAGCGGTAACACAAAACCGTTAGTGCCGTAAAGGCGCAACCCCCAAGCATCTTTCCCAGAGATTACTTGGGGGTTTTTGTTTGCGCCTGTGATAACGTTGGATGCAATTTTTATATGTTTCACTTTTAATGATTGGATTGTAGCACAGATAAAAAATTTTGGCAAGGAAAAAATCCCGCGTGATTAGCGAGATTGAAAAAGTTTAATGATTGTTGTAAAATAGAGGTGTTGCTGGCAATAGCCTCCACGAATCTAACTGATGAAGGGAGGTGTTAGTATGCTGTTGAGTTTTATTGTGTCGGTTGCGGCAGGCGTAGTGACGCATTACATCTGCAAATGGCTTGACAGACACTAAGCAGTAACGAGCCGGTGGTTAGCGTTACACCTAAAACGCACGAAAAATCCCCGTTGCGAGCGGGGATTTTTCTTTTACTAGCATGCTGTTGAGTTATGAGTTTCTTATTAAGTTCGATGATTATAACATAAGCTAAAAATTTTGGCAAGGAAAAAATCCCGCGCTTAGGCGAGATTAAAAAAGTTTAATAATTGTTGTAAAATAGAGGTGTTGCTGGCAATAGCCTCCACGAATCTCATTGAGGAAGGGAGGTGATAAAATGCTTATGAGTTTCGTAGTGTCCATCGCGGCAGGCGTAGTGACACACTTCATCTGCAAATGGTTGGATAGACACTAAGCAGTAACCAGCCAATGGTTAGCGTTAAACCTAAAACGCGCGAAAAACCCCCGCTCGCAACGGGGGTTTTTCATTTGATAAAATGCTTATGAGTTTATAGTTTCTTATTAACTTTGATAATTGTAACATAAGCTAAAAATTTTGGCAAGGAAAAAATCCCGCGTGATAGCGAGATTAAAAAGTTTAATAATTGTTGTAAAATATCTTCGTTACCGTTCCAAGTCTGGTATCAGATGAGGAGGTGATTAACGTGGATGCAATTTTTATATGTTTCACTTTTGATAATTGGATTGTAACACAGATAAAAATATTTGGCAAGCGGCGGACGTTGAAAAATATTTCCTTGAAAGTTAAAATCAAAAGTGCTATTATTGCGCGGTAAAAATTTTTGATTATAATTTTTTGGAGGATTTTTTAATGGCAAAAACTTATTACGATCAAGACGTAAATTGGGACGTTATGACAGGCAAAACTGTAGCGATTATCGGTTACGGCAGTCAAGGACATGCTCACGCACTTAATCTTAAAGACAGCGGTGTTAATGTAGTTGTCGGTCTTTATGAAGGTTCAAAGTCTAAACCCGTTGCTGAAAAAGCGGGCTTGAAAGTTTTGACGGTTGCTGAAGCTGTCAAAGTTGCCGATATTACAATGATTCTTATTCCCGACGAAAAACAGGCTGACGTTTACAAAAACGAAATTGCGCCTAATCTCAAAGACGGCTCGGCACTTGCCTTTGCACACGGCTTTAACATTCACTTCAAACAAATTATTCCGCCGTCCAATATTGATGTGTTTATGGTTGCGCCGAAAGGACCCGGTCACTTGGTACGCAGAACTTTTGTAGAAGGCGGCGGCGTTCCGGACGTTTTTGCAGTTGAACAAGATGCTACGGGAAAATGTTTTGATATAGCGTTGGCATATGCACGCGGAATCGGCGGCACTCGCGCAGGCGTTATTCAGACGACGTTTAAAGAAGAAACGGAAACTGATTTATTTGGTGAGCAGGCGGTACTTTGCGGCGGCGTAACTCATCTGATTCAAAACGGCTTTGAAGTTTTAGTCGCGGCTGGTTATCAACCTGAAATTGCGTACTTTGAATGTTTCCATGAAATGAAATTGATTGTTGACTTGATGTATGAAGGCGGTATGGCTAAAATGCGCAAGTCGATTAGTGACACGGCGGAATTTGGCGATTACACAACCGGTCCGAAAATTATTACGCCTGAAGTCAAAAAGGCTATGGAAAAAGCCCTTACCGAAATTCAGGACGGAACTTTTGCCAACAAATGGCTTGTTGAAAATCGTGCAGCGGGTCGCGCTAACTTCCTTGCACAACGCAGACTTCACGCAGAACACCAGATTGAAAAAGTCGGTGAAAAACTGCGCGGCATGATGTCATGGCTTAAAGACGGTGCGGACTTGTCCAAAGATTAATTCAGACAGTTAAACAAATTTTTTGTAGCTTGTCGAAATATCGGCAGGCTATTTTTTTTAGCTAATGAAGGTGAAAACTTTGGATATTCGTATAGCCGGCATTATACCGGAATCGATTGTTGACGGCGAAGGAATCAGATATGCAATTTTTATGCAGGGTTGCAATCGTCGTTGTGAAGGTTGTCAAAATCCTGCGACGCATAAACTTGACGGCGGAAAAATCGTCGATACTTCAGAATTGATTAACGCCATTAAAAAAAATCCTCTGCTTAGCGGAATTACCTTGACGGGCGGCGAACCTTTACTGCAAATTGAACCCGCGATTGAACTTGCTAAGGCGGCAAAAAATCTTGGGCTTAATGTTTGGTGTTACACGGGTTACACGCTTGAGGAAATTCCGCCCGCCGCGCAGGAGCTTTTAAATTATGTAGACGTATTAGTTGACGGAGAATTTATATTGGCGTTGAGAGATTTGGAGTTGGATTTTCGCGGCTCCAGCAATCAACGCATTATCGACTTAAATAAATTGAGGAATAAAAATGAGTGAAAAATTTTTCGGCACACTTCAAACACTCCGCCAACAAATTCGTGATGACGTAAGCCTTGCCAAAAATCCTTGCGAAATTCTTTTGAACGTCGTAAAAGAAATTGGCAATATTACCGGCGAGGAAAATTTTTATCCCGAACTGCGCGACGAAATTATTTCTATCTATGGTCACGTCTTTCACGATGAAAAAGTTTTGGAGATTGAACTTGCAGAAATTACCGCCCGCCGTCAAAAAATTAAAAACACTTACGATAACGGCACTTTCGACGAAGACGACGCTAAACGTATTCAAAATGCCCTCAACCGTCACGATAAAGAGATTGAACGTCTTAAAAATCTTATAGCCGCGCAAAAAATTTCTTAATTGCAATGCCCTATGAAAAATGTTATACTGCGCGGGAGTTCGACGAATATTAAAGAAATGGAGTGATTTAATCTGGCAAAACCTAATAAAGTATTCGTCTTTTTCAACTGCGACGAAAATAAAAGTGAATCGTCAATGAATATTTTTTATAACCACGCAGTTTATAAAGATACAAAAACTTCCAGAAAAAATCTTTGGAAGAGAATCAAAGAGGAAAATTTAGCTGACCGTGTTCAAATTTCGCAGGAAAATTTACAGGAAGTTGAAATGATGATAATGGACGGCGATCCTACTTTGGCAAGCGAATTTATAAAGTTCGGTGCCGTAAAATCTCTGGACTGCTTCTAAGGACGTGGAGATATGGAGGGAGTACAGAAAATCGCGCTTTTCATTGATGCCGATAATGTTTCGGCACGTTTTGGAAAGCTCCTTATGGATAATCTCGAAAAACGCGGTGAAATTTTGATCCGCCGTATTTATGGCAACTGGGAAAAACCCGCCCTTCGTAAATGGGACGATTGCATTTTGCATTACGGCTTGCGGACGGTTCATCAAATTGATTTTGCAACCGGAAAAAATGCTACCGACATGACGCTTGCCATTGACGCTATGGACGTACTTCATAAGCAACAGGCAACAACTTTTGCGATTGTTTCAAATGACAGTGACTTTACGCCGCTTGCCGTACGTCTGCGCGAATATGGGATTTACGTAATCGGCATTGGCAGGAAGGATTCTTCAGCGTCATTCAGAAATGCTTGCAGTGAATATATTTCTCTTGACTCTCTTAATGCGGAGGCAGAAGCAGAAGAAAAATTTCGTGCCGAATCAGCCCAAGCGGAAACGCAAACGCAAGCCCAAACTTCGCCTATATTGGAAGTTAAGGCATCGGAAGCGGCATTGAGAATCGCTGAACTTGAAAGAAAAATTGCCGAGTTGGAAAGAAAAATTGCCGCGCCTCAATGGTCAATCGGTTTCAGACTTACTGCCGAAGAAAATAAAAATTCCGCAATGCAAAAATCGTCAACTAAGATTAAGCAAAAAATTATTTGCAAAACTTTGACGCCGAACATTGCCGAAAGTTCATCGAAAGTAGAAGTTACAACTCCGATTGTCAATGAAGAAGTTAAAAAGCCGGTTGAAGTTAAGCCAGTCGAAGTTGCACCGCCGATTGTTAAAGCGGAAATGCCCAATCAAAATTTAAATCAGCCGATAGTTTTTGAAGTCGTGCCGATTGAACCGGCAAAAGTTGAACCGTCCCCAGTAATTGAGACGCCCACCGACATTAAAGGCGTAATTTCCTTCAAGCCGCCTAAACCCGTCGAAGTACAAATAGAACAGCCTGTGCAGGTTGCGAAAAAAAAAGGTGCAGTCGAACTCCAAGAAGAAGATACTACGCCGCCGATTGAAACTGCCGTTGTGGTAGACGATAAAGCCGCAGAACGCGCTAAGGCTCTCAACTTAAGGCTTTCACAATGTGGACAAAAAGGTATGCGCAATCCTAAAAAGAAAATGCAACAAATTCATGATGCACTGCGTGAATCTGCGCGACTTCACGGAGACCAAAACGGATTTGTGCCGCTGACTTTTGCGGGACAAGACCTTAAGAAAAAAAATTTGGGATTCGGGATAAAAGATTTCGGCTATACTTTGCTCAATGAATTTATCAGCGACTTTCCGGAACTTTACGAATTGGCACATACCAAGCCGCGCAGTTTCCGCTATCGTTGTATTTAATTAGGAATGCGTAATGCGTAATTCGTAATTAAAAATTTTTAAGTGAGGGTTTAACGTGAAACTGATTCTCTTTGCAATATTTTTCTTTATGTTGACGGTAAATGTTACGGCGTCTGCAGCTGAACAATACGTGCCGACAATTTCCGTAAGCGGTGAAGGCGTTGTGGAAGCTCCGCCCGACATTGCAACAATTTCAGTCGGCGTTGTCAGTCGCAATAAAGATGCCGCGCAGGTTCAATCTGAAAACGCACGTAAGGCAACGAACATTATAAATTCTGTTGTTACGCTCGGCATTGAGAGAAAAAATATTCGTACCGGCAATTACAATTTCCGGCAAGTTTATCACAATGACGATAATAACCGCAGGATTTTTGACGGCTACGAAGTCACAAACACTGTTACAATTACCGTTAATGATTTATCGAAGGTCGGAAAAATTATTGATGCCGCGCTTTCCAACGGTGCCAATCAAATTGATTCGTTGAACTTCGGTATACGTGACAGAGAAAAATTTCAGAATGACGCCTTAAGGCTTGCCGTCCGCGATGCTTTAAAGAAGGCTGAAATTGCCGCCGCCGAACTTGGAAAATCTATCGTGAGTGTTCGCAACGTTTCGATTAATTCATCTTCAATCGGTGCGCCGCGTATGGAAAAAATGGCTATGATGAATATGGATTCCGGATTTGAGACGCCGATTGAGTCGGGAACTCTCAGTTGCTCAGCAAGCGTCCAAGTTGAATTTGAGATCAGCAGATAAATTATTTAAAATAATCTTTGTAATGAGGCGGCGTTTATTGCAGAAGTGGACGCCGCTAAATTTTACCTTCGGAGTGACATTATGAATGAAGATATTTTTATTATTCAGCTACGCGCTTGCTTTACGGCGGGTTATACCCTTCCGCAATTCTGTATCGACAACAACATTAAAAATCCGCTGTTTATAGCAGTTGATGAACGCCGCGCAGATTTTTTATGGGAAATCTTTGTTCAGTTCAAATACGACAAAAGAATTATTCCAAATTTTATTCTCCTCAATGGTAAAACTCCTTCAATTAATTTTTCATTAAATTCTATATTGAGTGCGATGAAATTTGAAAATCCTGCTGATATAAACTATGCCAAATACGATGGAATTATTGTTTTAAATGCAATACGCCTTAACGTTAATATTCATAACGTAATTTATCTTGACCAGTTGCTTGGCTATTTCATTACGCGAACTTATGCCGAAGTTCCTCTGCTACATTTTCTGCAACGTCACTCAGGAGTGAAACTGATAGTCATAACTCATCCAAATATCCATGAAGATGTAAATAATACTGAGCGCGAGAATCAATTTTTTATTGAAAGAGCGTCGGCACCAATTTTCAAAATTCGAGATCAAATAAAAAATTCCAATGGCAAACAAGTCTCTACGCCATACGATTTTCTGGGCTATAGTAATGAAGAGGTCTACGATCTTTTAGAGTCCCCCGATAATGAGACTAATCTCGACGGCTCAACTTCATTAATTAATAACTCAAATGAAATTATCAATATTCGCAATGGTAAAAGATCAACAGCTTATCAGCCGGAACAATATGAAAATAAAATTTATTTCGTAGGGAATTGTGTTTTTTATGGTTTTGGCGTACCATTTCAAAAAACTGTTGAAAGTCATCTTCAAAAAATATTGAATGAAAATAATTTGCCTTATCGTGTAGAAAATGAATCGCAACCTTTTAGCGGAAGGTATCAAGATATTTTTTATAATTTAAATAAGTTGGACGTAAAGGAAGGGGACATTATTTTTATTTGTTTGCAAGATTTGTTGCCAAAAAATATTCTTTGTTGGGACTTGAGGAGAATTTTAGATAGACCACATAACTATGGAGAAGTTTTTGCAGATTTTTGTCATGTGAATGAATTGGGGCACTATGCTCTTGCCGAAAAATTTTTCCAGTTCTTGACTCAGAATAATTTTTTCAAAAACACGAAATTTGAATATCTTGCCCCCCTGCCGCCTCATCGTTACGGTATTCCAAAAGAATATTCCGCGCAGGTTGCAAAAAATTTCGACAGCAAAGAATTGGAAACCCATAAACAAAAACTTCGTGAGAAAAGAGTCAAAGTCGGTTGCATAGTTATAAATGCCAACCCTTTCACGCTTGGACACGAACACCTTGTAAAATATGCGGCGGCTAGAGTTCATAAACTTTTTATAATGGTAGTGTCGGAGGATAAAAGCGAATTTCCTTTTGCGGACAGGTTTGAAATGGTAAAGCGTGGTACTGAAAAATTTCCCAACGTCGAAGTTTTACCCAGCGGACAATTTGTCATTTCTCAAAAAACTTTTTCCGGTTACTTCAACAAAGAAAATCTTCAAGACGTGCAAGTTGATTCGAGCCAAGATGTTGAGATTTTTGCAAGTGAAATTGCTCCGGCGTTGGGCGTAAATATTCGTTTTGTCGGTGAAGAACCTGAAGATACCGTGACTAAAACTTACAATGAAAATATGAAAAATATTTTACCGCGATACGACATTGAAGTTTGTGAAATTCCGCGCAAGGAAATTAACGGCGAAGTTATCAGCGCAAAATCTGTTCGTGCCGCCTTAAGAGAAAATAATTTGGATAAATTAAAAAAGCTTGTGCCTGCCACAACTTTGGATTATATTCACAAAAAATATTTTAGAAAGTAGATTTTATAAACTATAAAAATTTAAAATGCAAAAAGTTCAAAAGCCTTATTTACCGTCAATCAGGTACATTCGCGGCATCTCAATGCTCGGCGTTGTAGCAATTCATGTAGGTGCGCAATACTTGACAAATCCCACGCCAAATTTACATTTGGTGGCACTTTTGGAAATCGTAT
>FLNU01002332.1_pt1 | contig 66831 bp, 37 predicted proteins | sample 1140361 | NCBI WGS metagenome assembly FLNU01 (sample SAMEA3878206, study PRJEB12797) | bioreactor metagenome | biome: Moose rumen | place: Sweden | collected 2011-10 | reverse complement strand
GGGTGAAACCTGTAACGGAATTCATCTCACTAAAATAAGGCAAGCCGATAGGAGTAGTTAACTTATACGGACCAGACCAAACAGAAGTATCCCCCTCGCCGCATATTGAGCGAGCATACACATCGTAAGATACATTACTTAAACTGCTTGACAACTGAAGCCCGCCTATACTGCATACTACGGAATCGGTCAGTACCTTCGGCATCTCTGTAACCTCAGTACCTGACAAGCCGTATGCCACTTCCCACTGATTGTCATTATCGTAAGGAGTAATCGTCACAACCGCAGCAGTATCAATATCTGATATCACTACTTTCTCAACACCCATACACATTGACTCTCTTACCGCCACGCTCAGGTTGTTGACACTGATGACCACATTAGCAGTCTGCGCCTCAAAAGCAAAGGCTACTTTGATATTCTGACCAGCATATTTTGAGAAGTCGATACTATAAGTCTTGCCTAAACCGTTTGGAATATCAACAATTTGATACATAGCATCAGCTTCTGCTGACCAAGTATAGCAATCGTTAGCAGCCCAAGTGTCGCCACCGTCTGTTGATACCAACACATGGAACTTACCCTTAGGAGCATTGGCTGGCGTTGGAGCGGTAGCGGCAGAATAACGAGCGGTGTACGCCAAATCCAACTGCAAAGTAACATTATCGCCTACAGCAGCAGAGCTCATATCAATATTTGGCGATATAAGCCAATATACATACCTGACTGCGGCCTGGCAATAGATATGCGGTTCGCCGAGTATAGCATTGTGTTTATCATCGTACGACCACCTCGCGTTGGGTGTTAAGGTGTTGTCACCTGCGAATATTTTCACGAACGGAGTATCGCACACATAGCCTTCCCAACCGCCTAAGGAAGTACTAAATGACTCGTTATACGGCAGAGTGATAGGAGTGCTGAAAGATACTACATTTGAATAGCCGCTCTCCGACTTCTCGCTGCATATCTGCCGTACCCTCACATTATATGTCGCACCCGACTGCAGACCCGTCATCTGCTTCTGTAAGCCTGCCGCAACAGTATCCTGCTTGGCATCAGAGAAGTCTGACAGAGTTGCATACTCTATAACCGTCGGCTTATTGTCCTGACCATCCCATGACAACATCACGGTGTTGAAGGTCAAATCAGAATAAACGAGGTTAGTCGGCTCGGCACATTCCTCACCTATAACACGCAACTGCACATTAGCAATATGCAGATCATTATCTGCTACCTGGCTTGAGCACTCTTTGTAGAACGCAACGCGAACCGCAGTGTTCTTATAGCCGGAAAGGTCAATCTGCAAGCGGCGACCCGTAGCAGGAATATCAGAGAGGCGAATATAAGCGTCATCCTCCTCAGCAAATTTCCACGAGTTACTCTCGCTCCATGTTGCGCCACCATCCGTTGAGAGTAACAGATAGAACGCCTGCGACCCCAACTCCTGCGCGGTAGGAGCATCGGCGGAGTTATGTTTGGTAAGAGCAACATCGAATACTATACCTACATTATCTTCATCATCTGCTGCAAGGATAACATCCGGCGACACTAACCACTGCTGAGTCTGAATAGAAGTGCGGAACATCTCGCCCAAGAGGTGGTTAGCGGACAAACCGTTGGATGAAGTGCTTATTTGCCATCCGTTGGCGTTGGTCACTGCCGTCGGTTTCGTTCCGGCGAAAGCAGAGGCAACAGAACCTTGTAAGGTCGTCCATGTAGAAGGACGAGCAGAAGCATTGAACGCCTCCGTGTAAGGAATACTATACGGAGTGCGGAATGAAGTAACGGCAGACTTAGAACAATCAACCTGAACAACACGAACATAATACTGCGAGTCATAGTCCAGATCGTCAAAACGACAACTGCTATTTTCAGTTGTTACCTCAGATATAATAGACGCAAAATCTTGATCTGCCGACAGCTCAACCTTTACTTCTTCCGGAGTACCCACTATCGACCAATTTACATCGACGGAGTTGTTATCCACAAGCGTCGTAGTAAGATTGCGGACACCTATACATACCGCTGATTGTGAAATAAGGGCTACAGAGTCGATAAAGATATCATTATCTGTTTCCGTCATGCTTGGACCGCTTGTACTCTCATCATAGAAGGCAAAGCGGATGGAATAACCATTATAGTTGGTAAGATCGAATGTTATTCGCTTCGCCTGCTTTGAAAGCGTCGTCAAATCAACGGCATACACATCGCTTTGCTTCCATGTCGTACCACCGTCTTTCGACACTACCACCCATAACTTATCGTCTTCGCCGGGAAGCAGGTTGTAAGAATTGTTATTATACGGACGCATCGCCGCAAGGAACGACAACTCAACCTCACCCTCATTTCTCGTAAGGTCTAACACGGGCGACATAACCCAATATTTAACACTTGAACCATAGATATTCTGCTTCAATGCGTAACCGGACATACCTGTTATGCCGTCCATACTATTGGTTGTATTCCAACTTGTGCTGGACGACAGATTGCTTGTTAGGATGCTATCCGTGTTAAACAGACCTGAATATCTCTCCCAAGTGCCATCTTCGAAGGATGTTGCGCTGAAATTCTCATAGAAAGGTACGCCTATCGCCGTTTGCAATTCACGGGCTGCCGACCAACGAGCCGTATCACCGCTGCCACACAACGCACGGACATATACATAATAAGTGCTTGTTGCCTGCAAACCGGTTATGGTATAAGGACTCTCACTTACTATCCTCCTCTTTATGAACATCTGCGCAGAAGCAGTGTCGGCACGCATAAACTCGCTTGATACCGCCACCTCATACTGCTCTGCATCGCCTGACCAGGTGATAACGCCACCTTCTGTAAAGGCTGACTGAACAGACAGGTCAAGCACCTGCTTACATGAACCGGCAGGCTCAATACTGATATTGTCGATATAGATATAGTTGGTAGAATCGGCACCTGCCTCTGAGAGGAACATGATATAATGTCCGAAATTGCCGTCAAGGTCACCGGTGTAATCCTCGAAGCTTACCACATAAGTCATCATGTGCTGAGCGTCACTCGCATATTCGGGATAAATCTCTGCCATCTTCTCAAAGGTGTTACCGGCATCGGAAGGATCACTTACTATACCCACCTGAATACGACCTACATTAAGTTCACTACGGGAATAGGTGCAAGCATCAAATACCACCTGATAACGGCCGATAGTGTCGCCCACCAATATCTCAGGTGATATAGCATAAGCACCATCGGAAGCGTTCTCACCCGTTGAAGACTTCTCAATCTGCAGAACAGCACCATACGCCGAACCGCTGCTGCGACCGGGCAGAGTACCATCCTCCGCAGGATTGGTGAAGCCCGCCTGCCAGCAAGCGATAGTAGCAGGCTCATCAAAGGTGAATGTCCCGAACTCATTCGGCGTAACGGCCTCACATGCTGTCATAAAGGAAGCATTATGCCAATTGACATCGTTATTGCAATCTTGCTTTACACGAACATAATACTGCGACATAGCACTCAAGTTATCGTACTGAATACTTGTGCCTTGAATAGTATCAATGCGCTCAAAAGAGTTGAAAGTGGAACTCTTGGACAATTGCACAATAGCAGGATACGGATTAACACCGCCGAGAGCCCACGTCACGCGAGCCTCCGAGGAAGATAATGTCAGTGCCCTGACATTCGACACGCCACCGCAGGCAGCGTCGCTCACGCGGAGAGTAACATTGTCAATAACTACATAGTTATCCTCGTTACTTACAGTTGACTCACCATAGAAAGCAAATTGTATCGTCTTGCCGACATACTTCGTGAAATCAAGAACATAAGTCCGTGAAGAACCCCAATATAAATCGTTGAAGACATAATCTCCCTGACCATCATTGCTCCAAACTGTGGCGTTCGAACGCGACCAAGTGTTGCCGCCGTCTTCCGATACTGCCACGATGAACTTATCATCGTCACCTCCCTGAGAACTTGAATAATAGGGAGAAACGCTGACATCAAACGACAGTTCCAATCCGTCACCGCCTACTACATCCACATTCAGCACGGGCGAAAGTAACCAGTAATTAGCACTCGTGCCCCATATATTTATAGAAGCGGCATACCCCTGCTGCGGAGCGAACACGCGTGAGTCACTGCTCGTCATTGACCAACCGCCGTAAGACGAAGTATTCATTCTGCCCCCGCTGAATACTGAACTTGCCAAACCTGATGCTGTTGACCAATCAGAAGGCAGCGAAGAAGCAAAGGTCTCTGAGAACGGCAGACCACGCGGAGTGGTGAAGTCATAACGAACGCCGTCAAGACCGATACCCTCACCGTTGCACATAGCCTCTACCGTGAAGTAATAAGTGGTCAGACTCTCAAGATTACTAAACCGGTAAGACGGCGTATTGATAGTATCACGATGCTCGTATGCTGCAAAGTGAGCATTTGTGCTGTACGCCACTATCCACTGCGTCATGCCACCGCCGTTCCACGATACATCGGCATAATCAGAGTGCGCTTCTATCTGCACATTACTTGCTTCGCGACAAGTGCCGAGCAGACTGACAACCATCTCGTCAAGCAGATTGACGGAACCCTTTGACGCCACACCCGCATTAAGAGAACGAACAGCAATATATTTGCCGGCACCCGCGTATGCGTCAAACGACACTAACCCGCGGCGGTACTCCGTCTCCTGAGTGGAGAAGGCTGCTATCTGCTCGAAGGTCGAGAGATCATACGGATCGGTCATCACACCAACAGCAAAACGACCGGCTACACCGCTCAATGTTGCAAAACGGAATACTAATTTAATATCTCGGATATTATTCTGCACCTCAGGCAACACGAACCAAGAGTCGATACCCATCAGAACGGCGTGAGCCGAACCACTGTAGTTCGGAGCAGAACTCGATAATTTCGGGAAATTATTGATATCCGCATCAATAGAGGTTACAGGATAGAACACGGCAGACGAACCCTGCACCTGCGGGGCATTGCGAACCTCATTATTAAGTGTTGAGAGGAGCAACTGACCATTCGTCGTCTCAAAACCTATACTGAAAGTCTGCAAGTCTTCAAGCAGAGGCATCTTGCTCGGTACGCGAACCGTTACAGGGAACGACCACGCACTCGCAACACCGCCCCGTACTGACTGCGCATAAACAGTAACAATCTGACCCTCAAGAGTACCATCGGTCATATTAACGACAACACTATTTCCCGTTATTCCGCTCTGCGAGAACAAAATATTCGAAGACGGAATATCTCCCGTGCGGCTGAAAACATTTGCCACAACAATATTCCAAGAGTCGGCACTGTACGTATCGGCACTAACAGTAAAACCATTAGCATTAACGCCACTTAGACTTACATGATTAGGCACGAACACATCCGGCATCGACATGCTGAAGTTATCAACACTTACAAAATTCCGAACATTGGTGTTCGATGCCAAAGCTACATACTTACCTGTACCCGTGTAGTTGTTCAAAACAACGGAGAACCGCTTGAACTGATATGACGTTTCTATATGCACGGTATCTATCGGCGTGAAAGTGCGGAAATCGGCGGGGTCCGTCATCACACCGACCACAAGCGAAGCATCATACACATCTGAGCCGATAGAAATCTTATCATACGCAGTAGCGGAGAAACTGATCTCCAACCCCTGCAACGACTCTGCCACTATCTCAGGCGTCGCCGCATACACATAACCACCTGCCGCGAGAGCAAGAGGCTCTGCAAGCAAAGAGTCTGAAAAAACAAGGAAAGCAGTAGAGTCCTCTGAATAATGCAAATTATGCGTTGCAGCCTCGTTCTTCACCACAAAAGGACCATGCTGACCGTTTTCTTTGCTGCTACCATACGACCAACCCTCAGGCATGCCAAAGGCGGATGCACCCGTAAACGAAATGGCAGAGTTGAAATCTTCCGCAAACGGCAGATAAGCCACTTTGAGCGTCTTGAAAGTGCCGCCAATCCAATCGGTAAAACCGGACTCGGTATCATCGCAGTCGGAACGAACATATACATAGTAATTCGTCTCAGGAGTAAGATTTGTGAACTGATGACCTTGGTTATAGACCTCAATAATGCTGACATCACTGCCTATATTGTCGAAATCGGTTATCTCACTCTCTGACAGCATCACTTGGAATAAGTTATACGCTCCGTTGGCATCCCACCAAACATACGCATCATAGGCGTGCACAAGAGTAGAGGCGATATTCACATTTTGGCAAGTAGGCGTCGCCTGCACGATAATATCATCAAGCACAACGCCACGACCCATATTCTCCGTCACCTCAAACGCGATCTGATAGGCAGCACCCTTGTTGCTGAGCAGGATGGTGTCGGTTTTCCATACCGACTCGCGGGCATACACGGCGGTAGGTATCTCATGCCAATAGTCGTTGCTACCGCTCTTATAATAAACTTTCAATGTATCGCTAAGCCCCGACTTCGCCATCTCTGCATGAGAGAAGATAAGTTGCGGGTTAAAGACACCTTGCAGGTTCATCACCGGAGTAACCAAACGCGTCACAAAACGCATCTCATTGCCGCTATTGTTGCGTGCAAAAGCACGGGCTGTACCCGAATGAGCACCGGAAGGATACATCAAGCCGCTGTCAGCCTGCTCCACAGACCAAGAGAAAGCAGCTGTATCGAAACCTAAGGTAACAGGCAACGAAACATACTCTTGCGTCCATCCCGCCGGTATGGAACCCGACTCAAAGGTCTCCTGAAGCACCACATTGGTGGCAGCCTCAAGACTAACGAACGCAAAAAACAAACTTAAAAACAGTAAAGATCTTTTCATAAACAAATACTTTTATGCATTTTAACCACAAAAATACTAAAAATCGCACGCTTAGCCAAATCTGATTGACAAAAAGTCAAAAAAAGATTCATTTTCCTAACTTTTGTCAAGTAAAAGTGGCAAAATATTAGAAAAATGAATAATTTTTCAACAAAAAAGCATTAAAATGTAAAATCAGGACTGATTAGAAGTCTGAGCGGCAGAAATACCCTCATGAGAGACTGTTATCTGTCGCACATGCAGACATGCTCAGGCGGAGTGACATTGATAAGCAAAGTCCACTTGATACCTACCGTCAGTTGAGAGAACGCCTTTACCTGTAAAATGGTATTTAAAGGCGAATTAAACACTATTGAAGAACGCAGTTGATCTTGTTGTTGAGTGAAAGGACTCTTATCCACACGGCTATAATCGACTAACTCCAACTTATTGCTAAACGAGAGCGGGAAAGCATATTCGGCATACAGACCAAGACGCATCGCAAGTCTGCCGGACTTAGAGGAAACGGGTATCCTGGCACCTAAATCCAACATCGGCGAAACAGACAACTCAGGCGCCTCATAACGAGCCGTATAGGTATATTCGTCTTTCGGATAATAACCGTAAGTAGGAGCATTCTCAATAGTATGGATAAAGCGGATATAAGTGCCGTCGGTGGAAAGCATAGTGTTAGTCTTATGCTGCGCAAACAGCGACAACGACACCTTCGCTCCCGCCAATATATACATATATCTGCCTATATTATAACCCGCATACAGCGGAATGGATAATTGCACATTGTGCTGCACATCCTGATAATCAGAGTAGCGATAGGCATACACTATCTCATCATCCTCCCTGTCAAAACGATTCGAGAGATGCACAAAATCATCAATCTTCTGCCACGAATAATCGTAATCAGCCTGCGCTCCAAAGCCAAAGATGAAATCGCGAGCCCTAACCTCGTATGTAAAGGCAAACAAAGCGTCGGCGCCAATCTTATTGTTCACAACAGGGGCATTGTCAGCATAATGAGAGAACATCATCGTACCGCCGCCCGCCAATGAGAATGTAACATAATGGTTAGCACGCCCATCGGTAGTCTTATGAAATTGAGCGGCGGCACTCGCCACCACACCTATCGCCAGCACTAATATGACTATTCGCCTCTTCAAATGTTTAACTCACGGCATATATGCCGAACACCATTAATTTCTCACTACTATCTTCGCCGCCTCGCTGCCTGACACTACAATATATAACCCGTCCTCCGCAGGAGCCTCGATAACAGCCTTTTCGCCTACAGGTAGCCTATACTCCTTCACCTGTCTGCCCAGATTATCAAAAATCCTTATCAACCCGCTCTTGTTTAGGCATATCTGTCCACCGCCGCCAACCAACGTGGGTTCTATTGCGAACACCTCTACATTGTCCAAAGCCGTACGACCGGAGGTGTACCATATAGGACATGTCTCCACCACCACACCATCATCACCTATCAACTTGCAGTAGTACTTCGCACCTTGATCGCTATCCGACACGATAACATACGAGGTCGTCTCGCCTATCATCGGCAAATCATTGCGATACCACTGGTAGCCGAGGAAGGTAAATCCGCCGTTATAATCTTCATTAAGAAGGGCAACGATGTCGTTCTTCTGATCTATTATCGAAGATGAGTATTTCACTTTCAGCACTACATACACGGGGTCGGAAGGGCAGTCGGGCGTTCCGAGCGAGATAGTCATCGAGTAATACCCGGGGTGAATATTATGCGGCGTAGGAAGAAGAATATAATCCTCGGGTTCAAAAGGATAATCGGGTAAGAACCCGCGAGTAAGAGCAAAACTATCAGGCATTACATGCACGGCACTAACACGCCCTTTGATAACATCATACGGAATAGGGATAAGACTGTCGTCAGCACATATCTCTATCGTATCCCGTATCGCCACCTCAAGGCGCGGGATAACGGTTAGCATCAACTCGAGCACACTGTCGCACCCGTGAATAGTCTGCAAATTGACGGTATAAACACCCGTTTCCGTATATCTCTTCCCCTCAAAATCCACATATCCGCCTTCGCATAACTCCACCACCGTTGAGTCGTATGACACAGGGTGTATAAACACATAATGGTCTGACGGGGCTTGACAACCATACTGATTGGCTTGATAAGTGGTATAGACGGTATCGCGGAACACCCATTCACCTGACTGTATCTGAACGGAATCGCCCACACAGGCATGCACCGTATCCTGCGAACCGGTATGCAGAATATCAGGCAGAGTGATAGTATAGCGTATCGTATCCTGACATACTCCGTCGTTCATTGATGCTACGGCATAACACTCGAACTCCCCGCCTTCCTGCGGATAGATATGCCTGTTCTGCGCCCCCGACACCCACTCTTCCGTACCATCACCATAATGGTAGAAGATATCATACAAAGCCTCCTCTTCCGACATCGTCTCACCCGTAGCACGATTGACGACACGGATAAACGACGAGTTGCTGAAATCAACTATATTTTGGCAGTTGTCCACCGACGCTTTGTACGTCACCTGCGACATCGGAAATCGCGGATTAGGATTGGCTGTCAGCACATAATAGCAAGAGTAATCGGTTACGCTGTGGCACTCTACCATATAGATATTAGCATCAAGCGGGTCGATATGGAAAGTGCGGGCGGTATCAAGAGTTGTGTTCGGCTGACCCTCTTTGTACCAACGGTAGGTAAAGCCCTCCGGAGCGGTGAAGTGGTCGGTGGATAAATCGCCGCACGCCAAACCCTCCAAGCTACCGCTTCGGCAACCGAGGGTAAAATAGGCGTAAGCAAAGTGAGTATCGTAATAGCAACGCACCGCTGTAAGGCGAATAGTGAGCGTCTGACCTACATACGGACGAAGAGACACCGTCACCGTGGACCAATCGCACCAATATATATCATCTTCATTGTGCCATGAAGAGGTAGAACCAAAACCGGGCTTGAAATCGAGATGAGTACAAGAGGATGCCAACTGCCTGCCGGAGCCGTCAAGCACATCTAATTTGAATGACGGCTGTTGCACCTCTTCGTGCCCGCCGGACTGCAACACTGCCGCATATTTTAAGTCCAGCAAATCCGACATACCCGCCTGAACGGTATATTTATACTCTATTCGAGATGAATAAGCATCCGGAAAATTACTCCCGCCTTCAGAATCCATACCGCCAAGGCGGACCGAAGCGATCTCGCCGTCAGGCACCGTACTCAAACCGCCGTTAAGGGTAGTATTAGGGTCAACCTCACTAAGGTCGGTATGCAGGGCATGCAGCGACTTATGACTTGACGGACCGTTATTAACCATCTGAAGTGTACCTTGCTTAGCCTCCGTCACGAAATTCTCGTATGTGCCTACATAGCAACGCCCTGAAACCTGAGGCGAGATGCCTATGTCCATATAGTCGATACACCTCTTCCCCGGTATCCACACGAAGGTTGTCGTCATCATCCACGCCGAAAACGACTCACCGCCATTACATACTGCACGAACATAAAACTCGTGCGTACCCTCATCGTCAAGTTGAAGAGGAAGAGAGGTGGACATCACAGAGTCGTAATACACAATAGAATTGCTGATTGGCGTATAGTCGCGAATCTGATAATAGTCCGCCCTACCCGACCAAGAGAGAGTTGCAGTTGCTGTGGTATAGGTAAGATTAGTAACGGAACTGCACTGCGAAGCAACAGAGATAACAATATTATCCACACAACCTGATGGCGGTTTGGCAACATCACGCGCCGATGACCATATAAAGACTAATTTACCCTGCTCGGTAGCAGAAGTAACGGTAAAAGTCTGATGCGCCGGCTTCCATGTCTTCGAGCCGTAAAGCACATCGCCTATGCGATATGTCGTAGCCCAATTAGCAAGCGAACCGCTGTTGTTACTATTCGTCGCCTGCGTCTGCGGTACCCAAGCCACCACTAACTGCGCACTGCGGCCGTTACCCATACCACGCCAGTCGAAATCAATATTATAAGAGCCGGACTGCAAGGTCATCTCACGATATGTTACTACATACATCGTTTGCGACGACTGATAAACGGCATTCAGAGAGTCCGACGACACATAGAGTCCGCTGTCTCCCTCCAACGGGAAAGCACCGGCCTTACCAATGAACCATTTGCTCTCGCATTGCGCACCACGAGCACCCGCATTCCTCACCCACTGCGAGTTCTCCAAACCGTCCTCAAAATCACAAGTATAAACGACCTGCGCATTTGCAAGTTGCACTGCCATAAGCAGCGCAACAAGAGAAATTAATATTTTAAAAGACTTTATCACAGAATGATTTACGAGCTTCAATTCAATATCAATATATTCCCACGCCTCGTTACTTCAAAACTCCGACATTACTAATATTCATCCACCTCGGCTTCATCAGCATTCAGAACAGTAACTTGAACGCGACGGTTATTCTGCTTACCCTCGGCGGTGTCATTAGTATCAACAGGCTCTGACTCACCCTTACCGTTCGTCTCTATTCTATCTTCCGCTATACCGCGCTTAACCATCTCTGCCTTCACGCTGAGCGCACGGTTCTCGGATAGTATCTGGTTGTGCAATTCGGTACCGTCGGAGTCGGTGTGACCGGTGATCAAGACACGAATTCGAGGATTATCATTGAGGAAGTTATAAAGCGTCATCAAGTCTTCCTCTGACTCCGGCAGGATATCCGTCTTATCTACGGCAAAGAACATGTGCCTCAGTATCAGCACTCGCTTGATACGCTTAATAGGCGTCATATAGAAATGCTCCGTGGCATAGAGGTCGCTGACAGAAGCCACCGTATCGTGATAACCCGCCGAAGTAATCTTCAACTGATAAGTGTCGCCATACTTGAGCGAAGCAATAAGCTCCTTCTTCTCCGCATTAGTCGTCAACTTCGTTTCCTTACCATCATTATCACTCTTGAAGACGATAGTAGCATTGATAAGCTGTTCGGTGGTCGCATCATGTACGAGGCAGGTCAACCTCGGGTTTGGAATAAGTCGGAAAGGCACTGTGTCTTTCAGATCTGCCACATGCGCATAATTGACGGTATCGCTGCTTAGATACCCCACGCTTACCGCACTTAACTCGTAATTTCCGCTTGCATAACGCCCTTGGAAGATACCGTCCCTCCTAACAGACTTCTGCTGCGGTTTGCGCTTCGTTCCCGTCTGCTTGATATTGACCTTCGCCGTCGGCAAAGGCTCTGCGGTAAACGCATCTGCCACAAACACCGTCATGCGCGGATTAGGCACTTTCGGCTTGTTCAGTTGGAGCAAGGCGGTGAAATGAACACCCACGAGCAACGAACTGAGTTTCTTATCTGCCCAAGCAGACTGAAAAAGAGAGTTAGTCGCCACATTCGTAGGCGATGGCTCAACAAGAGCGAGGCCACGACTGCCCGAATTCATCAGCGGCAAACCATAATCGACAAACAGACCGGCACGCAAGTGCCACGGGTGAGCCGACTCATCATTACGCTCGTTCCACTCCGCTGAGAAAAAATCATTCAGATTAACGCCGAACTCGGCGGAGATAGTAGCGTCCAAACCACCTACGCCTATGCTGTTGCGACCCTTGGCCGTACCTGCGTACATCGGGTGATCTACAATCGAAGAAACAGTAACAAGATCGTGACTCGGTACATCAGTCCAATCTTCGATACCCATCTGCTCCGTAACAGAGGTGGTCAGACTACCGCGCTGGTGCCACATGTCGAACACATTATAACCTATCTTCGCTCCCGCAAGGAAATAATACCTCTCGAAGTTTCCGCCGAACATTATCGGCAGCATAACCTGCCCTACCAACTGATTCTCGCGCAGGTTAGTGAAGGTGTAATGCTGCGTCATTGTGCTGTAATCATTCCGCACCACATCATACGAGGCAGGTATCTTTTGACCATCAGCATCAAGACTATAGTGATTCAGTTTGTCGAGCGAAGAGAATAATCTGAACTCAGGACCTATGCGGAACATAAAGCGCCTGTGGTGCAACTCATAACCGACACCTATCAAGCCGCCGCCACCGCCCACAAAACTCGGATCGAAAGTGTTCTGCACACCACTACCCGAATCGAAATTAACGGTAGAGAAATTGTTTAATAATCCCGAATAGCCTGCCCCGCCCCACATCGCAACATAATGCAGGTCTGTGTTACGACCGGCAGAACTGCCTTTCTTCTTCGCCGGTGCTGCCATTGCCGAGAACGACATCACAACAGCACAAAACAACAATATATATTTGCTACTATACCTCATCATAAGCCTTAATTCTTCACTATTCTAAACTGCCGATCTCCGTCTGACATCTGCACTGTCAGCACATATACACCCTTCGGCAAGGCTATCTGCAAATAGTTATCTCCCGTCTGCAATGCCGTCTCGAACATACGCATGCCCATAGTGCTATAGCATATTGCTGTTGCTTCTTCGGGCACGCTAACCGTCAGCACCTCGCCTTCATGCAGCAGAGTGGGACTGACAGCGGGAGCACCTGCCGACAACGATGGCACAAACGGACATGTCTCATCCTCTTTACCCTCTTCCGTTCCGTCTTCAATGATAACTCGGCACGTGTATTCGGCACCGGCAGTCAGACCACCCGCCTGGTAATAATACGACTTAACAGCACCTTCGATAGGCTCGCCGCCTTTACACCACTGATAAGAGCGGAAAGTGAGACCGCCGTTATAATCGGCATTCTTCAGAGAGAGAACATCATCCCAACGCTGGAACACCATATTCCTCAGACATCCGGCTTTCAGAGACACTATCTCCGTCACTGCACACCCGAAATCGTTGTAGAACACAAGTTCGTAGTCGCCACCCGTCAGGTCGTCAAGCACAACGGAAGAAGTGTAGGTCTGACCCTCGAAAGTGAAGTAAGTGCAGGTAGAGTCGCCCGGCATCGTCACCGCTATCGACGCAAACTCATGCTCCTCATCTATCTCTTGCCATGCCAACTCAGGCTCTATAGCAGCCAACACATCTACATGCTGCACCACTAAACTGTCGCAGCCGTATTGGTTATTCAGCCTCAGCACAAGGTCACCCGTCGTTGCACGCGAATACTCGCCGTGGACAACCGTCTCACCATAACATATCGTAGTGTCAGGAAGAAGAGTGGTTGAGTTAGGCACTACAACTAAGTGCAACCTGTCGTTTGACATACAGCCCGTCAGCGGATCACGACCTTGGTACAGATAATCTGCCTCACCCGGATCTTCAAGGAACTTCCTCTCGCCGTGGAACTCATAATAACTGCCGAGACAGATAGTAACGGTAGTGTCGATCTGCGTATCGCCTATCTTCGGAACAACGATAACCGTATCTATATCCGAACGACATGAACCATCGCCTATACCTATCATCGCCGACAATTTTATGCGGAAAGTGCCGCCCTCTTCAGGGAACATTATGTAACCCGGATTGGCTTCCGAGGTTATCCCCTCATCCCCTATACCGAAGTCCCACTCAAACTCATCGCACACCTCATCGCGATGCTCGTTGCGAACGCCGTCCTCGTTGGTCCATATATAGCTTGTATTGGTAACCTCATAGCGGTTCTCGCAGTTAAGCGGAGAGTATGTGAGTTGCATCTCTGCCTGCGGATAACGCGCCGTTGTGTTTACCGACAACTCGAACGAGCAGTTTTCATTCTCCGTGGAGGTGAGCGTACAAATCCAGTCGGTCGGGTCGGTACTCTGTATGGTCACCTGACGCTCTGTCGAACGCACCTGCCCGTTAGCAGACCACGAATAAAGGAAGCCTTCAGGCGCAATGACATTCATCGACTGCTGTGCTCCGCAGGCGGTATTCTTGATGCGAGCGGTCTGGCAATCCATAGTGAAATAGGCGTAGCCATAATGCCCGCCCCAGAAGCAGTCGAAAGTCTCAACGCTGATATTGATAGTTTTACCTACATACGGGTCAAGATTCAAACCAAGGGTTGTCCAATCCTTATAAACGATATTCTCGTACGAATAATCGGCACTCGGTACCGTTACCCAACCCGTACCGCCTTTCGACTCCGAGTTAAGGTCAACAATACCGCACACCGCGTCAATCATTTTGCCGTTCTCATCCTTAATCTTAATGATAAAACGAGGCACACCATCCTCTCCGTGACCACTCGGCTCTTCGAGTACTATGGCATAGTTGATAAGCAGGATACTATTATCGGCATCAACCACATACTTGTAAGTTATCGCCTCCGTACCATTATGATAATCCCAGTTTCCGAGGCGCACACTCGCTGTAGCACCGCTCGGCACCATCCGCAATTGCCCGTTTGTGCGCGGGTCAGTTGCCAATGTGTCCCAAATAACGGTATGGCGGGAATTGATATTGTCCCAACCGTAATCGACGCAACCGCGATTCTGATACGGGGTCGTTTCCGAACCATAATAACTGTCATTGGACACACCATAGGTACAAATGGCAACATTAGTGTCCTTTATATTAATATAATTGATACAGTGCAATTCAGGGCAGAACACATTGAAGTTACTCAAATACACATACGGGCTGTAAATAGTGTCAATCGTATTGCCCGCCTCGTCTTTCTCGTAACATATACCGCGAATACGGAAATCATAGTTTCCCTCGTTCATACCTTGGAAGGTGTAACTCGTCTCGGCATTATTAACCATACGATTTCGCCAAGTCGAGCCGCCTAACGGCCTATACTGCAACTGATAGCGGGAAGCACCGCCCACCCACGTGAACACCACATGATCGCAATCCTCCACATCACCGTCGAAGTTATGAGGTGCCTCGCAACCGTCCTTCAGTATCTGCACGTTATCAATAGCACAACTGATACCTGCCTGACAAGAATCACGCTGAGTGTTTATCCAAGCAAAATATATCCTGTACCAACGCGGATGGGATGTGTCGGCAGGGTTCTGAACCGTCATCGTGAAATAGTCGTTACGCCAAGTGTCAGCACCCGTGTTAGGACCAACGCGAGGCGTACCGATACGCGGCAACTGGTCTGAGCCAAGTTGCTCGGTAATATTCTCCGCCATTGACCCGGGGGCATTAACGCTATCTGTATATTGCACATAACCGGCATAAAGCTTCATGTTAGGGCATATCCAGTCGAAAGAGACATAATATCTGCCGTCAGATAACTGCACATCTCGGTAAGCGAACTGAATTATCTTCTGATTAGTAGAGCCTGCCGACCGCGCTCCGCAATTAGTCGTCTCGCCGCCATCATTAGATATATAGAGACCTCTCTGACCATCGCTACGCATGGCAGTACCCACGCACCACTTGTCGATACTGTCATTCTGCGCATCACTACCGGGGTTGAGCACCCAGTTCTGAATCTCTACCACGCCGAGAGAGTCTTCCTCAAAACCGAAATCGTACGGCAAGGTGATGCTTGTCGAAGGAGCATTTGCCGATTGGGCGTTTATCACGAACGAACCCCGCAACGACGGCAATAACATACCACCGGCGAGCAACGCACATATCTTGAATATAGGTAAATATCTCTTCATAATCTGACTAATATCTCTTCTCAACCTCACGAGTTTCACTTCCTAATCTTCAGCAAAGGAGAGTTATGTGCTCGCGAGTTATGCGAGCGAGGTTTTCTGTTCTAAAAATTACAACCCGACGCAAAAAGCGCATAAGTGTCGCAAAATTACTAAAATTATCTACATTATGCAAGAAAAAAGCGCGATTTACTAAAAAAAAGTAAGCAAAACGGCAATTTTGCTTTCTTTTTATCATTTTTAGTGAATAATTATACTATAAATCCGAAAGGTACAAAAAATATAGAAATTCCGAAAAAACCGGAAAATACGGAACCTTAGAGAGGCAAGAAAAAGGGAGGCATCGTTGCCGATGCCTCCCCTCGAAATATGCTTGAGAGAATATTCTCTTCAAACCTCGCGGACTATTATCTAATCTCTACACGCTTACCGGTGGAGTCGAAGATAACACCATGGTAGTTGATATAAACCTGTCCGTTGTGGATGAACTTAATAACCAAATCCGTCTCTGAGTTACCGCTGATATCCTCAAGCGATACATGAGAATCATAAGCTTCTCTTACAACCTTCAGGCTGATATTGCCCACTGCGAACGGGTTCTGGTAACCGGAAGAATTATCGTTTCTCCACATGAAGAACAAGCGGTATGTTCCACTATGAGTGAGAGTGATAGTCTCGTCAACAGAAGTCCATGTTCCGGCACTCTTATTATTAAGTGTAACAGATGACTCGCTCTTAAGCGAAACAATACTTTCTACATCATTATTTCCGCTAATGGTTGTTCCGCCTGCTACAATATTATGCGACGAAGCATCATGCTCTACCATTTCCGACTCTGCTGCAATGAATGCACGACCATAGTCATACACGGTTCCATAAGAGGAAACTTCACCATTAGCCTGCCACTCGAACTTAACCTCAACATCTGTTGTATCGGCACTGACGCTGAACAGACGGAACGCTGCGGAAGCCGAATTGCTGCTTACGTTATATTCGTAGTCAGCATCATTGTCCGTTACATACAGACCCGTTGCTGCATCACCCACAAGAGCATCTACATCGTTACCGAAGATGAAGTGGTTAGTGTCGTCCTCGCCGAGGAAGCCCCATTTCTGACGCTCTTCAGCATCGTCGAAGTCAACCACGAACTCTTCGTCAAGCGCAAGTTCTTCGGTATATTCGGCCGGCATCTTCGTTGTGAAGGTCAGTGTCTGACTTACAACACGGGCGAAATCCTCATCTCCGCAGACTGACATAACCTCTATGCGGTAAGAGTAAGCGGTGTTAGGCTGCAAGTTATTGATAGAGTAAGCGCGGCTCTGCCACATATCGTTATAGACGGTATCGGCAGGACTTGACTTCGTATTAACGACCATCACGTGCCACTCACTCTCCTGACCACCGTTATCCCAAGTTACAACAGCCTCGTTCTCTCCTAATGAGAACAAACGGATATTCTTAACCTCAGGACATAGAGCCGTTGTGCTGAATGAGAGACTGCGCTCTAACATCTCTGAATTGCCGTCCTCACCACAGAGACCTTGTACGCTGACTGCTACACTATAACTCGTCTCGACCTCAAGACTATCAATGTGAAGAACAGAGCCTTCTACAACACCGTTATAGATAGTGTCAAGTATGCTTCCGTTAACGGCAACTACTACCTGATACTGCTCAGCATTGCCTTCCCATCTCAACCATGCCTCGGTAGCTGCCACAGAGTCAACCGTCAATGCAGCAGGTTTATGGCATGGCGGAATGCGGCGTACCTCAATATCATCGAGATAGAATGCATAGCCATTAGTGCAAACAGCCTCGAACAATATGCGCTGCACACCGGCCTCCGGCAGAGTGAACGAATACTCGTACCAATTGGCACCGTCTGCCTCCTGAGGCTCGCCTGCATAACCATGATGCAATACGCCAATCTTCTGAGCAGTAACGGTATCAACTGACGCACCGCTCCATACCTGCAATACCTCATTCGGGTAAGATGCATGAGAAGCATTGCGGAAGAACCAGAAGTGTACCTCATACTCACCTGCCTCAGGCACATCTATCAGCGGAGTGGCAAGAATAACATTGTTGCCTGTTGACTGATAATTCAGATAAACACCTTTACCACCTGTCGGCGAGTAGGTAGTGCCTGCGCTTGATACTCTCCATAAGCCTGTAGCACTGCCGGAAATATGCTTATCCTCCCAACATACATCACTCATGTCACCGGAAGTCATATCCTCAAAGTCTTCACTCCACGGACTATCTGCAGTAACTGCTATTGCCTCACAAGCAGAGTGGAAAATGAGCGACTGACTTACGACTTCTGATTCCTCATCATCGTCACACAGCGACTGTACGGAAACAGTATATTGGTACTGAGTAGCAGGAACAAGACCGCTCATAGTGATGCTCGGCTCGCTGATAATAGAGTCGGTGATGACGCTCTTATTACCCTCACCTGCAACATACTGCTTCACATTAACCTTATACTGCGCAGCATCGCCCTGCCATGATATAACAGCCTCGTTAGTGCTTGCATTAACAACGATGTCGTGCGGATTGCGACAGTTAGGTAACTTACTAACCTGCACATCATCAAGATACAAATAAGCACCTGTGGGACCATAGTTACTTGTGCCATGGAAATAGAAGGTTACAACATGCCCTGCGTACTCCGACAAATCAACCTCTTGTTTAGTCCAATCGGCAATATTTGTCAAGTCCGACAGCACCGTCTCTCGCTCCCCGCCATCAACGGAGATAAGCACTGAGAACGCACCTCCGGCAGGATTCTTACACATGAAGGTCAGTTCGGCTGCCTCATCAGGCAAAACAATATCCGGTGAAACAAGAACATTAGTATTGCCTCTTGAATTATTATAAGAGTCAAATCTCAGACATGCACCCGTATAACCGGCTGAATTGTACGACCACTTGTAACTATCACTACTCGTCCCCTCTGAGTTATCCCAGCAAGCAGGTATGCCGCTTGAAATACCATTAAAGTTCTCAACCCATGGCAAAGTTGCTATCTGCTCGCATAGTGTAGTGAAACTGAACGATACCTCACGAACGGCTGACTCACCATTATCACCACAGAAACCCTTAATCTTAAGGTCAATGGTGTACGCCGTGTTTGCAGCGAGAGTGTCAATCGTCAAAGCAGGATCGCTTACAACTACCGTTGCAACGGAATCGCCATTGATGCTAACCTCTACATTGTAACCCTCAGAAGCATTACCCTGCCATGAGAAGGCGGCTGAATTAATTCCCACCTCGCCTAACTCAACGGCAGACGGCTTACGGCAATCATCCGGTGCAGTAATACTGATATCATCAATACCAAGATAATAATTCTGTGATTGCTGACAATACTTGAATGCCAAGCGTGCACCCTCAGGTATTTCAGGCAGAATAACCTCAACATTCTCAACCATCGTAGTGCTTCTTTCAAATTCCCCTCCTATTTGAACGAATGTTGTTTCCGATGTAATGTCAGTTAAATAACCGAGATACAATTTTCCGCTCTTACTCGTATCTTCGTCTCTATAAGAGAAGGTTAATTGCTTCTCTGACAAATCGAAACTGAACTCAGGGAATATTGCATAACCATCTCTGCTGCTGCTCGAGTGGAAGAATAGGTAGTTACTACCCGTCCTTACATAATCACTTCCATTATACCCATCTGTATTCCTTACATAAATATACGGATATGAGCCATCGTTAGCATTCAACACATCCCAGCATATAGGAGCAACGATTACAGTAGGTACACTTGAATACGACTCCATCGTTTCGAAACTTTCGCTCCATGGGAGGGTGCTTATAGGCTCGCAGAGAGTAGATGCTGCAACAATGCCTTCCAACACCTCTGACTCTACACCATCATCGCAAACGGTATAAACCTCCACTGCAAGGTTGTGAGTCATTGACGAAGCGAGGTCAGTGATGATATATGTCGTGTCTGACCAGTAAGCGGCTGAGTTAAGCACTACACCATCCTCCTTCACAATGATGCGATAGGCGGTCGATTCGTCGGCACCTGCCGGAGCATTCCAACCGATAGTAACGCTGCTCGTTGTGGCAAGCGAATCAACGGCGTGCAAATTCCTTGCAGGATAGCACGACGGAATCTCGTCAACTACGATATTATCAACATACGCAGAACCATAGTCAGATGTACCGCCGGCATATCTCAGTACCAAGTAATGGTGCGTTGAAGGAACAGCAGACAACACATGCTCGTATTCGACATACGAACCGGCTTGAGCCAAAGTGTCAATCGCAATAAAGGTACTTTCAACCAACGGATCTGACATAGCACCTAAGATAATCTTTCCGTAATTAGAATAGCCGGTTACGCTACTTTTATAATAGAAGCGAATACGGGCATTGCTCAGATCTGCTGTCATCTCCGGCATAATGGCCGTTTCTACGGTTGAACCACCACCAGAGAAATAGAGACTCTGCGTTCCTTGATAAGCAGAACTGCTATATGAATACACATACGGATATACCAACGATGAACCTATTCTGCTCCAGCAATATGGCAGAACGCCCGAACCGGACTCGCAGTTTTCAAAGGTCTCTCTCCAAGGCAGAGCAGAAATGGTTTCACACACAGTTGCCGCTGTGAGAGTAGCACGCAAAGTATCAACAGCCTCCGCTGCCTCTGAGCAAACGGCTACCACATCAACCGTAAAGGTGTAACCGCGACTCGACTCAAGACCACCGATAGTGATGTTAGGTTCACTAACTACCTCGTCACCGATGATAGTGCCGTCGCTGCTAACATAACTTACCTTGAACGACGCCGCCTCAGATGTCCACTTGAAGCCTATGCTACTCGTGGTCTGAGCATCAGCATTAACCTGCAAATCTGTTGCACCACCGCAAGCAGGCTTCTCGCGAACCTGCACATCATCAAGATACAAATAAGCACCTGTGGGACCATAGTTACTTGTACCATGGAAATAGAAGGTTACAACATGCCCTGCGTACTCCGACAAATCAACCTCTTGTTTAGTCCAATCGGCAATATTTGTCAAGTCCGACAGCACCGTCTCTCGCTCCCCGCCATCAACGGAGATAAGCACTGAGAACGCACCTCCGGCAGGATTCTTACACATGAAGGTCAGTTCGGCTGCCTCATCAGGCAAAACAATATCCGGTGAAACAAGAACATTAGTATTGCCTCTTGAATTATTATAAGAGTCAAATCTCAGACATGCACCCGTATAACCGGCTGAATTGTACGACCACTTGTAACTATCACTACTCGTCCCCTCTGAGTTATCCCAGCAAGCAGGTATGCCGCTTGAAATACCATTAAAGTTCTCAACCCATGGCAAAGTTTCTATCGGATCGCATGGCGTCGTAAACGACGATGTCAAAGAAACGGTATCCAAAGCCTCATCGTCTCCCTCACATACAGGAAGTACAGAGATTCTTACGCTATAACTTGTTTCTGCATCCAATCCGTCGATGGTGAATGTCGGCGCACTGACAATAGTCTCCTGACGCTCGCCGTCACCAACTGAATAGAATACCTTAGTATTCGGAGCCTCAGTCTGCCATGTGAAGACAGCAGAGTGAGCAGCAACAGTTTCTAACTGCAGCGACTGTGCCTTTGCGCAAGCAGGTATCTCCTGAATCTTTATATCGTCAATACCTAAGTACCAACTCTGAGAACCTGTGCCACCATAACGGAAGGCAAGGCGTGCACCTGACGGCACGGACGACAAATCTTGCTCAACCTCGGTCCACGAAGTGCTACGCTCACAAGAGCGGAGAGATACGAAACTTGCGGTGTCCGACAAATCGGTCATGTAACCGAAATCAAGATAACCGCTGCTCGCTAAGCTCTCATGCCTATAGTTGAACACAATCTCGTAACCATCGAGGGCAACACTTATCTCAGGAATAACGGCATATACATATCTGCCCGTACCGCCATCGCGGAAGAACAAACTCTTCGAACCTGACGATACAAAACTTGAATTGTTATTGACGAATGCATTAGCATGGTCTCCAGCCGCCGGATACACTATATCCCAGCAAACAGGACCCTCAGTTGCACTACCGACCGTCATTCCCTCAAAGCCTTCTATCCACGGCATTGTAGCGAAACTCTCGCACTCCGTTTGGAATACCAGATTGCTCTTCACAGCAGCATCTGACTCCTCCTCTCCGCAGACAGACTTGATGCTGAGTGAAGAGATTATATATTGAGTAGATGATTGCAAACCTGATAAGGTGAACGAACTGCCTGCTACGACGCTATCTATCTGCACCTCACCTATGGAGAGAACAAGATGATAACTGTCAGCAGTGCCGCTCCACGACAAGACTGCATCATGAAGACCGGCAGAAGCAATTTCAACGCCTTTCGGCAACGAGCAAGAAGGCTTGTCGGTAACCACAACATCATCAATATATACCATTGCGGCAGAAGTACCATTCATCAAGCGGAATACAATATACTTATTCTCAGCAGGAACATCGGCAAAGTCGATAATGGCCTGCGTGTAATCCGTCACGACATCTAACTCTTGCATTGCCACAAAAGTGCTCATATCATTGAGATTACTCATCGTACCTACTACCAAATGAGCATAGGTGCTACCTGAATAATAATGTTTGTACCGGAAGGTCAAGCGAGCATTGTTCAAATCAAGCGAGAACTTCCTCAATGCCGCAAACCTATTATCACTATCACTACCATATAAATAGAGATACTGAGAACCGCTATAAGCATTACTGCTGCTTGAAGCTACATATACATAACTCTCGGAAGCTTTCCAGCAATCAGGCAGGCTGTTAGCACTTACGAAGTCGAAGTCTTCCTCATAACTGAATGTGCTGAACGGATTACACTCGGTTGTGAACGATACCGACTGCTCAAGCGGATCACCCTGTACGCCACCATCGCAGTTTCCTACAAGAGTAACATCGAATGAGTAAAGGGTATTAGCACTCAGCCCGTCTATCGTCAGCACTGTATCTGCATAGTTGCTATTAGTGAACAGCACTACACTGTCGCTCGTAACATTAACTGAATATGAACTATGCGTATTCTTCCAACCAAGAACCACCGATGTGTCGCATAAAGCCTTAATCTCTAAGTTCTTTGTATCAACGCAATTCTTCTTGCTGAACTCGATGTTATCCACCGCCGCCGCAGGAGTATAAGTGCTTGTGTATGAATTAACCCATGCAAAGCATAACTTATAATCGCCTGCTGTGGGTATCTCTAATGTGAACGACTGACTTGTCCAATCACTCTTACCATAGAACAAAGCAGGATAAGAACTATAGCCATCAGGATTAGTCAATAGGATATATCCCTTTTCAGCTGCTGCAGCTGCCGTTGTCGAACGTGAGAAGGAAGATATTTCACCAAGAGTGCAACTGCTACTTGAAGCAGATGATTGCGGAACAACCGAATCAGGAACAAGCACAACCATCATACCGGCTGAAGGAGATGACGATGAAGAATATACTGCATTGCACTTCCAGTCGAATGATAACTTATACTCGCCTGACTCTTCTACTCTTAACGAACGATATGCCCAAGAGAAGCAATATGAGGATGAAGTGTAGTTATTGGTCGTACCGCCATCCTTACTTACATATAGCGACTTCTCTCCACTCTCGCCGCTATGGGTTGCCGTGCCGATAAACCACGAGTCTTTCGTAGTGTTGGCGAACTTCCACTCGTTATAGGCGTTCAACTCCTGCTCGAAGCCGGTGCTAAACGGCATAGCATCAGGAACGACATTCGTCTGCACATCAAACGAACGCTTGAGCCATACGGCTTTCTCGTCCTCTGCCTCACCGCACTTTGCGCGAACTTTAACAACGAGGCTGTAAGTGGTATTAGGCACCATATCATAACTCTCTTCATCATTACCCTCGCTTGCACCACCTATAATAAGGAACGGCTCACTAACAGAACCAATTTGAATAGTCTGCTCTGCATCAGCAACATAAACCCCATTTGCATCATCGTACTGAAGACCTTGTATCTCAACTTCCCATTCTTCTTCTTCACCACCTGCTGACCAAGCAAAGGCAACAGACTTAGCACTCACACTTGCGAGTTGCAGACCGTATGCCGGCAGACAGCTCGGGGCGTTGTCGAAGAGAATATCATCAACATATACATTACCCGCCGCGTTTGCAACAAAGATAAGGTATAGTCCGTCAGGTGCAGCAGGAAGGAGATAACGATAAGGTGCTTCACTATAATTAGCTGTGAGAACGATACTATCGAGAAGCACAGCACCTTCAAGCGACTGCGTGCTGCCGTTGTAATAAACGAACAGCGTATCAGCAGTATAAGAAGCACTCGATGTGCGGGCGAAGAACTGCACCTCTCTGTTGTCGTCAGGTATCTCAACTAACGGCAGAGCTATAGCGTCCAAACGATTACGCGTACCGTTCAGGTACAAGCAACCATTGCTGCTATTGTGAGTATTGCTCGTCGAGCGAGCCCAGTTGCCACTCAAATCGAGAGTGTCACCCTCTATCCAATTAGTCCAACACGGATGAGCAAGAGGATTATTCTGCAGGAAAGCAGACTCAAAATCGAACAGGAGAGAGTCGTTAATCAAGGTGAACTTGTCGCACTCCGTTTGGAACGACAACACAGCCGATGCCTTATCAGCATCTATGTCGCCGCCACCGCAGTCGGCCTGCACCTCAATAAAGATGCTATGGATAGAAGAGTGCGCCAGATTAGGAACAACAACCTCCGCAGTTTGAACCGCAACCGAAGCAGTATCGGTAGAACCATTAACCGCATACCTTACATTCCAAGCAGTCTCGCTCGAACGTGGAGTCCAAACAAAAGTGGCTGTCGTTGCAGTCGCAGACGAGAAACGAATATCCTGCACGCTTCTGCAACTCGGTATGTTGCGAAGCAGAACATCATCTATACCAAGATAAAAATTATTGTTCGCGCCGCCATACTTAAACGCAAGTCGCTTGCCTGAATTCGCCTCAAAATGAATCTCGGCATAACCCTGTTTCCAAGATACCGAACGCTCGAACTCACAGATAGAATCGAAGGTCGATTCATCGGTGATGTCTGTCATCGAACCGAGTATCAAACGACCACTCTTCTCTACATTCTCGTCCTTATAATAGAAGAACAACTCTGCGTCACTCAAGTCATCATTGAACTCCGGGAAGATAGCGTAGGCGTATTTGCTATCGCTTGATACTAAATAAAGCGATGTATTTCCCGAGTGAACATAAGTTGAATTATTATTTATGTAAACATGCGGATACGTATATGTACCCTCGTTAGCATTCAAAATATCCCAACACTTAGGACCTACGGTAGCAGAACCTTTCGCTCTTTCGAAACCATCGACGAACGGCAATTCGGCAGGCACCTCACAAGTCGTCTCGAATGTTACCACGGCAGAAGCTATTTCTGAATTGCCGTCTTGGTCCCCGCATATACCTTTTACTACAATAGTATAGGTATATTGTCTTGCAGGACTGAGGTCGCCAATCACTATCTTAGCATCATTGACATTGTCACGGATGATAGTGTCCGAACCCTCAACAACCTTAACTTCGTAGTTCGAGGCATTACCCGCCCATGCTATAACAGCAGAGGTCGCTGTAGCCAGACTGTCAACAGCGTGTATCTGTGACGGTGTCTTACAAGCGGGCTGTGCCGAAACCTCAATATCGTCTAAATAGGCAGAACCGCTATAATATCCGTCATAATACTTAATAGCAATATAGCGATGCCCGTTAGGTACATTCTCAAGGCTAATATCCGCTAATTGATACGATGAAACCCTATCTAATACCTGCTGTGCCACAAATGAGGATGCGTTAGACGGATCACTCATCGTACCTACGGTCAACTGACCATAATCTGATGAAGTATAATAGTGCTTATAGTAGAAGCGCACCCTCAGGTTGTTCATATCAAGAGACGTATCAACAACAGGTAATGTAACTATCTGTAGAGAAGAAGATGCTCCTCCGGAGAAGTACAAACAATATGAACCATTATTCGAAGAAGAGGAACTACTATAGACATACGGATAGTAGGTGGAACCGTAGTAGTTATACCTTATTCCCTCCCAACAATCAGGTAAAGCGTAACTGCCTGTTACGCTCTCGAAATCTTCTCTATAAGGCAACGACACAATACCTGCGCAGGCGGTCTTGAACGACCCGCGTAGTACTTTCGAAGTGTCGCTAACGCTACAAATAGCCCTTACGCCAACAGAGTATTGCTTCTGAGGGTCAAGCCCCGTAAGAGATTTCGAAGCCGTGCTCTCAACCGATACCACGGACTCGCCGCCGGCAGGAGTAACAGTCACCTCCCAAGCGGTCTCGCTTCCACCTGCCGTCCAACTCAAAGCAGCCGAACTGCTCGTTATATCAGAGATGACCAAATTCGATGGATTAGCACAACTAACCACTCCGTACCCAAAGGTAATCTTGGGAAGGAAGTTACGTTGCGTAGCAGATGCTGATGCCGCACTTGAACTATCATAACCCTCGACACTTGCGCCTGATAAAGTCACACCTGTAAAATATGACCTTCCCCATGAACCTTTAGAGGTAGAGCTTATATCAATAAGCAAATTACCTCCATTATATGTAAACGGAGTATCAAACTCAATTAATAGTGTTGATTGTGTTCCGTCCAAATCGGCACCGGAAAAGACTAACGTTCCGGAGGCAGAGTTCCACGCTGCGGACGTAAAAGAAGATTCCTCCACCTCAGCCAAACGGAACTCAAAATTAGATGTCCATGCACCTCTTGTGTTTGGCGTGCCAATGTAGAACAAAATACTCTCAATTGTTTTACCACTCATAGCGGACAAAGAGTCTGCGGGATAAATAATCTGAGAGTGAACATACGAGTCGGTATTATACCCCTCAATAGGAACATAATCGCTCGTTACTGTTCCACTCGCAACCGTCAGTTCATCAGCCGACACCGACTGCGGCACAAAAAGCGCCGTCGCAAGTATCAGCAAACTAACAAAATAAAGTAACCGTTTCTTCATAATTTATATATTTAATTGGTTAGTATTATATCCACTTTTTGGTTAGTATTATATCCACAATATCTGTTTCAATGCGCGGGAAATATAAAATATCCGCGGGAAATAATCAAGTTTAAAGTGTACTCCTTCCCGAAAGATACTACTTCCAAGAAAAAAATTTGTGCCAAAATTACTAATAAGATTTTTTTTTTGCAAGCAAAAAGCCAAAAATACTGACAAAAAAAAACATTTTGCCACATTTATATAGCAAAATGTTATAAAAATTCAAATTTTACTAACTTTTTGTATATTTATTAATTCCTTTTGCGAGTGCTGACAAAAATTTTTATTCGACCACAACAACCTTGGGCAAGGTATCCGCTATCTGATCTTGAGTGTCAGTATGGTGAAGGCGGCGAGTAGGATAGTGACGAGCCAGAAACGCATCGTTATCTTATTCTCGTGGTGCAGATCGTCAGCACCCTTAAAGCGGACGGTACTCTTCGGATCAACCTGCGAGAGTGCGGTACGGAAATGGTCGTGTATAGGGGTGCGTTTCCACGTGCGGACGGGCTGACCTCTTTTCTTTGTCACCTTATATACTTGTGTCTGCACTATCACGCTCACGCTCTCCATCAGCCATACACCGCAGAGGATGGGTACTAACAGCTCTTTGTGAATAATGCAGGCGCATACTCCCACTATACCGCCAATCGTCAGGCTGCCGGTATCGCCCATAAAGATCTGCGCGGGGTAACCGTTGTACCAGAGGAATCCTATCAGTGCACCGACGAAAGCACCGAGGAAGACCACCAACTCCTCGCTGCCAGGGATATACATCACATCGAAGTAGTCCGCCCATACCGTTGAGCCGCTCACATAAGCAAGCACTAACAGTGCAATACCTATGATAGCAGAGTTGCCGGCACACATACCATCCATGCCGTCGTTTAAGTTAGCACCATTCGACACTGCCGCCACCACGAAGATAATCAGCAAAACGAAGAATATCCAACCTGCCTTATATTTCCATGTGTCCCCAAGGAAAGAGAACATATCTGCGTAGTTAGCATTATGATTCTTTATAAAAGGTATAGTCGTGCGCGTTGACTTCACATCGGGCGACTTATACAGATAGGTAGCAGGTACTACCTGCTGTTCTTCACTCATCTCACCTAAGTCAGACGCATTTTTTGAACGTTCGGAGACTTTCTCCACCGTTGAACGCTCGGAGGCGTTCTCCACTACCAAACGCTCGGAGGCGTTCTCCACTACCAAACGCTCGGAGACGTTATCCACTCCCGTTGCCACCACGCGATACTCCACCGTCTCGTTCATCACCGCCTGCGGTGAATAGCGTAGCGTCAACCCCACAATAAGGCCGAGCAACACCTGACCGGCTATCTTTACCCAGCCGTTCAGTCCTTCTTTGTTCTTGCGAAAAGTCTTTATATAATCGTCGGCAAACCCGAGTGAGCCGAGCAGGAGAGTGGTGATAATCATCAGCAGCATATACACATTAGTCAGTTTGCCCATCAGCAATACCGCTGTCAGTATAGACACGATAATCACTATTCCGCCCATCGTCGGCACCCCTATCTTCTTTGTGTTGAACGGGTCCGTCTTCTCATCGCGCTGCGTCTCGGATATATGTTTGCGATGCAGAAGGGCGATAAAGTATTTTCCGAACCACATACTCATCAGCAGTGCTATCAAACCTGACACTATAGCACGGAAAGATATGTACTGCCAAAGTCCCGCTCCGGCAAAATGTCCGTAAACAGACTGTAACCAATCAAAAAAATGATAAAGCATAATTTCTTTATTTTCATATTTTTCACACCATTGCCTTCACTTCTTCGTGATCGTCGAAATGGTGTTTTACTCCGTTTATTATCTGATAATTCTCATGTCCCTTGCCCGCCACAAGAATAACGTCGCCTTGCGCTGCAATAGTGCAAGCCGTCCGTATCGCCTGACGGCGGTCTGTTATAACTAAGGTATCCTGCTTCTCCTCCTCTGTCAGTCCGGCAAGCATATCGTCAAGTATCGCCTGCGGTTCTTCGTTGCGAGGATTATCGCTCGTCAGTATCAGCACCTGCGAACCTTTCTTCGCTATCTGCGCCATAATAGGTCGTTTGCCCGTATCGCGATTACCTCCGCAACCGATAACGGTTATCAGTCGTTTCTTATCCGACTTAACGACATTCGCCCGCAAAATCTCGTTTATCGTATTGATAACATTCTCCACGGCATCGGGAGTATGGGCATAGTCGATAACTGCGGTCCAGCCCTTGGGCGAGCGTATCGTCTCGAATCTGCCGTTGACGGGTGAAACGGCAGAGAGGGCTGTCAGCACCTCGTCCGCCTCAAAGCCAAGACACAGTGCCGCACCGTACACAGCCAGCAGGTTGCTCACATTAAACCTGCCCACGAGCGACACGAACACCTCTTTCCCGTTCACTGACAGTAACATTCCCTCAAACCCTTCCTCTACGATATGCGCCTTATAGTCGGCAAGCACGCGAGTGGCGTAAGTATGCACGGTGGCGCGAGTGTTCTGCACCATCACCATGCCGTTCTTGTCATCCTTATTCGTTACCGCAAACGCCTCACGAGGCAGTCCGTCGAAGAACAGCTTCTTTGTATCGCGATAGTTCTCAAAGGTCTTATGATAATCGAGGTGGTCGCGGGTAAGGTTGGTGAATATGCCTCCCCTGAACACTAACCCCGCTGTTCTCTCTTGTGCGATTGCGTGTGAGGACACTTCCATGAAACAATATTCGCAGCCCTCCTCCGCCATCTTTGCAAGTAGAGCATTAAGCGTCAGCGCATCAGGGGTGGTCTGCGTGGCAGGTATAGGCTCTTCGTTGACATAGTTGCAGACGGTGGAGAGCAAGCCCGCCTTATGTCCCATAGCACGCACTATCTTCCATAGCAAGGTAGCGGTTGTCGTCTTGCCGTTAGTGCCGGTAACCCCCACCAACGACAGTCTCTCCGATGGGTGCCCGTAGAAATTGGCAGCGATGATTGCCACAGCCCTGCGGGCATCTCTCACTACTACGAAGGTGACCTCACTCTCCCTCTGCGGCATATCTTCAGGCATACGCTCGCAGACCACCGCTCTGACACCTTTTTCGATACACTGCCATATAAAATCGTGCCCGTCAACCTGCGTACCTGACACGGCGATAAACAGCCCGCCTTCACGCACAAGCCTTGAGTCGAACTGCACATCGCTTATCTCCACATCCGTTCCACCCTGCACTTTTTCAGTCTCTACATCTTTCAATAAGTCTCTTAGTATCATATTATTTTTTATTATTTATCTCACCTCAAATCCAGCACCACCTGCAGACCCTGCAACCCTTCAGTCTTCGTTCCGGCAGGCAGGCTCTGCCGCCACACTTTACCTTTACCCCTCACCTGCACTTGCAGCCCCGTCTGCTCAACGGCAAAGACGGCATCCATCGCTGCCATACCTCTCACATCGGGCATCACATCCTTACTCACCTGCACCCCTCTCTGCTGCATATTCTCTACCACCACCCACTCCTCTGTCGTTTTGGGTAACTTCAGATCGGCACCTTTCGCGGCACGCGACACATTCCTCTGCCTACCGCCCATGATATCGGGTTTTTGTATCGAGTCGTAAGGCAACTCTAACTCCTCCGAATCGGTGATACCGGTATAGGCAATGGTATGCTCCGCTATCTGCCTAACCACCAGTCCGCAGTTGGCTCCGGCATCATACGCCCCGTAAAGATGCGGGTGGTGAATAACGCAGATACAGGAGTACAGCGGTTTCTCTTCCGGGAAATAGCCGACGAAGGCTATGCGGTGGTGCTTCGTGGTATAATGCCCGTTCTCGAATATCTGTGCCGTACCGGTCTTCCCTGCTATATGCACGAGCGGACTCTGCGCCTTACGCCTGACGACCTTCCCTTGCCATTTCAGCACCGATGCCGTGCCGAGTTCGTTATCCCACACCACGGCATGCAGACACTCCTGTATCTCTGCTAAGGTAGATGGCTTGCAAAGCGATTGCTTCAGCACTTTGCTCTCGAACCTCTGCACCGTCTTACCGTTGCGCTGCAACTCCTTCACTATAATCGGACTTATCATCTTTCCCCCATTGGCAATGCCGTTGTAGAAAGTGAGTATTTGCAGGGGCGACATCTCCACCGAATAGCCGTACGACATCTTTGCGAGTGTGGACATATCCTTCGGATCGGCAAGTTTGGTCATCTGGGTGCCCGGTATCTCGCAAGGGAGGCTGTCGCATATACCTATACGCCTGACACGCTCGGTGAATTTTTGTGCTTTCTTATCGTAACTCTGCGTTACAATCTTAGCCAACGCTATGTTACTCGATACCGCCATCGCATCCCTTACGTGATAGACCGTATCTGCGGGGTGAGCGTCCCTGATGCGGGTGTCTTGATATGACCATCCGTCCTTATATACGCGGAAGGTGTCGCTCGCAAAATTCACTTTCCCGTCGTCCAACGCCGCCATCATACTCACCGTCTTAAATGTTGAGCCCGGCTCGTAGCGCATAACGGCATGGTTCACCATCTCGCGATACTCGCCGCTCGAGGTGCGGTCGAGGTTACAGATGGCCTTCACCTCTCCCGTTCCCACCTCCATCAGTATGCAACATCCCCATTCACCTTCTATCGCCTCTATCTGTCGGCGAAGCATAGTCTCTGTCAGGTCTTGCAGATTAGCATCAATGGTGGTTATTATATCGCAGCCGTTCTGCGGCTCTTCTATCGTCACATCCTCTCTCTTGCCTGCCACTCGTCTGCGCTCGCTCAAGCCCGGTTCGCCTGCCAGCTCCTTGTTAAAGCGCTTCTCTAACCCCGAGTTACCCGCCCCTGTCTCGCCGTATATGCCGCCTATAGTACGAGAGGCAAGGTTGCCGAACGGTTTTATTCGCTTATGGCTCTCTTCTATTATCAGCCCGCTCGTATATTTGTTTCGGCGAAACAGCGGCAGCGCCTTCACCCGCTTCATATCGGTATAACTAACAGGCGCAGGCTGAATCTTCATTCGCCCGTCGCGTCGCTTATAGGCAGAGATAAACTGCTCCTTATACGCCGCAGCCGATTTGTCACGGAAGATGCGCGACAAACCGACTGCTATCGAGTCGATATTATTATAGAAGAGAGTATCGTTCTTACCCCTCAGAGCCTCCACTCGCGAGTCCCATGTGAGCATATAGCGAGGCAGACTGCCGGCGAGTAACCTGCCCTCAGCATCGTATATGTTCCCTCGGCGGGGCGGGATAACCACCTCAAGCGGCTCTTGATTGGCAGCCAGACTGAGCCAGTGCTGACGCTCCACCGTCTGCAAACGTATTATCTGCGCTAATACCAATAAAAATCCACAGGCTATGCCTATGAATATCAGAGCGAACCTCAATATTGTACCCTGCTTCTTTTCCATTTTCTACTGATCAATCAGCACCGCCGTCTTGTCGCTTATCCTCACCTTGCTGCCGTTCTCTTCCAACCGCCGCGATATAACCGACTGCCTCGTCTGCTCCACCAACTGCGCCGACACTGTCAGATACTCGTAATGCGCCTCCTCTATCTGCCTGTTCAGTTCTGCCAACCGGCGCTGCTGACGCTGCGCATGGTAACCGGCATTGATATAGAAACCAAAAAGAACAAAAATAAGCAGCATAAGCAGATATTGCCCGCGCACCTTCTCACGGGTGAAGACCTCGCCGCTCAGTATCTCCTGAAAAATATGTCGTATCCTTTCAAAATCCATTTAAATGCCATTTAAATATCGTTTAAACGCCACTGCAATACCATTACATTACCCTTCACTTTTTCACGGCTGCCCGCAACTTGGCACTTCTCGAACGGGGGTTACGCTCAATCTCCTCATTCGAAGCGGTCAGATATAGCGGTTTAGGCTCAAAAGGAGAGATAATATTCCCGTAAAAATCTTTCTCAATCGTCCCCTCTGCATTGCCCGCTTTGAAAAAACTCTTAACAAGGCGGTCTTCGAGCGAATGATAGGTCAGAACAACGAATTTCCCCTGCGGACGGAGCATCGCAAGTCCTGCCTCGAGCATATCACGCAGAGCCCCCGTCTCATCGTTAACCTCAATACGCAACGCCTGAAACAGCCGCGCCATATCTTTCTTTAAGAAACTATCCACCACCGTAATGCCGTCAGCGGTAGAGTAATGCCCGTTAGCCGCAACACGCAGCAGATCAGTAGTCGTTAATATCGGTGCCGCAGCCCTGCTGCTTACTATTTTCCTTGCTAACTGTCTGCCGTTTTTCAATTCTCCATAAAGGTAAAAGATATCTGCCAGCCTCTGCTCGTCGTACTTATTCACCACATCAGCCGCCGTCTGTCCGCCCTCGCGATTCATTCGCATATCTAACGGTGCCTCATATCGGAAAGAGAAGCCTCGCTCCGCCTCATCGAAATGGTGAAACGACACCCCCAAGTCTGCCAACACCCCGTCCACCCCGCTACCCTCAATCTGCGGGTCGTAGGCATAAACGCCGTAGTAGTCAAGGAACTGCCGCATATAGCGGAAATTGCCGTGCACGAACTTCCACCTGCCGCTCTCATTCTCCCCGCGCCAAAAATCATCCCGCTCGGCATTGCGCAACGCATCAATATCTCGGTCGAAAGAGAATAGCCGCCCGCCGCCTTTATCCTGCTGCGCAGACAATGCCGACAACACGGCACGACTATGCCCGCCGCCGCCAAAGGTCAAATCAACATAACAACCGCCACCCCTCACATCAAGGGCTGACATTGTTTGAGCAAGCATAGCAGGTATATGATAAGGGTGATATTCCACATTGCAAAGATAATAAAAAAAATCAACTCACTGAAACACATTAATTTTTTTTTCAAAAACATTAATGTATATTTGTGCGAGTCGCAAAAAAATTGTAATTTTGTTTGCGAAGTTAAAGTATAGAAGTACCCTATAGTATTTGCAAATGAATACCTTTTTAGAGACAGAAGAGCAAATTGTAAGATATCTGAAGACGGTGTATGACCCTGAAATACCCGTCAATATATACGACCTCGGTCTGATTTACAAGGTTGATCTTCAAGATGACGGTAACCTTGCGATTGATATGACCCTCACCGCCCCCAACTGTCCTGCCGCAGATTTCCTCGTGGAAGATGTGAGACAGAAGATGCAGGCAGTAGAAGGCGTTAAAAATGTTATAGTCAACCTCGTCTTTGAACCCGAATGGAACAAAGACATGATGTCGGAAGAAGCCAAACTCGAACTCGGCTTTTTGTAATGGTTTATTTTCTCAGCGATGCACATATAGGTTCTCGCGCTCTACCCGACCCCAAAGCGCATGAGAAGCAGGTAACAGACTTGCTGCTCTCCATTGCGGAAGATGCCACCGAGATTTATCTGCTCGGCGATATCTTCGATTTTTGGTACGAATTCGTGTGGCATAAGCCCACTGAGTACCGGCTCACTCTCCATACTCTCAAATCTTTGACCGACCGCGGCATTACCCTGCATTTCTTCATCGGCAACCACGATATTTGGACTTTCGGCTGGCTTGCGGAGCAGACGGGCGTTATTGTTCATCGCAAACCGGAAGAGGTGCTTATCAACGGCAAACGCTGTTTTCTCGCTCACGGTGACGGGCTTATTCCCTCAGATATGCTGCAACGCTACCCCAAGCCCGTATTGAAAAAGATACGCCGCTTCATGCGGCTGCGACGCATCTTTCATAACCCCGTCCTGCAACGCCTCTTCAGCCTCATCCCGCCCAAATGGGGCAATGACTTCGGCTATGAATGGGCTAAACGCAGCCGGCTGAAGGAACTCGCCCATCCCGTCGGTTACAAAGGCGAACAAAACGAAGAGTTAGTACTGTTCGCAAAAGAATTAGAGAGAAAGCGAGAGAAAGCGCAGGGCGAACATATTGATTATTATATTTTCGGGCACCGCCATATTGAACTTGACCTTGAACTTACAACCGGCGCCCGCATCCTCATCCTCGGCGAGCTGTTCCGCCAATGGACCTACGCCCGCATGGACGACCACGGCTCACTCGCCCTCCTCAACTACCAAACGCACTGATGCGCGATAACCGAAGATAACCCGCACCACAATGAATACTCGCGAACAACAACTTGCCGCCTTCGACCGCCTGCTCACCGTCATGGACGAACTGCGCGAACGCTGCCCGTGGGACCGCAAGCAGACCTTCGACTCACTACGAGAAAATACTATCGAAGAGACCTACGAACTTGCCTCCGCCATCTCACGACATGATATGGACGAGATACGCAAAGAACTCGGCGATGTGCTGCTACACGTCGTCTTCTACGCTAAGATGGGTAGCGAGCAGCAGTCGTTTGACATTGCCGATGTCTGCAATAGCCTCTGCGACAAACTGATATTCCGTCACCCGCATGTGTATGGAGCAAAAGAGTCAGCCAAATACGGCAATATCGATATCCCTGATGCCGACAATATGTCGCCCGAAGAGGTAAAGGTGCTGTGGGAACAGGTGAAGCAGAAAGAGAAAGGCGGCAACAAGACTATCCTCTCCGGCGTCCCTAATGACCTGCCCGCTCTTATCAAGGCATACCGCATACAAGAAAAGGCTGCCAACTCAGGCTTCGACTGGGATAAAAGAGAAGATGTATGGGAAAAAGTGAAGGAAGAGATACGCGAGTTTGAAGATGAGATAAAGAACAACACACCGGATAATGAAAGGGGAAAGTTGAAAGTTGAAAGTGAAAAGTTGAAAGTGGAAAGTGAAAAGCAACAGCAAGAGATAACACCGACGGAAGCAGAGTTCGGCGATATTCTATTCTCTCTTATCAATGTAGCACGACTATATAATATCCGTCCCGACAACGCCCTCGAACATACCAACCTCAAATTTATTAACCGGTTCAACTACATTGAGCAACGGGCAAAAGAAGAGGGTCGCACCCTTTCGGCTATGACCCTCGACGATTTGGAAGCACTATGGCAGGAGAGCAAAAAGTACTATCGTACATAAACCCAAACGCTCATCTTGTCAGTGTTCGACACCTGCTCGGCATCTGAAGTTACGGAGAATGTAAGACGAGTATCACGCGAGCGAATCGGAACAAACCGAACGGGAACGTATGCCCCGTTATAACCCTCCTTAAACGCATAATGACAAACAGTAGTGTCCGACTGCGAACTCAACGCCTTGATAAAATCGGCAGCAAGCATCGGACGGAGATCAAGAATAGTACTATCCCACGATATATCGCACGACACTAACATATTGGCATACGACATAAAACCTACCGAGAAAAACACCGTATCGCCAACCGACACGGAGTCAAGATAGTAATAATCGTCATTTGCGTAATAATGCCAAGCAAGGGTATCACCCTCAGAACTGACAAAATAAGAAACGGAAACAGAAGGAGTGTAATTCTCACTCGTTTCCAAACATGAGGTCAGCAGAAGAGTACATAAAGAAACAGCTATAAGACCAAACCTCTTCATATCGTAGATGCTAAAAATGTGCGGCATATAGGACTCGAACCTACACGACTTACGTCACCAGATCCTAAGTCTGGCGCGGCTACCAATTACGCCAATGCCGCAATGATGCAGGAAAAGTGTGGCAAAATTACACAAAAAAACTAATACTACCAAATAAAAAAGCAAAAAAGTGCAAACAGTGCAAACGGACATACTCTATCATACTTTCCCTTCGGGCCTGCGCCTCGTCTATAGGCACCTCACCTCACCCGTCACCTATTTCGGCGTGATGATTGGTGCGGGGACCCGCCATGAACAGCCCGACGAGAGCGGATTAGCACATTATATAGAACACGGCGTCTTCAAAGGAACGCAGAACCGCACTGCTACGCAGATTATCAACCGCATCGAAGATGTGGGCGGCGAACTGAACGCATACACCACCAAAGAGGAAACGACATTCTACTCTGCCGTGCCGACACAATATACCAACCGTGCAGCGGAATTGATAGCAGATATGGTGCTTCATCCCATCTTCCCTGATGAAGAGATGCAGCGTGAGAAACAAGTTATCTACGATGAGATAGAGAGTTACAACGACTCTCCCTCCGAACTTATCTACGACGATTTCGAGTCGCTGCTCTTCAGCGGCAACTCCCTCGCCTCACCTATCTTAGGCACTAAAAAGACTATCCGCCGCTTCACTGCCCACACTGCCATTCATTTTATTGAACATCACTACCTGCCCGCACGAATAGTGGTCTTTGCCGAAACATCAAAACCTTTCGCAGACATCGTCCGCCTCACCGAAACTTATTTTCCGACCTCAACAACGTCTTCATCATTCACAACCGGCACACCGGCATCCCTGCCTGCGGCAGATAGTGCTGAACGCTCGGAGGCGTTCGCCACTAACACCACCCTCGCCACTAACACCACCCTCGTCCTCCCCGCCGATCGCCCTCACTCCGCCTCTTTCCGCCGCCATACACATCAGACACATGTCATGCTCGGAGGCGAAGCCTGCCATATAGGACACCCCGACCGCCTCACTATTGCCCTGCTTAATAATATCCTCGGCGGCGGCTCTATGAACTCGCGCCTCAATATGGAACTGCGAGAGAAACGCGGACTCGTCTATACCGTAGAATCCGTCTTTCAACCCCTCTCCGACACGGGCTACTGGGCAGTGTATTTCGCCTCCGAACCCGAAAACGCAGAGCAGTGTATTAAACTCGTGAGCGAGCAGTTGCGGCGAATAACTGACGAGAAGCTGTCCGCCGCTGTTCTTCGCAAGGCGGTGGCGCAGATAAAAGGACAACTCGCCATAGCCGACGAGAACAGAGAGAACAGAGTACTCGCAATGGCAAAATCCGTACTTTATACTAATAGTGTCACAACCTATAAAGAAACAATCGCTCAACTCAAACAAATAACCTCGGATCACCTTCAATCCACTGCGAGAACCATCTTCTCTCCTGACAATATTTTCACTCTCAAATACGAATAAATAGTGGAGAACGTCTCCGAACGTTCATACTTAGTGGAGAACGTCTCCGAACGTTCATACTTAGTGGAGAACGTCTCCGAACGTTCATACTTAGTGGAAAACGTCTCCGAACGTTCAAATAGCCCACGGCCGACAGCAGTCTCACCCTCTGCCACTCACCGAACCGCAAATATCATCATTATGAAGAAAATCTTTCCCCTGTTATTATCCTTACTGCCACTCGTGGCAGCACTTGCCGACAAGCAGGTGTCAGGTGTCGTCGTTGACGACAAAGGTGTCCCTGTCATCGGAGCCTCCGTACAAGCAAGCGGCACCACTATCGGCACAATAACCGATATCGACGGACTGTTCTCACTCACCATCCCCGATGATGCCGCTACAATCACTATCTCTTACATCGGCATGCAGACCATCGAACTGCCGGCAACTCTGAATATGAAGGTTATCCTCCGTGAGAACACAGAAGTCATACAAGAGGTGGTCGTTACGGGTTACGGCAATGTACCCAAGGGTTCGTTCGCCGGTTCAACGCAGGCGGTCAAGGCTGATGCTATTGAGAAAAAGATGCCGTCAGATATCACCAAAGCCCTGACGGGCGAGGTGGCGGGTATGCAGGTCATCACCACCACGGGTCAGCCCGGACAAGAGGCAGAGATACGCATCAGAGGTATAGGCTCCCTCATCGGTAACACCGCAGCTCTCTGCATAGTAGATGGTATTCCCTACGACAGAGGTATGGCGGATATCAACCCCTCAGATATAGCCTCAATCACCGTCCTCAAAGATGCCACCGCCACCTCACTCTATGGTTCTCGCGGCGCCAATGGTGTTATCCTTATCACTACGAAGAAAGGCGCCATGGGCGTTGGCAGCCAGATAGATGTGGATGTGAGATACGGTGCTAATATGCGCCTGCTGCCCGTCTATGATGTTATCACCTCACCTGAGGAATATGTAGAATTAGCGTGGATGGGTATCTACAACACCAACACCACCTCCGACCCCGCACTGCGCATCAGTTCCACCAACAACGCTCTTTTCTCATCAAAGGGTATTCCCTCAACTTATAACCTATGGGATGCCCCTTCCAACGCGCTCATCGACCCGTGGGGACATTTCGACCCGACCGTTAGCCGCAAGGCTGACTATCAGAACCTGACCTCATGGCAGGATGCCGTCTTCCGCGTTGGGCAAAAAGCGGAAGCCGAGGTGAAGATTTCCGGCGGTGCGGAGAACATCACCTACTATACCTCATTCGCCTACCTCAAGGACGAGGGCTATTACATCGGCTCCGACTACGACCGCTTCTCCGTTCGCTCGAACATAGAGTATCATCCGCGTTCATGGCTCAAAGGTAGTTTTAATGTGGCATATTCTTACACCGACCAAAACTCTGCCGGACAAGGACAGAACTACAACAACGGTTTCTCTTTTATCAATGGTATTCCGCCTATCTACCCCGTCTATCTCTATAACTCCGACGGCACTATCCGCACCGACCCTACGACGGGTCGCTATGCCTATGACTACGGTATGGCGGAAGGCTCCGGTCGCTCCTTCGGCACAGGCAACAACCCCGCCGGCTCATTGCAATACGACCGCGACAACCGCCAGCGCAATCAGGTGTCGGCAACGACAATGCTCGAATTCACGCTCTACGATGGTCTCACCTTTACTCTCAATGCCGGCGTACAATATCTCTCCGATGCTCACTCGCAATTCTCTAACGCCTATTTCGGCGAATCGGAAGGCATAGGACGCACGAGCAAGCAGCAAATCAACTACCTCAACTTCACCTCTAACCAACTGCTCGAATATAATAAGACTATCGCCGACGACCACTCTCTGCGTGTTCTTGCCGGTCACGAGACGCACTACACCCGCGATGCCTACCTGCATGGCACCAAGAACCATGTGGCTGCCATGCAAGGTCTTGCCACTCTCGAATGGGGTAACGCCGTGCAGATGGTGGCAATGAACTCCTACACAGGTTACACCACCTTGGAGTCTTATCTCGCTATCGCCTCTTACACCTACTCCGAACGCTACGGTATAACGGGTAACTACCGCGCCGACGGCTCGTCAAAATTCGCCAAGGGACATCGCTGGGGACACTTCGGCTCCGTAGGTGCCTTCTGGATATTCACCAACGAGCCTTTCCTCGCGAATGTGAAATGGCTCAAAAACGGCAAACTGCGTGCCTCATGGGGTGTGCAAGGTAATCAGGATGCCATACCCGCCAACGCCTTCTACGACCAATATACTCTGCAGAACCTCGACGGCGAGGTAGCGTACTCGTGGGGGTACAAAGGCAACGAAGATCTCACTTGGGAACACTCCTCGCAGTTCGACCTCGGTTTAGAGGCAGACCTGAGCAAATATGTGTCGCTCTCTTTCGACTATTTCAACAAGATAACCGACCACATGCTCTATCCGCGATATAGCGAACCTTCGAAAGGTTACACCTATATATATGGTAACTCGGGCAAGATGCAGAACCAAGGCGTAGAGCTGCAACTCAATATTCACGCCGTCAACACCGATAAGGTCAAACTCAATATCCGTTGGAACGGTTCTCACTATGCCAATAAGATTCTCGAGCTGCCTAAATTCAGCGATGTAGAGCAGGACACCTACCTTATGGGTAACCTCGCCGTCGGACACAGCAGCGAAGAGTGGCTACTGCGGACCTACTGCGGCGTGGAAGAGGAAACGGGTCTCGCCACCTACCTCGGTTACTACGATGCCAACCTCGGCGACTTCGGTTTCACCCCCGCCCGTAACCTTCAAGACCAAGGACTGAAAGGAGATAACTACATCAGCAATGTATATGATTATCAAATGCTATACCCCGATGCCGACATACGGACATATACTATGAAAGGTGCATGGCCTGCCGCTATTGCCGGCACCGCCTTCATCGGCAAAACGCCGTCACCCGCCTTGGCAGGCGGCTTCGGCTTCGACCTTGAGGTCTATGGCGTATCGCTCTCCGTCTCTTGTTCATACGGCTTAGGCGGATACGGCTACGACTATATCTACCGCGCCTTGATGCAGTCAGTACAAGCGGGTAAGTATAATTGGCATACGGATATGCGCGGTGCGTGGAATGACCTTATGACACCTGACGAAAAAGCCGCTGTAGCAGCCCTCGGCGACAAAGGTGTGCCCCGACTCTCTAACGGTGCTTACTCCGACCGCAATGCCGCCGCCTACTCCACACGCTTCCTCACATCCAACACCTTCCTCTCGCTCAACAATATCCGCCTCGGCTACGACCTGCCCGCCTCCGCTTTAGAGAAGATGCATCTCCGCTCGCTCGGCTTCTATATCTCCGCAGACAACCTCGCACTCGCCTCGGCGCGAAAAGGTTACAACCCGCTCGGCAGTTTCGACGGCTCGTCCAACCCCTACCAATATACACCGCTCTCAACGGTGGTAGGAGGCATAAGTTTGCAGTTCTAAGTTGAAAGTTGAAAGTTGAAAGTTATTAAAGCTACAATGATATGAAAACTCAAAACAATATACAACAACCCGAGGTACGATGCACGCAGTACCTTATTGCTTTGTTCCTCGTCACATTGTCCCTTATCTCCGTCTCCTGCTCAGATTCCTATCTTGACCGCGAGACCTACGGCGATAAGGACGCTATCCGGCAGGATCAGTTCTCCTCGCTCGATAACCGCCTTGAAGGAACTATGCGAGGCATATACGCCAAGATGTACGCCTACGGCGGCTCGCATGAGACCTTCGGCAAACGCTCTATAGATATGTACGGCGATATATGCTGCGCCGATATGGCTCTCACCGCCTATAACTTCGGCTATTTCTACAGCGACGAGTCGCTGCAAACGAATACCGATCGCGCAGGATATATATGGAACCTCTACTACGGCATGCTGCATAATATCAACGCCCTTATTAAAGAGATAAAAGAGGACGACAAACTGATGCAGCGATTCATTAGTGCTACAGCCGACTCCGTTCCATTATTCTCATCCGCAGATGTAACTCGCCTCAACTACTACGCTCAAGCCCTCACCATGCGGGCATATCTGCACCAAAACCTGCTCTACTGGTACTGTCCTTCAACACCTGAGATACTACATGTTCTTGGCAAGACTTGGGATAACTACCCTACCTTCCCGCTTCATACCGAAGCAGATATGGACGAGGCAAAAGGCTACGGACACCTGCGTGAAACCTATGCTCTCATAGAGTCCGACCTCATGACCGCAATCCGCTTCTTTGACCTCTTCGAAGCGCAGACAATAAGGTCTTCGAAAATTATCGTCAACAAGGATGTAGCCTCTTCCCTTTTAGCCTACTCTTTTCTTAATAAGGCGGACGATTACGCCCCCGTCTCTTCTAACGACTACAAATCGGCTTACGAAAACGCTCTGCTCTATGCCAAACGCGTGATAGATGCCGGTGCGTATAATATCATCCCGCAAAATAAGGTTCTCTCAACCGGCTTCAACGACATCAACGATGACTCGTGGATGTGGGGACAAGATGTTACCTCCGAGTCAACAACCAACCTCGCCACCTTCTTCGGACAGGTGGATATCCACACCTATTCCTACGCATGGGGTGGCGACACCAAAGCCATCGACCGCAATCTATATAAGGAGATACCCGATTGGGACCTGCGCCGCCGCTGGTTCCGCGACGATGACCCGAATGATGTCTTCGCCCTTTGCCCCGATGGCAAGTTCTTCTCCGCAAAAAACCCCACCTCCACCCGCTCTGAGGATGTTGACCGCGAGTGGATATCCGACAATGTGTGGATGCGCATCGAGTCAGTCTATCTCATAGCGGCAGAGGCCGCCTTCCGCCTCGGCAAATACGATGAGGCTAAGCAATACCTGACAGCCATCACCGACCTGCGTATTGATAACACCAACCCTGCCGCCGCCACCGCATATAACACTTGGAAAAGCGGACTGAATGTCGACAACCTTTTAGACGCCATTCACCTTAATTGGAGAGTGGAGATGTGGGGCGAAGGATACGGCTGGCAAACCTTCCGCCGCCTCTCGCAATCCGTAGTAAGAGGCAGTAACCACCTCTTCAAAGGTGGCGAAACAATAACTAAATCGTCCAACCCGGGGTCAGCCATTGCCGACGACTATTTCTGCCTCGTCATCCCGCCGGATGAAATACAATATAACCCGAACCTATAAAATTAACTCCTATGATTCGCAAATCACCAATTTTCAGCTCTTTGTCCTTTGCTGCTTTGTTACTCAGCACTTTGGCACTTTCCTTCTCTTCCTGCGGTGGGAGCGAGGGCAACACCCCCTCTGCGCAGACAGAGACTCTTCAAATGGCGTTCGACGAACTCACCCTTGCTCAGGGCGAGACGATGCGCCTCTACTGCCGTGCCGCATCAGGCAACGCCGTTACCCTCACTTGGTCATCCGACAAACCTGAAGTGGCATCCGTTGATAATATCGGTAATGTAACCGCCAACGCCGCCGGCACCGCTGTTATCACAGCCGCCGCCGGCGAAGCCAAGGCACAATGCACTATCAGCGTTACGGCCTCTGCACTCGCCAAATACACCTTCCCTAACGCCGCTCTGCTCGGGGAGCCGGACACGGAATATTTTAAAAGCGATATTATCCACACAAAGATGGGCAAAGACTCCGTACACCTATATCTCTCTATGGCGCATGTGCTTCTGCTCTCCGACGGACTCTACCTCAACGCTGACGCCGAACTCGACGGCAGTGCACCCGAAGGAGCCGTTATCTCGCTTGAGGTACCTATGTACTACGGACCCGCCGGCATCAACAACGGCAGACCCGTAATCGTCAACCTCTTTGATGACGATATCAATATCTCTTCCGAGCAGCCCGCCACCGAACCATATAACGCCCAATACGGCAGTATCAACAAGAACGCCTACATTAGTGCTATTAAGACGTATTGCGAGTGTTCCAATAGCGGAAATAAAGACGGAATGTACTCTGCCATTGACAATGCCACCAAAGCCATTAGCGGTGCAAGAGTATCACTCGTCGTTTATCACTCACGCGAAGAAGGTTACCCCGTCAACGGGTATGTGATGAACGACCTGCCCGAAGGATTAGTGGCAAGCGGCAAAGTCAAACTGACCCGCAAAGGCGTGAACGATTTTACCAACAAGGTAACCTCTATTGACATCATTGTCAAACCTCTTGACAAGACCCCCGACCACTACTACGGTTCCGCCCTCACCTACGACCCCGCCAAAGGCTACTACCTCGCCGACGACGATATCCACTACCTCACCGATATCCGCTACACAAAGTAATACCCTACTCCTGATCAAAACGGTAGAGACGGTGTTTTTCACCGTCTCTCAATAGTGGCGAACGTCTCTGAACGTTCTCTACTATTTTTCTGCATAATTATTCTCTCAAATATCAAAAAGTCACAAAAAACGCCAAAAAAGTTACAAAATGTTTGGCAAATTGAGAAAATGATAGTAATTTTGTACGAAAAATGCGCCTTTTGCGTACATTTTGCGTGTGCGTATTATTTAAGGAAGAATATTTTTACTACGCTTATGAAAAAATTATTCACATTATTTGCTCTCTGCTTGACGACGGTTTATATTATGGCTGACAAGCAGGTCAACGGTATCGTTGAAGACGAGAAAGGCGATCCTGTGATAGGAGCGTCGATCACTGTTCCCGGCACATCTCTCGGAACGATATCCGATTATGAGGGAACATTCTCCATCACCGTACCTGACGATGCCAAAACACTTATGGTAACCTATGTGGGTATGAAGCAGCAGGAGGTTCCCGTGAAAGGTAATGTTCGCGTTGTTCTGCACGAGAATTCTGAGGTCATACAGGAGGTTGTCGTAACAGGTTACGCCAACGTGTCGAAAGGTTCTTTCGCCGGCTCGGCCGTTGCCGTTGATGCAGATAAGATAGAGAAGAAAAGTCCGTCGGAGGTAACGAAAGCTCTTGCCGGTGAGGTTGCCGGTGTGCAGGTTGTCAACACCTCCGGTCAGCCGGGAACAAACGCCTCTATCCGTATCCGCGGTATAGGCTCTATCTACGGTAGCAGCACCCCTCTTTATGTCGTTGACGGTGTGCCCTATCAAGCCGGTGATGTAGCATCTATCGACCCGGGCGATATCGCTTCAACCACCATTTTGAAGGATGCCACCGCTACCTCACTTTACGGCTCACGCGGTGCTAACGGCGTTATCGTCATCACCACGAAGAAAGGTACTTCCGGCGAAACGGGTAAAATAGATGTTGATGTTAAGTATGGTGCTAATATGCACCTGCTGCCGTTGTACGATGTTATCAGCGACCCGAAGGAATATGTGGAGATGGCATGGCAATCAATATACAACTCCCTCAACGGTTCGTATGCGACAGAAGAGAAGCTTATTCAAGCAGTTAACAACACTCTCTTCTCGGCAAAAGGTCTTTCTGACAGATACAACCTTTGGACTGACGGCGGCAACCAACTTATTGACGGTTATACGGGTAAGTTCTACAGCGATGTCACTATGAAAGAGCAGTACAAGAGCCTCATCTCTTGGAAAGACGCTATCTTCCGCGTTGGTCAGAAAGCAGATGCCACCGTCCGTATCTCAGGCGGCTCGGAAAAGACGACCTACTACACCTCATTCGGTTACCTGAAAGATGAGGGCTACTATATCGGTTCTGACTACGACCGCTTCAATGTTCGTTCCAATATTGAATACCAACCGAAGAAATGGCTCAAAGCAAGCCTTAATGTGGCATACGCCTACTCAAAGATGAATGCGGCAGGACAAGGCAGCAATATGAATAACGGCTTTGCATACGTCAACGAGATTCCGCCTATCTACCCCGTCTTTGTATATGGCAGCACCTACAACGGGGCAGGCACTATCCGCGAGGGCAAATATAGTTATGGTAACGGTAAGTTCAACCGCACTATAATGAGTAATGGTTATATCCTCTATGACCCGAAGACCGGCGGACCGATGTTTGACTATGGTATGTATGAAGGTACAGGTCGCGGCTATGGCTCAGGTATCAACCCCGCCGGTTCACTCGTTTGGGACAGAGACTATGTGTCGCAACATCAGGTTGTTGCCAACGCCGTGTTAGACTTTAAACTATATGAAGGTCTAAAATTCTCGCTTAACGCCGGCGTTCAGTACCTCGGTGTGAACGAGTCAACATACACCAACGGCTTCTACGGCGATGCTGCAAACATAGGTCGCGTAGCGAAAGGCTTCGACTCATACCTCGCTTACACGATAAGTCAGCAGTTATCATATAACAAGACTTTGGATAACCATGTTATTGATATGTATGCCGTTCACGAGACGAACTATCTCACTAACTCTTCATCCGCCGGTGGTATGAATCACCTCGCAGCACTCAAGGGAGAGTCGGTACTCGAATGGGGCAATGCCGTGCAGATGTCGTATATGACATCCTCTACCACCACTCAGGTACTCGACAGCTACCTCGCCAACGCCAGTTACTGGTACGACGAACGCTATGGTATAACTGCCAACTATCGTGCCGACGGATCCTCGAAGTTCGCACGCGGACACAGATGGGGACACTTCGGCTCAGTAGGTGCTACTTGGAAATTCACCAACGAGCAGTTTATGCAAGGGCAAGATATCTTGAAGAACGGTAAGTTGCGCCTCTCTTGGGGTGCCAATGGTAATCAAGGTATCAGCAACTTCCTCTTTGAAGACCACTATAGCATAGAGTATGTTGACGGTGATGTGGGCTATGTGTGGACTTACAAAGCAGCAGAAGATATAACATGGGAGCGTACGCAGGTCGTTGACCTCGGTGTTGAGTTCGACATATCCAAATACCTCACTGCCGAAATTGACTATTTCTACAAATATACCGATAACCTCTTGATGCCGCGTTATACTGCATCTTCGCAAGGTTACAGTTATCGTTGGGTGAACGGTGGTTCGATGTCGAACAACGGTGTTGAGTTCCAGCTTAATGTCCACGCCGTTGACACCCGTAATGTAAAGTTGGATATTCGTCTGAACGGCGGTCACTACCACAATAAGGTTCTTTCTCTCCCTGCTGATATCGACACCGAGACCGAGATGGTCTATAACGGCGGTATCGTCAAAGGACATTCGCTCTACGACTACAATGTCCCGCAATATGCCGGTGTTGATGCTGAGTCAGGAAAAGCACTTTATGTGGCATACTACGATGCTAACCTCGGTTCATTCGGTTACACGAGTGCCAACGAGCGTCAGGCACGAGGCGAGAAAGGTACGAACTACATCGGCAATGTTTACCTCTATAGAGAGGAGCACCCCGAAGCAGATATTCAAACAACAACAACAGATTTGTACCCCTACGCAGGTAGCGACTACATCGGCAAATCGGCAGAATATGCTCTTGAAGGCGGTATCGGTTTTGACCTCGAGGTCTATGGCGTAGCACTATCGGTGATGTGCCCGTATCGTATCGGCGGTTATGGTATCGACTACTCTTACGCACAACTGATGAACTCCGACAAGGTAGGACGTATCAACTGGCATACCGATATGCGCGGAGCATGGAACTCGCAGATGACGGCAGAGCAGAAGCAGGCTATTGCAGATATGGGTAAGGCCGGTATCCCGAGACTGTCGAATGGTACAGACACCTACGCCAACTACACCTCCGACCGCTTCCTCGTTTCCAACTCATACCTCTCCCTCTATAATGTGCGTCTTGGGTATAAGTTCCAAAAGAAACTGATAAAGAAGATCAAACTGAACCAACTTGAGCTATATGTTACGGCAGATAATCTCGCCATACTGACAGCACGCAAAGGCTACAACCCGATGACCTCTTATGCGGGAGCATCTGACACATATCAATACACGCCGCTCTCAACCATTATGGGTGGTATAAAACTGCAATTCTAAAAGAAAGGAGACATAAATATGAAAAATACATATAAGATATTTAGTTTAACGGCAATCATTGCATTGTCCTTTGCCTCCTGCTCCGAGAGTTTCCTTGACCGTGAGCCCTTAGGCGGTACACTGTTGCAGAGTCAGTATGACTCTCTCAGCAATGGTCTCGCCGGCTCGATGAGAGGTATCTACTCAATGATGTACGGCGTAGACTCACACGATGCCTTCGGTCAACGCTCAATAGATATGTATGGCGACCTCCTCTGCGGTGATATGGCTCTCACCTCTGAAACCTACGGCTGGTTCTCAAGCGATGAAAGACAGCAAGTTCGCACCGGCAGAAGCTCATATATATGGAGTTACTACTACGATATGCTTCGCAATATCAACATGGTCATCCGTGCCGTAAAACAACAAGGATTAGTTGATAAAGTTGCTGCAAACGGCTTCCCGACTGACGGAATGAAGGTGCTTGACGAAAATGGCAATGTCGTTTATACCTACAACTCGGAAGACTCGCTGCGCGGTGTCTATTACGCACAGGCACTGACAATGCGCGGATATGTCTATTCAGGACTCGTCAGGTTCTTTATCCCGACTGTTGACCATATCTTCAGCGGCGGATACAACCTGACAAACTACCCCGCTTTCCCCGTATATACCGAGGATAATCTTGATGACGGTCCGCAAGAACTGACGATGATTAATAAAGTATATGAGCGCATCGACACCGACCTTAGCACCGCCATAGAATATTTCGAGACCTTTGGTAAAGACTATGTCGGCAGTTCGAAACTGGTGGCGGATGTCAATGTTGCAAGAGGTCTGCTCGCGTATTTTTACCTCAACCGCGCTATGGAATTCGGCAAAGGTCCCTCTGACCCGCTGCTTGCAGTGCCAATGAGAAAAGCACTCAGTTACTCTGTTGATGTTATCAATTCCAACAACTTCAACGTTCTTACCAACAATGAAGCACTATCGTCAGGGTTCAATAATATTGAAAGCAAATCGTGGATTTGGGGACAGGATGTAACGACTGAAACAACCGGCGGACTCGCCTCTTTCTTCGGACAAGTGGATATCCACTCTTATTCCTACGCATGGGCAGGCGATACCAAGGTTATTGATAAAAACCTATATGAAGCTATCCCCTCATGGGATATCCGCAAGCGCTGGTTCAATGATGGCTCAGGCAACTCCACTTTCACTCTCTGCCCCGATGGGAAGTTTTATTCTGCCAAATCACCGCACTCTACCGCTACCGACGATATCGACCGCGAGTGGCTGAGCGACAATGTGTTTATGCGTGTAGAGCTGATGTACCTCATCGCAGCAGAAGCCGCCTACTTCTTGCAGAAATATGATTCGGCAGCACTTATGTTAACTGCCATCACCGATAATCGCGTTGATACGGCAGCCACGGCATCTGCTCTCTACGACACATACAAAACAACGCTCTCCGACAATAAAGTGCTACTGCAGCAGATTATTCAGAACTGGCGAGTAGAACTCTGGGGCGAAGGATATGGCCTGCAAACCTATCGCCGACTCTCTTCACACGCCTATCGCGGATATAACGAGAAAACCGACACTGAAGAAGAGAAGATACGCAGGGGTGCTAATCACCTCTACAACCCCGGCAAGGAAATGGACTACAGCGATGAAACAACATTCACAATGCAGATACCGGCATCCGAGACCAACTATAACCCCAATCTCGATTAAACACAATCTATAAAAATACAGTGAAGGAAAATACCTTCCTAACCCTAAAAATTTTTAAGTTATGAAAAAGAATTTATTTTCAATGTTGCTAAGCGCAACTGTTGCATCTCTGATATTAGTCGGATGCAATCCTCAGCAGAACAACCAAGGTGAAGGAGGCACCACAATTACCGCAATAACCGTTCGTCCTTCTGCACTGACTCTTGCCGTCGGCGAATCAACGCGTTTGAACGCAACCCTTGAGCCGGAAGGCGCAACAGGAACGATAACATGGACTTCGTCTGATACGACAGTGGCAACTGTGGATGAGAAAGGTAACGTACTCGGCATCAACATAGGTACAGCCAATATCACCGCCAAATGCGGCGAAATACAAGGTGTTTGCGCAGTTACCGTAAAAGAATATTTTGAGACACTCATATTCACCGGTGCATTCGTTTATGACTACGACACTACCTATTCTGACAAAATTGATACATTGTCTTCAGAGAATTGGGACAGAGATTACTATGCAAAGAAAGTGCTCTGCAACGTAAACCTCTTCTCTGAAGGATTCTATATCAACGATGAGGGGTATTTTGCCGGTGCCGATCAAGGTGCTATCCTCGAGTTCGAGGCTCCTTTCTACTGGGCTCCCGGATGGGCTAACGGCGGTAGTGGAACTATCTTCGTCCTCGGCGAATGGTTAATAACAGACGACACCATCCAATTCCCCGCAGGTGAAACAAATATAGGTCGCCCGTACTCTATCGATGAGGCAGGTTACACCGCCGGCATCAACGACTTCGTTCAGCACTATTATGTAGAAGGAAACACTTCTCAAATTGGGCAAGACTTAGAAAAAGCATCAGCATTTATCAAAGGTGCTACGCTGAAACTATACGAATATCACTCAACAGAAGAAGGCTATGGCTCTGACGGATACTACTCTTCATATATTCCCGACCTCGTTATTTCTGAAGGCGATATGGAATTTGATGATACATATACCGCATCCAGCTATATGTTAGGCGTTACCTATCACGCTATCAAAGGAAAAGAATTCCTCTTTGATGCTGATACCATAACCAATGAGATTTACACCTTTGGCGCACACTTCCAAGCACAAGAAGATAACAATGGTTATACATACAATCTCGTTGACCAAAAAGTTTACTTCGATAATGAATATAGTTTCGACTACGGCGTTCGTTCATACGCACCCGCAGCAAAGAAGTCTCAACTGCGCCCGATGCCTATTCGCCAGCTCAATCCTGAGCAGATTAAGGCTTACAAGGAAATGAAGAAAAACATCCCGACGGCAAAACAAGCAGTAAAGTAATTTAACTTGACTTAGTCACTAAAACATACACCACCGGCAAAGTCAACGCCGGTGGTGTATCTTTTTACAATAATGTTCGTTTACGTTTTGAAAAGATTATCATTCATATTAGTATTGTTGTGCTCTTGGCTGATTAGCGCAAAGGCGGTGCCTGCATCACCTGACATCTTTATTGCTACTATGGCAGACGGCACTACCCTGCGAGCACAACTATGCGGCGACGAGTACTGCCACTGGTATGCAGACGAGAAAGGCAAAGTGCTAACGCAAAAAGATAATATTTTCAGATATGCCGACAGCGAAGAAATTCGTTCACTCAAAGCTCAACGACTGTCCGTTCGCAAAGCAAGAGCAAATACGGCAATACAATCATCATTTCCGAAAACAGGCACTATACGCATACCTGTAATACTCGTTGAGTTTTCCGATTTATCCTTCACTATTGACAGCCCCGCGGAATGTTTCTCTCGCTTCTACAACGAAGAGCACTACTCCGATAATGGTAGCACAGGCTCTGTTGCCGATTACTACAAGGCTTCCTCGTTTGGGAAACTCAACCTTCAATTCGATATTTACGGACCATACCAACTATCCGACAACGAAGAGTATTATGGCGGAAACACATCCAACTCAAGCACAAAAAACGCACAAGAGTTAGTAAAAGAGGCAGTCAGATTAGCATACGCCAGTGGCGTTGATTTTAGTCAGTACGACAGCAACAACGACTCGCAGATCGATAATATCTCAATCATCACGGCAGGGCATAACGAGGCAGAAGGCGGAGGAGAGAAATGCATCTGGCCGCACCAAAGTTCGGTATGGAACTCCACACGCATCGGAAATGTAAATATGGGGTCATACCTTATGATATCCGAACTGCGCGGTTCAAGAGGCTCGCTAATGGCTAATATCGGCACTTACTGCCATGAGTTCGGGCATGTGTTAGGCTTACCCGACCTCTATGACACCACCGACAAAAGCGACGGCAGTAGCACCTACACCGTCGGGACTTGGGATGTGATGTGCTCCGGACCATACAATAACTCCTCACGCACACCGCCACTATACTCTGCCTTCGAAAGGTTCGTAACGGGCTGGCTCACTCCCGAACAAATAACAACTGCCGGCAACCTCACTCTTGAGCCTATCGAGACATCTAACACAGCCTGCCTCATCGCCTCTGCTAAACATAACATGCAGCCGCTCAACCCTTCACCATCAGAATATTTCCTTATAGAAAACAGGCAGAGAGTCGGTTGGGACTCTGTTTCTGCATGCCTACCCGGCACAGGACTACTCATCTCGCATATCACTTACTCCTACCAAGAATGGAATAACAACACCTTCAATAACTCCACCCCGCTCGGCTACGACATTGTAGAGGCATATAACAGTGCCCCCTCTGCCTCTTCTGCTACCGACACCTACCCCGGTACTGCCAATGTAACATCGTGGACACCGCAACTCAATAGCGGACAATCGCTCACACAATATGCCCTGCATAATATCTATCAGCGAAACAACGGCAATATATCCTTTACCTTCGGTGACGCAGATAATGCCGGTTTTGTCTTCACCCCCGAACAGATAGATACTCTCCAAACCACCTTCGAAGTTCGGGCAGTTGAATATTCTACCGCAAAAGCCGTAATAAGCATTAACGGCTTTACTACACCTTCGGTAACATACAGTGTCTCGGGTAGATTTCAATTCTCTTTGGACAGCACCACCTGGCATTCGGCATCTTCCTCCGTAAGAGACTCCGTTTCGCTTGACGAAGCGTACAGCAGAATCATCTTCCTCCGCTACAACCCTGCTCGCCAACGATGCACGCCTGAAACAGGTGCTCTCTCGGTGTTCTCTGCCGATAGTTCCGTCTATGCCGGACTGCCGCTCTTAGGTCTTGCACCGCGCCCCGTCTATATAACACCCGTTGATACCATCAGCGTTGATAATATAACGGAAACCTCTTTCCGCGCTACGTGGAACGAGGTGGAAGATGCGGAGTACTACAAAGTTAATTTGTACGAACAGACCATCTCAGGTCAGGATACTGCTTACAACCTTATATATACCCGCGAGACCTACGCCCCGACGAAAGCAGCCATCTTCTCTAACCTCAAAAGCGGCAGTGTCTATGCCGTGTCAGTGCAGGCAGCAGAACAGAAGAGTTGCAGAGAGAACACCACCGCCGCGCGTTGGGTTACCGCCCGAACACAATCATCACTCTTTGGCGGACAAGTACCGATTATCCTGCTCGATAACGGCTCGTATGCCCTACTATTAAACGGACAGACATCCGAACAAGCAACGCTATCCGTATTCGCCTCAGACGGCAGCATAATATCCTCCGTCGAAGTAGCGGAAGGGACCGACAAACCGGTCATCCCCACAGAACAGTTGCAACACGGCAAACTATATCTTATCAAACTTTACTCCGCCACATTCACACGCAAGTCAATCTGGGGAAAACTATTGTATTAGCAAATTTCTTACCACACGCAGAGACTGCTAACAGATCCGGCGACACATAAAAAATCATTACAAACCGTGTTAAAAACTATATAATCCGCAGGAATTGTATTGTCAAATTTCCAAAAATATATTAACTTTGCAATATATCGCATATTTAACCCAAATCTCTTATGAAACGTAACTTTTATACTATCCTTTTGACTATTGCTGCAATAACTGCATCGGCGCAGCCGATGCACCTTCAACTTGCTAAACAAGGCGAGACATCGGTTCTCGTCAACCCCGCCAATCAGGATGTTTTGGCAATCTTCGACCATGATGTTAACTCCCTTGCTGACATGCCTGCCGAAATGTTGTCGTTCCTTGAACTATACACTACGGATACAGAAAATTTCGAAGATGCCTTCGTCTCGTTAGGTGATGCCTCAACCGACACTATCGGTCCGCTTCTCGGTCCGATTATGTTCGACCAGGGAACGCCCTACAACGACCGCTGCCCCGTGCTGAACGGAGCACGCTCCTTAACAGGCTGCGTCGCAACCGCTATGGCGCAGGTTATGGCTTATTGGAAATACCCCGCTGTAGGTACCGGTTCTGCCACTTACACCTCGTCCAACGGTGCCGCCACATACGACTTTACCGCGCATCCCTTCGACTGGAATAATATCCTTAACACCTACACTATCTCACCCCTCGGCAGTATTACTAATTATAACGCTAATCAGGCGGCAGCCATAGCAGAGTTGATGCTCGCCTGCGGAGCCTCCGTCAATATGGATTACGATGCGTCAGGTAGCGGTTCCTATATCTCTCATGCCTACACCGCCTTGAAAAACCACTTCGGCTACTCCTCTGATATCCGCTATCTCGAATCCAACGACCCCGATTGGGACGATTGGGCTGACGCTCTGCGCGGACAGTTCGACAAGGGTCTGCCCATCCTCTACGGCGGTATAAGCACCGGTGGCGGACACGCCTTCGTACTGGACGGCTACTACATCGAGACATTGCAATCCGGCAACACACGCACACGCTTCCACGTCAACTGGGGGTGGAACGGCAGCCAAAACGGATGGTTCCTCCTACCAAAACTGCAACCTGAAGGCAACGACAATTACTCTAACCTCAACCAGCGATTAGTGATGAATATCTACCCGAAAGATCATGTTGATGTAGAGAATATCGAGACTTCGGAGCACGCAACCCCCGACCTCACCAAACCTATCTACAACATCCTTGGCGTGCCGGTTGCACCATCCTCACTCCACCCCGCCACAATATATATCCAAAAAGGCGTGAAATTTATGCTTTAAGAAATTTATCACAGGTCATCTGCTGATAACATATCGCCTAACGATCGGTTGGGGATAAAACAACATAGCCGCACTAATTTATTGTGCGGCTATGTTGTTTGGTTTAATGAAACGCTGTTTAAATGCTGTTTAAATAGCGTTTAAATAGCATTGAAACCGGATTAAAATCGGCATTTATAGTGTTACACCTGTCTTGAAGATTGCTATTTCGTGGTAACCGTTTTTCTCATTATTAGTGAGGTTGCCATTGGCAATACCGAGCACAAAGTCGATGAATCTGTGCGTCACATCCTCCATCTTCTCCCCCTCGGCGATAACACCTGCATTGAAATCTATCCACAAGGGCTTATTATTATACAGATTGCTGTTAGTGCTTATCTTCACTGTCGGCACATAGGTACCGAACGGCGTTCCTCGACCTGTTGTAAACAGCACTAAATGGCAGCCGCATGATGCAAGAGCGGTAGCGGCAACGAGGTCATTGCCCGGTGCCGACAAGAGGTTCAATCCTTTATGTTGTATCCTCTCGCCGTAAGGCATCACGCCTCTTACTAACGAAGACCCGCATTTCTGCGTGCAACCGAGAGCCTTATCTTCAAGTGTGCTTATCCCGCCTGCTTTGTTACCCGGCGACGGGTTCTCGCCTACCGGCTCACCATGGGAAAGGAAATAATCTTTGAAATCGTTGATAAGCGACACGGTCTGCTCAAACAGCTCTTTATTAGCGCACCTATTCATCAATATCGTTTCTGCTCCGAACATCTCCGGCACTTCGGTCAATACCGTTGTCCCTCCTTGCGCCACAAGCCAATCTGACAGGCAACCGAGTAAAGGGTTGGCGGTTATGCCCGAGAAGCCGTCCGAGCCGCCGCATTTCAGGCCTATTCGCAACTCCGACACCGGCACTTCTTCGCGCTTATCGCTCTGCATCTTTGAGTATAAGTCGCGGGCAATCGCCATTCCTGCCTCTACCTCATCGCCCTGCACTTTCTGCGACACGAGAAAGCGTACTCTATCTTTATTATAATCACCGCAGAACTGCTCAAACACATCAGGCTGATTGTTTTCACAACCTAAGCCCACAACCAAAACGGCTCCGGCATTGGGGTGATGAACCATATCACGAAGGATCTTTTTGGTGTTCTCATGGTCGTCGCCGAGTTGCGAACAACCATAGTTATGCGGAAAAGCAAAGATATTCTCACCACCCGTCTCCTCACGAAGACGAGCCGCAATCTTCTCTATTATACCATTTACGCAACCAACGGTCGGAATAATCCAAAACTCATTACGAATACCCACATCTCCATTCTTACGGCGATAGCCCATAAAGGTACGATGCTCGTCAGGAATATTCAGCACTACATCTACGGGGTGATACTCGTATGACAGTAAGCCGGCAAGATTAGTCTTAATATTATTCTCGTTCATCCATGAGCCCGACTTTTTCGACTCCTTCGCATGCCCGATCGGGAAACCGTACTTAATTACATTCTCGCCTTCCTCTATATCTCTAATTGCAATCTTATGCCCCGCGGGAACATCTTCAATAACTGTGATATTAACTCCGTCAACACTGATAATAGAGCCTTTGGCCTGAGGCTGAATAGCAACAACAACATTGTCGCTCGGGTGGATTTTAAGGATATCTGTCATATTAAAAACTGATTAACCCTCGGCATATTCGCCGAGAAAAGTACTACACTACTAACCACAAAATTACAATTTAAATTTTATGTAAACAAGAAAAATATGTTTTTTCTTTTCAATGTCGGCAAAAAACAGTACCTTTGCAAAACGAGAAAATAAAGGGCAAAAAGTCTTTTACAAAGTAAAACTATCAAAGAAAATGGCATATCAGAAACTAACATCTCGACAAGAGAATTACTCACAGTGGTATAACGAATTAGTAGTCAAAGCCGACTTGGCGGAGCAATCAGCCGTTCGCGGTTGTATGGTTATCAAGCCTTACGGCTACGCTATATGGGAGCGCATTCAGCAAGGCTTAGATGCCCGCTTCAAAGAGCAAGGCGTGCAGAATGCATATTTCCCGCTTCTTATTCCTAAATCCTTTCTCAGCCGCGAAGCGGAGCATGTGGAGGGTTTTGCAAAAGAGTGCGCCGTTGTTACACACCACCGCTTGAAAAACGCCGCCGACGGCAAAGGCGTGGTGGTTGACCCCGATGCACGCTTAGAGGAAGAGTTGATTATTCGCCCTACTTCTGAGACTATCATTTGGTCCACATATAAAGGCTGGATCAACTCATATCGCGACCTGCCCATACTCTGCAACCAGTGGTGCAATGTGATGCGTTGGGAGATGCGTACCCGCCTTTTCCTGCGTACGGCAGAGTTCTTGTGGCAAGAAGGTCATACCGCTCACGCCACCAAAGAAGAAGCGGAAAACTACGCTCGCCGAATGCTCGATGTCTATGCCGACTTTGCAGAGAATATCATGGCGATACCGGTTATTAAGGGTGTTAAGTCACCCAACGAACGCTTTGCCGGCGCACTCAACACCTACTGCATCGAAGCAATGATGCAGGACGGCAAGGCTCTGCAGGCAGGCACCTCGCACTTCCTCGGACAGAATTTCGCCAAGTCGTTCGATGTTACGTTCCTTAATAAGGAGAACAAGCCGGAATATGTATGGGCAACCTCTTGGGGCGTATCAACCCGCTTGATGGGAGCACTCATCATGACCCACTCTGACGATAACGGTCTCGTCCTTCCGCCGCACCTGGCACCTATTCAGGTTGTCATCGTGCCCATCTTCAAGAAAGAAGAACAACTCCAAGAGATTCTTGAGAAGATCAACCCTATAGCCGACCGGCTCAAGACGCAGGGTGTTCGCGTTAAGATTGACACTGCCGATAATATGACCCCGGGATTTAAGTTCGCCGAATATGAGATGCGCGGCGTGCCCGTTCGCCTCGCCATTGGCGCAAGAGATATAGAAGCCGGCACTATCGAGGTGGCACGACGCGATACACTCACCAAAGAGACACTGCCTTTGGACGGAATAGTAGAACATATAACCGCACTGCTCGAACAGATACAAAGCAATATCTATAAGAAAGCACTTGATTTCCGCATTGGCAATACCCGCAAATGCGACTCATACGAAGAGTTCAAAGAGGAGATTAAGAAGGGCGGATTTCTTCTCTGCCACTGGGACGGCACACCCGAAACAGAAGAGAGAATAAAAGAAGAGACAAAAGCCACCATACGCTGCATACCGTTAGAAAGAGACGGAGAAGAAGGCAAATGTATGGTTACAGGCAAGCCCTCCGCCGGAAGAGTAGTCTTCGCCATAGCATATTAATCCCAAATCGGTCGTTAGACTGCTTTGCGCTTACAATGAGAGACGGTTACATTACAATGAGAGACGGTGGAAAACACCGTCTCTTCCGTTAAATTTAACAGTCAATAACTCCAAGATACGGCAGATACCTGTCCTTACCGTTGTTATCCATACCGCAACCGACGAAGAAGTCGCCACTATCGTCAACAATACCCGTTACGAGATTTATATCTTCACGAAGGTGACCGCCCTTACGCTTAATTAGCGTTACAAAAGTTTGTGAGGCTGAATGTTGCTCTGCAAGCCAATCGGAAATGGCATTAAGCGTTATGCCCGAATCGCAAATATCATCCACCACTATTACATCCTTACCCTCAAGGTTCATCAACGGAAGGTACTCAATCTTCAAATCTGATTGCTCCTTGCCGACGCGGGAAGATATTTTGATAACATTAACAAACGGCGGAGGAGTGAGGAAACGGCGTATCAGTTCATGAGCGAACCACATACCTCCGTTCATCAATATGAGCAAATAGGAATTATCTGTTATGTGAACCTTCTCGGCGATATCATTAATTGCCTTCTGAACGGTATTTGAAGAGTACTTGATGCGATACATTTTATCGGGAATTATAATCAGATTATTATTTCTAAACTTATTTACCACCAATTTTCGTAATCGGAGAAGGTAGTGGAATTGAGTCTGCCTCTCCACACATCGGAGAAGACCTGCGTACGACTACTACCTCCGATAATGTAGATATAATTATCCTCATCCGTTAATACTGTTGCCTTCTGCCTCGGCATATACTCCTGAGGCAGCAAATTCTTAGAAGAATCGGGTATAGTCCAATGCAGCCCCTCGTCAATCGACACTAATTGAGTGTTCTCTGCTATCTCATTGTTCTTATTGCTTCCGCCGAACAGGTGTAACTCATGGTTATAATATACCACACTAACACCTGACAGCTCTGTAAAATCAGGCTGCTCAATAGAGAAATTCGCTACTGTATAGCCTCTGTTCGGAAGAAACTCCACATTCCAGCGAGTATTAAGAATATTCCCATACCTGTCATACCCGCCTATCACCATCAATCTTGGCCGCAGTGATTTAGAAGCAAATGTAACCGCACAGAAGTCGCTTACGGGGAAGTCGTCCGGCAGCACATACGCCTCGCTAAAAGGCACAAGCGGTTCACCTGCTGCACAGGTGGCGAACAGCAAGGCATCGGTACTATTGTCCTTCACTATACACCAAAGCGAATCGTTATACTCACAGAGAGTATTTACTATCTCAAAATCTTCGGAAGAATAGTCGTCTGCACCCCAATCTATGCCATTTGCCGAGTAATAAAGGCTTGCTTCCTTTCCATAATAAAAGATGCCGTTGGCAAGAGTAATATGCCTTACAGAGCAGTCTGTCGGCAACCCCGTAACCACCATCTCGTCTGACCATATTACGCCATCGTCCGAGGTGTAGAGCAACACGCGAAAGCCATCGTTGGTAAACAGATAAAAAGTGCCATCAAGCAAGAACGCCTTATTCTCCCCTCCGTCTGCAAAATAAACCGCAGGTGTCAGTTGTTCCCAAATATAAAGGTCGGGGTCAACAGCGTGAACTGAAATATCAATATCGTACCATTTGAAGTTTTCCCTATCGCTTGCCATCACATATAGGCGGCAGGGCTTCACACTCATATTGACGGTATCAGAACCGCTATACACTATAGTATCACTCCCACAGCATAACATCGAATATGCCGGAGTATGATTGAACGTGAAACGAGGAATAACCGAGTCTAACACCGTTCCGAATAGCAGCGAGTCTCTATTGAATATATATCCCGTATCAGTGGCAGTAATAATAGTAAACGAGGCTTGTTTGAGTCCCGGAAAACTATCATTGGCAGCAAACGTAAGCGATGTCACCAAAGCCTCCGAATATGTTGTGGTAGTGGTCGTTGATGAGTTGTTACATGCCACCAACGCCAAACAACCGATAATAATCAACAGAACAGACTGAATCTTTTTCATTTGATAATCTCTGTCGGGGTTACGATATGAGTTACTTTGCGGTCAAAAATTGTAGTGGGTATCTCTTTTATAATCTGAAAATCGTATGCCACTGCCACATGCGGGATATTCGTATATCTCTTTAAGAATCTATCATAATATCCTCCGCCTCTGCCTAAGCGATTTCTTTTCCTGTCAAATGCCACTCCCGGCACGATAATAAGGTCAACCTTACCGATATATGCCTCGCCTTGCGGCTCAGGAATACGAAATCTGCCTGCTCGCAGGTTATCGTGGTCAATATACTTACGCATCTCAAGCGTGCTGCGATGTGCAATAGGCAGCAACATCGTCTTCTCATTCTTCCACGCCTCAAGCAACGGACGCGTATCAACCTCACCGTGAATAGGATAATACAGCAACACCGTTTGCGCATTCTGCCACTCGGGCATACCCTCTAATCGCTCGCGTATAGCAGCGGAATACTCCGCCACCTGTTCCTTCGTCAAGATACGACGCTTCTGCGTTAATATAGCACGAATATTCTCCTTAATCTTCTTCCGCTGCCAAGCAGGAGACCAATGCTTTAAAGCAGTTATCTGTGATTGAAAAAGCATAATGTTTATATTCTCTAAATCTATGTTCTAACTAAAAAACTCCATCTGCTACTCAAAGGGAGTCTGAAAACCGAACTCCGGCTGCTGCGCCTGCATCTGCTTGATTTTCCTATCCGTCTCCGGCGTCAGTTTTTCCTCACCGCTACGATAATAATAGATAAGTCCGTAACTCTGGCAACTACGCAACCTGTCGTATGGTAATCGGTCTTGAAACTTAGCCTCCACTTGATTCCATATATCGAAGATTAGAGCATCAGCCTGCCGGCGTAACTCGTTCATATCCTCTGTCACACGCTCTGTAGTCCGGCGGTGCATCTCCTGATTGGTGTGATGCTCCTTGAAGATATCGTAGTACACCTTCACCTTGTTGATTGACGGGTTATAGATAGGAAAACCGCCCAAACGCTGCCTCTCCGTCTCGCCATCAATGATATTCTGTCCCCACTCAAGCAAATCCTCTTCCGACGACAAATCCGGCAGATATGATACTTCCGGATCAAGTTTGTACAACTCCTTATACTCCTTTTTTATCTCCCCGCGTATCACGGCAAGATTGAGAACCTGTATAAAATGGGAGATATACATCCTCACATTGCCGACCACATGCCTGTACTGCTTGTTGGCATTTACTTTGGTCTCAAAATTAGTATGATACAGCTGCACTTGATTCTCAAAAACGAGCAAGAACCGCTGCGCTTCATTAATAGTGCTATATGAAAGCACGCGATCGTTAAAATCTGCTTCCGATGCCCTTTGCACTGCGTTCCTGAGTGCATACAAACGGGTCTGATCGGTATGGGGAAGACGACGATATGGCATAACTGATTAAATATTATGATTTTCTGCAAAGCATTGTAGTTGCAAGTGTTTGAAGGGCGTTAGTATCAGCGGACACCTCTTTTAGCAAGCGAATGGCATTGTCCGTGCGGTCTGCCATACACCTTTCGCATATCTCCCGCGCCCCTGTTTGATTATATATCTCCCTTACTGCATTAATCTTATCCTCCTGTACAAAATTATCGGCATGTAACCATTTATCAAGAGTCGTTCGCTGCTCATCGTTTGCCTGCCGCTGAGCCGTAATCAGCAATAAGGTCTTCTTATTTTGCAATATATCTCCTCCTATTGCTTTTCCGAAAGTGTTAGGATCGCCATAGGTGTCGAGTATATCATCCTGTATCTGAAAAGCGAGTCCGAGTTCCACACCTGCCTGACGGAGCAGATGCCGGTCTTTTTCCGTGGCACCGCCAACCAATGCCCCCATCTCTAATGCAGCACCGAGCAAAACCGATGTTTTCTGCTTAATCATCAGCATATAATCATCTGCACTCACCTCTTCCATATCCTCAAAGTCCATATCTCGCTGCTGACCTTCGCATATCTCCGTTGCCATAGTGCTGAAGATATGCAGCACCTTAGCAAGTAAGTAGTCAGGTAACTTCTCTAACTGCTTATACGCCTCTATAAGCATCTGATCCCCTGAGAGAATGGCAGTGTTCTCGTTCCACCTAAGATAGACGGTCGGTCTGCCACGACGCGTGGGAGCCTTATCCATCAAGTCATCATGCAGCAGCGTGAAATTATGAAAAATCTCCAACGCCAGCGCCACCGGCACCGCTTGTTCTTCCGCCCCGTACATAGCGGCTGACATAAGTGCCAAACGGGGACGCAAACGCTTACCGCCCTCAGCAAGAGTATAACCTATCGGCTCATACAACCCTTTCGGCTCACGGTGCCAATCAAGCAACTGCAATATATGTTCGAAATCCGCCATTTCAACTAATTCTCAATAATATCGCGAAGGACATCCCCCATCTCAAGTCCCGCAGCACGAACCTGCTGAGGTATAAACGAGGTTGCTGTCATTCCGGGCGTGGTATTAACTTCGAGTAGCATAATCTTATGCCCGTCCACAATATGCTTCTCTTCACTGTCGTTCTCTATTGTCGGAACGAGGATATAATCCACGCGAATAATACCTCTGCAACCGAGAATAGAGTATATTCTCTTTGTCTGCGCCTGAACTGCATCACGCAAATTGTCTGATATGCGAGCAGGCGTTATCTCGTCAACCTGACCTTTGTACTTGGCATCATAATCGAAAAACTCGTTCTTCGTAACCACCTCAGTGATAGGAAACACAACGGTATTATTCTTTGTCCTATACATTCCGCACGTTACCTCTATGCCTTTCATAAATGCCTCAATAATAACCTCATCCCCCTCATTAAAAGCAGCGGCAATAGCAGGCTGAATAGCAGCCGCCGTCTTTACCTTTGTACAGCCGAAACTGCTACCGCCGACATTGCTCTTGATAAAGCACGGCAAGCCTATCTTTTCAATAACCTCATCATCACTGATACTATCACCTTTGCGCAGCAAAACAGACGGGGCAATATTGACACCGAAGCCACTTGCATAATGATTGCAGACATACTTATTGAAAGTCATGGCGGCAGCCAGCACTCCACAGCAGGAATAAGGCAGACCTATAAGGTCGAAATAGCCCTGCAAAACGCCATTCTCACCGGGCGTACCGTGGATAGTAATATATGCGTAGTCAAATACTCTTTTCTCGCCTTTATCAATATAGGAAAAATCGTTTCTGTCAATCACGACCCACTCACCATCCGCCAACTGAGCTTTCCAGTCACCATGATGAAGGCATACAATAACCGGTTCGTACACCGATTTATCAAGAAAACCGTATATCCCGTCGGCACTTCTGAGCGACACCTCATACTCCGACGAATCCCCGCCTGCTACTATTGCTATTCGCTTTTTCATTTATCCTTGTTAATTGTTATTATCTCTTTCTTCTAAAAAAATCCTGCATCAACCTCTTGCACTCTTCTTCTAACACCCCTCCCTGTACTTCGCACTTCGAGTGCAATGCCTGCGGCGCAAATTTCAGGAACCCTCTCTTCTCGTCTGCCGCACCGAAAACGACTCTTTTCACTTGCGCCCAACCTATTGCACCGGCACACATCACACACGGCTCAACGGTAACATATAATGTTGCCTCTTGCAGATATTTGCCCCCCACCTGCGAAGCGGCAGCCGTCAGTGCCTGCATCTCGGCATGCGCCGTTACATCTTGCAGCGTCTCAACAAGGTTATGTCCCCTGCCTATTATCCGCCCCGCACCTACAACGACGCAACCTATCGGCACCTCATCCTTTGCCAAGGCCTCTGCTGCCTCATAAAGCGCAAGACGCATAAAATATTCGTCGTTCATCTCCATCTGGTAGTCTCCATTATATGCTTTATGTCTTCCTCCAAATAGGTAACAACGGGGGCTAACGAATCTTGATTCGGGATGCAATTGAAATAAACAGAGCCGCGGAAGAAATGACTGACGCTATCGGTCAAGTAAAACTGACAAGGCGATGCCGTGTTCCCCCTTAACTCATAATACACCCCGTACAATCTGTTATCTTCGTCCTCATACCCTTGCTCAGGTATGGCAGATGCCTTCCCCGCATGCTTGAACACAAACTCCTGCGCATCATCGCTTAGTTGCCTAAGATTACCGCTAACGGGCTTATAACTGCAATGTATTGCCACATTAAGCGACGGATAGACAACATCAAACCAACCTTTTCCCGCTTCGCTGCTAACCGCCATATCGCCTACTTTGTAATCTAATACCGCTGCCTCCGACATCTCAAACGACACTGCTGCTCCATTCGGTGTAACAGCCTGATAACTATGCTCGGGCAACTCTATTCGATAATAGCCGTAAGGCTTTGGCACATAACGCTTCTTGCAAGAAGGCGCAGACAACACCAGCAAACCCATCAACAATATTACCGCCTCTGCCCGCTGCATCGTCTTACCTGTTTTCTATCTTCAGAGTATCAGCCTTATCGATCTGCTTCTTTGCGAAATCGCGGGTTATATGCAGCTCCTGTTTACCCGAAGACGGAGCATCGAACATCACATCCACCATTATCGATTCGCATAGTCCTCTCAGGCCTCGTGCTCCTAATTTATACTGCATCGCCACATCAACCATATAATCGAGAGCCTCATCGTCAAAAATCAGCTTCACACCGTCCATCTGCAGCAGACGGGTATATTGCTTGACGAGGGCATTCTTCGGTTCGGTGAGGATACGCCTTAGGGCAACCCTGTCGAGCGGCTCAAGATAGGTAAGTATAGGCAAACGACCTACAATCTCAGGTATCAGACCAAAAGTCTTAAGGTCTTGCGGAGCTATATACTGCAAGAGATTACCGCGGTCAATCTTCGTTGCCTGCTGTTGCGCTGCAAACCCGACGGTTTGCGTATTCAGCCTATTGGCTATATGCTTCTCTATCCCGTCAAAGGCACCTCCGCAGATAAAGAGGATATTCTCCGTGTTCACCTTTATGTACTCCTGCTCAGGGTGTTTACGCCCGCCCATTGGCGGCACATTGACATCACTACCCTCAAGCAGTTTCAGAAGAGCCTGCTGAACGCCCTCACCGCTCACATCACGCGTAATAGACGGGTTATCACTCTTTCGCGCTATCTTGTCAATCTCGTCAATAAAGACGATACCCCTCTCCGCCTTGCGCACATCATAGTTGCACTCCTGCAAAAGGCGGGTTAAGGTTGTCTCCACATCCTCGCCCACATAACCGGCCTCGGTTAACACCGTGGCATCAACTATGGTGAAGGGCACCGACAACATCTTCGCAATAGTGCGAGCAAGAAGAGTCTTACCGGTGCCTGTTTGCCCGACAAGAATGATGTTCGACTTCTCAATCTCCGTCTCGTCCTTGCCGGCCGTATCTTTCGCCACCAAGCGCTTATAATGGTTATATACGGCAACCGACAGATATCTCTTCGCCTCTTCCTGCCCTATCACATAAAGGTCAAGAAAAGCCTTTATCTCATGGGGTTTAGGAACGGACTTAAGGTCGGTCTTCGGCACCTTCCTCTGCACGGCATCGCGAACCATCGCACTGACGGCCGCCGAACAGTCCGGACAGATAAAAGCATCACCGCTACCATGAACGAGATAATCGTTCGAACGACCGCAAAAACTACATACGGGCTGACCTTTTTTCATCGCTTAGTATAGACAGTGTCAATCATTCCGTATTCCTTCGCCTCGACAGCAGTCATCCAATGGTCGCGATCTGAATCTGCCGCTATTCGCTCAATAGGATTATGAGAGTGGTCAGCAATAATCTGATATAGTTCGTTTTTGAGTTTCTTTATCTCATTTACGGTTATCTCCATGTCACTTGCCTGCCCCTGCGCACCGCCCATCGGCTGGTGAATCATTATCCGCGAATGAGGCAAAGCAGCACGCTTCCCCTCTTTTCCTGCCACAAGCAACACAGCCCCCATTGAAGCAGCCATACCCGTGCATATAGTCGCCACATCGGCATGCACAAACTGCATCGTGTCATATATACCCAAACCGGCATACACCGACCCGCCCGGAGTGTTCAAATAAATGCTGATATCCTTCTCGTTGTCAGCCGAATCAAGGAACAACAGCTGAGCCATAATAACATTGGCTGTATAATCATTGACCTCTGTACCGAGGAAGATGATGCGGTCCATCATAAGACGAGAGAATACATCCATCTGAGTTACATTAAGTTGGCGCTCCTCAAGTATCGACGGAGATATATAACCGCCATCCATCCGTATATTTCCGTATGATGCTTGCATCACATTCTCTACATGCATCGAGTTCATGCCGAGATGATTTACGGCATAATTGATAAATTCGTTCATTTTCTTACTTATAGTTATTTGATCTGTTCGTTTATTTTATGTTTATGCTATTATTAATTCAGCACATTCCGACTAATC